>Ga0315900_10004626_pt1 | contig 19296 bp, 21 predicted proteins | sample LakEriMetagenome_FD_203521 | JGI IMG/M metagenome (GOLD analysis project Ga0315900, IMG submission 203521) | Freshwater fungal communities from buoy surface, Lake Erie, Ohio, United States - Buoy 12 MA114 | ecosystem: Environmental > Aquatic > Freshwater > Lake > Lake biofilm | place: USA: Lake...
CGCGCAATTGCCGCGGAGTGACCCACATGGAAATGGCGGCAATGGCGACAAAAACCGCCACACCCACCAGCCTTTCAAGCCCGATCTTTTCGCCAAACAGCGCCACATCGCCCGGCCGCCAATAACCCTGCGCGAGCACCATCAGCACCACCGCGCCAATCAGCCAAAGATTGGCATAGCCTTCTATGGAGAGCTTTTCCCGCTTTTCAATGACCGGTGCCACCGGCTTTTCGCGCGACCAGGCCCAGCTATCAAGCACGTAATAGGCAGCCAGCAGCAGCACGGCGCAGACCAGAAATTCGCCGAACATATGCGTGGTCGTCCAGAAGAAGGACACGCCTTTCAGGAAGCCCAGATAAAGCGGCGGGTCACCCAGCGGCGTCAGCGATCCGCCAATATTGCTGACCAGGAAGATGAAAAACACAAAGGTGTGGGTCTTGCGCTGGCGGAAGGCATTGGCGCGCAGCACCGGGCGGATCAGCAGCATGGAAGCCCCGGTCGTGCCCATGACACTCGCAATCACGGTGCCGAAGGCCAGCAAAGCGGTATTGGTGGCCGGCGTGCCGATCAGCGTGCCCTTCAGCAACACCCCCCCGCCTGTGACGTATAGCGCCAGCAGCAGGGCAATGAAGGGGATGTATTCCTGCAAAAGGATATGCCAGACCTCGGAAGCCGCGACTTCAGGCCCGAATACGGCAGCGAAAGGCAGCACCAGCAGCAGGGCCCAGCCGGCAGCGATCTTGCCGTAATGATGGTGCCAGATGGCACCCGCGACCAAGGGCATCAGCGCGATGGACAGCAAAAGCCCGGCAAAGGGCAGGCCCCAAGCCAGGCTCATGCCCGCGCCGGAAACCCCGGCGGCTTCCGCCGGCAGGCTCATCGTCAGGAACAGCATCAGGGTGAAGCTGGTCGTTTTCATGGGCCAGGGCCTCCCTCAAGACCTGCGGGCTGATACCCGTCGAAAGCGTGATTGCCGGATGATCCGCCCCGCCACAAGGGGGCGCCCCCTTTCCCCCATGGCCTTGCGCCCCTAGTTTGGGGGGAAGCAGGAGATCACCCCATGGATATGAATGGCGAGCGCCGCATCCCCGCGCCCCGCCAGCGCGTCTGGGACGCGCTGAACGACCCCGAAATGCTGAAGGCCGCGATTCCCGGCTGCGAAAGCGTGACGAAGACCGCCGATGACGCGTTTGAGGCCAAGGTATCGGTCAAGATCGGCCCCATGGCGGCGAAGTTTGGCGGCAAGGTGAAGCTGGAAAACATCCAGGCGCCGGCTTCCTATACCATCACCGGGGAAGGCAATGGCGGCGCCATGGGCTTCGCCAAGGGTGGCGCTGATGTTTCGCTTGAAGAACTAGGCCCCAATGAGACTTTGCTGAAATTTGCAGTAAAAGCGCAGGTCGGCGGCAAGATGGCGCAACTTGGCGCGCGGCTGATTGATGCGACCGCCAAGCAAATGTCCGATCAATTCTTTGACCGCTTCGCTGCCGCGGTTGCCGCCGCCGAACCCGCTGCCACGGCCCCTGGTGCTGCCCCGGCCCCCCTGCCCGCTCCGCCTGCCTCGAGCGCCGGCATTTCAATCTTTGAATTGCTGCCCGAAGCGCCGCTTGGCATTCCGCTGCTCGCCTGGGTGGGGGGCGCGATCTGGCTTGTCATTGTCGCGTTGATGTTCAAGTGAGCTTGCCCGCAAGCGTCGCCGAAACCCAGGCGCTGCTCGGCTCTGGTGGCTATGTCGCGGACCGCGCGCTGGCCACCACCATCCATTTGGCGCTGACCATGGGAAGGCCGCTTTTCCTGGAAGGCGAACCGGGCACGGGCAAGACGGAAATCGCCAAAGTGCTGGCCGCGCGCCTGCCGCGCCGGCTGGTGCGCCTGCAATGCTATGACGGCATGGATATTTCCGCCGCCGCCTATGAATGGAATCACGCGCGGCAATTGATGGCGATCCGGCTTGCGGAAGCATCGGGCGCAGCCGATCGCGCCGCGCTGGAACGCGGGATTTATGACCGGAAATTCCTCCAGCCGCGGCCCTTGCTCGATGCTTTGGAAGGCAGCCCCGCCGTGCTGCTGATTGATGAGCTTGATCGCGCGGATGAACCTTTCGAGGCGTTTCTGCTGGAAATCCTCGCTGATTTCCAAATCACGATTCCTGAGCTTGGCACGGTAAAGGCGGCAACCCCGCCGGTTGTGATCATCACATCCAACCGCACGCGCGAAGTGCATGATGCGGTGCGCCGGCGCTGCCTTTATCATTGGGTGGATTACCCGGATGCGGCGCGCGAACGTGCCATTCTGAAGCTGCGCGCCCCTGGCCTGCCGGAAGCGCTTTCCGCCCAGGTTGTCGCCTTTGTGCAAAAGTTGCGTGAGGGTGATTACTTCAAGCTGCCCGGTGTCGCTGAGACGATTGATTGGGCGCAGGCTTTGGCCGCACTTGATGCCAAGGCGCTGGAACCAGGCGTGGTGGATGAAACGCTGGGCGTTTTGCTGAAATACCAGGATGACATCGCCAAGCTGAAGGGCGAGGAAGCGGCGCGGCTGATTGCGGAGGCTCGGGCCGGGTGACGCCGGATCGCGACCCTGCCCGCATCATCGCCGGCGGCCAGCCCTTGCTGGCAGCGGCGCACAGCGCGGGCGGACATATCGCGACCAATCTGCTGGCCTTCACGCGCTTGTTGCGCCGTTCCGGCCTGCCGCTGGGGCCGGGTGAGGCGCTGAGCGCGCTTGCTGCCTTGAATGCGATTGAGATCGGGGATCGAAGGCAGGTGCATGCCGCGCTCCGCGCCGTGATGGTGCATCGGCGCGAGCATTTTGAGCTGTTTGATCAGGCCTTTCAGTTGTTCTGGCGCGACCCGGAAGCCGCCGCCCATGCCGCCGCCATGGCCGCGCTGGATGGCCATAAGCCGCAATCGGAAAAGCCGCCCCCCGCGTCTCGGCGTTTGGCGGAAGCCATGCAGGGCGAAAAGCCAAAGCCCCGCCCGCCTGAGCCGGAACCGCCGCGCCAGGATATGAGCTTCACGGTGAGTGACCGCGAAAAGCTACAAAAGCTGGATTTCGAGGCCATGTCGGCGGCTGAAATCGCCGCAGCCAAGCAGGAAATCCGCAAGCTGACCCTGCCGCTTGATGAAAAACCGACCCGGCGCTTTCGCACGCATCCCGCTGGGCGCGTTGTGGATTTGCGCGCCACTTTGCGCCAAAGCCTGCGGCTTGGGGGCGATATCCTGAAGCTTGAACACAAGCAGCGCCAGGAAAAGCCGCCGCCCCTGGTGGTGCTATGCGACATTAGCGGCAGCATGGCGCGTTATGCGCAAATTCTGCTCCATTTCCTCCATGCCGTCACCAATGAACGGGACCGGGTGCATAGTTTCCTGTTCGGCACGCGCCTGACGAACGTCACGCGGCAATTGCGCCATCGCGATCCGGAATTCGCCTTCGAAATGGTGTCCCATATCGTGCCCGATTGGTCGGGCGGCACGCGGATTGGCGAAAGCCTTGGCCTGTTCAACAAGCTATGGGCCAAGCGTGTGCTGGGCCAGGGTGCCGTGGTGCTGCTGATCACGGATGGGCTGGACCGGGAAGGCGCGGCGGGGCTGGCGGAAGCGACCGAGAGGCTCCGGCAATCCTGCACGCGTCTGATCTGGCTCAACCCGCTGTTGCGTTTTTCGGGCTTTCAACCGAAATCCCAGGGCATTCGTGCCATGCTGCCCCATGTGGATGATTTCCGGCCCGTGCATAATCTTGAAAGCCTACGGGCGCTGATCCAAACCTTATCCGATCCGCGCACCGGCCAAAGCAGAAGGATGATGGTCGCATGACCCAGAACGACAATGCCGAAGATATCCTGGCCATCGCCGCCACTTGGAAGGCAGCCGGTGAGGATGTGGCCATCGCGACCGTGGTGGAAACCTGGGGGTCTTCGCCGCGCCCGGCGGGATCGCGGCTTGCCATCACCAAATCGGGCAAGCTGGCGGGGTCTGTCTCCGGCGGCTGCATTGAAGGGGCGGTTGCGGATGCTGCGCGGCAATCCATGGCAAGCGGCGCGCCGCAATTGCTCGATTTCGGGATTTCCGATGAGCGTGCCTGGGAAGTTGGGCTTTCCTGCGGCGGCAAGGTGAAGGTGTTTGTGGAGCCGCTGTCATGAAGGGCTCTACCCTCGCGCGGCTGCAAGCCGAACGCGCCGCCAAGCGCGCGGTGGTGCTGCTCACACGCCTTTCCGATGGCGCGCAATTGCTGTGGCCCGGTGATGAGATGCCGGCAGAATTGGTGGAAGCATCCAAGGCCGCACTCGGCAGCGAAGAAGCGGGCAATATGACGCTGGGCGATGAGACCTGGTTCATCCATCCGCATAACCCGCCGCTGCGGATTATTGTTGTCGGCGCCGTGCATATCGCCCAGGCCATGGCGCCCATGGCCGCCCCGCTTGGCTTTGCCATGGTGGTGGTGGACCCGCGCCGTGCCTTCGCCAACGAGGAACGCCTGCCCGGTATCACGCTTTCCACCGATTGGCCGGATGAAGCGATGGCGGCTTTGGCGCCTGATGCGCGCACGGCGGTGGTGACGCTGACGCATGACCCGAAGCTGGATGATCCCGCCTTGGATGCCGCGCTGAAGAGTGAGGCGTTTTACATCGGCGCGCTGGGCAGCCGGCGCACGCATGCCAAGCGCGTCGCGCGGTTGACGGAATTGGGCCATGGCGCTGAGGCAATGGGGCGGATCCATGCGCCGGTTGGCTTGAATATCGAGGCCATCACAGCGCCGGAGATTGCGCTTTCCATCATGGCGGAAATCGTTGCTGCCCGGCGCGGTGCCGCGCTTGGTGCGGTGCGGCCCATTCCCGGTGTTGCAGCATGATTTTTGGTCCGACGCGGCTTGAAGAAGCGAAAGGCGCGATTCTGGCGCATACCATGCGCCTGACCGGCCGCGTGCTGAAAAAAGGCACGGTGCTGGATGATGGCGCCATCGCCGCGCTGCGAGACGGCGGCCATCGGGAAGTCATTGCCGCCCGGCTTGAAGTGGGTGATGTGCCAGAAGATGAGGCCGCCGAAAGGCTGGGCCAAGTGCTGGCGGTGCCCTTGCTTGCGCGGTCCCGTGCGGCCACGGGGCGCGTGAATATCCTGGCCGAAACCGCTGGGCTTTTGGTGCTGGATACCAGGCGCATCGCGCGCATGAATGCGGTAGATGAAAGCCTGACGATTGCGACTTTGCCCAATTTCACGCCCGTCAACACCAAGGAAATGGTCGCGACCATCAAAGTGATTCCCTTCGCCGTGCCTGGGCAAATGCTGGGCGTGGTGGAAGCGGTCGCGAAAAGCGGCGCGGGGCCGGTGCTTGCCATTCATCCCTTCCGCGCGCTGAAGGTTGGGCTGGTTCTGTCTGAACTGCCCGGCATCAAGGAAAGCGTCATGGAAGGCGCGGTCGAAGCCACGGAAGAACGCATCGCCGGGCTCTGTGGCACGCTTTTGCCCGTTGAACGCGTACGCCATGACACGGTTGCGATTTCCGATGCGCTGTCGCGGCTGCGCCGTGCAGGCGCTGAGATGTTGCTGGTGGCCGGCGCTTCCGCCGTGGTGGATCGGCGCGATGTTGGCCCGGCTGCCATTGTGCGCGCTGGCGGCGTGATTGATCATTTCGGCATGCCGGTTGACCCCGGCAATCTTCTCTGCCTCGGCCACATCGGCAAAATCCCCGCCATGGTGCTGCCTGGCTGTGCGCGGAGCCCGAAGCTGAATGGCTTTGATTGGGTGCTGCAACGGCTTTTCGCGGGGCTTGAGGTCACACCTGAAGATATCGGCGCCATGGGTGTGGGTGGTCTTCTCAAGGAAATCGAATTACGGCCCCTGCCGCGCGAACAGGCGCCGCGCACACCACCGCCCGCCCTTGCCCCGCGCCGCGGGCGCCGTGTGGGGGCCATTGTGCTGGCCGCGGGACGTTCACGCCGCATGGCGCCGCTGAACAAACTGCTGGTCACTGATAATGATGGCGTGCCCATGGTGGTGCGCGTTGTGGAACAGGTGCTGGCTTCCCATGCGCGGCCGATCATTGTGGTGACGGGCCATGAGCATGATCGGGTGGAGGAAGCCCTTGCCGGCCGCGCCGTGCAATTTGCGATTGCCGAGGATTACGCGCAGGGGCTTTCCGCGTCGCTCAAGGCAGGGCTGCGTGCTTTGCCCGAAGATATCGAAGGCTTCATGGTGTGTCTGGGCGATATGCCGCTGGTGAGTGCGGCCATGCTTGATCGGCTGATGGCAGCGTTTGATCCGGAAGAAGGCCGCGCGATTGTGATGCCGACCTTCCGTGGCAAGCAGGGCAATCCCATGCTCTGGTCGCGCGAATTCCTGCCGGAGATGCTGGCGATTACCGGCGATGTCGGCGCGCGACATTTGGCCGGCAAATACGCCGATCGCTGTGTTGAGGTTGAGATGGCCGATGACGCCGTACTGCGCGACTTTGATACGACCGAGGCGCTGAAAGGCGTGCCTGGCTACAGCATGGTGCGGTAGCGGGCGCTTGCTCTAAAGCGCCTGCTTCACCCATTCCCCAATCGCCAGCACCTTGGCATCTTCGCCGATGCGCCCAGCAATTTGTACGCCAAGCGGCAGGCCCTTCGGCCCCGCGCCCGCCGGCACTGTTACACATGGTCCATGCAACAGCGTCCAAAGCGAATTGAAGGAAGGATCGCCGGTCCAGCCAATGCCCGCCGGCGCCTCACCCGCCGCCGAAGCGGTGATCACGGCATCAAAGCCTTCAATCGCACCGGGTAGCGCTGCGCGCGCCTTGGCTTGCACCGCCTTGCAGGCATCAAGCTGCGCGGTCGGGAAGCGCTTCGCCCAATCCAATTTTTCCTTGATCACATCGGAAAGCTGCGCCCGCGCTGCCACCAATTCCCAGCCGAGCGACTGCACGCTTTCCATATTCGTCACATATTCATGCGCCTCAAAAGCTTCGGTCATCACCGTGGGTAGGGTGATTTCCACCACCTCAGCACCGGCCTTGCGGCAGGCCGCGATGGCGCGTTCCATCAAGGCGAGCGTTTCCGGCGCTGCCTTTGCTGCGGGCGGGCCAAGGGTGAAGGCCAGGCGCGGTGCGCGGGGCAATTTGGCTTCGGGGTTCCCGTAATCGCGCCCCGTCATGGCGCCCATGGAAAGCGCGCAATCGGCCACGCTCCGCGCCATGACGCCGATCGTGTCATGGCTTTCGCTCATGACCTTCATGCCGCCGCGATGGATGGTGCCAAAACTTGGCTTAAAACCGACAATGCCGCAAAACGCCGCCGGGCGGATAATGCTGCCGCCGGTTTGGGTGCCGAAAGACAGCGGAAAGAACCCGGCCGCCACACCCGCCGCCGAACCAGATGAAGACCCGCCCGGCGTGTGGTGCTTATTGGCCGGGTTGGTTGTCGCCCCCGGATGGCGCGTGGCGAATTCCGTCGTGATGGTCTTGCCGATGATCAGCGCACCGGCCGCCCGCGCCATGGCAACGGCGGCCGAGTCACTCCGCGGCCTGTGCCCTGCATAAATAGGTGAGCCATATTGGGATGGCATATCGGCGGTATCCAGCACATCCTTCACGCCAAACGGAATGCCCTTGAGCGGCGCTGGCGGTCCACCCTTATCCAAGGCCGCCGCCCCGCGCCGCACCAGCGCCGGGTCCAGCCAGGCAAAGGCACGGACCTCAGGTTCGCGCGCAGTAATGCGGGCGAGGCAAGCCTCAGCCAGGGCAGAGGCGGTCAGGGACCCCGCGGCGATGCGCCGCGCGGCTTCGGATGCGGTCAGGTCTGCGATTTCGGTCATGGGGGCCAGAGTGCCGCGCCCATGGCGCGCGTCAAGCGGGGGCAAGCAGTTCATCTCTGGCGCGGCGCGCCCAGCCGGTCCAGAAGGGGGGCGCATGACGAGCTCAATCAGGATCATCCCGACCCCGGATGGGGCGCTGACCTACGCCATCCCCTTCCCGCCCGAGGAGACGCCGGCCGTCACCGCGCGCGATCTGCTGGGTGCCTGGGAAGCGGCGCGTGGTGCGGCGGGGGCGGAGATTTGGGGCAGCCCGCGCCGGCTGGTTTTTCGCCGCCCGGATGGGGAAGCGATGGAATTGCTCCTGGCCGACGCCGATGCCGCCTGCTGGGCGGAGGCAGTGGATGCGCGCCATGGGTTGGCGACGCCTCAGGGGCTCGCGATTTGCCTGAGGCTGCTTGCGCTCATTGAGGCCATGGGGCGGATCGCGCGCCTCAAGGGGTTTTTCACAATCCGCGCCGCGGGGGCGGAATTGCACCCGGCTTTGCTCCGCGCTGCGGCCAGCCTGCCGCTTGATCCAGCGGGCCGGTTCGACGAAGCGGACCTTACCGCGCTACTATCACGCGCGATTCCGGCGGGAGCCCATTCATGATCCGATTTTTGCCCTTGCTTCTTGTTCTTGCCGCCTGTGCGCAACGGGAAGCGCCACCCTCCTCTCCGCGCGCTGCCACTGCCGGCGCCACGCCGGAATTGCAGCGCATCTGCACCCAGGAAGCGGAGCGCGTCGTCAATTTCCGTGAACGCGGCCAGTTGATGCGGGCGGATTCGAATTTCGGTGACAGCGACATGACGAATGATGTGCCGACCGCGCGGCTGCGTTCCGATAGCTTTCGGCAACAAACCTTGCGTGACGAATTGATCCGCGAATGCATCCGCAATGCCGGAACGGGTCAACCACCGATGGATCCAGGCGCACAACGCCCACAAAATATTCGCGCGCGACGCTAAAGGCAGCCCGCGCGCATGGCATCCCTTTCGGTCCTGACGCGCGCCCTTTCCCATCGTAACGCCAAGGTTTTTTTCACCGCATCCCTCATTTCCTGGACCGGGCTTTGGATGCATCGCATCGCCATTTCCTGGTTCGCCTGGGAACTGACCGATAGCGCCTTTTGGGTCGGCATGGTGGCGTTTTGCGATCTGGCGCCGGCCGTGGTGGTCAGCCCCATTGCGGGTGCCATTGCGGATCGCACGGACCGGCTGAAGCTCACTTTTTGGAGCCAGGCGATGATCGGCGTGATGGCTGCCGTGATCGCGCTGCTGGTGGCCCTCGATAAGCTTGATATCTATACCTTGCTGCTGCTTGAGGTGCTGAACGGCATAGCATCCTCCTTCGCGCAACCGGCGCGGCAATCGCTCATGCCGGGATTGGTCCCGCGCAATGATTTGACAGCGGCCGTCGGGCTCAATTCGCTTTGCTTCAATGTCGCGCGTTTCGTGGGGCCGGCGCTGGCCGGGCCGTTGATTGCCGTGGCCGGGGTTTGGCCGGCCATTGCGGCAAATGCAGTGGCCTATTTCATCGCAACCGCCACCACGCCCTTGCTCAAAGTCTCGGCCGAAGAACGCCAGGGGCACGCCAAAACAAAATCGCTATGGGGCGATATGCGGGATGGGCTGCGCTATGTCGCGGGGCATCCAGGGCTTGGGCCGATCCTGACCTATGCCGCGATTGTCGCACTGCTGCTGCGCAGCCTGCCGGAAATCCTGCCGCCCTATGTGGAACGGCAATTTGGCCTGGGGGCGGAAGCGCTTGCGGTGCTGACGGCGGCTTTCGGCGTTGGTGCCTTATTGTCGGGAATTTTTGTTTCCGCCCGCGGCAAGATGCGCGGCACGACCAAGCTTGCGGTTTTTGCCCCGGCGGCCATTTCACTCGCCATGGTGGGCTTCATCGCCACAAGCTGGTTTCCCTTTGGTGTGCTTTGCGCCGCCATTATGGGCGCGGCCATGTCGGTGCATGGGATTTGCGCGCAAACACTGGCGCAATCCGCATCCGATCCAGCGATGCGCGGGCGGGTGCTGAGCCTTTGGGGCCTGATTGTGCGCGCATTTCCAGCCCTTGGCGCCCTGCTACTTGGCGCGGCAGGAGAGATTTTCGGCATGACGCTGCCCACACTCGCGGCCGTGGTGCTTTCGGCCATAGCCATTGCCTGGGGGATCAAACGCCTGCCCGCCATGGCGCGGGTACTGGAAGGCGAAGGCGCAGGCGATCCTGCAAAACGATGACAAGGACAAGGAAGAACCATGATTGAAGCGGCCATTGTGGGCATGGGGCGCTGGGGCCAGACCCTGGTTGATAGTGTGCAGAACCGGAATGATGCGGGTATCCGCTTCATCGCCGGCAGCACAGGGCGCCCCGAACGCGCTGCCGAATGGGCCGCGCGCCAGGGGGTGAAAATCCTGCCTGATCTGGCCGCCATCCTGGCCGAACCACGCGTGAAGGCGGTGGTGATCGCCTCCCCGCACCAGATGCACGCAGATCAGGTGATCGCGGCGGCGCGCGCGGGTAAGCATGTTTTCGTCGAAAAACCCTTCACCATGACGAAGGCAAGTGCCGAGGCCTCTGTTGCCGCCTGTCGGCAAGCTGGCGTGGTGATGGCGCTTGGCCATAACCGCCGCTTCCTGCCGGCAGTGGCTGAGATCAAAAAACTGATCGCCGCTGGCGCGCTTGGCACATTGCTACATGTGGAAGGCCAATTCAGCGGGCCGGGCGCGCTTTCCTATCAGCCGGGCATGTGGCGCACCGACGCTCATGAAAGCCCGCTGGGCGGCATGGGCGGCATGGGCATTCATATGATTGATATGATGATCAATCTGGCCGGGCCGATTGCCGAGGTGACGGTGCGCTCCCTGGCGCGTGCGCTGACCAATGGCATGGATGACACCACGGCGGGCTTGTTCTCCTTCGCCTCCGGCGCCACCGGCTGTTTCGCGACCTTGGCCTATGCACCGCGGGTCTGGCGCATCGCCCTTTACGGCACGGATGCCGCGCTGGAATTGAACGGCCATGAGAAGCTCAGCTTCACCCCGCGTGAGGGCGAAGCCTGGGTCAAGGACTTCCCGAAAACCGATATCGAACATGCTGAACTTGCAGCTTTTGCTGCCACCATCACGGGTGGGCCTGCCTATCCGCTGCCGCTTGAAGAAGCGATCCATGGCGTTGCGGTATTTGAAGCCATGATCGGCGCGGCAGCTTCGGGCAGCACCTATCGGGTCGCCTGACAGGCGGATTTCGCACCCCGCGCTTTCTGTTCTAGTAATCACCTCAGCGCCTGGCGCTGACCAACCTTTCTGAAAGGCCGGAAATGAGCAAGATCAATCGTCAAGGGTCTAACCAGATCCTTTCCTCCTCAGTCGAATATCATAATTTCGTTTTCCTCGCGGGGCTCACGGCTGATGACCTCGCCAAGGACATCAAGGGCCAGACCGCTGAAGTGCTGGCGAAGATTGATGCCGCGCTGGAAGCCAATGGCACCGACAAAACCCGCATGCTGTCGGCCCAGATTTGGCTGAAGGATATCCGCGATCGCGGCGCGATGAATGAGCTTTGGACCGCCTGGCTGCCGGCGGGCGGCGCCCCGGCGCGCGCTTGCGTCGAAGCCAATATGGCCGATCCGCGCCATTTGGTAGAAATCATGGTCACGGCCTGCCGCTGATCCGGCAGGCATGAAGGCGCCGGGGCGAAACCCCAGCGCCTTTTTGTACCTTGAGGGAGACGCCCGGCATCACCGCCGGGCGTTTTTTTATGCGCGCGCCGCGACCGCAAGCGCCGGCGTCTGGCGCGGCGGGGTCTGGTAACCGCGGGGCCCATAGCCAGGATTGGCCACGCGCGGCAGGGCGGCCGTCGCAATGGTTTCAATCACGCGCGACTGAAGCGAAATGGCGCGCTCCAACAATTTACGGTTCTCGCTGCCCAGATCTTCTAACTGGCGGGTCAGCATCTGCGCTTCTTCGCGCATCGCGCCATCGGGGCGCGCGCCATGCTTGGCCTGGGCGGCATAGGCCTGGGCAAAGGCATCGGTCGCGGCGATCTTGCTTTCGGCAAGCTTGGCAGCGCGCGTAAGATCAAGCTTCGACAGCGCCTCATTTTCCGCACGAAGAGCATCAGCCAGCCTTTTGCCGGCAATCAGTAGCGCATCCATCATGATTGGGTCTCTCCCATATTGGGGGTTTGTGCACCGTTTTGGCGGAGCAATTCGCGATAAACAGAATCGGCAATGCCAACACCGCCAGCCCGCACGGCTGATGCCGCGAAGGCTTCAACCAGCATCGGGCGCCATTGCGCCTCGGCCGCGCCACCGCCGAAGGAGGATTTGGACATATCCACAGTGGCGAACATCGGCTGCAGCAGGAACCCCAGCGCCTGCGCTTCGAAATCCTTCGCGGATTTGCGCATGGCGGCTTCAGACAAGGCGCCCGCCTGCGGCTGGCGAATGGCGCGCTGCTGCGGGGCAACAAGATTGGCGGCGTCCAACATCAGCGGAGCTCCAGATCGGCTTGCAAGGCGCCAGCGGCCTTGATGGCTTGCAGAATGGAAATCAGGTCACGCGGGCCAACACCCAGGCTGTTCAGTCCGCGCACCAATTCCTGAAGCGTGACCGCTTCAGGCAGAACGCCCATGCGCCGATCCGATTGGTCTTCAACCTCAATACCGGTGCGCGGCACCACCTGGGTCTGACCCTGTCCAAAAGCATTGGGCTGGCTGACTTGCGGCGTTTCGGTGATCCGGATGGTCAGATTGCCCTGGGCGATGGCCACCGTGGAAACGCGCACCGCGTCACCCATCACAATCGTACCCGTCGCCTCATCAATGACCACGCGGGCGATCTGGTCGGGCACAACGCGCAGCCTTTCAATATCAGTCAGGAAAGCAACCGGATCGCGCCCATTGAGCGCCACGGAAACCGTGCGCGGGTCGGTAACAGTCGCCACATTGCCGCGTGATGCCCCATTAATGGCGGCCGCAATGCGCCGTGCCGTTGTCAGGTCAGGGTTGCGCAAGGCAAGACGCACACGGTCGCGGTTGGTGAGTGTGAAGGGCACTTCGCGTTCGACGATGGCGCCGTTGGAAATACGCCCTGCGGTGGGTACACCGCGCGTGACAGAAGCGGCAGCGCCGCGCGCTGCAACGGCACCAGTCGCCAGAGCACCCTGCGCCACCGCATAGACTTCGCCATCTGCACCAAGCAGCGGGGTGACCAGCAAAGTGCCACCAGTCAGGTTGGTGGCATCGCCAAGGGCAGAGACCGCCACGTCAATACGGCTCCCGGGCCGGGCAAAGGCGGGCAAATTCGCCGTCACCATGACTGCGGCAACATTCTTGGTATCCAATTGGCGTTCGAAATCGCGCGTATTGACGCCAAGGCGTTCCAGCATCCCGACCAGGGATTGGCGGGTAAAGACCGCGCTTCTCAGACGATCCCCGGTGCCATTTAGGCCAATTACCAGGCCGTAACCGACAAGCTGGTTGTCGCGCACGCCCTCCATATCCACTATATCCTTGATGCGGATTTGTGCGGTAGCGGGCGGCGCAATGAAACAGGCCGCCAATGCCAGGGCGGTGAAGATTTTTGCGAGCGCTTGCGCTATACGGGTCAAGGTCTGTCTCCGGCGGCCACCCCGATCACGGGCGGCGGTCTGTCTGGGCTCAGCGCAAGGCCCGTGCCAGGGTTTGGCGGTCTCTTCGCCGAGTCGTGGCGGCAAAACCTGCCGGGTCCCGGCCGAGCCTGCCGGGACAGGCGGAAGAAGGAGGTCAGATGGTCGTTATCAGGGGCGTGACGGGCGGCACCAATGTGCCGGGGGCGCGGTCAACGCGCGGCGCCTCAGGCGGCTTTCGTGTGGGCAGCGGCGCCGAGGAATCGCGCGAAGCCAATGCCAGCACCGGGGTATCGGCAGCGACCGCCATGGGACTTTTGGCTGTCCAGGAATTGGGCCCGGCGAAGGAACGGAATGCCCGCGCCTTCCGCCGTGGTGAGGATATGCTCAAGGAATTGAAGGCCCTTCAGTTGGAATTGCTGGAAGGCCGCGCTGATCCCACCCGACTACAGGAACTTGTTCGCCTGACCGAGGGCGAAAAACCCGCCGATCCGGGCCTCGCTGAGGCGATTGAGGCCATCGCTCTCCGCGCCCGGCTGGAATTGGCCCGGCGCGGCCTGGAGAGCTGAAATCGGCTTTTGTCAGATATCTGTCTTAAAACGCCCCCTGGCGTCCCCCGACAAGCCGGTATAGAAGACTGTCATTCCGACGAGACAGGTTTCAGTAAAGAAATCACCTCGGCGGTTGTGCAAGGCGGGGGAAGAAGAAGATATGCTGGTGACATTGCCGCCCGATTACCGTCCCTCGGATTCCGAGGAGTTCATGAATGCCCTGCAGCTTGAATATTTCAGGCAGAAACTTCTCAGATGGCGGCAGGACCTTGTACGCGAAGCGGGTGAGACGCTTTCCTCCCTTTCCGAAGGTGGCATTACTGAGGCGGATCTCGCAGATCGCGCTTCGGTTGAAACGGACCGGGCGCTTGAACTCCGCACCCGGGATCGGTCGCGCAAATTGATCAATAAGATTGATCAGGCGCTGGAGAGAATTGAACACGGCACCTATGGCTATTGCGAGGAAAGCGGGGAGCCTATTTCGCTTCGTCGCCTGGAAGCCCGCCCCATTGCCACCATGACGATCGAAGCGCAGGAGCGCCATGAACGCATGGAACGGGTGCATCGCGACGATTGAACGGCAGGGCATAACGCCCGCCGGACTTACAAGAACCCGACCGGGTCCACATCCACCTGCACCCGGACATTGCCGGGTACATCAACCTTCGCCAGCCATTCACCCAAAAGCCGCTGCACACCAATATCGCGCCGCGCCTTGAGCAATAACCGCCGCCGATGCCGCCCGCGCAATAGTGCAAGCGGCGCAGGCGCGGGGCCCAGAACCTCCATCCCCTCCCCTATCGGCGCGGCGCGGCCCAAATCTCGCGCGACTCGGTCCGCTGCCTTTTCATCTGGGGAACTCACGATCAGCGCGGCCAGCCGGCCGAAGGGCGGCCAATGACCAGGCCGGCGCGCTTCGGCTTCGGCCGCCATGAAGGATTCGTATTCGCCCGACACCAGCGCCTGCATCACCGGATGATCCGGCGAGAAGCTTTGCAGCAAAACGCGGCCGGGATGTTCCGCCCGACCGGCGCGGCCCGCCACTTGATGGAGAAGCTGCACGGTGCGCTCAGCCGCGCGCAAATCACCGCCCGCGAGCCCGAGATCCGCATCCACAACGCCAACAAGCGTGAGGTAGGGAAAATGCCAGCCCTTGGCCACGATTTGCGTGCCGATGATCAGATCAACCTCACGCTTTTCAATCGCCTCCGCCGCTGCGGCGGCCGCTGCCGGGCCGGGGAGCGTATCTGAAGCCATCACCAAGCGCCGCGCTTCCGGGAAAAGCAAAGCAGCTTCTTCCAGTACACGCTCCACGCCCGGCCCAATTGGCACGGTGCTATGCGGCGCGGCGCAGCTCGGGCAATGGCTGGGCGGCGCTTCCACATGGCCGCAATGGTGGCATTGCAGGCGCCGCGCGGCGCGGTGTTCCACCAGCCAGGCCGTGCAATTCGGGCAGCGCAGCCGATGGCCACAGGCACGGCAAAGCGTGAGTGGCGCATAGCCGCGCCGGTTCAGGAACAGCATGGCCTGTTCGCCGCGCTTGAGCGTCTCCGCCACCGCTGCCACCAGGGCCGGGCTCAAGAAGCGCCCGCGCGGCGGGGTTTCGCGCCTGAGGTCTATAAGGCCAATCTCGGGCATCACCGCGCCGCCGTGACGCGCCGCCAAATGGCATTCGCCGTAGCGCCCAGCGCGCGCATTCGTCAGGGTTTCCAGCGAGGGTGTCGCACTCACCAGCACGCAAGCGGCATCGGACAAGCGCGCGCGCACCACCGCCATGTCCCGCGCGTGGTAGATCACGCCGTCTTCCTGCTTGAAGGCGGTTTCATGTTCCTCATCCACCACAATCAGGCCGAGGTCGGGAAAGGGCAGAAACAGCGCCGAACGCGCACCCACCAGCACGGGGGCGCGGCCTTCCGCCACCGCGCGCCAGGTGATGCGCCGGGTGCGGGGGGAAAGTTCTGAATGCCATAGCGCGGGATCAGTGCCAAAGCGCGCGCGAAAGCGATCCAGCCATTGCGCCGATAACGCGATTTCCGGCAGCAACACCAAAGCCTGCCGCCCAGCCTGGAGTGCTGCGGCGATGGCCTCGAAATAGACCTCGGTCTTGCCGGAACCTGTCACGCCGGACAGTAAAGTAGTGCTGTAGCCTTCCCGTGCCACGGCCGAGCGCAGCAATGCCGCCGCTTCTGCCTGGTCGGCATCCAGCACCGGGCCGGGGCGCGCCAGATCGGGGGGGCGGAAGTCTTCCAACGGTGGCAGCAGGCCGGGGACCAGCAAGCCGGCATCGGCCATGCCGCGCAGCACGGCGGGGGCGACGCCGGCGTCCCGCGCTAAATCATCGGGGGCGCGCACTTCTCCCAATGGTAGTGCGGCCAAAACGCGCTGGCGTGCGGGGGTCAGGCGCGGCGCTTCCGGCAGCGGATCGGCGCGGCACCAGCCGGCGCGATGGGGTTGTGCTTCCAAGGCGGCGGGGACACTCATGGCCATGCGCAGCACCGCGCCGCGCGGTGAAAGCGTATAGGCGGCGACCCAATCCACGAAGCGGCGGAGCTTTTCCGGCATGGGTGGGGCTTCCAGCACGGCAGCGATGGGGCGCAGCCGATGCTCCGGCAGGGCCGAGTCGGGCGCTTCATCCCACACCACGCCAAGCACTTGCCGCCCACCCAAAGGCACAGTCACGAAGCTGCCGGGGGGCGGTGCGTCACCCTCAGCCCGATAATCATAGGCGTCCGCCAGCGGCAACGGCAGCAGAACGCGCAAGCGCTTGGCGGTGCTTGAAGAAATTGTTTCAGGCAGCAAGGACTGCTTTCGCGACGGGGCCGGCATGGGCTAAGGTTTAGCCCATTCGCGACGGAGAGGCTTGCGCTTTGCGCTAAGCAGCGCCATTCCCCGCCCAAGCATCGTCTTTCGCCATGCAGGATTGGAATTCATGAAGTTCTTTGTTGATACCGCCGAAGTCGCTGAAATCCGTGCCCTTGCCGAATTGGGCATGGTGGATGGCGTGACGACCAATCCTTCGCTGATTGCCAAATCCGGCCGCGACATGAAGCAGGTGATTGCGGAAATCTGCGCCATCACCCCTGGCCCCGTCAGCGCCGAAGTCACCGCGACGGATGCTGCCGGCATGCTGGCCGAAGGGCGTTTTCTGCGCGCCATTGCGCCCAATGTCGCGGTGAAAGTGCCGTTGACGGAAGCCGGGCTGATCGCCTGCCGCACGCTCGCCGCCGAAGGCACCCCGGTGAATGTGACGCTTTGCTTTTCCGCCGCCCAGGCGCTGCTGGCTGCCAAGGCGGGTGCAGCCTTCATCTCCCCCTTTGTCGGGCGGCTTGATGATATCGCGACCGATGGCATGCGGCTGATTGCGGACATTGTGCAGATATACCGCAATTACCCCGCGATCCGCACAGAGGTTTTGGTCGCCTCCATCCGCCACCCCATTCACCTTGTTGAAAGTGCCAAGATGGGCGCGCATGTGGCAACCCTGCCGCCCAACGTGATCCGCCAATTGCTGAAGCATCCGCTCACTGATCGGGGCCTGGAGGCGTTTCTGGCGGATTGGAAAAAGACAGGACAAAGCATCCTGTGATCGACCCGCCCTCAGACGGGAAGGCCCCGAACGGGCCCTCGGCTGAGGAGGTGGAAGCTTTCTTGCGCGCCCATCCTGGGTTTTTGGCGGCGCGGCCGGAGCTTTACCGAGCGCTGGCGCCACCGCGCCGTGTGCATGGCGATGGGCTGACCGATCATATGGCGGCGATGTTGGGCGCGGAACGCGAGCGTGCTTCTGCGCTGGATGCGGAATTGCGCCTGGCTTTGGATGCGGAACGCGCAGGGCTTGGTTTGGTATCCCGCGTGCGCTTGGCAGTATTGGCGCTGATGCGTTCAGACAATGCGCCGGAGACCGTGGCGCAGGAGTGGCCCAATCTGCTGGGGCTGGAAAGCTGCACGCTTTGTGTGGAACCGCCGGATAATCCCGGCCAGCTTTGGATGCGCCCGGAACAGCGCCCCTTGCCGCGCGGGACGGTGGAAAAATTACTCGGGCGCGGGCGCGATGTGCTGGTGCGCGACAAGCCCGAAGATGCCGATACGCTGCATGGCGAAGCGGGCGGGCTGATTGCGCGCGATGCGCTGATACGTGTGGTAGTGGCGCAGCAACCGCTCATGCTGCTGGCGCTGGGGGCACGCGATGCGCATGCGCTGCCGGCGCGCCATGGCACTGAACCCTTGGTGTTTTTGGGCCGCGCCGTGGCGGCGGCCATCGCAAGGTAGCATGACTGGCGCCGAGGCTGCCTCCGCTTGGCTTGGCTGGTTTGCCGGCGAACGCCGCGCGAGTGCGCATAGCATCGAAGCCTATGGGCGCGATGTGGCGCAATTCCTGGCCTTTCTGATCGGGCATTTGGGCGGAGAGCCCGATCTTGCCGCCCTTGGCGCGCTGCGCCCGGCGGATTTGCGCGCGTTCCTGTCGGCACGCGCCATGGAAGGCGATGTGGGCGCAACACGTGCACGCAAGCTGGCCGCGATACGGAGTTTTCTGCGCTATTTGCAGCGCCATCAGGGGATGGCGCCCGTTGCCCTTGCCGGGCTGCGTGCGCCGCGTGCCAAGCAGCCCCTGCCACGTGCGCTGAGCGAGAAGGAAGCGCGCGCCGCGGCGGAGGATGTGGCTGATGTTTATGCTTTGGGCCGACACGAAAACCCGCGCCTGCAAGCGGCACGTGACCGCGCCCTGTTCACGCTGCTTTATGGCGCGGGGCTGAGATTGGGGGAGGCTTTGGCGCTGAATTTGGGTGATGCGCCACGCACGGGGTCCGAGGCAGCGCTTCGCGTAGTTGGCAAAGGCAATAAGGAAAGGCTGGTGCCGATCCTGCCGGTTATCCGCGATGCGATGGCGGAATATTTGGTGGCGCGCGGCGCGGGTGCAGCGGAGGAACCGCTGTTTATCGGCGCACGCGGGGCGCGGCTTGATCCGGCGGTGGCACAAAAAAGGCTACGCGATTTTCGCAGGCTTGCCGGGCTGCCAGAACATGCAAGCCCGCATGCGCTGCGGCATTCCTTCGCGACGCATTTGCTGGGCGGCGGCGCTGATTTGCGTGCGATTCAGGAATTGCTCGGCCATGCCAGCCTTTCCACCACGCAGCGCTATACGGCGGTGGATGCGGCGGCGCTGCTGGAGACTTGGCGCAAGGCGCATCCGCGGGCGGATTGACCGGCTAGTCTTGGCGCTCACAATATTGGAAATCACGGGAGAAATGCCATGAGCATTCGCATCGGTATCGCCGGCATGGCCGGGCGCATGGGCCAGCTTTTGATTGAGGAAACCGCCGCCGCTGGTGCAGTATGTGTGGGCGGCACCTTGCGCGCGGGCGGTAAACCGGCCC
>Ga0315900_10004627_pt1 | contig 19295 bp, 20 predicted proteins | sample LakEriMetagenome_FD_203521 | JGI IMG/M metagenome (GOLD analysis project Ga0315900, IMG submission 203521) | Freshwater fungal communities from buoy surface, Lake Erie, Ohio, United States - Buoy 12 MA114 | ecosystem: Environmental > Aquatic > Freshwater > Lake > Lake biofilm | place: USA: Lake...
TGTCCGGAGAGCAACAACACCTTCAGGGTGGACCTCAAGCCATCCGAGACAAAACATCCCGCCGTCGTGGTGAAATTGGTAGACACGCTATCTTGAGGGGGTAGTGGCGAAAGCTGTGCGAGTTCGAGTCTCGCCGACGGCACCAGACAATCCGGATGGCTTGCTGCTTTAGGCGGTGAGCCATCCGTCGGTGATCCGTCAGTCTCACGATGAACCTCGGCCAATACCTACCCATCCTCCTGTTCATATTGGTCGGCATTGCCGTCGGCGTGCTTCCCCAGGTGATTGGCTACATCCTGGGCCCGAACCGGCCTGACGCGGAAAAGAACTCCCCTTACGAATGCGGCTTCGAGGCCTTCGAAGATGCCCGCATGAAATTCGATGTGCGCTATTACCTGGTCGCCATCCTGTTCATCCTGTTCGATCTGGAAATCGCCTTCCTCTTCCCGTGGGCCGCTGCCCTGCGCGATGTGGGACTGGCCGGCTTCATTGCCGTGGTGATTTTCCTGGCCATTCTGGTCGTGGGCTTTGTCTACGAGTGGAAAAAAGGCGCGCTCGACTGGGAATGATCGTTCGGGTGCAAGCCCTTTGAGTCTGTTGAGGATTCCAAAATGATTGAAGGCGTGATGAAGGAAGGTTTCATCACCACGAGTTACGACTCGGTGGTGAACTGGGCCAAGACCGGATCGCTGTGGCCCATGACCTTTGGTCTGGCCTGCTGTGCGGTCGAGATGATGCATGCGGCCACCGCGCGCTACGACCTGGCGCGTTTCGGCGCCGAAGTCTTCCGCGCCAGCCCGCGCCAGTCCGATCTGATGATCGTGGCCGGCACCCTGTGCAACAAGATGGCACCGGCCCTGCGCAAGGTCTACGACCAGATGTCCGAGCCGCGCTGGGTCATTTCCATGGGTTCGTGCGCCAACGGTGGCGGCTATTACCACTACAGCTATTCGGTGGTGCGCGGCTGCGACCGCGTGGTGCCGGTGGATGTGTATGTCCCGGGTTGCCCACCCACGGCCGAGGCCCTGATCTACGGCATCATCCAGCTGCAGCAGAAGATCCGCCGCGAGCACACCATCGCGCGCGCCTGAGGGGAACACGCATGACCACCTACGCCATCCACCCCGAAGTGCTGCGCGATACCCTGGCTGCGGCCCTGGGTGAGCGCGCCAGCAGCATCACCATCGCCCTGGGCGAAGTGACGGTGCATGTGCCTGCCGCCCATTATCTGGGCGCCATGCAGACCTTGCGCGATGCCCCTGGCTGCGCTTTCGAACAGCTGGTCGATTTGTGCGGGGTGGACTACTCCACCTACCGCGAAGTCGGCACCGACGGCCCGCGTTTTGGCGTGGTGGTGCACCTCCTGTCGGTGAGTCTGAACCAGCGCGTGCGCGTCAAGGTGTTCTGCCCCGACGACGATCTGCCGGTCATCGACTCGGTCAACGACCTCTGGAACTCGGCCAACTGGTACGAGCGTGAGGCCTTTGACCTGTACGGCATCGTCTTCGAAGGCCACGCCGACCTGCGCCGCATCCTGACCGACTACGGTTTCATTGGGCACCCCTTCCGCAAGGACTTCCCGCTCTCGGGCCATGTGGAGATGCGCTACGACGCCGAGCGCCAGCGCGTGGTCTACGAGCCGGTCAGCATCGAGCCGCGCGAGATCACACCGCGTGTCATCCGCGAAGACAACTACGGAGGCCTGCACTGAAGCCCCGCTTCGGTTGAATTCACATGGCTGAAATCAAGAACTACACCCTCAACTTCGGTCCCCAGCACCCGGCTGCGCACGGCGTGCTGCGTCTGGTGCTCGAGCTCGACGGCGAGGTGGTGCAGCGCGCCGACCCGCACATCGGGTTGCTGCACCGCGCCACCGAAAAACTCGCCGAACACAAGACCTACATCCAGGCGCTGCCCTACATGGACCGCCTCGACTACGTCTCGATGATGTCCAACGAGCACGCCTACTGCCTGGCCATCGAGAAAATGCTGGGCATCGAGGTGCCGATCCGTGCCCAGTACATCCGCGTGATGTTTGCCGAGATCACCCGCATCCTCAACCACCTGATGTGGCTCGGTTCGCACGGCAACGACTGCGGCAGCTCGACCATCCTGATCTACTGCTTCCGTGAGCGCGAAGACCTCTTCGACATGTACGAGGCCGTCTCCGGCGCGCGCATGCACGCGGCCTATTTCCGTCCGGGCGGCGTCTACCGCGACCTGCCCGACAGCATGCCGCAGCACAAGGCCAGCAAGATCAAGAATGCCCGCGCGATCGCCGAGCTCAACAAAAACCGCCAGGGCTCCCTGCTCGATTTCATCGACGACTTCACGCAGCGTTTCCCCAAGTGCGTGGACGAGTACGAGACCCTGCTGACCGACAACCGCATCTGGAAACAGCGCACCGTCGGCATTGGCGTGGTGCCGCCCGAGCGCGCCCTCAACCTGGGCATGACCGGCCCCATGATCCGCGGCTCCGGTTTTGCCTGGGACCTGCGCAAGAAGCAGCCCTACGACGCTTACGACCAGGTCGAGTTCGACGTGCCGGTGGGCAAGACCGGCGACAGCTACGACCGCTACCTGGTGCGCGTGCAGGAAATGCGCGAGTCCAACCGCATCATCCAGCAGTGCGTGGCCTGGTTGCGTGCCCACCCCGGTCCGGTGATCAACGACACCGCCAAGGTGGCCGCGCCCAAGCGCGAGGACATGAAGTCCAATATGGAATCGCTGATCCACCACTTCAAGCTCTTCTCTGAAGGCTTCAAGGTGCCCGAGGGCGAAGCCTATGCCGCCGTGGAGCATCCCAAGGGCGAGTTCGGCATCTACATGGTCAGCGATGGCGCCAACAAGCCCTACCGCCTGAAGATCCGCGCCCCGGGCTTCGCCCATTTGGCCACCCTCGACGAAATGGCCCGTGGCCACATGTTGGCCGATGCGGTCGCCATCATCGGCACCATGGACATCGTGTTTGGAGAGATCGACAGATGAGCACAGCATCCCACGCGCCTGTGCAGGCGCTGGCCTTGTCCGAAGCCACGCGTGCCCGTTTTGCCCGCGAAGTGGCCAAGTTCCCGGCCGATCAGAAACAGTCGGCCGTGATGGCCTGTCTGGCCATCGTGCAACAGGAGCAGGGCTGGGTCAGCCCCGAAGGTGAACTCGCCGTGGCCGAGTACCTGGGCATGCCCGTGATGGCCGTGCACGAGGTCACGACCTTCTACAACATGTACAACCAGAAGCCGGTGGGCCAGTTCAAGCTCAACGTCTGCACCAACCTGCCGTGCCAGCTGCGCGGCGGCCTGCAGGCGCTGCACCACCTCGAGGGCAAGCTGGGGGTGCGGGCCGGACAAACCACGGCCGACGGCGTCTTCACGCTGCAGCCCAGCGAATGCCAGGGCGCCTGCGCCGACGCGCCGGTGCTGCTGGTCAACGACCGCCACATGTGCAGCTTCATGAGCCACGACAAGCTCGATCAGCTGATCGACAGCTTGCGCACGGCAGCCAAGGCTTGAGGAACGAGCAGATGAACATCGAACAAATCCTCACCCAGTTTCAGGCCACCGGCGTGGAAAGCTGTTTCCACGGCCGCCACATCAACCCCCAGATCTACGCCGACATCAACGGCAGCAACTGGCGCCTCAAGGACTACGAGGCCCGCGGCGGTTACGCGGCCCTGCGCAAGATCCTGGGCAAGGACGGCGGTGAAGGCCTCACCCAGGACCAGGTGATCGCCACCGTCAAGGAGTCTGGCCTGCGTGGCCGCGGTGGCGCCGGTTTCCCCACCGGCCTGAAGTGGAGCTTCATGCCGCGCCAGTTCCCCGGCCAGAAATACCTGGTCTGCAATTCGGACGAGGGCGAGCCCGGCACCTGCAAGGACCGGGACATCATGATGTACAACCCGCACACCGTGATCGAAGGCATGGCGATTGCCGCCTACGCCATGGGCATCAGCGTGGGCTACAACTACATCCACGGCGAGATCTTCCAGGTCTACGAGCGCTTTGAAGAAGCCCTCGAAGAGGCCCGCGCCGCCGGGTATCTGGGGGACCAGATCATGGGCAGCAGCTTCAGCTTCCAGCTGCACGCCTCGCACGGTTTTGGCGCCTACATCTGCGGCGAAGAAACCGCGCTGCTCGAATCGCTCGAAGGCAAAAAGGGCCAGCCGCGCTTCAAGCCGCCGTTCCCGGCCAGTTTTGGCCTGTACGGCAAGCCGACCACCATCAACAACACCGAGACCTTCGCCGCGGTGCCCTGGATCATCCGCAACGGCGGCCAGGCCTACCTCGAGTGTGGCAAGCCCAACAACGGCGGCACCAAGATCTTCTCGGTCAGCGGTGACGTCGAGCGCCCGGGCAACTACGAAATCCCGATGGGCACGCCCTTTGCCAAGTTGCTCGAACTCGCCGGTGGCGTGCGCGCTGGCCGCCAGCTCAAGGCCGTCATTCCTGGTGGTTCGTCCTCGCCGGTCATCCCCGGCGCCATGATGATGGACCTGACCATGGACTACGACAGCATCGCCAAGGAAGGCGGCTCCATGCTGGGTTCGGGCGCCGTGATCGTGATGGACGACAGCCGTTGCATGGTCAAGTCGCTGCAGCGCCTGTCCTACTTCTACATGCACGAGTCCTGCGGCCAGTGCACCCCCTGCCGCGAAGGCACGGGCTGGCTCTCGCGCGTGGTCGACCGCATCGAAAACGGGCAGGGCCGTGCCTCGGACATGGACCTGCTCGACAGCGTGGCCGGCAGCATCATGGGCCGCACGATCTGCGCCCTGGGGGATGCCGCCGCCATGCCGGTGCGCGGCATGCTCAAGCACTACCGTCATGAATTTGAACACCACATCGAGCACAAGACCTGTGTGGTCGGTGCTTATGCGTAAACGGTGACACCCATGGTTGAAATCGAACTCGACGGCAAGAAGGTGGAAGTGGCCGAAGGCAGCATGGTGATGCATGCCGCCGAAAAAGCCGATACCTACATTCCCCACTTCTGCTACCACAAGAAGCTCTCCATCGCCGCCAACTGCCGCATGTGCCTGGTGGACGTGGAGAAGGCCCCCAAGCCCATGCCCGCCTGCGCCACGCCCGTGACGCAAGGCATGGTGGTGCGCAGCCGCTCCGACAAGGCCGTGGCGGCCCAGAAGTCGGTGATGGAATTCCTGCTCATCAACCACCCGCTGGACTGCCCGATCTGCGACCAGGGCGGCGAGTGCCAGCTGCAGGATCTGGCCGTCGGCTATGGCGGCACCAAGTCCCGCTACGAAGAAGAAAAGCGCGTGGTCTTCCACAAGGACGTCGGTCCGCTGATCTCGATGGAAGAGATGAGCCGCTGCATCCAGTGCACCCGCTGCGTGCGCTTCGGTCAGGAAATCGCCGGCCAGATGGAGCTGGGCATGTCCAACCGTGGCGAGCACTCCGAGATCGAGACCTTCCTGGGTTCGAGCGTCGATTCCGAACTGTCGGGCAACATGATCGACATCTGCCCGGTCGGTGCGCTCACCAGCAAGCCCTTCCGTTACAGCGCCCGCACCTGGGAACTCTCGCGCCGCAAGTCGGTGGCCGCCCACGATTCGTCGGGCGCCAACCTGATCGTGCAGGTCAAGAACAACCAGGTCATGCGCGTGGTGCCGCTCGAGAACGAAGAGGTCAACGAGTGCTGGATCGCCGACCGCGAGCGCTTCTCCTACGAAGCCCTCAACAGCGACGAGCGCCTGACCCAGCCCATGATCAAGCAGGGCGGCGAGTGGAAAGAGGTCGATTGGCAGACGGCCCTCGAATACGTGGCCAATGGCCTGAAGAACATCCAGCGTGACCATGGCGCCGCCAGCATGGGCGCCTTGGTCAGCCCGCACAGCACCGTGGAAGAGGCCTACCTGGCCGGCGCCTTGCTGCGCGGCCTGGGCAGCGACAACGTCGACGCCCGCCTGCGCCGCGCAGAATTCGTGGGCGGTGAGGGTGTGCAGTGGCTGGGCACCAGCATCGCCTCGCTCTCGAGCCTGCAGCGCGTGCTCGTGGTCGGCGCCAACCTGCGCAAGGACCACCCGCTGTTTGCGCTGCGCATCCGCCATGCCGTTCGCCATGGCGCGCAGGTCAGCGCCATCGCGGGCGCTGCACAGCTGTCCCGGGCCGACGCCTGGGCCATGCCGCTGGCCCAGCGCGTGGTGACCGAGGCTTCGGGCTGGGCCCAGGCCCTGGCCGATGTGGCCGCCGCCATCGCCGCCGACAAGGGCATCGCCGCCCCGGCGGCCGGCACCGCCACCGCACAGGCCCAGGCGATGGCCAAGTCCCTGCTGGGCGGCGAGCGCAAGGCGGTGCTGCTGGGCAACGGTGCCGCGCACCATGCCAACGCGTCGAGCCTGCTGGTGCTGGCCAACTGGATCGGCGAGCAGACTGGCGCCAGCGTCGGCTACCTGACCGAAGCCGCCAACACCGTCGGCGTGCAGTGGGCCAAGGCCCAGCCGCAGTCGGGTGGCAAGAACGCCGCGCAAATGCTCGATGGCAGCCTCAAGGCCGCCCTGTTGCTGAACACCGAACCCGAGTTCGACACCGCAGCCGGCGCGGCCGCGGTGGCTGCGCTGGGCAAGGCCGAGATGGTCGTGACCCTCAGCCCGTTCAAGGCCAACCTGGCTTTCAGCGATGTGCTGCTGCCGATTGCCCCGTTCACCGAAACCTCGGGCAGCTTCGTCAACGCCGAAGGCCGCCTGCAGAGCTTCCACGCGGTGGTCAAGCCGCGCGGCGAGACCCGTCCGGCCTGGAAGGTGCTGCGCGTGCTGGGCAATTTGCTGGACGTGCCCGGTTTCAATTTCGAAACCTCGCAGGACGTGCTGGCCAAGGTCAAGGCCCAGCCCCTGCAGCTGTCCAATGCCATCCGCGCGGATGTGCGCCTGGGCGGCAGCGTGGGCGAACCCGCCGTGGCCGCCATTTACCAGCTCGATGGCATCGTGCGCCGCGCGCCGTCGCTGCAGCAGACGTCTGACGCCAGGGAGGTCGCATGATCGACGCTTTGTACAACGGCGGCCTGAACCTGCTGTCCGACGCCTGGTGGACCACGATGGCCTGGCCCGTGATCTGGATCCTGCTCAAGATCGTGGCCGTGCTGGCCCCGCTGATGGGTGCCGTGGCCTACCTGACCTTGTGGGAGCGCAAGCTGCTGGGCTTCATGCAGGTGCGCAAGGGCCCCAACCGTGTGGGTCCCTTCGGGCTGCTGCAGCCGATCGCCGACGCGCTCAAGCTGCTGACCAAGGAACTGATCAACCCGACCGCCGCCTCCAAAGGGCTGTTCCGTCTGGGTCCGGTCATGGCCATCATGCCGGCCCTGGCCGCCTGGGTGGCCATTCCCTTCGGCCCCGAAGTCGCGCTGACCAACCTCAACGCCGGCCTGCTGCTGGTGATGGCCATCACCTCGATCGAGGTCTACGGCGTGATCATCGCCGGCTGGGCATCGAACTCCAAGTACGCTTTCCTGGGCGCGCTGCGCGCATCGGCCCAGATGGTGAGCTACGAGATCGCCATGGGCTTCTGTTTCCTGGTGGTGCTGATGGTCTCGGGCAGCATGAACCTGACCCAGATCGTGCTGGGCCAGGACAAGGGCATGTTTGCCAACATGGGCCTGAACTTCCTGTCCTGGAACTGGCTGCCCCTGCTGCCGATCTTCCTGGTCTACCTGATCTCCGGCGTGGCCGAAACCAACCGCCACCCCTTCGATGTGGTCGAGGGCGAAGCCGAAATCGTGGCCGGCCACATGGTCGAGTACTCCGGCATGGGCTTTGCCATCTTCTTCCTGGCCGAATACGCCAGCATGTGGCTGGTCTCCATCCTGGCCGTGATCATGTTCCTGGGCGGTTGGCTCTCGCCCATCGACAGTGCGCTGTTCAACGCCATCCCGGGCTGGATCTGGCTGGGCCTCAAGACCTTTGTGGTCGTGTCCATGTTCATCTGGATCCGCGCCACCTTCCCGCGCTTCCGCTACGACCAGATCATGCGTCTGGGCTGGAAGATTTTCATTCCGGTCACCCTGGTGTGGCTGCTGGTGGTGGGGGCTTGGATGTTCTCACCCTGGAACATCTGGAAATAAGCTGGAAACACCATGAGCACCATGACCGCTTCCACCTTCTCGATCAAGGACTTTTTCAAGAGCTTCATGCTCGTGGAATTGTTCAAGGGCATGGCCCTGACCGGCCGCTACGCGTTCGCCCGCAAGGTGACGCTGGAGTTCCCTGAAGAAAAGACCCCGCTGTCGCCGCGTTTCCGTGGCCTGCATGCCCTGCGCCGCTACGAGAACGGCGAAGAGCGCTGCATCGCCTGCAAACTCTGTGAAGCGGTGTGTCCGGCGATGGCCATCACCATCGAGGCCGGCGAGCGCGCCGACGGCACCCGCCGCACCACGCGCTACGACATCGACCTGACCAAGTGCATCTTCTGCGGTTTCTGCGAGGAAAGCTGCCCGGTCGACTCGATCGTCGAGACGCACATCTTCGAATACCACGGCGAAAAGCGTGGCGACCTGTACTACACCAAGGACATGTTGCTGGCCGTGGGGGACCGGTACGAAAAAGAAATCGCCGCCAACAAGGCTGCGGACGCACCGTACCGCTGACCAACCCATTCAAAAAGACACCCCCATGGACGTCCAGACCGGTTTCTTCTACCTGTTCTCGGCTGTGCTGCTGTTTGCAGCCTTCCGGGTCGTGACGGCGCGCAACCCTGTGCATGCCGTGCTTTACCTGATGCTCACCTTCTCGCAGGCCAGCGGTCTGTGGTTCCTGCTCAATGCCGAATTCCTGGCCATCACCCTGGTGCTGGTCTACCTGGGGGCGGTGATGGTGCTGTTCCTGTTCGTGGTGATGATGCTGGACATCAACATCGACACCCTGCGCGCCGGCTTCTGGAAGCACTTCCCGCTGGCGGCCACGCTGGGCGCGGTGGTGGCCTTTGAAATGGCGGCGGTGCTGATGAGCGGCTTTCGCCTGTCGCAGGCGCCGGTGATCACCGATCCGGCCGCCCAGATGCCCAACGCCCAGGCCCTGGGTGTGCTGCTCTACACCGAGTACCTGATGCCGATCCAGATCGCCGCGGCGATCCTGTTGGTGGCCATGATCGCCGCGATCGCCCTGACCCTGCGCGAGCGCAAGGACAGCAAGGCGATCGATCCGGCCATCCAGGTTCGGGTCAAGGCCAGCGAACGCCTGCAGGTGGTCAAGGTCGACGTGACACAGGCGGCCCCTGCGCCGGCCGCCCCAGCCGCAGCGGAGGAGAAAAAACCATGAGCATCACCCTCGGACATTACCTCTCGATCGGCGCGATGCTGTTCGCGCTGGCCGTGATCGGCATCTTCCTCAACCGCAAAAACCTGATCGTGCTGCTGATGGCCATCGAATTGATGCTGCTGGCGGTCAACGTCAACTTCGTGGCCTTCTCCCATTACCTGGGCGACATGCATGGACAGGTGTTCGTCTTCTTCATCCTGACCGTGGCCGCGGCCGAATCGGCCATCGGTCTGGCCATTCTGGTGCTGCTGTTCCGCAACAAGAACAGCATCGACGTCCAGGACCTCAATTCGCTCAAGGGCTGATCCGAACATGTCTGCAACCCTCAACGCAAGCACTCTGCTGGCCGTGCCGCTGGCCCCCCTGGTGGGCTCCGCGCTGGCCGGCATCTTCGGCACCCAATTCGGTGGCAACTGGATCGGTCGCAGGCTCTCGCACACCCTGACCATTCTGGGCGTGCTGGTGGCCTTCATCCTGTCGGCGATGACGCTCAAGGACGTGATCGCCGGGGCGCGCTTCAACGAGACGCTCTACACCTGGATGGTGGTCGGCGGCCTCAAGATGGAAATCGGCTTCATGGTCGACGGCCTGACCGCCATGATGATGTGCGTGGTCACCTTTGTCTCTCTGATGGTGCACATCTACACCATCGGCTACATGGACGAGGACGAAGGCTACAACCGCTTTTTTGCCTACATCTCCCTGTTCACCTTCTCCATGCTGATGCTCGTCATGAGCAACAACATGCTCCAGCTCTTTTTTGGCTGGGAAGCCGTGGGCCTGGTGTCCTACCTGCTGATCGGCTTCTGGTTCAACAAGCCCACCGCCATCTTCGCCAACATGAAGGCCTTCTTGGTCAACCGCGTGGGCGATTTCGGTTTCATCCTGGGCATTGGCCTGATCGCCGCCTATGCGGGCACGCTCAACTACACCGAGGCCTTTGCCAAGGCCGGTGAGCTGGGCAGCCTGAGTTTTGCAGGCACCGAATGGCAGTTGGTCACCGTGATCTGCATTTGCCTGTTCATCGGCGCCATGGGCAAGTCGGCCCAGTTCCCGCTGCATGTGTGGCTGCCCGATTCGATGGAAGGCCCGACGCCGATTTCCGCGCTGATCCACGCCGCCACCATGGTCACAGCCGGCATCTTCATGGTCGCCCGCATGTCCCCGCTGTATGAGCTCTCGGACACGGCGCTCAACTTCATCCTGGTCATCGGTTCCATCACCGCCCTGTTCATGGGCTTTCTGGGCATCATCCAGAACGACATCAAGCGCGTGGTGGCCTATTCCACCCTGTCGCAGCTGGGCTACATGACGGTGGCCCTGGGCGTGTCGGCCTACTCGGTGGCCGTGTTCCATCTGATGACGCACGCCTTCTTCAAGGCCCTGCTGTTCCTCGGCGCCGGCTCGGTCATCATGGGCATGCACCACAACCAGGACATCCGCTGGATGGGCGGCGTGCGCAAGTACATGCCGATCACCTGGATCACCTCGCTGCTGGGCTCGCTGGCCCTGATCGGTACGCCCTTCTTCTCGGGCTTTTATTCCAAGGACAGCATCATCGAAGCGGTGCACCTGAGCCAGCTGCCTGCGGCCGGCTTCGCCAACTTCGCGGTGCTGGCCGGCGTCTTCGTGACCGCCTTCTACTCCTTCCGCATGTACTTCCTGGTCTTCCACGGCAAGGAACGCTACGACCAGAACCCGGACGCCCACCACGATGACCATGGCCACGGCCATGACGAGCACCATGAGCCGCACGAGTCGCCGTGGGTGGTGACGGTGCCGCTGCTCTTGCTGGCCATTCCTTCGGTGGTGATCGGCTACATGACGATCCAGCCCATGCTGTACGGCGAGTTCTTCAAGGACGCCATCTTCATCGACGCCGACAAGCACGGCATCATGAAGACCCTGGGCGAAGCCTTCCATGGCCCTGTGGCCATGGCCCAGCACGCCATCAGCACGGCCCCCTTCTGGCTGGCCCTGGCCGGTGTGGTGGTGGCCTGGTACATGTACCTGATCAACCCCGCCGTGCCCGCCTTCTTTGCCAAGGCCCTGCGTCCGCTGATCGTGGTGCTGGAAAACAAATACTTCATGGACTGGATCAACGAGAACATCCTGGCCCGGGGGGCCCGCCTGCTGGGCACCGGTCTGTGGAAGGGTGGTGACCGCGCCCTGATCGACGGCCTGGTCGTCAACGGCTCCTGGAAGCTGGTGGGCTGGGTCTCCAGCGTGGTGCGCTGGTTCCAGTCCGGCTACCTGTACCACTATGCCCTGGTCATGATCCTGGGCATCCTGGTGCTGATGACGTATTTCGTCTGGATGGCCAAGTAACAAGAGGAAAGAACAAAAATGGGATTGTTGAGCCTAGCCATCTGGACGCCGATTGCCTTCGGTGTCGTCTTGCTGGCCCTCGGCCGTGACGAGCAGGCCCGCGCGGTGCGCTGGCTGGCCCTGGTCGGTGCCCTGGTCAGTTTCCTGGTGACCCTGCCTTTGCTGCAGGGCTTTGACAACGGCACGGCGGCCATGCAGTTTGTCGAGAAGGCCTCCTGGATCGAGCGCTTCAACGTCAACTACCACCTGGGTGTGGACGGCATCTCTTTCTGGTTTGTGCTGCTGACCGCTTTCATGACCGTGATCGTGGTGATCGCCGGTTGGGAAGTCATCACCACCAAGGTCAACCAGTACATGGCGGCCTTCCTGATCCTCTCGGGCCTGATGATCGGCGTGTTCTGCGCGCTCGACGGCATCCTGTTCTACGTGTTCTTCGAAGCCACCCTGATCCCGATGTACCTGATCATCGGCATCTGGGGCGGCCCCAACAAGATCTACGCGGCCTTCAAGTTCTTTCTCTACACGCTGCTGGGCTCGCTGCTGACCCTGATCGCGCTGGTCTACCTCTACACCGCCTCCAACGGCAGCTTCGACATCCTGGCCTGGCACCAACTGCCGCTGGCGGGCCCTGTGCAAACGCTGCTGTTCTTCGCCTTCTTTGCCGCCTTTGCGGTCAAGGTGCCGATGTGGCCGGTCCACACCTGGCTGCCCGATGTGCACGTGGAAGCGCCGACCGGTGGCTCGGCCGTGCTGGCCGCCATCATGCTCAAGCTCGGCGCCTACGGCTTCCTGCGTTTTTCCATGCCGATCGCTCCTGATGCCGCACGCGAGTGGGGCACCTTCATGATCGTGCTGTCCCTGGTGGCGGTGATCTACGTCGGCCTGGTGGCCATGGTCCAGCAGGACATGAAAAAACTGGTGGCCTATTCCTCGGTCGCCCACATGGGTTTCGTGACCCTGGGCTTCTTCATCTTCAACCCGCTGGGCGTCTCGGGTGGTCTGGTGCAGATGATTGCCCACGGCTTTGTCTCGGGCGCCATGTTCCTGTCGATTGGCGTGCTTTATGACCGGGTGCATTCGCGCGAGATCGCCAGCTACGGCGGGGTGGTCAACACCATGCCCAAGTTCGCGGCGTTTGCCCTCTTGTTTGCCATGGCCAACTGCGGTCTGCCCGGGACCGCCGGCTTTGTCGGCGAGTGGATGGTGATCCTGGGCGCGGTGAAGTTCAACTTCTGGGTCGGCCTGCTGGCGGCCACCGCCCTGATCTTTGGCGCGGCCTACACACTGTGGATGTTCAAGCGCGTCTACCTCGGCCCGGTGGCCAACGACGATGTGCGTGCCCTGACCGACATCAACGCCCGCGAATTCCTGATGCTGGGCCTGCTGGCCGTGGCCGTGCTCTACATGGGCATCTACCCCAAGCCGTTCACCGACGTGATGGACGTTTCGGTGGCCGAGCTGCTCAAGCATGTGGCGCTGTCCAAGCTGCCCCAGTAACACATTGAAGAACAGAAAGTAACGACATCATGGACCCCACCAGCTGGATGACGATCTATCCTGAAATCGTGTTGCTGGTCATGGCCTGCGTGATCGCGCTGGTTGACCTCGCGGTCAAATCGCCGCGCCGCACCGCGACCCATGTGCTGACCCTGCTGACCCTGGGTGGCGTGGCCTGGCTCAATGCCTCCTACGCCATGGCCGACCAGACCCTGTACGGCTGGGGCCGCCTGGTGGTGAGCGACCCCCTGGGCCACTGGCTCAAGTGCTTTGCTGCCATCGCGGTGATGGTCACCCTGGTTTATTCGCGCCCCTATGCAGCCGACCGCGACATGCTGCGTGGCGGCGAGCTCTTCAGCCTGAGCCTGTTCGCGCTGCTGGGCATGAACGTCATGATCTCCGGCCAGAACTTCCTGGTGATCTACCTGGGCCTGGAACTGCTGACCCTCTCGAGCTATGCGCTCGTGGCCCTGCGCCGCGACCACACCCAGGCCACCGAAGCCGCCATGAAGTACTTTGTGCTGGGCGCCATGGCTTCGGGTTTCCTGCTCTACGGCATGTCGATGATGTATGGCGCCACCGGCAGCCTGCAGCTCGACGAAGTCCTCAAGGCGATCGCCTCTGGCCAGGTCAAGCACCAGGTGCTGGTCTTCGGTCTGGTGTTCATCGTCGCCGGCCTGGCTTTCAAGATCGGCGCCGTGCCTTTCCACATGTGGATTCCCGACGTCTACCAGGGCGCGCCCACGCCCGCCACCCTGATGATCGGTGGCGCGCCCAAGCTGGCCGCCTTCGCCATCCTGGTGCGCCTGCTGGTCGAGGGCATGATGCCGCTGGCCGTCGATTGGCAGCAGATGCTGTCCTTCCTGGCGATCGCCTCGCTCCTGATCGGCAACCTGGCCGCCATCGCCCAGACCAACCTCAAGCGCATGCTGGCTTTCTCGACCATCGCCCAGATGGGCTTTGTGCTGCTGGGCTTCGTGGCCGGCGTCGTCAACGGGCAGACCACCCTGGCCGCCAACGCCTACAGCTCGGCCATGTTCTACATGGTCGGTTATGTACTGACCACGCTGGCGAGCTTCGGCATCATCATGCTGCTGGCCCGCCAGGGTTTCGAGAGCGAGGAAATCACCGACCTGGCCGGTCTGAACCAGCGCAGCCCCCTGTTCGCGGGCGTCATGGCCATCTGCCTGTTCTCGCTGGCCGGCATCCCGCCGATGGTGGGTTTCTATGCCAAGCTGTCGGTGTTGCAATCGCTGATCGCCTCGGGCCAGGGCTTCTACATCGGTCTGGCCATTTATGCCGTGCTCATGTCGTTGATTGGCGCCTTCTACTACCTGCGTGTGGTCAAGGTCATGTATTTCGACGAGCCGGTGACCGCCACCACCGTGTCCGCCCCGTCCGATGTGCGGGTGGTGCTCTCCCTCAACGGCTTGCTGGTGCTGGTGCTGGGCATCGTGCCGGGCGCCCTGATGGCCCTGTGCGCCCAGGCCGTCAAGAGCATGCTGGCCCTCTAAGCCCCCGATGTCGCAGTCGCTCCAAATCGGTGTGCTCCTGATGCTGGCGGTGCTGGCGGCCAACCTGCCGTTCGCCAGCCAGCGCCTGCTGCTGCTGGGCCCGGTGCGTGCGGCCAAATCCCTGGCCTGGCGCCTGCTCGAGCTGGTGCTGCTGTACTTCGTGGTCGGTGGTGTGGGCCTGATGCTCGAGCAGCATGCCGGCCAGATCGCGCCCCAGGGCTGGGAGTTCTACGCCATCACCGCCACCATGTTCCTCACCCTGGCCTTCCCGGGCTTCGTCTACCGCTACTTGCGGTAAGGCCCCTGGAGCGGGCTGGCGGCTGCGCCTGCCGCCGACCCGGACACCCTAGCGCCCGCGCTGCACCATGTCCAAACCCGACGACGCGCACCTGATGGAGCACCTGCTGGAGCGGCAGGAGTTGTTCAAAGGCCGCTTTCTCCACGCCTTTCGCGACACGGTGCGCCTGCCCGACGGGGGCGAGGCCACGCGCGAATACGTGGTCCATCCGGGGGCGGTGGTGGTGGTGCCTTTGCTGCAAGGGCCCGATGGCCAGCTGCGCATCGTGCTCGAGCGCCAGTACCGCTACCCGGTCGGCCAGGTCATGGTCGAGCTGCCGGCGGGCAAGCTCGACGCGGGGGAAGACCCGTTGCGCTGCGGCCAGCGCGAGCTGCTCGAAGAAACCGGCTACCAGGCCCGCGAGTGGGCCCGCGCCGGACAGATGCACCTGGCCATCGCCTACTCGACCGAAGTCATCCACATCTACTTTGCCCGCGGCCTGAGCCTGGGCGAGCGTCGGCTCGATCAGGGCGAGTTCCTCGACGTGTTCAGCGCCACCCCCGAGGAACTGATGACCTGGTGCCGTGAAGGGCGGGTGACCGATGCCAAAACGCTCAGTTGCATGCTCTGGGTGCACAATGTGCTCTCGGGTGCCTGGCCCCTGTCCTGGCAGGCACACGAGCCCTTGACCCCGCCATGAAAGTCCTCAACCTCCAGTGCATCCACGGCCATGCCTTTGAAGGCTGGTTCGCCTCGCACGACGATTTCGAGTCGCAACGCGACCGCGGCCTCGTGTCCTGCCCGGTCTGCAACGACGCGCAGGTGCTCAAGATGCCCTCGGCCCCCCGCCTCAACCTGGGGCAGGCCGCCGAACCTGCAGCGGCCGCGTCCCCGGTGCAGGACGTGGCCCAGGTCACCCCGCAGCACTTGCAAGCGGCCTGGATGAAAATGGTCCGGCATGTGCTGGCCCACACCGAAGACGTCGGCCCGCAGTTCGCCGAAGAGGCGCGCAAGATCCATTACGGCGAAAGCAGCCAGCGCAACATCCGCGGCCAGGCCAGCCGCGAAGAAACCGAAGCCCTCCTGGACGAAGGCATCGAGGTCCTGCCCCTGCCGGTGCCGGCGGGCCTCAAGGAACCGCTGCAGTAGCCGCGGTGATCCGCCGCGGGGGGCCACCCCTTGCTTTCCCTCCCATCGCCTGGCCATGAGCTGCCCCCGCATTCCCGAATCCGACGTGGAAATCACCGCCATCCGGTCGCAGGGGCCGGGCGGCCAGAACGTCAACAAGGTGGCCACCGCCGTGCAGCTGCGCTACGACGTCAGCGCCAGCAGCCTGCCCGACGACATCAAGGCCCGCTGGCTGCAGGCGCAGGGCAACCACCTCACGCCCGACGGGGTGCTGGTCCTCAAGGCCCAGCGTTACCGCACCCAGCAGGCCAACCGGCAGGACGCCTGGGCCCGCCTGTACGCATTGCTTGAGCGCTACATCCGTCCGGCCAGGGCGCGCCAGGCCACGCGGCCGACGCGGGCCTCGGTGCAGCGGCGGCTGGCCGGCAAGGCCCGGCAAAGCCTGCGCAAGGCCGACAGGCGTCAACCGCCGATCTGAGCTTGCCCTTGCAGGGCGCGCAGGCCAGCCTCGCAGGTCTGGGCCAGTGCATCTGGCCCATCGGCGGCCAGCACGGTGCGCTGTGCCATACTGCGCAGCCAGGTGTGCTGCCGCTTGGCGAGCTGCCGGGTCGCGAAGATGCCGCGTTCGCGGATCTCGCTTTCGCTCCAGCCTGCTTCCAGCCCTTGCCAGGCTTGGCGGTAGCCGACGCAGCGCATCGCGGGCAGTTCGGGCTGGAGGTCGCCGCGTGCGCGCAGGGCCCGCACCTCGTCCAGAAAGCCGGCCGCCATCATGGCGTCAAAACGCTGGGCAATCCGCCCATGCAGCCAGGCGCGCTCCTGCGGCTCCAGACTCAGCACTGGAATGCGCCAGGCCGGTGCGGCGGGTTTGCGGCCCTGGTGAAAGGCCGAGAGGGGCTGGCCCGTCAGGGTCCAGACCTCGAGCGCCCGGCCAATGCGCTGGCTGTCGTTGGGGGCCAGGCGGGCAGCAGTGACCGGATCCACCGCCTGCAGCCGTGCGTGCAGTGCAGGCCAGCCCAGCGCTGCGGCCTCTTGCTGGAGGGTGGCACGCACCTGCGGGTCGGCGGCGGGCATGTCGTTGAGTCCTTCGAGCAGGGCCTTGAGGTAGAGCAGGGTACCGCCCACGAGCAGCGGCATGCGGCCTCGCGCGCGGATTTCAGCGATCAGGCGCGTGGCATCGCGGGCAAAGTCGGCCGCGCTGTAGCTGTGCAGCGGGTCCAGGATGTCGATCAGGTGGTGCGGCACGCGGGCCCGTTCCTCGGGGCTGGGCTTGGCGGTGCCAATGTCCATGCCCCGGTAGACCAGGGCCGAGTCCATGCTGATGATCTCGGCCCCGCCCGCGGCCTGCAGCGCCTCGGCCAGGGCCAGCGCTGCGGCGGTTTTGCCGCTGGCGGTGGGCCCCACCAGGGCGATGGCGTCCACGGCCACGGCACTCATGCGGGCTGAACTTCAACCGGCCGGCCGTGGCGCTGCACCAGGGTCCAGGCCACGGTGGCGATGAACACGCTCCAGAGCAGCATGCCGTGGGCCAGCGCAAACACCGGCTCGTCCATGTGCTGCCCCAGCCAGCCGCCCATGAAGAAGGCGCCCAGCATCATCAGAAAGCCATTGAGCGCCGAGGCCGTGCCGGCGCGGTGCGGGAAAGGTGCCACCGCCCCGCTTTGGCCGCAGGGCTGGTGCACGCCATGGCCAAACATGAACAGGTAGACCGGCAGCATCACGGCCCAGGCGCCATACCAGTCCTGGCCCTGACCGGCATGGGCCAGCGCCGCGATCAGCACCCCGGCGCTGAGCGTGAGCACGGCGGCCACGGCCACGGTGCGGTGCACGCTGGTGCGCCGCAGCATCCAGCGGCACCAGAAGGTGCCCACGATGTAGGACAGCGACATGCTCAGCATGAACAGGCCGTAGGCGGTCTTGCTGTAGCCCAGGCTGCGCGTGAAGACAAAAGAGGAGCTGGCCAGGAAGGTGAACAGGCCGAGGTAGGAGCCCGAAGACAGCGCGCACCAGGCCCTGAAGGTGGGGTGCCGCAGGATCTCGAGGTTGGCGCGCCACAGGCTGCCCCATTGCAGGGCCTGCGGGTTGGGCTGGGCCAGGGTTTCCTCAAAGCGCCAGACCAGCATGCCCAGCGTCAGCAGACCGAAGATGGTGACGGCCAGCAGGGTGTAGCGCCAGCCCACCGTGTCGGTGAGCAGGCCGCCGAGGGGGGCGCAGGTGCAGGCGATGATGCCCAGGCCGGTGAGGGCCTTGGACATGACATGGGCGCCTTGCGCCGGTGGGTAGAGGTCGCGCACCACCGCGCGCGCGGCCATCACGGCCGCGCCCATGGCCAGGCCTTGCACCGCGCGGGCGGCAATCAGCCAGGCCATGCCGGGGGCCAGGGTGCAGGCCAGCGATGCGGCCACATAGGCCGCCATGCCGCCGACCAGGATGGGGCGGCGGCCAAAGCGGTCGGACAGCGGGCCCCACACCAGTTGCGAGAGGCCAAAGGACAGCAGCAGGGCGGTCAGCGTGAGCTGGATGTCGCCCATGCTGGCGTCGAACACGTCGCGGATGGCGGGCAGCGCCGGCAGGTAAAGGTCGGTGGTCACCGCCTGCAGGCCCAGCAGCAGGGCCAGGATCAGCACCACCCGGTTGGCGGACATGCGCGTGCCCATCAGCGGCCCCGCAGGAACAGGGCATCCAGATCGCGCATCGTCAGCTGCCGCCAGGTGGGGCGGCCATGGTTACATTGGTCCGAACGCTCGGTGTCTTCCATCTGGCGCAGCAGGGCGTTCATCTCGGTGAGCGTGAGCTGGCGGTTGGCGCGCACCGCGCCGTGGCAGGCCATGGTGGCCAGGATCTCGTTCTGCGCCCGCTGCACCACGGTGCTGGCCTCGTGCTGGGCGAGTTCGGCCAGCACGCTGCGCGCCAGCTCGACCGCATCGCCCTGCGCCAGGCTGGTCGGTACGGCACGCACCGCCAGGGTTTTGGCCGACAGTGGCGAGATTTCCAGGCCCAGCTGTCCCAGCGCCTGGCTGCAGCTTTCTGCCGTGGCCACTTCGGTGGCGGTGGCCGCGAAGGTGGCCGGGATCAGCAGCGGCTGGCTGGCGATGCCGCCGGCATCGGGCCCGAGCTGCTGCTTGAGTTTTTCATAGAGGATGCGCTCGTGGGCGGCGTGCATGTCCACCACCACCAGCCCCTGCGCGTTTTCGGCCAGGATGTACACGCCGTGCAGCTGGGCGATGGCGCGGCCCAGGGGCCAGGGGGCGGCGGGGGGCGGGGCGGCGGGGGAATCGCGGTCGGAGACCCC
>Ga0315900_10004629_pt1 | contig 19289 bp, 15 predicted proteins | sample LakEriMetagenome_FD_203521 | JGI IMG/M metagenome (GOLD analysis project Ga0315900, IMG submission 203521) | Freshwater fungal communities from buoy surface, Lake Erie, Ohio, United States - Buoy 12 MA114 | ecosystem: Environmental > Aquatic > Freshwater > Lake > Lake biofilm | place: USA: Lake...
TAAGTCCTTTCGAAATCTTGCTCCAGACATTTGTACAGCCCTCGACATTCAGCAAATTTTGAAATTGAAATTATCAAAAAATCTGTCACTTGGAATCGAGAATCAAATGGCCATGGTTCCTTACCGTTATTATTCAACAACATTGATAAACGAAAGGTTCATAAGTAACTGCCAGGATCTACAGATACCAATTCACGCTTGGACAATAAACGATATGGGATTAATGGAGTCACTATTGCGCAAAGGTGTAACTGGTGTAGTAACTGATAAAGCCGTTGAAGCTGCTAGCCGTTTTTACGCCTGAACAAACTCATCAGAACTTTTAAAAATATCCACAGGGATAAAAGGTACTGTAAAGGTAAGTTAACTACTGACCCCAATGTTCGGTAGCTTCGCAAGTCAAGATCTGCTGATAAGTAGGTAGATTGAAATTCTGGTGCCATATCTTTGATAGATCCATCAGAATTAATAACTGCAGATATTCCACTAGTAGAAGCAACTACAACCGGTGATTTCTCCTGGATCGCATATAAGGTTGTAATGCGCATCTGTTGAAAAGGCTGCGTAGTTTTACCATATGTCGCGTTGTTAGTCTGTACTAAAAATACATCAGCATCCTTTGAGATCTGTTCCCAATACTTATCGTAGGCAACTTCATAGCAAATCAGAACACCTGCATCAAAATCAGAATTGATCGAAACTATTCCACGCACCTCCCCTGCTTTAAAGTCTGTTGGAAGTTTTTCAAAGCGGTTGATCCATTTTTCTAGGTAGCTTCGAAAAGGCAAATACTCGCCAAATGGCACAAGCTTTTGTTTTATATAAACAGTTTCGATTGATTTATCCGTGGCAAGAACTGATGCATTTCTGAGATAATCATTTTCACGCAGAACTGCGCCTAGCAAGATTGGAGCATCTATTCGCTTGGCCAACTTTTGCAGTAAATTGGACACACCAGATGTGATGAAAGGATCGATGTCAGAGGCATTCTCGGGCCACAAAACCAGATCGGGCTTAGAGATAAGTTCAGTCGATATGTCAATGTCCGCAAGAATCGTTCCTTGTACATGGTTGTTCAATACTGCTGCTCGCTGAGAATTAAAATCCAATCCGACCCTAGGTACTCCACCCTGAATAGCCAAAACGTTCATCCTGGCAGCGGTGACATCTCGGTCAAAATTAGGAATTGGAATAAATTGCCATACAGCAATTATCATTAAAACAAAACTAATCTGAATGAAACTTTCAATTTTTCGATGGCTAACATGGTTGACTAGAAATACTGCTAGGAAAACAGTAAAAAATGAAAAGAACCCAACACCAAACCATGCTGATACAAATGCTAAGGGCGAATCAGCTAGCAGGTAACTTACTCTAAACCAGGAAAATCCCCCAAAGGGATATCGCCCAGCAAGGAACTCAACAAAAACTACCACTCCCCCAGCCAGAATGGCTGCACTTAAATTGCCTAGCGAATTGACATCGAATTGTCTGAGAAGCCAAGCAATCAGACCCCAGCCAAGTGCAACTAGCAAACTCAGTGCAAATCTTGCATCCTCACCGATAACGGTTAACCAATTTAATCCAAGATAACTAGCTAAAAACCAAATTAAGACCGATTCAACAGCTGCCAATCTTGTTGAAGAAGCAGTTGAAAAAAGATACCACCAAAAACAAAGTCCCAAAGAAACCAAAACCCAATTTGGTTCGACTGACCCTCCGTTGGCAATAGACCATCCTGCAATTGCGGTTAGTAGAATCCTCAGAAAGATCATGCAGGAACTATTACTAAATCTCTACTCAAGGTGTTTAGTCGTTCTACTCCAACGCTGGTACAAGCAACAATGTCTTCAATTCGAGCACCAAATTTTCCTTCAATGTAAAAGCCTGGCTCGACGCTAAATGCTTGGTTTTCGAGAATTGGTTCATGGAGACTAGAACCAATGTATGGATCTTCATGGGTTTCAACACCAATGCCGTGGCCTGTTCTATGAATGAAATATTGTCCAAGATCTGCATCTGCAAGTGTTGATCGACATTCGTGATCTATCTCACTGGGTTTAACTCCAGGTTTAATAACCTTTACAGCTCGATCCTGAGCTTCTTGCAAAACCTGATACATTTCCAAGAATTCGGATGAAACCGAGGACATTGCATACATTCTGGTTGAATCAGAGCAATAGCCTAAATGGCTTGTGCCACCTATATCAACCACAATTGCATCGTCAGCTTGGATTTTTCTCGAACCAGGTTCATGGTGAGGGCTGGCACCATTAGGGCCACTAGCGACGATAATGAAATCGACTTTGGCATGATCGTGTTTAAGAATAAGTGCACCAATATCACGGGCAACTTCTAATTCCGTCCTGCCAACTTTCAATAAGTTTGGAACGAGTTTATGAACGGAGTCGATGCTTTGAGCAACGGCTCTTAGAGCGTCGATCTCAAATCTTGACTTTACACTTCGCAGTGCATTTACAAATTTACCAGCTGTAACTTGGGTCACATTTGGTGTTGCATATTTTATAGCATGTGCTTTAACTGCCCACATGCGATCATCAACTGCAATTGATCCATGATTTGTAATGTTCTTCGCAATAAGTTGATATGGGTCATCAAATTCACCATAAGTAAGAATTTCAATCCCCAAGAGTCCCGCTCCTGACATCTGGGCTGGCAGTTTCTCTAGACGAGGAACGACTAATACAGGGTCCCCCTTGCTCGGAATCATTAAACATGTGATGCGCTCTAGGGCTTTAGCCTCATAGTCGACAAAATAACGAAGATCAGGCCCAGGACTTAAAAGAAAAGCCGCTAAATCGTTTTTGGCTGCTGCTTCCTGAGCTCGACGCAGCCTTTCCTTTAGATCAGCAATTGGAACTGATTCCATCTAGACAATCCCCTATCCCCTGTATCGGCATAATTCTTATGGTTAAGGATAACCTCGTGAAACCACTTATTCTCCTCGATACGGCATCGCTCTACTACAGAGCTTTCCATTCCCTACCCGAGTCTTTGGTTGCAAAAGACGGAACTCCTATAAACGCGGTCAGGGGGTTGCTCGACAGGATTGCTCGGTTACACCAGGACAGATCCCCTCGAGCCATAGTTGCTTGCTGGGATACTGAATGGCGACCGCAATGGCGAGTTGATCTCATTCCAACCTATAAGAGTCATCGACTCGCAGAAATTCAGGAAGATCCAGACGATGAAGTTTCAGCAATCCCTGACCTGCTTGCTGAACAGATACCAATAATCGCTGAAGTGCTAGAAGCACTTGGAATACCTGTAATCGGTGATGAGAATCATGAAGCGGACGACATCATTGGAACTTACGCTAATACAGAATCAGGCCCGATTGAAATTGTAACTGGTGATCGAGATTTGTTTCAATTGATAGACGACACGAGAGGTGTATCTGTCCTCTACACATCCACAGGCGAGATGAATCAATACCAAGAGCTGCAGGTATTAGAAAAATATGGCGTCAGGGCATCACAGTATGTTGATTTTTCAATTCTTCGAGGCGATGCAAGTGATGGACTTCCCGGAGTTAAGGGTGTTGGTGAAAAAACTGCAGCCAAACTTATACAAACATTTGGTACGTTAAGAGAGGTCATAAATGCAGCTCAAAGTCTGCATCCCGAAATCAAACCAAGAATAGCTAATTCGATTACCGATTCTCAGGATTATCTAGCAGCTGCCGCAAAGGTCGTTCCAGTTGTTAGAAATCTTGCATTAGATCCAGTTTCAAAAATTCAACTTGAGGCTGCACCTCAAAAAGTACTACACGATCTAGGAGAAGAACTCAATATTTCAGCGTTAATGCAGCGATTAATTCAGATCCTCGAGATTCGTTAGATCAGCTTCATATATTGCAACTACACCTTTCATGGTTTCATCGATCACTTTGCGAGCATTGTCTTTGACCTGTTTTGGAACCGTGTCATGGACTAACTGTGATGCTATATCAATTACCTGTCTACACCAGCGCACAAAATCACCTGGCTGCAAGTCACTCTCAAAGAGAACCTGATCCAAATTGGCACCATTAATCCAGGAACCAATAGCGTGAGTAAATCCTGGATTGAGATCCCTTGTTAAAGGAATCTTGTTTTGCTTCTCTTGGCGATGGATCTCAGACAGGATATTGTTGATAGCTACTACTCGGGTGGAAATCAATTTATCTGGATATTTGTATCTGTATATATCAATCTCGTCTCTTGATTCATAGACGAAGCAGCTCAATAAGGCTCCAAATTGGGAAGTACTTAGGTTAGAAAATAGATCAGCATCAATAGCTTCAGCTAAAAGAAGATCGGCCTCCGCATACATTCGGCTCAAGAGTTTACCTTTGGAGGTTAATTTGAGATCATCACCAAACAGATACTCATTTTCCCTTAATAAAACGCATATTTGCTTGAACTGTCGACCTAAGGAGCCTGTTCGATTTGAAACCCTTATTTCTAATTTCTCAGCATCATCCAACATTTTGAGAGATCTTTCAGCAGCTCTTATGTATGTTTCTCTATCAGCAATCCCATGAACCGGGTGAGCGCGTAACCTCTCCTTCAACTTTACAAGTGATAAATCAGGTTCGCTAATTTCTGAAACTGTGTGATCCAAGGTAAAGGTTGCTGGATCAATTTGACCGAGAAGCTTCTTTCGTGCAAACGCATCTCGAGGGTTAAAACCACGAGAGATGCGCACAAATCCTCTTGATAAGGGTGTTCCAGGCAGTTCGCTCCATCTAAGTTTTTGAAACCCTCGTTTTTCACTTATAACAGATAAATCCATTCGATTTACATCCACATCTACTACGATCAAAAAACCCCGCTGACCTCCCTTAATTTGAACAACATCACCGATCTGAAGCGCGCGACAAGCTGTATCAACATCTAGTAAAAACCTTCGACGATCATCATTATGCAAGTCGTCTTCTTTTCTTCTAATATCTCGCCGCATAGCGAGGTAATCCAAAATCAAGCCAGAGTCCTTACCTAAACTTTGTTTTTGGACTTCAGCTTCTCGCCTAATTCTTTTCGCTTGGGCTGCCAAACCTACAACTTGTTGGTCCGCCTGATATTGAGCGAAAGAACTCTCCAGCAAAGTGACACTATGGTCTAGACCAAAACGTTGCAAAAGATTCAAAGACATGTTGTAACTTGGACGAAAAGATGAATTCAGAGGATACGTTCTAGTACTAGCCAAACCAGCGACGGACTCTGGATTGACAGAGTCATCGATTGGAATAACTGCGTATCCTTCGTGATCAATCCCACGCCGACCTGCACGGCCTGTTAACTGGGTGTACTCACCTGCTGTTAGATCAACATGTGTCTCTCCGTTGAATTTTCGAAGTGATTCGATTACGACGGTTTTTGCGGGCATATTTATACCTAGAGCTAATGTTTCAGTTGCAAAAACAACTTTTAAAAGCCCCCTTTGAAACAGGTCTTCCACAACTTCTTTAAAGATGGGTAACATTCCTGCATGATGTGCTGCGAAGCCCCTTGCTAATCCTTCTCGCCAAGTAGTGAAATCCACTGCTTGCAGGTCTCCATCGGGAATGATGGAACATGCTTCATCAACACGATCCAACACTAATTTTCTATCCGCTGTATTCAATAATCTTAGATTTGAAGACTGAAGATTATTGACTGCTTCAGCACATCCTTTCCTAGAAAAGATAAAATACAGTGCGGGTAACTGGCCGGCATGATCTAGAGCAGCAACTATTTCAGAGCGCAAAGCTTTTGCATTACGATTTCCCCCTGGTCTCTGATACCGATTCTTAGACTCAAACTTGTTGCGTTTTTGGGAATTGCCGCTTCGGGAAATAGCTGGGTTTAGTTCTCTTGACTTTAAGTTAGTTGGATCTTTGAATAGATCCTGTAATTGATGATCTTGGTAAACCAGCTGCCACAGGGGTGTTGGTCGCTTTTCTTCTAGAATTACCTCAACATCCCCTCTTATATCTGTAATCCAAGCACCAAATTCTTCCGCATTACTAACGGTGGCAGACAAGCAAACAAGGTTTACTTCTGGTGGGAGAAGTATCATCGTTTCTTCCCAAACTGCTCCGCGATTCTTGTCAGCTAAATAGTGAACTTCATCCATAACAACCCAGAGAAGATTCACTAAATTTGTTGAGTTGGCGTAGATCATATTTCGCAACACTTCAGTAGTCATTACGACTATGCTGGCTTCGATGTTAATGCTGCGATCTCCAGTTAAAAGTCCAACTTCATTGGACCCAAACATTTGGCAGAACTCTTTGTATTTCTGATTTGACAGTGCTTTTATTGGTGTAGTGTAAAACGCTCTCTTTTTCTCTCGCAAAGATCGAAATAACGCATATTCAGCAATCTTAGTCTTCCCAGATCCAGTTGGAGCTGCAACTAGTACAGATCTATTTGAACCAACTGCATCGATGGCGTCCAACTGAAATTTATCAAGCCCAAAAGATTGATCAAGCAAGAACTGATCAAAATCGCTTGCATCTTCCCTATTTGCTGAGCGTTGGGATCTTGCATAGCGTTCTGCAGGTGATGTCATGACAAAGTTGTAAGTAATTGGTCAGCACGTTTGGATACCTCAGTCATTACATTTTCAGGATAATTCAAATCAAGAAACCCAATGCACTGTAAAGCCAAAGAAATAGCAAATTCTATGTGATAAACACCAAAGTTAAGCTGTGAATAGTCCCCTTCATTTACAGTTGTTAAATTGGGCATATTTTCAAACATCCAAATATAATCAGATTTAATTCTTCCAGAAACGGTTATCAGATCCCGATGTTTCATATTGAGTGGACCGCTCATGTATGGATCAGAAACTTGGTTAACTGCAGTTATCCGATCCAACCGATAGGTTCTTCCTTCGGCCGTGTCATGACAATAACCATCGAGATATATAGCTTGGCTTTGAACCCGGAGACGCTTCGGACTAACTAAACGAGAACTTTGGATGGCATTTGTAATAGATAAGTACTCAAACCGGACTGCTCTATTAAACCGAATTGCATCTTCTAAGAGAAACATATTGTGATTGTCAGATATGTCCTTCACAGGATTGCTGTTTGATACTGTAGAGGGTACTAACTTGTCGATAAGAAAAGCAAGATCAGACTGTAGGTAATCTGGTATCTCAGGACCTAGAGCAACCAAAACAGCTGCAAGATACAAACCCTCCGATTGGGATAGGTTAAGCGGCTGATCTAAACCTTGGGTATCAACAACATTAACAAATCCGCCAGCTTCATATTGAATATCAACTAGATCTCCACCGTATTGGCTTGGTCCAACAAACGTAAGTAAGGCTAAATCCTGCAACAGCTGGTTTTCAGTAACTCCAAATTTCAAAGCAATCTCTGAAGTGGTGCTTTCGGGATTGTTTAATAACCATGGAAGTAAAGTGAGTAGTCGTTCAACCCGATTATGTTGAATCATTTTGTACCTATTATACGTGTTCTTAATTGATCTTTGATTATTTGGGGATCAGTAACCTTAATCAACGGTGCATGTCCAAGAACTAAGTTCATGAATAGAGCTGTGTCACTCACTTTTAAAATGAGCTCCAAGGAATCAGAAATTTCTTTCTTCTCGATGACCTTAAAAGCATCAAACACCGAGCTTAAATGTGTGGGTAGAATAACTTTGACTAGAACTGAGTTCTCATCATTATTCAATAAGTAAGCAAGTTGGCTCTGTTTGGTGTTTGGATAAACTGAGCTATCTATCTCAAGAAGGGTTGGTTTTGAGTGGATCCGGTCAAGTCGAAAAACTCTCTGGTCTAAACGTTCATGATCAAAGGCTATTAGATACCAAGATCCTTTATGAATAGTCATATGCAAAGGAGTAACAGTTCTAAGTTTGGATTCATCATCTGAAATGCCCTTGTATTCAAATGACGTTTTGCGTTTTGATGATATTGCAAGCAATATCGATTGGGTTAAGTTTGATATCTGCCCAACAGATACAAACCCCTCGATCAAAGTGGGGAGATGTGCACCAGCTTCAAGTTTCAGCAAAGCGGATCGGGCAACTTGATCATGAGACTGAGCTGATAGATAGGCTATCTTTAGTAACGCTTTTTGAGATAATGAAAGCTCATGAAGGGATAGCAACGAATCAGACGATGAAATCCAGTACCCAATCTCATCGCCAGAGAGCTCATTTGCAGGAGTAACTTCCAATTGAAAACCTAAAGTTCTTAGATCTTCCTTGTCTCTTTCAAACATGCGCTCAAACGATGCATCAGATTTTGAATTGCGGTAACCATCGATAACCTGCCTTAACCTAGATCTAGGCACCGGTTTACTGGCATTAAGCAATATGAATATGAGATTAAGTAGCCGTTCGCTCTTGTCAGCAGCCATTTACCTATGGCAAACCTATTAGATCTACAACAAAAATGAGAGATTCACCTTCTTCAATGATTGATCCTGGTGGCGGATTTGAACCATAAGCCATGTCTGCTGGAATTACTAGAGCCCTTCTCCCGCCAACTTGCATACCTTGTAGTCCTTCGGTCCATCCAGCGATCACTTTATCAAGAGGAAAAGTTATTGGTGCTCCACGAGTGAATGAAGAATCAAATGTCATTCCACTATTTACACCAACTCCAACGTAGTGAGCATTAACATTTCCATATCCAAAGATTTCATCTCCATCACCAACTTTGATATCATGCACAATCAGAGCATTAATTTCGCCGGGATTAGAGATTGTGATCACAGGCTCAGCTGAATCTGAAGGACCTGCTTCAATTACTATCCCAGGAAATACTTCTCCGTAACCCATCGATCCCCCATCTATGTTTGGCTCAGTACTAGAGCACGCGGTGATTGCAAAGAATACAAGAACTGATAAAAAAATCTTCATTTTTGTTCCAAATCTGCTTCTTGAAGTAACTTACCACTTGTGGTGGGCCTACGGCGTTTTACTAAGGGTGCTTCGCCCAAAGCCATACGCCTCGCAAATATCAAAAAGCCGGTATGTCCAATCATTCGATGAACTGGTCGAACAGCTAATCCTTCCGAATGCCAATTCCGGAGGATTAGCTCAAGTGGTTCTGGCTCCGTAAAATTTCCAGATTCGCGGATAGCCTCAACCATTGATGATAACTGGGTGGTGGTTGCAACATACGCCATTAGCACCCCTCCCCCAGTCATCGCTTTGCTAGCAATATCTAGTACGAGCCACGGTTCTAACATATCTAAAAAAACATGCGTAAATCCCGATTGATCGTTAGCTAACAAATCATCAACATGCACTTGCCAGTTCTGTGGTTGGAAACCTAGGAATTTCTGAACATTGATCTGGGCTATTTCAGCGAAGTCAGCTCTTCTTTCATATGAGACTAGGGAACCAGTGGTTCCAACAGCCCTCAATATGCTTGCTGAAAGGGCCCCAGAACCAACGCCTGCTTCCAGAACTCGAGCACCAGGATACAAATCTGCATATCCAATAATCAAACTTGCATCTTTAGGGTAAATAACTGCTGCACCGCGAGGCATTGATAAAACAAAATCTCGTAACAAAGGCTTCAATGCTAAATATGGAGTTCCGTTTGGAGTTCGCACAATACGTCCCTGTTCAGAGCCAATGAGAAGATCATGATCAATTGCACCGTGATGAGTGAAATACTGCTTGCCCGAACTAAGAGTAATCATGCGCCTTCGATCTTTTGCATCAATTAATAAGACTAAGTCTCCATCTACAAATGTGCTCAAGAGCGCTCCGTTGTCCAAAGTTTGATGTCTAGGTCCATAATCTTAGTTTGAGTCAATGTTGGAATGGAACGCATCCGGTCGTCTGAAATCAAAATGGGATGACTTGGGACACAGAGAACATATGCACCGGCCTCTAGAGCAGATTTAACACCTGTGTTGCTATCTTCGATAACAACACAATTCCTTACTTCGACGCCCAGCGACCCGGCTGCTTGCAGATATGGATCAGGGTAAGGTTTTGGATTCTCCACATCGTCTCCTGTGATTATAGAATCAAAAACAGACAGATCTATTTGCCTTGCGACTAATGAAACAATTGCGCTAGACGATGCTGTAACTAGAGCTGTTGGAATCTCATGATCCGTGACGGAATCAAGTAATTCTTTAGCCCCAGGTTGCCAGGAGATCTCATTTCGAGCGAAAACTTTCTCTACAGAGACCTCCGCTTGCTGCATCAAGACAACGGGGTCAATTGTTTCACCAATTCTCTTAATCATGTAATCGGTAACTCGACTGGCGGGGCCACCAACACAAACTTGATGATCAGCATTTGTCCATTGAATACCGAAAGATTTCATCAACTCAATCTCGGATAAAAACCATAAATCTTCAGTGTTTAACAGAGTGCCGTCCATGTCAAACAAAACGGCAGCAGGTAAAACAACTCTATCGGGCATTAAAATACGCTGCATCTGGATGATGAAAAATGATTGCACTCGTGCTCTGTTCAGGGTGGAGCTGGAATTCTTCACTTAATTCAACACCAATTCGTTGAGGTTCTAATAATTGAGTAAGTGGCAATTGCAATTCGAGATCAGGACAGGCAGGGTAGCCAAATGAAAATCTCTCCCCTTGATAGTCCTGTTTTAAGATACTCTCCAAAGAACCGCCATCTAATCCAGATAGGCCAAGTTCAGCTCTGACCCGTGCGTGCCACATCTCAGCTAAAGCCTCGGTGAGTTGAACTGACAGACCATGAAGTTCAAGGTATTCACGGTAAGAATTTGCTTCAAATAATTTAGCCGCGAACTTTGATACTGCATTACCCATCGTAGCTACGTGAAAGGCAACAAAATCTTGTTCATGATCTGACTTAGGCTTAACATAATCCGCAAGGCACAATCTCCGCTCGCCAGTTTGCCTTGGAAATGTAAAACGCGCACGCTCATCTTGAGTTTCCGGATCTAGTATGACAATGGTGTTTCCTTCGCTGTACGCTGGAAAGTATCCATAGACAACAGCTAACTCGTTTAAACCCTCAGTTGCTATCCGATCAAGCCAATAACGAAGTCTTGGTCTGCCTTCGGATTCAATTAATTCCTCATAACTTGGGCCATCTATCCTTGATGATTTAAGTCCCCATTGACCCATGAAAGTCGCGCGTTCATCTAACCAAGAAGACACCTCATTTAAGGCGATTCCTTTCACGACTCGACTTCCCCAAAATGGTGGCTTCGGGATTTTATTGTTAGTTGATATTTCACTTCGTTTGGTATCTATTGGCAAATCAGTTAACGATTTTTCTTGTTTGGTGAAAGTTCTTTTTCGAAGTTCTGGAAGCTCAGCACCCGCAACTCCCCGTTTTACGTTCATGATGGCATCCATCAAACTGAGCCCCTCAAAAGCATCTTTTGCGTATCTAACAATGCCTGGATAGATACCAGCAAGATCCTCTTCCACATAACCGCGAGTCAAGGCAGCACCACCAAGAATGACTGGATACTGTTGAGCTAGGCCTCGCTCATTAATCTCAATCAAATTTTCCTTCATAATTACAGTACTTTTTACTAATAGACCCGAAAGTCCGATCACATCAGCTTTAGATTCTTGCGCCCCATCAAGAATTTGATTGATAGTTTGCTTAATGCCAATGTTATGAACCGTGTAACCGTTGTTTGTTAAAATAATGTCTACCAAATTTTTCCCAATGTCGTGAACATCGCCCTTGACAGTAGCTAAGAGCATAGTGCCTTTACCTGAGTCGTTAGTTTTCTCCATTTTAGGTTCCAGATAAGCAACAGCAGCCTTCATGACTTCCGCACTTTGTAAGACAAATGGAAGTTGCATTTGTCCTGATCCAAAAAGTTCTCCAACAGTTTTCATTCCAAGTAAAAGCACTTCATTGACTATTTCTAACGGAGGCATTTCAATGAGAGCCGTATCTAAATCAGCAGTTAAACCTTTACTCTCTCCTTCTACAATACGTATTTGCAAACGCTCTCTAATAGGTAACTGGGCCAACTCGGCTAGCCTGTCTAGGCCAGAACTTGCGTTGCTCACGCCAGCAAAAAGATTCAATACGATATTTAATGGGTCTTTTGTAATGTTTCCATCCGTGTCATACTCTCGTCGATCATAAATTAGATCAAGTACTGCAGTTTTTTGATCATCAGGTATTCGATTTAAGGGAATAATCTTGGATGAATGCACAATTGCTGCATCCAAACCAGCAGCAACTGCTTCATGAAGATAGACAGAATTAAGAACCGTTCGGGCAGCAGGAGCAAGGCCAAATGATATATTTGATAAACCTAAAATTGTTTGAACATCAGGAAACTCAGACTTAAGTTGTTTAATTGCACTGAGCGTTTCAATTCCATCACGCCTAGTTTCTTCCTGGCCAGTTGCAATTGGGAAAGTAAGACAATCAACCATAATTGAAGTCAAGGGCAATCCAGCTTCTGTTAAGCGCTTAATAAGCCGACGCGCCACTTTTAATTTCCATTCAGATGTCCGAGCCTGACCTTCTTCATCAATTGTTAAAGCAACGACAGCAGCACCATGTTTAATTGCAAGGTTTAGTATTTTCTGGAATCGAGAATCAGTGGTGTCTCCGTCTTCAAAATTTACAGAGTTGAGGATGCATCTTCCGCCGAATAGTTCTAGACCTGTTTTGAGTACTTCTGGTTCAGTGCTATCTAACATGATTGGCAGTGTCGACGATGTCGCAAGTCTAAAACCAATTTCGTGCATGTCCTTCACACCGTCACGGCCTACATAGTCAATACATAAATCTAATACATGTGATCCATCACGAATTTGCGATTTGGCTATCTCTACGCATTCATCGAAGTTCTCATCCAGTAGTGCATCTCTAAAGGCTTTCGAACCATTTGCGTTTGCTCGTTCTCCCACTGCTAAATAAGTATTCTGTTGCTTGAAAGGAACCGCTTGATATATTGATGCGACACTATCTATTAAAACTGGAGTGTTTATTACTCGATCTCTATTCAATCCTTTTGCAATAGCTCTGATGTGGTCGGGTGTAGTACCGCAACAACCTCCAATTATTGCCAGGTGGTATTGGTTTACAAATTGGTGTAAATACTCAGCTAGTTCAACCGGGCCTAGGGGGTAATAAGCTCCCCCTTCTGCAAGTATTGGTAATCCGGCATTTGGCATACAGGTAATTGGGATAGATGTGCTGTTCGATAGAGTTCTTAAATGTTCAGACATTTCAACTGGGCCTGTTGCACAATTAAGTCCAATTGCGTCTATTCCAAGTGAACCCAAAGTAGCTATGGCTGCTGGAACCTCAGTACCTAACAACATAGTGCCTGTTTGCTCAACGGTGATCGAAACTAAAATCGGTATGTCACCACCAAATTTCATAACGGCATCTTGAGCACCTATCACTGCAGCTCTTGTTTGAAGTAAGTCTTGAGTAGTTTCGATTAAAAATGCATCTGTACCCCCTTCAGCCAAACCGAGAGCGTTCTCTTCATATGCTGCACGAAGAATTTCAAAAGTTGTATGTCCCAAAGATGGGAGTCTGGTGCCTGGACCCATAGATCCAAGAACAAATCTTGAACCAGAGAATTGATCAGCGGCCGCTCGCGCTATTTTTGCTGATGCAACACTTAATTCGAAAATTCGATCAGCTATGTCATATTCAGCAAGGTTTGCAAAATTGCAGCCAAATGAGTTTGTCTCTACCGCATCGCTTCCAGCATCAAAATACTGTGCATGTATGTCTTGGACTATTTCTGGTCGGGAAAGATTTAAAATCTCATTACAACCCTCTAAACCCTGAAAATCCTCAAGAGTTGCATCAGAGTTTTGAAGCATGGTTCCCATAGCACCGTCAGCAATGAGCACTTTCTGGCTCAGATAACTTCTAAGGCTGTTTGATTGACTCATGAGGGCTAAGGCTACCTAGGTGGCTTCCAACCGCACCTTTAGGCTTTCTTGGATTGGAGGGGTATTTTCAATGGAATAGCGGTAGGTTGGAGCCTTGAAAAGAGGTTAAGTGCTGACTGGGTCAAAAATCGCTATTTTGGCGTTTGAAGGATGGAATGACGCCGGAGAATCGGCTTCTGGCGCCGTTGAGCATCTGATTGAATCCTGGAATGCGTCTTTGATTTATGAGTTTGATCCAGAATTGTATTACGACTTCCAGGTGAATCGTCCAATAGTTAGATTAGATGGTGTTGGTATCCGGTCCATACACTGGCGGAGTACTCAAATATACAGGGCTGATGATCAACACGGTAAAGAGATTTATCTGATCAAAGGCATCGAACCTTCCATGCGTTGGAAGTCATTTGCTTCGGAGCTAATATCAAATCTAGTGAACGAAGGAATAGATACTGTTGTCGCTCTTGGAGCTTTGCTGTCTGATACTCCACACACTCGGCCAGTCCCAATAACTGGTGTTGCCATTGATATCGAATTAGCAGATCGACTTGGCTTAGAACGAGCAACATACGAAGGTCCGACAGGCATTATCGGGGTAATCCAAGACGCTTTTTCCAAAACCGGCGTTACTAGTATCTCTCTTTGGGCAGCTATTCCACATTACGTTTCACAACCTCCTTGCCCTAAAGGATCTATGGCCTTATTAGACAAATTAGAAGAACTTCTAGATATTGCTGTTCCGTTAGCTGACCTTCCTGAACGCTCGGCCATTTGGATGGAGCAGGTTGCAGAATTAGCAGCAAACGACGAAGAGATAACTGAATACATCTCCAAGCTTGAAGAGAACCGAGAAGTATCTGATTTACCAATGGCCAGTGGAGAAGCCATTGCGCAAGAATTTGAGCGTTACTTAAGACGCAGGGACGCTAATTAGCGTCTAAGTATTTCTGCAGAATCCATTTGGTACTTTCATCAAGATTGTCTAAGTTTCTGGCATTGATTGAATTGATCAGGTTAGCTGACATTTCCTTTCCTAATTCAACACCCCACTGATCATAAGCATTGATACCCCAGAGAATTCCTAGAATTGACACAACGTTCTCATAAAAGGCAATTAGCTGACCAATACTTACTGCGGAAAGATCCTTTATTGCAATCACTGAGCTCGGTCTATTTCCTTGCATTACTTGATGTGGGATCAAATCTTCTGGAACACCTTCTAGATTTAAATCGGTGGCCGACTTGCCTATCGCTAAAGCATTAGCCTGAGCGATCGCATTAACCAACAATCCATGCGCACTTTTTGGATTAGCATCAAGTATGACGATGAAATCAACTGGAACTATTTGGGGAGACTGGTGTAAATACTGCATAAAGGAATGCTGCGCATTTGTGCCTGGCTCACCAAAAACCATGATGCCACATTCATCTGTGACTTCTCCTGAATGAGTAATAGATTTACCTAAACTTTCCATAATCAACTGCTGGAGATATGCTGGAAATCTTCCAAGAGCGGACGTGTATGGAAGGACAGCACGCGTCTGCATTCCAAGGACTGTTCTGTGATGATAAAGATTTAAAGCAAATTGCATTGTGGCATTACTCTCATGGTTGCCTGAGAGTGAGAATGAATCCCCTTGAGCCATTCCTTCAAGCAATTCATCGAAAACTTGAACTCCGTAACCTAAAGCAATACTCATGCCTATGGGACTAGCTAAACTAAATCGACCCCCAACGTAATTTTTAAACTGAAAAATATTCTCAGCCTTAATGCCAAATTGCAAAGCTACATCTTGCGCTGAAGTTACGGCAACTAATTGATCTTTGACGTATCTAGAATCAGATCCTTGACTTAACCAGCTTACAACTCGGTTAAGGTTTAAAAGGGTTTCAAAGGTAGTGAATGTTTTTGAAGCTACCACTACCATGGTTGCAGTTGGGTCAAGATCTTTTGTTGCTTTGTTAAAATCATGAATGTCTATATTACTTAAATACCGTATTTCAACCAGATTGGAGTAGTTTGAAGAAAGGGCTTCAAACACCATTGCAGGTCCAAGGTCAGAACCGCCAATTCCAATATTGATAACTGAGCTAACTCGCTTCCCACTTGGAGTTAAAATAACTCCCGAATGTACTTTGTTAACAAAATCAATCATTTTCTGATGTTGTTCATTTATGAAAAGTTTCTCATTTACTAGGTATTCAGAGGATGAATCATCGATGGTACCTCGCAGAAGTGTGTGTAAAACTGGCCTTTTTTCGCTTGTGTTGACCAATTGACCAGTGTGCATGTCTACTAACCTTTGATCAACTAACCTTCTTGACAATAGATCTACAAGTTGCGCCAGGTCATGTTCATTCACCAAAGTACGACTCAGATCTAGACTTAGGTTACCTTCATGAAATCGAAGTTTTGAACAACGATTTTCATTAGAGAGCAGATAAGCAAGCGAATAAGCAAGCATTAAATCCGGTTTCCTTCAAGATCTAAACCTAACAATGCCCAGACGGCATCGGCCGAAACCTTTCTTTCTTCAAATGAACTCTGGACGGAACTATATTTATCCAGCAAAGATAACGCAGCTTGACTATTTAAATTATTCCGCAGAACAAGCCTTAATTCATGTATGAGTTGAATGGGATTTCCAAAGCCGGCATTCTCATAAGATTGAACCCAGCCCATGAACCTACTTCGAGCCTCAAGAAAAAGGGGTTCGTGATATTCCCATGCCGTTTGCCATGGTTGATTTAGTAGTAGAACCCTCACTGCTTGGCTATCTGTCTCATCTTTAATGAGATCATCAACAAATACAAGATTGCCCTTTGACTTACTCATTTTCTCATCCTCATATGAAACCAAACCTACGTGAGCAAAAATTCGAGCTAGAGTTTTCTCATGCAAAGCGATACTCATTTGATCACAAAGTGCATGGTGGGGGTATATGAGATCTTCACCGCCCCCCTGTACATCAAATGTTCCACCAAAGACTTTGTCTGATAAAGCTATGCACTCGATATGCCATCCAGGTCGACCTAAACCAAATTTAGAATCCCAACGAGGCTCATCATTAATGGAAGGTACCCAGAGTTTCGGATCCAGTGCATTTTGTTTTCCAGGAGTTTCAGGGTCTCCGCCGCGATCTCTAGATATCTTGATAAGTTCTTGAATTGAAAGTTGAGTAAAGCTAGCAGAATCAATCTCAGAAGATTTGAAATAGGTAGTGCTATCTAATTTATAGGATTGATCGGCAATCGATTCAGCTGCCTGGATGATGTATTCAATATTCTCGGTAACTGGTAAAAAGTGATCTGGTGGTAAAAGATTGATTCTTTGCATGGATCTACAGTAAATATCTGTTTGGCTACGGCTTAGTTCTTGCCATTTTTGTCCTGTTGAAATTGCACGTTCAAAAAGTGGTTCATCAATATCAGTTACATTTTGAACGTACGTTGTTTTAGCACCAGTATCCCTCGCTACCCTTATTAAGGTATCAAAAGTTAGATAGGTAAAAGCATGACCTAAATGCGCAGAGTCGTAGGGTGTTACTCCACAAACATAAAGGTTCATTGAATTATCAGAGATTGGATTTAGGAAAGTTTGGGAGCGAGTGTCAAACAGCCTTAAGCCCCCTATTTCCGGAACTAAATTTGCATCTTGAGGCTTTGACCAGGATTTCATCCGTCTATCTTATTGGTTTTAGTAAATAGGCCATGGTAAAACATGCGCGCTAGGAGCCGGGCTAGGCCAATGATTGCTCTCCAATAATGTTTCAATCCGATCGAGAGCTGCATCTCTTTCCTCAATTGAGATCCAATCTAAAAGCGAATCTTTTGCAACAACAGAAAAACTTCTCTTTAAGAATTTCTGCTCTTCTGGATCAAATTCCAAATCACCCCATCCCCAAAGAACTGTTCTCAACTTGAAATCAACATGCCAAGTAAGACCATGATCAATTGGGAACCAAACTTCATTAGAGTGCAATAAGTGTGAAGCTTTTCTGTCAGCGTTGTTCATCACAAGATCAACTAAAGCTATTTTTCGTAAACTAGAATCATCACGATGTATTAGAGCAACTTCTTGATCGTTCGCATCGTGACCGACGATTGAATTGATCCAAGGTTTTGGATAAACGTCAGAAACTTTAACAATATTAACAGCTAAAACTTCATCGATTTCAATCCATGATTGAAGAATGCCTGGGCCAAAGGATAAATCATCCCGCCAAACTGTCGTGGGTACAGGGATATCAACATTTTCTAGAAAAACATAGGCTGCCATTTCACGTCGACCTAGGGATTCACTTTCAAAATCCCATAACGGACGTTCTCCTTTCACAGGCTTGTACACCGCCTGAGACCCGTCTAACAGTTTTACCAGAAAGGTTGCATTACTGGCGGAACTAATCTTGCCGACTACTTCAATCTCAGACTTGAGAAGGACTTCTTTTGAAATCAACGTCTGTAACCGTTCGATCTGACGCAAATATGACCAGTGGGATCAATAGGTATTAAACAAAAGGGGCAAGGAGGTCTACCTGCGCGAACAACTGCCAATGTTCTGGAAACAAAATGTCGAGCTGAGATGGCTGTTATCACCACTTTTATCACTGAATCCATTAACGTTTCAACTTCTATATCTGCATCTGATTCCATACTTGGACTCATCTCAATACACACAGCAGCAAGATCAGAAAGCCAGGAAATAGACAGACCCCCTATTCTGAATTCATCTTCAATAGGTTGACTTAATGGTTCTAGATCAGGACTTTGATCAGATCCGATCTCAAATCCAACTTCATCGAGAAGATTTGCTATCTCGCTTGCAAGCAAAGCAGCTTGTTGCTTTTCTAGGGAGAAGCTCATTAAATTCGTATCACTCAGAACCTGTAGAAAGAATGTTCTCTCGCCGGGCATACCCACAGTCCCGAGCACAAACCGTTTTGGAAACATAAATTCTTTACTTTTCATACTAATGAATGCTTCCACCAGGTTGGTTAACGCTTCTTAGTTTCGACACCGGACTAACTCGAATATTAGTAGATATAATTGTTGGTCGATTATTTTGAAATACAATAGTTGAGATTGAGGCGGGATCAATGCTTACTCGCTGAAAACAATCTAAGGATGCACCCATTGAATTCGTAAGTAAACCCTTGATGATGTCTGCATGACTGAAGATGATGACGCTAGATTTGGGTTTCATAGATTTAACAACATTCAAAAGTCCAAGATTTGCCCGACTGAACACTGACATCATACTTTCTCCATTAGGAAATATCACGGTAGAAGGATTGTTCTGAATGTCTTTCCAAAGCGGCTTTCGCACTAATGTTGAAATCTTTTTGCCAGACCAATCACCATAGTTAGCTTCTATAAAATCTTTCGAAGTACGTAATCTAACATTCTTGCCACGTAC
>Ga0315900_10004633_pt1 | contig 19285 bp, 17 predicted proteins | sample LakEriMetagenome_FD_203521 | JGI IMG/M metagenome (GOLD analysis project Ga0315900, IMG submission 203521) | Freshwater fungal communities from buoy surface, Lake Erie, Ohio, United States - Buoy 12 MA114 | ecosystem: Environmental > Aquatic > Freshwater > Lake > Lake biofilm | place: USA: Lake...
CCGTTCTCCGCATGGATCACCAACTGGCCGGCAGCGGCATCCGTGTTGTCATCCAGCTCACCGGAAAGGTCAAGCTGGAAGGTGTCGCGGGCGTCCCACTGCGCATTGGTGTGGATACGGATGAGCTCCAGGGTACCGAGATCAATGGAGAGCGCGATGCCCAGCTCGGCTCCAGTGGCATCCACCGCAGGCCCTCCGGGACTTCCCACGTTCCTCAGGTACACGTACATGGAGTCGAAAAAGGTGATCATGGTGTTGGTGATGCTGGTCTGAAAGACCCCTCCGGGCTGCAGGTCCTCGACCATGGTCACGGCCACCAGCAGGTTGGTGGGGTCGGCGGCGTCTGGCGTGCTGCGCAGCTCGAACTGGGTCCCGCTGTTCAAGGTGATCGGCAGGCCGTTGGTCACCTGCAGTTCGAGCAGGGAGAGTTGAGCCCTCACTTCGTGGATATAGGGTGCCACGGCGAGCGGGTAGGGACCGATGAGGGGCAGAGTGAACTCAGGCACCGGCACCGGCGTGCCCGAGGGCAATCCGAGCTCATCGCCCGAGACCACGGCCTCGCTTTCGAAGTGGTCCACCTGGGCGATCTCATCCAAGGTGATGTCGCTCTTCACCAAGGGCAGCAGCCACTCCCCCTGGTAAGGGTCCACATCCGTCAGCAGATCATCCGAGCAGCCACTGTGCAGCAGGGCCGCCCCAACGGCCATGAGCAGGACTGGGAACAGGTATCGGGGTCGGTGTAAGTTCATACCCTAAAGCTGCGGACCTGACGCAACACAGGGGCTGATGAACATCACCGCAAAGGGTGGGTAATGCGCATGTTCACTTCAGCGATTATTTCATATGCGCATCGTGCAATGGGCACCCGCTCAGCGCGGTTCGCCGGCGCTTAAGGACCGCGGTTGGAAGGCCGCATGGGGTTAGTTGGATAGAATCCGGATCACACACGCACAAGGCCCACGATTCGCCCTGCGTGATGGTCCGGATGACGGCGGTGCGCGGGTGAAGTACTCGCAATCTGGAATGTGGATCGATCACTACGCCTTTGCCCTACGCACGCCGCCGCTCACTGCACGACAACCCACTTTCGAGGCGCGCATCCATGGCGACATGCCTGAATGAGCAAATGCCCACACGCTCCCATGCAATTCCTTTGCACCATGCCTGCACCCCTCATCCTCATCACCGGCGCCACCTCGGGCTTCGGTGAGGCCACCGCCCGCCGCTTTGCCGCCGAGGGCTGGCGCATCATCATCACCGGCCGCCGCAAGGAACGCCTGGAGGCCCTGCGCAAGGAGCTGGAGGGGCTGCACGGCACCGTGGAAGGGCCGGCCGTGGTGCATGTGCTGCACTTCGATGTGCGCGACCACGATGCCGTGGTGCACGCCCTGGCCTCCCTGCCCCCCGCCTGGCAGGCCATCGATGTGCTGGTGAACAACGCCGGGCTGGCCGCCGGGCTGGACCCCATCCAGGACGGCCGGCTGGACGATTGGGAGCGTATGCTGGACACCAACGTGAAGGGCCTGCTGCACGTGAGCCGAGCCGTGATCCCCGGCCTGATCGCGCGGGGCCGCGGCCACATCATCAACATCGGCAGCACCGCGGGCAAGGAGGTGTACCCCAAGGGCAACGTGTACTGCGCCAGCAAGCACGCGGTGGACGCGCTGACCAAGGGCATGCGCCAGGACCTGCTGCCCCACGGCATCAAGGTGACGCAGATCGCGCCGGGGCTGGCCGAGACCGAGTTCAGCATCGTGCGCTTCCACGGCGATGCGCAGAAGGCCAAGGCACCCTACCACGGCCTGACCCCGCTGCGCGGCGAGGACATCGCCAACCTGGTGTGGTTCGCCGCCACGCTGCCCCCGCACGTGTGCATCAACGACCTGGTGGTGACACCCACCGCGCAGGCCAACAGCACCGTGGTGCACCGGACCACGTGATCTACCTTCGGCACCATGAACACCAACTGGGCCAAGATCCTCCTGTTCAGCCTGCTGAGCTTTGCGCTGGGTGTCATCCTGTGCCTGCTGCTCTGCGGCCGCTGCGGCGGTGGCGCGTGCGGCAATGGCGGGCACTGCGGCCGTGAAGGCGCCTGCATGCATGGCGCACATGGCCACGGCGGGATGATGGGCCATGGCGGTGGCGCCTGCCAAGGGGCCCATGGCGGTGCCGGCGGTGCGGCCTGCTGCAAAGGCGGCGACCATGGTGAAGGACAGGCCCACGGCATCGTGAAGCAACTGGAGGCCGCCGGATTCCAAGGCGACACCACCATCGCCATCGAAGGCGGCACCGTGAACGTGAAGCGCACCGGAGAGCGCACCGAAGTGCGCGTGGAGATGGAGAAGACCTCGGAAGAAACCACACAACCCGCACCCTGATGCCCAAATTCCTGAAATGGTCCCTGATCACCTTGGTGGTCCTGCTCGTGGCCGGCTACTTCGGCTTCCAGTACATGAAGAGCCAGACCAAGAAGGCCAGTCCGGAAGAGACGGTCTCCTTCACCCTCGGCAGCGGCACGGTGGAAGTGACCTACAGCCGGCCCTCGGTGCGCGGCCGCTCCATCTTCGGCGGACTGGTGCCCTATGGCCAGGTGTGGCGGACGGGGGCCAATGAGGCCACCACCATCACCTTCAGCCAGGACTTGGTCTTTGGCGACGAGCCCGTGAAGGCCGGCACCTACACGCTGTGGAGCATCCCCGGTCCAGACACGTGGCAGGTGATGGTGAACAGCAAGATGTACGGCTGGGGCGTGAACTTCGATGGCGAGGCCCAGCGCGACCCGCTGGCCGATGTGGCCGAAGTGAAAGTGCCCGTGCGCCACCTCACCGCCCCCGTGGAACAGTTCACCATCGCCGTTACCAACGACCCCACCGAGTTGACCTTGAGCTGGGCCGATGTGCAGGTGGGCGTGCCCCTTTCCACCCGCTGATCGCTCCGAGGATCTGCCCCGCATTTCCGTTGCGCCCGTTGCGGTAAACCCCGCATTCCCCGTTGCGCCCATCGCGTCGTTGCGGTGAACCCGCATCGTTGCGGTGTACCCGCATTTCCTCCGCGTACCCTTAGCGCCCTTCGCGCCTTTGCGGTGATGGACATTTTCCTCTGCGCCCCTACCTCCGGCAGTCAGGTCCGCGTGAGCCCCGTATTCCCTCCGTGCTCTCCGTGCCTCCGTGTGAGACCCCGCATTTCCTCCCCGTCCGATAAGCATCGGACCTCCCCGCCCCTACCTTCGCGCCATGCAATTCACCGCTGCCCAGATCGCCGAACTGCTCCACGGAGAAGTGGACGGTGACCCGCAGGTGCTGGTGAACGACCTGGCCAAGATCGAGGAGGCCCGCAGCGGCACCCTCACCTTCCTGGCCAACCCCAAGTACACCGAGTACATCTACACCACGAAGGCCACCATCGCCATCGTGGAGAAGGGCTTCGAGGCACACCGGCCCATCCCCAAGAGCCTCACGCTGATCCGCGTGGCCGACCCGCGCATGGCCTTCACGCAGCTGCTGGAACGCAACTACCAGCTGCAGTACGAGAAGAAGGGCATCGAGCAGCCCAGCTTCGTGAGCCCCTCCGCCAGGATGGGCAAGGGCGTGTACATCGGCGCCTTCAGCTACATCAGCGAAGGCGTGGTGCTGGAGGATGGCGTGAAGGTCTTCCCCAACACCTTCATCGGTGAACGCGTGGTGGTGGGCAAGGGCACCCGCATCCATGCCGGGGTGAAGATCTACCACCAGACCGTGATCGGCGCGCACTGCGTGATCCACAGCGGGGCGGTGATCGGGGCCGACGGCTTCGGCTTCGTGCCCAATGCCGAAGGGGTCTACGAGAAGATGCCGCAGGTGGGCAACGTGATCCTGGAGGACCACGTGGAGGTGGGCGCCAACACCACCATTGACCGCGCCACCATCGGCCACACCATCATCCGCCAGGGCACCAAGCTGGACAACCTGATCCAGGTGGGCCACAACGCCGAGATCGGCCGGCACAACGTGATCGTGTCACAGGCCGGTATCGCAGGCAGCACCAAGGTGGGCGACCACAACCAGATCGGCGGTCAGGTCGGCATCTCCGGGCACCTGCACATCGGCGACCGGGTGCGCATCGCGGCCCAGAGCGGCATCGCCAGCAACCTGCCGGATGGATCCACCGTGCAGGGCTCCCCGGCATTCGCCAAAGGCCAGTACGACCGCAGCTCGGTCATCTTCCGCCGCCTGCCCGACCTGCAGAAGCGCGTGGACCAGCTGGAGAAGGAACTGGCCGCGCTGAAGGCCCGCCAGCAGGGCTGACCAACGTCCCACGCCGGTACGCGGCATCGCCCTACCTTCGCCGGGCACGAGCGGCGCCCTGGCCGGACCCCTGCGGCGCCCTCCACCACCGATGAGCGACAAGCAGCACACCCTCCGCGCGGCCGCCACCCTCAAGGGCGTTGGCCTGCACAGCGGCGTTCCCGTCACCCTTACCCTGCTGCCGGCCCCCGTGGACCACGGCTACAAGTTCCAGCGGGTGGACCTGCCCGACCAACCCATCATTGAGGCCGATGCCGAACTGGTGGTGAGCACCGCCCGCGGCACCACCCTGGGCAAGGGCGATGTGGTGGTGAACACCACCGAGCACGTCCTCAGCGCCCTTTACGCCATGGGCGTGGACAACTGCCTGTTGCAGCTCAGCGGTCCGGAAGTCCCCATCATGAGCGGCAGCGCCATGCCCTTCGTGGAGGCCATCGAGGCGGTGGGCCTGGAGGAGCAGGACGCTCCCCGCAACTGGTACGTGTTGAAGGAACCCCTGTGGTTCGAGACGCAGGAGCGCGGCACCGAGATGCTGGCCGTTCCCACCCCGGGCGGGGAGTTCCGCGTAACGGTGATGGTGGACTACAACAGCCCCGTGCTCGGCACGCAGCATGCCAGCATGTACCGCGTGGAGGAGTTCAAGACGGAGATCGCCCCCTGCCGCACCTTCGTGTTCCTGCGCGAGCTGGAGCAGCTGGCCAAGGCCGGGCTGATCAAGGGCGGCGACCTGGACAACGCCATTGTGATGGAGGACCGCGAGGGCACCACGCAGGAGGACCTCAAGGCCCTGGCCGAGGCGCTGGGCCGTCCCTACCAGGAAGTGGAGATCCGCCGCAACGGCGTGCTCAACACCACCGACCTGAAGTTCTTCAACGAGCCCGCGCGCCACAAGCTGCTCGACATCGTGGGCGACCTGGCGCTGGTGGGCCGCCCCATCAAGGGCCACATCCTGGCCGCGCGCCCGGGCCACTTCGGCAACACCAGCTTCGCCAAGCGCCTCAAGGAGCGCATCCGCGAAGAGGAGAAGCACCCCGCGCTGCACATCGACCTGAACAAGCCGCCGGTCTACGACATCCAGCAGATCGAGAAGATGCTGCCGCACCGCTACCCCTTCCTGCTGGTGGACAAGGTGCTGCACATGGACGCGAAGAGCATCATCGGCATCAAGAACGTGACGATGAACGAGCCGCAGTTCACCGGCCACTTCCCCGGCAATCCGGTGATGCCCGGCGTGCTGCAGGTGGAGGCCATGGCGCAGGTGGGCGGCATCTTCGCCCTGAGCCAGGTGCCCGACCCGGAGAACTACACCACCTACTTCCTGAAGACCGATGGCATCCGCTACCGCCGCAAGGTGATCCCCGGCGACACCATCGTCTTCCACCTGGAGCTGCTCACCCCCATCCGCCGCGGCCTGGTGCACATGCAGGGGCGCGGCTACGTGGGCGGCCAGCTGGCCGTGGAGGCCGAGATGATGGCCCAGATCGTGAAGGACAAGACCCCCGAGCCCGCCAAGGCCACCGCCTGAACCCGCCCACCGATGAGCATCTCCCCCCTCGCCTATGTGCACCCTGACGCCAAGCTGGGCGCGAACGTCGTGGTGGAACCCTTCGCCTCGATCTACGCCGACGTGGTGGTGGGTGAAGGCACCTGGATCGGCCCCAATGCCGTGCTGATGGACGGCACCCGCGTGGGCCGCAAGTGCCGCATCTTCCCCGGCGCGGTGATCGGCGCCATCCCACAGGACCTGAAGTTCACCGGCGAATACACCACGGCCGAGGTCGGCGACAACACCACCATCCGCGAGTGCGTGACCATCAACCGCGGCACCGCCGACCGGCTGAAGACCGCCGTGGGCGACAACTGCCTGCTGATGGCCTACGTGCACCTGGCGCACGACTGCATCCTGGGCAACAATATCGTCATCGCCAACAGCGTGAACCTCGCCGGCCACGTCACCATCGACGACTGGGCCATCCTGGAGGGCAACGTGGCGGTGCAGCAGTTCATCCACATCGGTGCGCACAGCTTCATCGCCGGCGCCAGCCTGGTGCGGAAGAACGTGCCGCCCTTTGTGAAGGCCGCGCGCGAGCCGCTGAGCTATGTGGGCGTGAACGTGGTGGGCCTGCGCCGCCGTGGCTACAGCGATGAGCAGATCGCCCGCATCGAGGACATCTACCGCGAGATCTTCGTGCGCAACACCAACATTGAGCGCGGCGTGCAGAACGTGGAGCAGACCCTGCCCCGCAGCCCCGAGCGCGGCCAGATCCTCGACTTCATCCGCAACAGCCCCAAGGGCATCATGCGCGGCCTGGCGGAATGAAGATGCGCCCATGTGCCCGTGCGACCATGTGCTCATGGAATGCGCCTTCGCACACGCTTGGCGCCGGAAGGGAACCTCGGTACTCCGACCAGCCGGTGCTCAATCCGCTTGGACACGTGCAACGGACCGGAGCCCTGCAACCCAGTAGGATTCGGTCATGGACACATGAGCACATGTTCACATGAGCAGATGAAACCCGGGCACATGAGCACATGGGCACATGGAAGCCGGGCTCATGCCCACATGAGCACATGGAAGTAACCCTCCACACCATCACCCGGTCCTTCGGTCGTGAGGTCGTCTTCCGCGATGTCACCCGCACCCTGGCGGCCGGCAGCCGCACCGCGATCCTCGGCCCCAACGGTAGCGGCAAGAGCACCTTGCTGCAGGTGATCGGCGGAGCGCTGGTGCCCACGGCGGGAAGCATCGTCCACCGCCTCAACGACCGCGACCTGCCGCAGGAGGAGGTGTACCGCCACGTAAGCATCGCCGCGCCCTACCTCGGCCTCTACGAGGACCTCAGCCTGCGCGAGGTGCTCGACTTCCATGCCCGCTTCAAGCCCCTGCGGACCGGCCTCGCCCCGGCGGATGTGGCCCGCATCGCCTACCTGGAAAAGGCCCTGGAAAAGCCCGTGCTCCACTTCAGCAGCGGCATGAAGCAACGGTTGAAGCTGGCCCTCGCCATCCTCAGCGACACGCCCCTGCTGCTCCTCGACGAGCCCTCCAGCAACCTCGACGCGGAGGCCATCGCCTGGTTCCGCGCCCTGCTCCGCGATCACGTGGACGGCCGCACCCTGGTGATCGCGAGCAACCGCCAGCCCGCCGAGCACGACCTCTGCACCGATCACATCGAGATCGCTGACTTCAAGTGATGCGCGCCTGACGAGCGCCCACTCGCCGCTCGCCCACTCGCCACTTGCCGCTCGCCTACTCGCCCACTCGCCACTCGCCACTTGCCTACTCGCTACTCGCCTACTCGCTACTCACCACTCTCCCCCGCCACTCCATTTTCCCTATTTTCGCGGCCCTGAACTTCTGAACCTCAGCATCATGGCCTCCACGTCCGACGTCAACATCGGCTCCTACATCCGCTTCAACGGCGACATCTGCCAGATCATGGAATGGCAGCACCGCACGCCGGGCAACCTGCGCGCCTTCTACCAGGGCAAGATGCGCAACCTGCGCAACGGCAAGCTCAACGAGCACCGCTGGCGCAGCGGCGAGACCATGGAGGTGCTCCGCGTGGAAGTGCACGAACTGCAGTACCTCTACCGCGAGGGCGACAACCTGGTGTGCATGAACCAGGAAAACTTCGAGCAGGTGTACATCCCCGTGGGCCTGCTGGGCGATGCCATGAAGTTCCTGAAGGAGGAGATGGTGATTCAGATCGGCTTCGAGAGCGACACCCCCATCTTCGCCCGCCCCCCGAAAGTGGTGGAACTGACCGTGACCGAGGCCGAGCACGCCGTGAAGGGCGACACCAGCAACAAGGTGATGAAGCAGGCCAAACTGGAGACCGGCGCCGACATCATGGTGCCCATCTTCGTGGAGGCCGGCACCGTGATCCGCGTGGACACCGAGACCGGCGACTACCTGGACCGCGTGAAGAAGTAACGGCGACACACCCGCACCGGACCCCGCCCCTGCCCCGCAGGAAGGCGGGGTTCTCTTTTCTCCCACCGGCCAACTGCCCTATGGGCACATGCCCACATGAGCACATGCCCACATGGGCACATGAGCACATGACCACATGAGCACATGCTCACACGACCATCCTCCCCCGGTTACCTTTGACCATCATTCCCCCGCCGTGAAGCTCACCCCCCCGCAGTCCGCCGCACACCTGGCCCAGCTCATCGGCGCCAGGGCCCTGGGCCACACCGAAAGGCCCGTCACCGGCCTCAACGAGATCAACCGCGTGGAAGAGGGCGACCTGGTGTTCGTGGACCACGAGAAGTACTACGACAAGGCCCTGAACAGCGCGGCCACCACCATCCTCATCAACAAGGAGGTGCCCGTGCCCGAGGGCAAGGCCCTGCTCATCAGCGACGACCCCTGCCGCGACTACAACGCCCTGGTGCGCCGCTTCATGCCGCGTGCGGGCTGGGCCGAGAGCGACATCCACATCGGCGCCGGCAGCGAGGTGCACCCCAGCGCGGTGATCGGCCCGCACGTCACCATCGGCCGGGACTGCATCATCCATCCTGGGGTGGTCATCTATGAGCGCACCACCATCGGCGACCGTGTCATCATCCACGCCAACACCGTGATCGGCGCGGACCCCTTCTACTACAAGAAGCGCCCCACCGGCTACGACAAGATGCCCCCCGGCGGCAGCGTGGTGATCGAGGACGACGTGGAGATCGGGGCGCTGTGCACCATCGACCGCGGCGTGAGCGCCGACACCCGCATCGGCCGCGGCTGCAAGCTGGACAACCACATCCAGGTGGGCCACGACACCCTCATCGGTCCAGGCTGCCTCATCGCTTCGCACGTGGGCATCAGCGGCGCCGTGGTGATCGAGGAGAACGTGACCCTCTGGGGCCAGGTGGGGGTGCCCAGCAAGCTGCGCATCGGCAAGGGCGCCGTGGTGCTGGGCCAGAGCGGCCTCATCAACTCGCTGGAAGGCGGCCGCACCTACTTCGGCAGTCCGGCCGGTGAGTGGAAGGCCAAGATGCGCGAGATCGCCCTGCTGGGTCGTCTGCCCGAGCTGTACAAGAAACTGAAGGACTGACGCCGATGGCCCGCCTGGAACGCATCGTGGAGCGGCTCGAGCTGAAGGAATTCCAGCTCAAGGCGCTGCTGGACGTCACCAAGGCCATCAACGCCAACACCCCGCGCGAGGAGCTGCTGCGCCTCTACGAGAAGATCGTGCGCGAGGACCTCGGCATCACGCGCCTGCTGCTCTTCGAGCGCACCGACCGCTGGGAGCAGGTGCTGGGCTTCGGCCACCCCGATGGCACCACCCTCGATGCGGAGCAGGCCTTCGGGCGCTTCACCGACATCCAGGTGATCGGCAGCGAGGCCGTGGGCAGCCTGGGCGCTTTCGATGTGGCCGTGCCCGTGTACCACCAGGACCGTCCGCTGGCCTTCCTGCTCATCGGCGACATCGACGAGGAGGAGCAGCGCATGAGCCCCACGGTGAAGCACCTCAACTTCATCCAGACGCTCACCAACCTCATCGTGGTGGCCATGGAGAACCGGCGCCTGGCGCAGGAGGCCCTGCAGCGCGCCCGCGACCTGCGCGACCTGGAGCTGGCCCGCCAGATGCAGCGCATGCTGGTGCCCGCCACCCTGCCGGACAATGCGCAGATCGCCGTGGACGCCTGGTACCAGCCCCACAGCCAGGTGGGCGGCGACCACTACGACCTCATCGCGCTGGACGATGGCAACTACGTGGCCTGCGTGGCCGACGTGAGCGGCAAGGGCATGGCCGCAGCCCTGCTCACCAGCAACTTCCAGGCGAACCTGCACGCCTCCGTGCGCCACGCCACCGACCTGGTGGACCTCGTGCACGACCTCAACGCCAAGGTGTGGGCCAACGCCCGGGGCGAGCGCTTCATCACCTGCTTCATCGGCCACATCGACCTGCAGGCGCGCCGCATCCGCTTCGTGAACGCCGGCCACAACGACCCGCTGCTGCACGGCCCGGCCGGCATCACGCCGCTGCATTCCGGCAGCATCGCACTGGGCATGATGCCGAAGCTGCCCTTCCTCCAGGTGGGCGAGGCCGAGATCCCCGCGGGCAGCACCCTGCTCTGCTACACCGATGGCCTGGTGGAACAGGAGGACCCGCACGGCAACGAGTTCGGCACCGAACGCCTGCACCAGCTGCTGCGCGACCTGCACGCCGCCACCCCCAAGGACATCAACGCCACCCTGCAAGGGGCCTACGAGGCCCACCGCGCCGGCCAGCCCTACCTGGACGACATCGCGGTGCTGACGTGCCGGTTGAAGTGAGGGTCAAGCCGCTCCCTCCTTCTGCGCCGGATACTTCAGGTCCAGCAGCACGATGAGGGCCGTGAAGGCCCAGAAGGGCACCGAAGCCTTGTCGGTGTCCAGGAAGTTGTTGAGGGCGCCGTGCAGGTAGTAGGTCACCAGGCCCAGGAAGGAAGCGGCCAGCAGACGGCGGTCCGCGCCATCGGTGAGGCGGTAGTAGAGGCGCAGGGCCGTGAGGGTGGTCACCACCACCAGGGCCAGCATCAGGCCCATGCCGAAGACACCCTGCTCGCTGAGGGGCCCCAGGTACTCGCTGTGCGCGTTGCCCTGCACACCGAAGTTGGTGCTGATGATGGTGCGGTCCTCGCTGGCCTGGAAGGGCGCGTACTGGAACATGTAGGTGCCCGGTCCCCAGCCGAACACGGGCCGCTCCTGCCACATGCGCATGGCCGAGTTCCAGCGGTTGATGCGCTCCAGGTTGCTGGCATCGCTGCTGATGTTGGAGATGGAGCGCACGTGCTCGCCCAGGTCGTCCGATGATTCCTCGCGGTTGCGTTCCAACGCGATGGTGATCTGGTCCTTGTTCACGTAGTAGAGCCCACCGGCCACCAGGGTCACGGCCGCCAGCGCCCATACCGGGATGCGCAGCCGCATCACCACGAAGAGGCCCACGGCCCCCACGAGGCTCAGCCACGCCGCGCGGGTGTAGGAGAAGATGAGGCCTGCGACCAGCAGCGCCAGCACCAGGCCCGCCAGGCCGCGCCGCGTGCGGGAATAGCCCGGGAAGAAGGTGGCCATCACCGCGAAGGGGATGAAGAAGGCGATGAGCGCCCCGTAGCTCGTGTGGTCCTTGAAGAAGGGGCTCATCACCCAGTGCGCGGGATCGTGCTCGAAATGGAACTGCGCGTGGTGGATCAGCGTGTAGACGATCACGATGGACATCCCCGCCAGGTAGGCCCAGCCGAAGCGGTGCCAGTTGCGCTCGTCACGGAACAGGCGCGTGCCCAAGAAGAACATGGTGCTCACGAACCACAGACGCGCCACGAAGTACTTGAACGACACCATCGGCATGCTGCTGGGCACGATGCACACCAGCATCCAGATGAGCTGCAGGACGACCACTACCGTAATGGGGTGCCGCCACACCTGCGGATCGATCACATCGCGCTCCAGCAACAGCTTCAGCAGGAAGAGGAGCATGAGGCCCACCATGAGCGGTTCGGTGGGCAGGGCGATGCCGATGCCCCCCAGGTCGAGCTCCTCCAGGTTGATGGACAGCGGGGTGGCGAAGGCGATGAAGAGCACCAGCTTGTCCACGGCGGTGAGCATGGCCCAGGCCACCAGCAGCACGGCGGGCAGGGCGTTGAGCCAGTAGATCTCGTGGGCCACCAGCACGGCATTGAGCAACACGAAGACCACGCACGTGGCGGCGATCCAGTGGGCTTTCAATGCGTGCAGCATCGCGGTGGGTTCAGGCCCGCAGCCGGCGGTCGTCGCGCCACAGCAGCAGCACGAAGCAGAGGAAGAGGGCCGAGAAGGTCACCGATGAGACGATGACCCAGCGCACGGGGTACACCTTCTTGTCGCTCACCTCGGGATAGACCACCGTGTTGGTGTAGGTGAGCTCCTTGGTCACATCGTTCACCACCTTCTCGTACTCGGTGAGCAGGCGGTCGTAGTTGGCACGGAACAGATTGCTCAGTTCGGTGAGCTGGCGGAACTGACCACCCTTTTCCTCCAGGTCGCGGATCATGCCCAGCACGGCGTCCTTCTGCGCTTGCGACGCGCCGGTGCTCAGCATGCGCACATAGCCCTTGGTGAGCTCCTTGGCCTGGGCATCGTAGTTGAGCAGACCGCTGTTGCGACGCAACGAATCGAGGATGGTCTCCACGCTGTCGAGCTTCTGGTGCTCGTGGGCCAGGGCCCGTTCGGCGATGCGCAGCACCTCCTTGGATTTCTCGCGCTGCAGGCGGCGGGCCAGCAGGTTCACCTGTTGCAGCATGCCGTTGACCAGGTCGCGGGCACGCACGGGGTCCTCGTCCACGATCTCGACCAACACGCTTTCGTAGCGCGTCTTGGTGATCTCCACCCGGTCGTTGAACTCGTTGTACAGGGCGAAGTAGCCGCCGTTGGCCGTGGTGTCCACATCGTACACGCGCGCCAGGTCGAAGCGCTTGATGAGGCTGTCGCGGATGCTGTTGCTCTCCAGCAGCTGCAGCAGCTGGTCGGTGCGCGTCTCAATGCTGTAGCTGTTCAGGTTCACCGGGTACACCGTGGCCGTGCTCAGGTAGCGCGGCTTGATGAAGGTGGGCCCGCTGAGGACGCCGGACAGCGCGGCGGCGGTGATGCCCACCACCACGAACACGCGCCAGTTGCGCTGCAACACCGGCAGGAAGCCCTGGAAGTTCACCTCGCTGCTCATGCCGTGCGGATCTTTTTCACGTTCTCCTGCACCACGATGAGCAGCAGCGCCAGCAGGAGGGACGCGATGCCGCTGATGGCCACGATGAGCCAGCGGATGGGATAGGCCTTCTTGTCAGCGGGCTGGGCGCGGTTCACAACGAACTTGTGCGGCAGGTCGCTCTCCAGATCGGCCTGGGCCTGTTCCAGTTTCATCTTCAGCACGCTCAGGCGCTTGGTCTCGTTGAAGAGGCGGTCCTGCAGGGTGACGTACGCACCGCCATACTGCGCCAGCACCTTGAAGCGCTCCTCGAACTCCTTGATGGCACGCTGGTCGCCCTTCACGATGGCGGCTCCGAGGTATTCGTTGTAGCGCTCGGTCTGGGTGTGGTAGTCATGCACGCCCAGTTCGCGCAGCACGCGCATGCTGTCGGCCATCTGGCGGATGTCCGCCTCCAGCTCCTTCACCTTGGTGTCCACCAGTATGAAGCCCTTCTGGGCCCGCTCGATGGCCATGTCCTTCCACACGCTGTCCACCTGGTCGGCGATGTAGTTGGCGATGTCGGCCGCGCGCTGCGGATCGGGGTCCATCACCTCCACGCGCACACTGCTGAACTTGGTGTACTCGAACTTGATGTGGTCCTTGAAGGCCTCGGCCAGCTCGGAGCGCTTGTGCTTGCTGTTCGGGTCGATCTCGTAGACCGTCATCAGGTCGAACTTTTGGGAGACGCGGTCGCGGACAATGTCCGAATGCAGCATCTGCAGCAGCTGCTCGCTGTCCTCCTCATCGCCCAGGGCCAGGATGTCGTCGCGTCCGGTGGATTGCTCGTTGAGCAGGGCCTTGGAGGCGGAGTTGGTGATGGCCGGGAACATGATCACCTCGCTGCGGTAGAGCGGGGTGATGAGGAAGGCCGCGGCCACCCCGGCCACCAGGCCCAGGGCCGTGATGCCGATGATAAGCTTCCGCCGGGCCCAGAGGAAGAGGACCAGGTCGAAGGAGTTCGTACCCGGTGCCTGAGGTGCTTGCTGCATGCGCTTTTCCGCTGAAAAGAGGGCCTAAAGTACGGGATAGGGCCTTGCCCGGGCGGGGCTTCCGGGGCCCGCACGGCCGCACAACGCCGCCGCGCGCCGGTTGGTATGTGGCAGCTCAGCGCCCCCGCTGCAACAGCGTGCGTATCTGGGGCAGGCGGCGGGGGTCCACCAGCCCGGTGGCCAGTGCGGCGAGCAGGGCCACACCGGCAAAGCTGGCGGCCTGCAGGGCCAGGGACAGGTCCGCCTGCCGCAGCGCCCAGGCGGAAGCGACCAGCACAGCACCGTATACCAGGGCCGTCAGCACCACCCGGCCCAGTCCCGCCAGGGGACGGGCGCGCTGCACCAGCACCACCTGGACCAGCGCAGTGCCCACCTGGGTGACGAGGCTGGCCCACGCGGCCCCTTCGGCCTGCCACAGCGGGATGAGCCAAAGGTTGAGCACGATGTTGAGCAGGGCCCCACCTGCGGCCATCACGTTGAGGAGGAGCAGGTCGCCCGCGGCGGTGAGCAAGGTGCCGAAGACGTAGGTGGTGGCCACCGCCACGAAGCACCACAGCAGCAGGGCGAAGGGTGCGGCCGCACCGGCCGTGTCACTGCTGTAGCGCAGGTCGAGCACGGCCCCGGCGTGGAGCGCACCAAAGGCCGCCATGGCCAGGGAGCCGGCCAGCAGCAGTCGCCAGGCCAGCAGGGCCAGCGGCGCAACGTCCTCGCGCTGCTTCAGCATGCGGCTGAAGAGCGGCAGCAGCAGCCCGGCGAAGAGGTAGCCCAGCATGTTCAGCGCCTCCACGAAGCGGAAGCCCTGGGCATAGAGCCCGGCCTGGCGCGCCCCGTCGGGCAGCAGGCGCTCCAGCATCAGCGTATCGATGCGGTAGTAGAGCGTCATCAGCAGGATGAGGAGCGCGTAGGGGAAGCTCTGCCGCAGCACCACCAGGCTGAAGGTGGGGCGGGTGGACAGCCGCACGGGACCGCTGATGCGCCGCACCAGCACCAACGCCACCCCCACGCTGACGGCATAGGCGGCGGTCTGCGCCCACACGAACCACTCGATGCGGAAGGCGCTGCCCCCACTGCGGCCCCAGAGCAACCAGCCCACCGCGCCGATCAGCAGCAGGCGGTCCAGCACGCTCAGCAGGCTGTCCTGCCGGAAGCGCTGGGCCCCGGCCACAAAGCTGCGGAGGTAGAGGAGCGTGGCGGCCAGCGCCTGGTTCACCACCAGCCAGCCCAGCATGCCCAGGTGCTCACCGCTGTAGCCCAGCACCAGGCCGGTGGCCACGGTGAGCAGCGCATACAGGCCCACCAGGGCGAAGCGCAGCGCGGCCAGGCGCCCCAGCGTGCGGCCCACCAGGTGGGTGTGCTGGGCGATGTGCCGCGTGTTGTAGTTGGTCACCCCCAGGTCCAGCACGATGTTGAGCAGGAAGCTGAGGCTGAGCAGCGCGGCATAGGCGCCATAGCCCTCGGCCCCCACGGCATCCTGCACCCCGGCATCGATGCCCAGGATGTAGAAGGGCTTCACCAGCAGGTTCAGCACCAGCAGGAGCGCCAGGTTGGTGAGGAAGGTGCGCTGCATTCGGCGGTGTGAAGATGGGGAGTGTGGGCGGAAGTGGGGGCCCGATCATTCGCGCCGCGTTCCGCATCTTTAACCCATGCGGACATGCCTGCTCCTCTTCATCGCGCTCCTGCTCCCGGCGCTGACCCACGCCCAGAAACGCAAAAAGGACCAAGGTCCCAGCGAACAGGAGGTGCGGCAGGCCCTGGTGGTGGAGGCCCAGGCCGCCTTCACGAGCGGCGACCTGGCCACGGCGGAAGCGAAGTACACCGAGGCCCTGCGAATGTGGGACGAGCGTGCCGACCGGTACCAGCGCGCCCTGGTTCGGGTGGCGCGCGGCGATTCGGCCGGCTGGTGCGCCGATCTCGCCACGTTCCGCGGCAACGATGAACTGCAGAAGAACCTCTACCGCACGCATTGCCGGCAGATGGACAGCGTGGCCTTCGCCGCCTCGGGACTGCCGGCCAGCCGCTTCCCGGGCATGGCCAATGTGGCGCGCTGGACCTACCGCCTGGAGGGCCATCAAGTGCTCAAGCTCTACAATTCGGACAACGTACACCGGGTGACGCTGGCCGTGAACGGCACCGACACGCTCTTCTCCTTCTGCGACACCCTGCCGTCCTATCCCGGCGGCGAGACCGAGATGTACCGCTTCATCGGCGCGAACACGAAGTATCCCCCCTTGGCCATGGACAGCGAGCGGAGCGGGGTGGTCTACGTGCGCTTCAAGGTGGGACCGGACGGCGCCGTCCAGCAGGCGGAGGTGTTCCGCGGCGCCTACCACGCGCTGGACGAAGAGGCCCTGCGCGTGGTGCGCGCCATGCCGCCCTGGGTACCCGGGCGCTGGCAGGGAAAACCCATCACCGCCTACTACTCGCTACCGATCCGCTTCGTGCTGAAGTGACCACCGACATGTCCCGACGGCCGCCGGCTTCGCACCTTTGAGGCCGGAGCCATCCCCACGCCCCTTGCGCATCGCCGTCAACACCCGCCTGCTGCTGCCCGACAAGCTCGAGGGCATCGGCTGGTTCACGCACGAAACGATGCAGCGCGTGGTGCGCGCCCATCCGGAGCACGACTTCCTCTTCCTCTTCGACCGCGCGTACGACCAGCGCTTCCTCTACGCACCGAACGTGACACCGGTGGTGATGGGCCCGCCCACCCGCCACCCGCTGCTGTACCGGCTCTGGTTCAACTGGCTGCTGCCCCGCAGGCTGAAGGCCCTGAAGGCCGATGCCTTCATCAGTCCCGATGGGTTCGTGGCGCTGCACAGCAATGTGCCCACGCTGGCGGTGATGCACGACCTGAACTTCGAGCACTATCCGGAGGACCTGCCCCGCGCCTACAGCACTTACTACCGCCGCCATTTCCCGCTCTTCGCGCGCCACGCCACGCGGTTGGCCACGGTGAGCGAATACAGCCGCCGCGACATCGCCGCACGCTACGAGGTGAACGCCGACCGCATCGATGTGGTGTACAACGGCGTGAGCGAGGCCTTCGCGCCGCTGGAGGCGGACGCCCGGAACGCGGCACGCAACACCTTCGCCGAAGGCGCGCCCTACTTCGTGTGCGTGGGCTCCATCCATCCGCGCAAGAACATCGCACGCCTGCTGCTGGCCTTCGACCGGCTGCTGACGGAACACCCCTCGGACCACCGCTTGGTGATCGTCGGCGAGCGGTTCTGGTGGGACGACCGCTTGAAGGAAGCCTGGGCGCAGGTGCGTCACAAGGACCGGGTGGTGTTCACCGGGCGCCTGGGACAGGACAGGCTGCGGCTGGCCGTTGGCGGCGCGCTGGCCCTGGTCTTCCCCAGCTACTTCGAGGGCTTCGGCATCCCGGTGGCGGAGGCCATGCGCTGCGGTGTGCCCGTGGTGGCGGCCGAGGCCACCAGCCTGCCAGAGGTGGCGGGCGATGCGGCGCACTACTGCGATCCGTTCAGCGTGAAGGACATCGCCCGGGCGCTCTACACGGTGGCCGGTGATGCGGCCCTGCGCGAGCAGCTCAGCGCCGTGGGCCTGCGGCGTTCGCAGCGCTACACCTGGGACAATGCCGCGAGCGACCTGTGGACAAGCTTTGAGCGCATGTGCGCGGATGCAGGAATTCCCCTTCAGGCCTCCCGCTGATCCTCCTCGCCCGTGAGGATGCGGCGCATGAGGCGGTTGAACCGCGCGAACCGCGACAGGTCGCTGTGAAGGCCCTTGGGGAAGGTGAACATCTCGCGCTGCACATGCGCAGGAACGGCTGCATAGAGCTTCAACGCGCTGGCATAAGGAACCACGGTGTCGCGCTGGCCATGGAAGATGTAGACCGGGCACTGCACGCGCACGATGGCCCTGTCGTTGCGGAACGGATACCGCAACAGCAGCCGGTACGGCAGGATGGGCAGGTAGTGCGTGGCCACATCGTAGAGGTTGGCGAAGGGCGTTTCGAGCACCAGCATGCGCGGCCGGTTGTTCGCTGCGACCGGCGTGGCCAGCCCGCTGCCGAGGGAACGGCCATAGACCACGATGTCCTCCTCGGGCCACGACAGCCTGGCGTGCTCGTACCATTGCTGGGCATCGGCCATCAGGGCCCGTTCGCTGAGGCGGCCCCGGCTCTTGCCATACCCGCGGGGGTCGGGCATGAGCACCTCATAGCCCAGCGCGGTGAACCGATGCGCAAATCGTCCCCAGCGACGAACACTGCCGGTGTTGCCGTGGTAGTAGAGCAGCAGTCCGCGCGGCGCCTCCACGCGGAAACGCAGGGCATGCAGGCGGGCGCCATCGGGCGCGTCCAGGTAGACCTCCTCCACCGGCAGTCCGTGCCGGAAGCGGAAGCGGTAGCGATCACCGACGCGGAAGCGGATGAAGATGAAGCGCTCCTGGAAGAGCCAGTAGAAGGCCGCCAGCCCCGCATAGGCCGCCAGCACTACGGCCAGGAGGGTGATCATCGCCATCCACATGATGCAAAGGTACCGGGCCATGGCGGGCATCGTCCGTTGGACCGAACAGAGTGCTGATCGACAGAACCAGCCAATGCACTTTCCACCTTTTGCTTCGCCAACCCCGCAATCCTGCGGGGGTTCCGCCAAAAGGCGACCACGATCCAAGCCGCTGCCCGTCTCGCACAGGCCCGCAGCACAAGCCCCCCGAGTCGGGCGCGGCCGCGCGGATCGTGGACATCCACCGCACGCTGCACCCGCCAGCTTGGCGGTGGCGAACGATCGAACCGCTTCGAACATGCGCTGCTCTACCCAGTTGGAAAAGGCGGAGTACGGACGAGATACGACCCCTGCAACCTCGCTCCTGCGGCCGATCTTTGCCGCATGCGCTTCCTGTTGCTGCTGCTCCTGTTGCCGGCCACCGCCGAGCCGTTGCACGCACAGGCCGTGCAGCGCAAGCACTTGGTGATGTCCTTCGGCGTGGGGGTAGGCCTCTCGTCCATGACCGGACCCGCGGACACCTTGCGGATGCAGTCCACGGAGTCGGGCGTGGTGCACTTCGGCTTCGACTATGCACTGGGCGACCGCTGGTCCCTGGGCTTCCGCTTCGACCGCACCGGCACCGACCAACAGGTGGAGCGCTTCGATGGGGTGCGCTTCAACAGCTTCCTGTTCCAGCTCACCTACCGGCCCTGGGTGACGCGCACCATGGCGCTCGAACTGCACGGGGCCCTGGGCGGTTCACGCCTTTCCGTGGACCCCTTGAACGAGCTGCTGCCGGTGACCGCCACTCCTGGCGTGGTGCTGGGCGGGGCGCGGTTCATCCACCTGATCAGCGGCACCAT
>Ga0315900_10004641_pt1 | contig 19261 bp, 14 predicted proteins | sample LakEriMetagenome_FD_203521 | JGI IMG/M metagenome (GOLD analysis project Ga0315900, IMG submission 203521) | Freshwater fungal communities from buoy surface, Lake Erie, Ohio, United States - Buoy 12 MA114 | ecosystem: Environmental > Aquatic > Freshwater > Lake > Lake biofilm | place: USA: Lake...
TCCTTGGGCCATTGGGTCAGGATCCCTGTTTCTGAATTTTTCGAATCGTAGTGAACCCCGAGCATTCGAGGCCAGTCTGACCCTTTGGTGCGTGTCCATAACGAGAGCTTCTCGGTTGGATCGGACTCTTGGCTCAGAGTCTCTTGGCCGAGAGTCTCTTGGACCAGGGCGTTTTGAGGTCCCCAAGAAATGGCCAGCGAGCCGAGGATTCCCAGCACCGCGAGCGCGAGCCTGGGGCTGAAAATTCGGATCGGACTTGTCGCCAATACTCGCATGAACCGTTACCTTATGAAGAACCATGGAAGACCTTAGCATTACCCACTATTTGACGATTCCTGCAACCGAACTGCAAGCGGTTTATTCTCGCAGCGGTGGGCCTGGAGGTCAGAATGTCAATAAAGTCAACTCCAAGGCGACGTTGATCTGGGATTTGAATCAAACCCAGGCCCTTTTTCCGATGGCTCTGATGCGTCTGAAGGCCATGGCTGCATCGAGGATCAACGATGAAGGTTTCTTGAAGATCCATTGCCAAGTCCATCGCGAGCAGTCGCGGAACTTGCAAGCTTGCCGCGATCTGCTTCGGGGTTTGGTTCTCGAAGCGATGAAGCCTGTTGTCGTGCGCAAGGAGACCAAGCCCAGTGCTGGGGCAAGGCGTCGGCGATTGTCCGAAAAGAAGCTTACCGGTGAGAAGAAACAGGGGCGAGGCCAACGCTGGGAATGATCCCTCGGATCGAGAAATTTCTCTGAAAACGACCTAAAAATCGGCTATCCCTTAAGCGATCTGTTGAAATCAACACGCATCTGTAGGAATCTGATAGGAGACCGAAAAACCACCACAAGACCGATATCTACCTTGTTCGTATCGTAATTTCATGGCGCGAGAAACCGTATCGAAATACATTTCGCTCCGTCGAAACCATCCGGCCTGGTCCTTACTAGCTTCCCCCAAGGGCCCGCTGATTCTCGCAAGCCTCAAGAGCTTGATCGACTCGAGCCCAGGGGGCGTAGTCCTCGAGGAGGCCGTCGAACGTCTCGCTACGGTCTTCGCCGATTATGCCAACGACTCGGAATTCGATCTCGGAGAGGATCACCCTTTGGCTGCCAGGCGAGAAATCCGGCAGTGGATTAAACGGGGGCTAATCGTCGAACGCGACGGCAAAATTCTTGCTACCGATGCATTTCAAAGAGCTTTGCTGTTCCTCGACTCGCTCGAAGACCATTCGATGACCTCCACGGCATCGCGGCTGGCTACTGTTCAACGTGCCATCGAGCTGCTCGAAGTCCAACTCAGCCGCAGCCAAAAGGACCGAGAACGTGCGATCCAGGCTCGAATGGAACTGCTGGCTATCGAACTCCAAGCGGTCCAAACCGGCGTGTTCGATGTGCTCGATGGGAAACAAGCCGAAGAGGGGATTCGAGAGGTGTACCAGTTGGCTATGAGCCTTCAAGCCGACTTTCGACGTGTCGAGGACTCCTATCGCCAAGCCGATCGCCAACTGAGGCAACGGATCATCTCGGAAAACCAAAACCGAGGACAAATCGTCGACGAACTCCTCAACGGACACGAACAACTCGTCCAGACCGTCGAAGGCCAAGTCTTCGAGAGCTTTTACGCTCAGCTCGTCAAGTCCTCGGAGCTCCATGACATGAAGTCCCGAATCCGGTCAATCCTCGAAAATGGGAATTCCGACAAAGCGCTTTCCAGAAAGCAAAAAGCAGAGCTCAAGCAACTCGTCTCGCGACTCGTCTATGAATCCGAACGAGTCATCCAAGCGCGATCGCACAGCGAACGCGACGTCCGCGGTTTTCTCAAGTCAGGATTGGCCAACGAACAACTGCGCGTCGGGGCCCTGCTCCAAGAGATCTTTCAAGCCGCCCTTGAACTCGATTGGCAATCGCAAAAAATTCGCAGGACCGATAGCCCGTTGCCTCCGATTGCAATCTCCTCGGGTAATCTACCTCTCATCGAGCGCCTACTCCCGAAACAAATCGAAAGTGACTCGGTGAGTCAACTCGAACTCGATGAAAACTATGCGGATCCGGCTGGCATGGGGGACGAGTTCTGGCAAGCCTATCGTGCCATGAATCGCGAGGCAGTCTTCAGAAACACCTTGGAAATCCTTAAACAAGACGGCCAAAAACTCACCATCGGCCAATTGGCAAAAGCCATCCGTCCTACACACGACCTAGAAACGCTCTCCTTTTGGCTCGCCATGGCCCGACAAGCCGGTTTGGAACTCGGCCAAGGAGCCCAGTCGATCGATCTGCATGACCCACTCGATGGGGACACGAGGTTCCAAGTCCCTTGGGTGGAAATGGCAATCGAAGATGTCGAAGATCTGAAGGTGGAGTCATTGGAATGAACAATATCTTTGATCGATTGGCCGGTGAATCTCCAGACGACGATCCACAAAAATCCCCAGCCATTTCTTCTTCGCAACCCGCTGAACCAATCGGCTCTTCCGAGACCGTTGATGCAGGAACGATCCGGCGCGAGCTAAAAATCGCAGTTCAAGAACTCCTTCGCCAAGGCTACATCGAGGAAAGCCAACGCCATGATCTATTCCGTAGCGTCCGTGTTCAAATCGACGCGATCAACCAAACGCTCGCCCCTTTGGATCTAACCCTCAATGTCGACTCGCATCGAGGGGTGGCTTTCCTGCGGATCGCTAAACCCGAACTAGACGAGTCGAGTGAACTCGATGGCTGGAGCCATCCGCTGGTCCGCAAACAACGACTGACCCTTGAGCAATCTCTGTTGGTTGCGATTCTACGGCAAGCTTTTGCGATGCATGAGCAAGAGTATGGAGTCGGCCAGTCGACCTCTAAACTCTCGATCGACGAACTTCTACCGACGTTCCTGACGTACTTCGGCGACACCGGAAGCGATGCGAAAAACGAAAATCGATTGCTGCAACTGCTTGAGCAACTCAAGACGCATGGGATTGTTTCAGAGGTCGACGCGAAACAGGAAGTCGTCATTCGACCTCTGATCGCGCATCTGGCCAACCCGGAGTCCCTCTCGGCTCTTCTTGCGGTTCTGAACTCAGCCAAGGCTACTGCAACAAACCAAGGAGATGATTGATGCCACAGCGAGCCAAGACCTCCGAGGCGAACTCCAAAACCGCAGAGATTCAATCCCCAGAGGATATCGAAGCGATGCCCATCGCCCAGGGTGAGGCTTCGTTTGTTTTGAGCCGACTGGAGGTCTACAACTGGGGACCCTTTCGTGGGATGCACCGAGCGGATTTCGATCCGCGTGGCACGGCGATCATCGGGCCGACCGGCAGTGGAAAAACAACGCTCGTCGATGCCCTGATGACTCTGCTGGTTGCCTCCCCTCGCTACAACCTTGCATCCACCGGCGGTCACGAAAGCGATCGAACACTGATCGAATACGTACGAGGTGTCTTGGGGGGCGATGGTGCCGATGGTCGCCAAGAGGTCGCGCGGCCCGGCAAGACCATCAGCGGTATTTGCGCAACCTACGTCGGGGGCAAGCAGACGGTCAAAATCGCTGGGATATTCTGGACCGAGGGGACTGGCAATGCCGCGGATGATTTGAAGCGGCGTTGGGTCTTTTCGATGGCTCCCGACCAAAGCTTGGACGTTTGGCTACGGTTGCTTCACGACGACGGGATCCGCGAGTTGCTCAAGGTTGGGCGAGAAACGGCCAATCTCAGGTTCTTTGAAAGCAAACGATCCTATCTTGAGCGGATTCGCAAGTTCTTTGATGTCGGCGAAAACGCATTTACCCTTCTAAACCGTGCCGCAGGCTTAAAACAGCTCAACAGCATTGACGAAATTTTTCGCGAACTGGTCCTAGAGGATCGATCCGCTTTCGACCGGGCCGTCGAGGTCGCTGCCGAATTCGATAACCTCTCGGACATTCACGCCGAACTGCAACTGGCCGAGCGCCAACGCGAATCGCTCCTGCCTGTTCTTGAGGAATACGAGAGGCTGCTGAAATCGCAACGCAAAACCGAGAAACTCCGAATTCTCAAACGAGTTCTGCCGATCTGGTTTGCTCGAATCAGCCAACAGAAATGGGAAGCCGAGTTTCTGCGACTCTCGGGGATCATCGACCAAGGCCAGCAAGAATTGACCCAGATGGAACAGAAAGCCTCGCTGGCGCGATCCGAGGTCGATTCGCTGCGTGAACGTTACTTGGAACTCGGTGGAAACATCATCGGTGAATTGGAAAACACCATCGCTGCCCAGCGAAAACTCGTCGACGAACGGAAAAAACAAGCGGCGCTGTATCGCCAAATGGTCTTGCGGTTCGGATTGAACGACGATCTGTCAGAAGACATGCTTCGAGCCAATCAAATTGAACTCCGCAAGCAGCAGCAAGCCCTGCATGTACAATACGAGGCGCAACAATCGATGACCCTCGGGTCGATGTCCACGCTCCAAGTCCACCAACAACGCGTCGAAGAACTGACCGATGCGATCCGCAAGGTCAAGCAGCGACCTGGATCGAATATCCAAATCCCGTACCAGGAATTTCGCTCTGAGTTGGCTTCCGAATTGTCGCTTTTGGATTCGGATCTTCCCTTCCTAGCCGAACTGATCGAGGTCAAAGCTTCCGAGGCACCCTGGCGCGGTGCGATCGAACGAGCCATCGGCTCCGAACGCCTCCGCATCCTCGTTCCAGCAAACAGGATCCAAGACGCTTTGCGTTGGGTCAATCAACGCGATAACCGCTTGCACGTTCGGCTTCAATCCGCAGAGTCTACCACCCAACGAGTCAGCTTCTTCGAAGACGGTTATGTCCAGAAGCTAAACATCAAGCCCCATGCGCTCAAGGATGCTGCTGTGCGACTGCTGTCTGCTCGCGATCTGCATTGCGTACTGACCAGCGACGAACTGAGTATCACCGAAAACGCTCTGACGATCGAAGGGATGATGTCCGGACGGCACGGGAAATTTGAGAAACAAGACCAACGCAGACTCGATCGAGACTGGATGACAGGGTTCGATAACAAGGACCAACTCGATGCGCTTGCTAAGCAATGCGTGGAGGAAACGCATTTGGCCCAAACAGCAAAACAAACCGTGCAATCGGCGCAACTGAAACTCAAGCAAATCGAGGAAACCCTCCGTATCCTCGACGCTCTACTCAACCTGGACTTCGCCACGATCGACCTGCCCAACGCCGAGTTGCACATGCAGCGTTCGCTCCTGCGCCTCGAAGGCCTACTCGATCCGAAATCCGATACGAGCCACGCGAAATTGCAATACGAACATGAAAACGATAAGCTCGAAACGCTGCGCCAGAAGATCTCCGATCATCGCTCCGAAATCGCTGTATTCAACGACAAGCGTTGTTCGGCAGAACAAGCTTGCGAGGACGCTCGGAAACGCTCGGAAGGGCGTCTCGGGGATCATGAAGAAGCTCTAGCGAGCAAGCACTTGAGGGTCGAATCAGAGGTCCCCCCGCAGCGCTTGATCGAATCCGAAAGACGATTGGCCAAAGAGATCGAATCCCAACTCGATGAACAACTCATCCGCGATGCAGATATCGAACAACAGCTTGTGCGAAAAATGGAAAATGCCAAACGTGTCGATACCGGCGCGCTGGTCGAAGTCGGTTCAATCATCGATGAAGTTCCCGTTTATCTCGAACGCCTAAGGGTTTTGACCGAGGAAGCGCTGCCTGAAAAACGGACGCGATTCCTGGAGTACCTCAACCGCTCGTCGGACCAAGGGGTCACGCAATTGCTCGCTAGCATCGACGAAGAGGTCGATGCGATCGAGGAACGGATCGCAGAGCTAAACCACACCTTGGTCAAAGTCGATTTTCGTTCTGGGCGCTACCTGCAACTACTGCCTCAGAGAATGAAAGATGAACGACTTCGATCGCTCAATATCGCCATGCAAAAAGTTCGGCACGCTGCCTTGAAAGACGATGGCGGTCAGAGCCACTTCAAAGCATTGCAAGAGATGGTAGCGATCCTGCGTGATGCAGGTGAAAATCGCCGTTTACAAGGATCCAAGGCTCTTCTGGATCCAAGATTTCGATTGCAGTTTTTTGTCGTCGAAGTCGATCGAATGACCGCTGAACGCTCTCCACCCCGCACCGGGTCACAAAGTGGTAGCGGCGGCGAAAAGGAATTGATGGCCAGCCACATCCTGACGGCCTCATTGAGCTATGCCTTGTGCCCTCCGGCTGCGACTCGGCCACTGTACGGGACCGTCGTTCTCGATGAAGCGTTCTCGAAAAGCTCTCCGTCGGCCGCGACGAGGATCATCGAAGCGCTAAGAATCTTCAGCCTGCATCCAATCTTCGTGACCCCCAATAAGGAAATCGGGCTGCTGAAAAAACACACTCGAAAGGTCGTTTGCGTTCAAAGACCTGGAAAAGAAGCCAGCCTAGCTTCGATCTCCTGGGAGAAACTCGAAGAAATCGCGCAAAGTCAATGAGATCGCCCTCGGAGCTTAAATCCAAACTGCGAAGGCACTGGGAACACGCCGGCTTGCGTGAATCGCGTCTGCTCGGATTCGCTGGTGCGTGGCCCTGGACCCTCTCGATCGGTAAACCCAACTCCCGCAGAATCCGAGATCAGCTCGATGATGTCAAGCGTCACCTCGAACGATGGAGGCATGTCCACGTAGGCAAAGTCCTTTGGGAACAGGTCGTCTATCGGCACGCAAGCCAACCCGTTGGAATCCCAGTCGCTTGGCAATTGGATAAACCATCCGAGTGGATCGAAGCCATCGGAGATCCTCGGATTCGAGCCGAGTTTCGCGACATGGGACTCTTGGTCGCCGATTCCCCAGAGGTTTTCCGATCGCTGCTGATTCGCAGGCGATCGCTCTGGAGCTCAAAAGAATCCGAGGAAGTTCTCCAAGCGACCCGATTGGCTATGGCGTTGCAACCCGGATGCGCCATGGGCCGGCCCCTGCGGACATTGGCGATCGAAGGGATCGACACGAAGTTCTTTGAAAGGAACTTCGCATTACTCGTCGCCTTGCTCGATGCTCGGTTCGATGGGGAACCGAGCCGACTTGGACTAGAGACCTTTTTGGGTGCACCCGAACAAGCAGATCATTGGCTCTTGGTGGTCGATTTGGATGGAAGCCTCTTGCCATTCGAAAAGGTACGCGTCAAATCTTCGGACCTATCGACCCGACCACTGCCGGGGCAAAGATTGCTTGTCGTTGAAAACGAAACCTCGCAGCATCAGTTGTGCTCTTTGCCAGGAACCCTAGCGGTCCTCGGAGCAGGTTTCGATCTGAACTGGATGCATGCAGCTTGGTTATCCGAAAGGCAGGTTGGATATTGGGGTGATATCGATACATGGGGGCTCGGATTTTTATCCAAGGCTCGCTTAGCAGTCCCCCGGTTGGACGCATTGCTCATGGATGCAGATGTATTCGAATCGCACCGGCACTCAGCAGTCAAAGAGCCAGTAAGCGCCGGTGAAGAGCCCCCGGTGGGATTAGGGCCCCAAGAGATCGAGCTCTACCGATTCCTGCTTGGACAGGACAAGCGGCGGCTTGAGCAAGAGTTCTTGCCAACGGAGTTGGTCCATCGACATCTGCGAGCTTGGGTCCAAGGGGACAGACGGATCGCAAAGTACCCATCGGCTCCGGCCCATTAGAGTCTCGCAGAAGCGATCCTGTTTTGGGTTTTTTTGAACTTTGTGACGAGCATCGCCGCACGCAACAACTTGTTTAGACAACCTGTTTGTTGATCGAGTCGAGGGAAACCCCAAGGGCCTTGAGCCTTGCGACGATTTGGTCGATCGACAGGGGCTTGCCCGCTACTAAGGCGGCCTTTGCCTCCATGTAGATCCTCAAAGCGACATCGCGTTGGATCCCGAGACGTCCAAGGAGCGGTAGCACTTGCTCAAGGACGGCGGCACCATCGAGCCTTGGTCGTACCACTGGGAGAGTGTTCGCAGGCGGAGCGTGCAACCTTTCCCAGTCGATTCCAAGCTCTTCGAGACGGCTTCGGACCACTTGAAGATCCAGAGGCAACCCGGCGTTGATGCCTGCGTAGATTTCATCGCGGATCGTTCCGAGGATCTCTGCGGAAATCCCAGCGTTTTTGAGTCGAGCGAGGATCGAGTCGGCGATGGGTTCGGTCACGACGATTGTGGGCATAATCGGCCGTTCGGGGCGTTCTGGATTCTCAGGACGTTCTGGCATTTCAGGACGTTCTGGCATTTCAGGACGTTCTGGCATTTCAGGACGTTCTGGCAGCTCGGGACGTTCTGGCATTTCAGGGCGGGCCGCTGGGGGCAAAATCGTATCGACATCGACACCCAACTGAGCCAATCGATCACGGACTTGTATGAGATCTAGCGGAGAGCCGGATTGGTGGGCCGAGAGCAATTCGCTTGAGATGGTGGCGATGGTGTTCGGTGAGACGCTGAAGGCTTCGAGTCGTTTCGACAGCGAGTCGATAAAGTGCTCGAGACGTTTGAGTTCTCTGGAATCTTGCGGCTGGTCCGATTCGTTTTCGGATGGATCGTCGGTCGATGGGTTATCGTCTTGTCTCCATTTCAGGATTCCGTTGACGACATGGTCCCCTAGTTCAGGTCGACCGCCGGAGCGGAGGGTATCGAGGGCAGCGTGTGCGTCTTGGAGGGAGAAGTTCGGGGGTAGGAGGTTGGAGGCGATGGCTTGTTCGATGCGTTCGATGCGTCGGTTGTGTTCGACGCGGCTTGCGCGTGCTGTGCCGGAGCCCATCGAGGTTTGGGAGTTCAGGTGGTTGATCACACCGAGTGCGTCGAGGGGGGAGAGCGAATTGTCGGCATCCACATCGACGAGTGCCAAGTCGGTCGTCACGTTCGATCGCGAGGGTCCGTTGGCCAACGATTGGTTGATTCGATCGATGACGACTAACGCATCGAGGGGTGTGACCGAACCGTTTGCGTCAGCGTCTTCGGGAAGCATGAAGTTGTGGAAGCAATCGCCGGCCATCACGGTTCGGTTTTCGAGGTTTTCGAGGATCAACCGGCGGTTGCTCGAACGTCGTTGGGATCTGTCAAACTTGCTGTTGGACTTGGTCGATCGCATGATAAAACCCTATTGGTAGGAACCGTTTTGAATGGAGCCTTGAGTGCTGTGAATCGATGTTTTGTCGATCCGATTGTTTCGGGCGGACTGGTAGGCGGTGATGAATCGTCTAAACTTCCTGTCGGGCCCTTGAATATCTTAGGCGAAAATCGAACTTTTTGCCCTATTTTGGCGACCTTTTATTTCTCGAATTTTCAAAAACACGATATGTCCACTGCGAAAACTGCCATCACCCCTACCCGTGCCGAAGATTATCCGGAGTGGTACCAACAGGTCATTAAGGGGGCGGATTTAGCCGAAAACAGCGCGGTTCGCGGTTGCATGGTGATCAAGCCTTGGGGGTATTCCCTCTGGGAAAACATGCAAAAAGCGCTCGATCGGATGTTCAAGGACACGGGGCATCAGAATGCTTATTTCCCGTTGTTTATTCCGATGAGTTTTTTGGAGAAGGAGGCCCAGCACGTCGAAGGGTTTGCCAAGGAGTGTGCGGTCGTGACCCACCATCGGCTCGAGCCCGATGGCAAAGGGGGCTTGCGCCCAGCCGGTCCTCTTGAGGAACCCTTGATTGTCCGTCCGACGAGCGAAACGATCATTGGGGCGACGTATGCCAAGTGGGTTCAGTCCTATCGCGATTTGCCGATCTTGATCAATCAATGGGCCAATGTGGTGCGATGGGAGATGCGGACGCGGTTGTTTTTGCGGACCGCCGAGTTCCTTTGGCAAGAGGGTCACACCGTCCACGCCACGGCCGACGAAGCGATGGAGGAGACTCGCAAGATGCTCGACGTCTATACGGACTTTGCGGAGAACTTCATGGCCATGCCTGTCATCCGCGGTGAGAAAACACCCGGTGAGCGATTCCCCGGTGCGGTCACGACGTTATCGATCGAAGCGATGATGCAGGACCGCAAGGCACTGCAAGCTGGCACGTCCCACTTTTTGGGGCAGAACTTTTCGAAGGCTCAAGAGATCAAGTTCCAAAGTCAAGCCGGTCAAATTGAATACGCTTGGACAACCTCTTGGGGTGTCTCTACCCGGCTCATCGGTGCGTTGATCATGACCCACTCGGACGATGACGGTTTGGTCCTGCCCCCACGATTGGCACCGACCCAAGTCGTCTTGATGCCGATCTACCGCGACGAGCAGCAGAAAGCCGATGTCATGGCTTACTGCGAATCTCTCTGTAAGCAGCTTCAAGCCCAAAGAGCGTTCGACGAACCGCTGCGTGTTGAGATCGATCGCCGCGAGTTGCGCGGTGGCGAGAAGAAGTGGTATCACGTCAAGCGAGGTGTACCCATTCGAGTTGAAGTCGGCCCAAAGGACATGGCCAATCAAGCAGCTTTTGTGGCTCGGCGCGATACAGGCGAGAGCCGGTCGATGCCCATCGCGATGCTCGTCGAGAGCATCGGTGAGCAACTCAAATCCATCCAAGATCATCTGTTCGCCAAAGCGCTCGCCATGCGGGAGGCGAACACTGTCGAGCTGGCGAACGAAAAGGAATTTCGGGCATATTTCCAACCCGACGATGAGCAAGGTCGCTCGGTGGGGGGTGGTTTTGCGAAATGCTGGTTCAGCAGTGAACAAGAGGTCCAGGGTCTGCTCGATGAGCTCAAGGTCACCATCCGATGCATCCCGCTCGACGCTGCGCAAGGCACTGGAACATGTTTTGTGACGGGCAAACCAGCCACCACCCAAGCCATCTTTGCTAAGGCGTACTGAGCACCTTGGCTCAACGCAAAGCGTGCCTTGAGACTCTATTGCAATCGATCCATTGGGCTTTCGACGCCGCTTGCGGTGTTGCGAGAGATATGACTGCGATAAGCGATTCTGCGTCCATACGGGCCGAATAGATCCTGGAAAAGCAAAATTCCACATAACCTAGAAAACACCAATTCAATATATCCTGGCCGCTTGCCAGAGCCAAACGCTGCTGCAAACACTCGCTCGGTAGGGTCTTAGGAATGGGATTCGTTTGACTCGGCTAACGTCTTACAGTAAATTTCGGTTTGGTTGGGTTATGATAAACTCAATATAATATATGTTCGTCCTTAGAGTACTGGAATATGAAAGCCCCAACCATGATACCCTTCTGGATCTTCATGACTGCATTGGCTTTCCCTCTCGTTCTAATCGCGACGGCAGCGATAGGGTCGTCTATTTACGCGGCGACTGTTCAACAGCAAGAAAACATTGACCCGATAGTATTTTCATCCAATACTGTTTGGCTCGGTCCGTTTAGCGTTGCGACAAACGTCCGTGGATGGGCTGGTTTGTGTGTTGTTCTTGGAATCGTCTTGACGGTAATCGGGTTGATCGGGCTTTTTCATTTCCCAACACCATCACCAGCCCATCTCACAGAAAACACGGAACATATCGATTCTGCAAATACCTAGCGAGCAACTTGCCTGGAGGCTAGAATCTGGACGAACAAACGATTGCAGCCAAGCCCTCGGTCGCGCGTTCTGACTTGCGTAGAGTCTCCTGCCTGGGCTGGCTGAATCGGGGCGTTACGTGCAAGACACAGATGTGACTAATCCATACCAGGCAACTGACAACACGAATGCATCGGAAAGTACATTTACCCATGCATCCGTTAGCTGGATTCCGCTTACACTCTTGACATTCGCGGGATTGATTCTTGGGACGATCGGTTACATCGCAACAGCAATCATTCTAGAAAACCGCCATGTTGAATCAGAACCGGTTTTGAGCTACGGACAACAGGCTGGCCTGGTTTCAGCGCCACTTTGCGCGATTATGTGTGCGATGATTGGAATGAGCTTCGGCCTAGTTGTTGGGCGACAGGCGTTTTTCGGGACAGTGACGTTGATTGTTACTGGTTGCCTTGGCGGCTTGGTCGTAAATTCAATGTGGTCAGATCAAATTGCTCAACACGGACGAGATTATTCGGAAATCGTGCTATACTATCCTCCAATGAGTGTTGCGATCGCTAGCCTGTTGATTGCAATTCCCACAGGGCTCGTTGCGTACCAACGACGCAAACGAAGCACGTAACAATGTGGTGCACCGAAGTCGCCGCCGGTGCCGTCCCGACTTTTTGAAATGTGGTCCCCGGCGACATCGCTGATCCCGGACGTTATGCCACCAAGATCGAGACTCTCATAAATGCTATCTCTCACCGTTGGCGACTATCGATTGGACATAACCAACGATCCTCCGTATTTCGACGGCTCGGCTGACAATCTTTGTTCGTACGACAGACTGCACTCTCTCGATGCTGATGCGGCCACTGCTACCTCACGCCACGCTTTACGATTGTTCCGCAATGACCAGCAAATTCGCTCATGCCTGATTTCGGCAGGCGGCGGTGCATCTGGCGTCCACGAAAACACCGCGTTAATTCACGACTGCAACTGCATCATTGCTGTCGGGCCTTTTATGGCGTCCGTTGCCGTGCCTTCATTGGAACTGAACTGGTCAACGCAAACTGACGATGCGACATGTTTTGGTGTATACGAATCGCCTAATCACAATTGCCTGTTATCGCACGGCGAATTGTTGATTGCTCGCGTAACTCATCGTGGTACAATCGTTTGGCAGACTGGCGGTGCTGACATTTTCACAAATGGCTTCCGGCTTGATCGCGACGTGATTCATGTAGCGGACTTTTACGACCGCAACTACATACTCGACATCGAGACTGGTCGCGAAATTGCGGCATAACCAAGCAATGCACCCGAGCCGCGAAGTCGAGCGTTTTGACAATGGACAATTTCTCGTCGCGGCCGGGTGATTGCGGTCGACTATGAAGTCCTGGGTTTGGCAAGTGACGGTCGCCACTGTTGGATGATTTTTTGTTTGGGCCTGCATTTTTTTGGTCCGTGTCCCAGATGCCGACTGCGGAGACGATCGTTGTTCGCTCACCTTATGTGGCTAACAACGACTCGGTGTAGCAGTTGGCACCGGCGACGTTTGTGAGTCAGCTTCGTAAGAGCGATCCGCTTCTACCGAAAAACAATTTCTTGAGTCAAGGATGGTTGATTAGGCGACTATTCGAGGTGTGGATGCATTTCACTCTTTTGGACCTGCGTGGCAGGTTGCATCCCCTCAGTTATCCATGCACGATTGAAGCATCTTGAGCGATGGTGAGTCCGCGTTTAACGGTCGGTTTCGTCGGATGGATAATGCCTTGGTACGAGTCCGAAATAGGCTGAGACCTGGCGTCCGTTGGTGGAGCAGACGAGAGTTTTCAGACCATGGCTGCTGGCCAGGTCGTTGGATCCAGCCTGAGGGGCCGCACGCATTCATGACGACGAGATCGATTTTGTGGTTCTTGAAGAGAGTGTTGAGGTAATTTCGTTCGGTCGGAGCGTTCAGAAACGAGTGCTTTCGGGTTTTGGTGTCGAAAAAGCAGCACATGGTATTGAACTTACCGAGATCCAGAGCGAGAATTCTCACAGTACTTGTGTCATTGGGTTTGGGGTTAGGATTTTGTGACGTTTCTGCGTTGCAATCGCAGAATAAGATCACGGGTCAGAGTCGCTAGATTTTATTCGAAGGGCTCCCACCCCAAACCCAAGACTTCCAAGGATTCTTTCTGCTTTCACAGGAAAACAAAATGAGATTTTTGATTTTCATACTATTGATACTTTGGGGATTTAGTAGCCCAGCGTTTGTCTTAGCACAAGTCGATGGCATCGCCGATTTTTGGTCTATCAATTTCGTCGAGCAGACGCTGATTATTGCGGATGCATCGGAGTTGAGAGGTGTTGACGCCGAGATTATGGGAGTCATTAGTGATCACAATGGACTTTCTGTCGGAGTTGACGGAATGCTGTACGCCGACGGTACGCTTGTCGCAAGGGCCGCTGGAAATGTGAGCGATTTCACGGTCGCGGATCTTTACTTTCTCAATGATGGCGTCGCGTTCGCAAAATATTCACTTCTCCTCGTCGCTAGTGAGCCAACTGATCCTGGAAAGAAGTAAGAATGTACGGCGACTTTTTTGTGACGATCGAGTTGGACGGCAATCGTATTGAGCGATTGCCACATCTTTTCGAGTCGCTGTACAACGCGGGCTGGTCGCTCTTTAAACCCGAGAGCGAGAGAATCGCTTGCTATGCGAACCGAGTGGATGCTGATCCGGAAGTTGAAGTGAGTAGCGTCGAGGAGTTGATGCATTTTTCCAAGCAAAATGCAACTTTCTCTATTCTTCTTTGGAATGACGATGGAACGGATCTGACTTTGAAAGTTTCTTGTGTCAAAAACATCACTCGTTTCATTTTTTATTGGTCGCAGTGGGGAGTGTATTCGGATAAATTAACGGTAAAGTCGCTTGAAGCGGAGTTTCTTGTTTGCTGCTTGGACGATGAAGCTCGCGGCTTTATCTTTGGCAAATCGAACCAGTGTTTTTGGGACTACGAAGACATCGAGGCTTGGCTATCTTCGGCGAAATTTGCGAGAACATCCCCAAAGCCATCGCTGGTCATTCTTAACTATAAGTACATTTCTGATAGTCACATTGCATCACTCAAGAAACTTCGAACATCCGGGAGTCTGCATACCTGGGGTTTCGAAACGAAGTGGAACAAACCGATGGACCAAAGCGGGGATTCGGCTGATTCCTGATCGAAACTCGACTTCCCCCCGCTCGGTCATCGGGGCCGTTCGTGACCAAATCGCTAACCGAGATTCAACCATGACACAAAGAAAATCCGGATTCACGCTGATCTCGAAAGATGCTTATGTCGATCGCTTTTTGGCAGCTAACCCCTCGGAACGCCGAGATGATGTCGTTGCGCGTTTGGATGACGCGATCGCTGCGCACAAAGATGGCGAACGGTGTAGTTGCGGGGAGCAGATTTGGATTGTTGGCTCGGCAGTGGCTGGGTACGCTTGCTTCACCTGCATCACGGGTGAAGCAACACCAGATTCTGACTATGAAATCAGCACGACATGAGTGCAAAATAGCGACTTCCTCGCCGTTGGCTGCGGGTTAAACGATTGTTCGTGCTTCCGGTCGGATTTCGTAATACTCGCAATCGGTCGATGCGGGCGGATCGGCATCGAGGAAAACGCTGCAGTCGGTCTTTAGGGGACTACCAAGCTATCGTGTCGGGCCTGAATCCAGGTCTTGACCTCCGGTAGCCTACCGTAGGCGTAAGCCAAAAGAGCGATCGGCGGAATCGTGGGTTTATCGACACCTTGTTCCATCTGCAATTTGCACGAAGCGCATTCGGTGCTTCCGATCTGTGCCGGGGTCTTTTGCATGGTGCTGATGAGTCCCCAACCGACGCGAAGGCTGTTTCGGTAGTTCTCTCGTTTGAGTCCATAGACACCGGCCATGCCTGAGCAGCCCGAGTCGGCTTGCAGGACGTTCAAGCCCGGGATCAACTCCAGCAGTTTCGTGCCGCTGTACTCAATGTCCAAGGCTCGGAGGTGGCAGGGCGTGTGGTAGACGACCGATATGTTCAGGGGTTTGAAATCCAGTTCCAGTTCGTTGCGGTTGTGCATCTCCCAGAGATAGTGTCCGGCCTCTTGAGTGTTGCTTGCCACGAGCATTGCATCATCGCTTGGAAAGAGATTGGGATACTCATGCTGCAAGCAGAGGGCAGCGGTCGGTTCGGTCGCCACGATCGTATAGCCTTGCCTGACTGCATCAGCGAGTCGGCGAAGTTGGGGGACGATTAAGCGTTTGACGCGTTCGACATCTCCTAGGGAGATTTTGGTCATCCAGGTAACGGTCTGCCAGGTGGGCACGTAGACCTCGACCCGTTGATGCTGCATCACCTCGACGAGTGCTTTTCCGACCCATGGATTGTGCCAATTGGCATACTGATCGACCACGTAGAGGACTTTGCGGCCACCGGATCGGCTCATTCGATTGAGTTTCTGCTTGACGGCCCAACGGAGGAACGACTGTTTAGCGATTTGGGGTAAGCGTCGGCCCATGGCAATTCCGGTCGATTTTTCCAAGATCCAGCGCATCGAGCGGTTTCCCATGGCCCAATTGGCAAGTCTTGGGAAACGGCTTGCGACATTCGTCAGCAGATCGATCCTCGAGAGGAGTCGGTCGGTGATACGAAGTCCGTTGGTGGCTGTGTGCTGGGCTTTGAGTTCGACGACCATGCGTGGGATGTCGACTTGTGACGGGCATTCGAAGCGGCATTGATGGCAGTGGAAGCAAAGGTCGGCGATCGCACGCATTTGGTCGCTCTCGCTCTGTGGGCCTGATATATCCCCTGAGAGCAGACCACGGATGAGGTTGGCTTTGGCCCTGGGGCTGGCTTCTTCGCTCCGGGAGATCCGAAACAAGGGGCACATACGTTCCGTGGGTGCGTTGGTCCGACATCGTCCGCATCCGTTGCATTGACGGCTTGTGGCTTCGAGCGATTTTTCGCCTGACCAGTCCAGGATAGGCAGCATCGGTCTTGCTGGCTGCGTAAGCTCCTCAGCATCGGGTTCTTTGCGATCGGTTCTAAGGTTATCGATGGGCCGTTGGGGAGCGTCGGTGATGAGTTTGCCAGGATTGAGGATCCCGTCGGGATCGAACCAAGTCTTGACTTGTCGGCAGATCGGATAGAGCTCGCCGAGTTGTTGACGTAGATAACCGCTGCGGCTCAAGCCCACGGCGTGCTCACCGGAGATTACGCCTCGAAATTCAATCACTTTTTCGAAGACCTTATCGGCGATCCGCAGGAGCTTTTGAATGTCTTCTTCGGAGTTCGGGTCGAGGAACGGACGCAGTTGCACATTGCCTTGGGCTGCGTGGGCAAAAAGCGTTGCCGTGACTCGCTCGGACTTGAGAATGTTCTGGATTTCGTGGAGGAAATCGGGCATTCGCTCGGGTTGGATCGAGAGGTCGTCGACAAACGAGATCGGTTTTTGAGGGCCACCGAGGCGGGCCAACTGAGGGATGATCCGGCGGCTCAATCGCCAAACGAAATCCCGTTCCGCATCGTCGACGATGATTGCTGTTTGCTGAGTCGAAGGTGCTTTGCGAACGATTTTTTGAACCAAGGCAACCAGCCGTTGCTTGACCTCCGTCAAATCATCTCCTTGATGTTCGATGAGCAAGAGAGCTTCGCATCCTCTTGGCAACATCGCTTCATAACGGGAGTCCAATTCGCGAGCGATTTCGATCAGACGACGGTCCATCAGGTCGCATGCTGCGACCTCGTCCTTGCGAGCCTCGAGAGCTGCGCTGGCGGCGAGTTCCATTTTTTCGAACAGCAGCAGTACCAAAGCTCGTGCGTTGGGGATGCGATCGACCTTCAATGTCAGCTCGGTCAGGACCGACAATGTTCCCTCGGCACCGGCTTGTAAACGCGCCAAATCGACTTGGTCGTCTTCGAGGATCGACTCGAGCCTATAGCCGCAGCCTCGCGGAATTCCTTTCCATGGTGGGGATGAAATGGTCTCTTTGTTTTCGGTAAGGTATCGTCCTAGGTCGGTTGCAATGCGATCTAGTTTTGGACTTCCGGTGTTTGGGTAGTGCCAAGAGGTTTTGGCCAGGTCGACTTGCTGGCCATCGGCCAGAACCGCCCGTGCGCCGAGCAGATGGGATCCGGCCGTACCGTAGCGCGGGTAGTGGCTTCCTAACGCATCGATAGCGACCAGGCTTCCGACGGTTGTGACGGCTCTCATGGGAGGGTCGATTCCCAGGACTAGCTTATGGGGTGCCAACTGGCGATTGAGATCCCCGAGGGTGATCCCTGGTTGAACACGTACCTGGAGGTTTTGTGTATCCAGGTCGACCATACGGCGCATGAAGCGAGAGAAGTCCAGGATGATCCCTGGACCGAGCGATTGGCCAGCCAGTCCGGTACCTCCACCGCGAGGGAAAACGGGCAATCCGTTTTCGACGGCGTATTTGATGCACCCGGCCACATCGTCGGCATGCCGTGGGCGAACGACTGCCATCGGTGCGATCTGGTAAAGACTCGCGTCGCTGGCGTACATCTGTGAGTGCAGAGAGTCGCAGAAGACCTCGCCGTCGAGGATCCCCCTTAAATCCGCTTGGATTCTCGCCTGCTCTGCTTCCACAACGCTCCCTTATGGTTCGCTTGATTGCATCCCACGAACTATTGGCCTATTGGCGGTTCAATTGCACGCGGCTATGTCGAACTCCGTAGGCGAAGTAGATCACCAAGCCTATGGCCAACCATACTCCTAAGCGGGCCCAGTTTTCCTTGCCCAAGCCGGCGATCATCGCACCGCACACGACGACGGCGAGGATCGGGACGAGGGGAACCAAGGGGGTACGAAAGGGTCTTGGGGCGTCCGGATCGCTTTTGCGCATGATGATGATACCGATCGAAACCAGTGCGAAGGCAAACAGGGTGCCGATGCTGGTCATGTCCCCGACGACGCTGTCGGGGATGAAGGCAGCAAACAGGGCGACAAACACAAAGAAGATCCAATTGGATTTCGAGGGTGTCTGATGGACCGGATGCAGATCCGAGAAGATCTTGGGCACGAGTCCGTCGCGGGACATCGAATAAAACACGCGGCTTTGTCCTAGGAGCATCACCAGGATCACTGAGGAGAAACCGAACAGGATCGCTACGGTGATGAATTTGCTCAAGGCCCCGTAGCCGGGCATATAGGTTTCGATCGCGTAGGCCACCGAGGCTTCTTTGCCTTTGGTGGGATCTCGGAAGTCTTCGTAGGGGGCGATTCCCGTCAGGACCCAGCTAAAGAGGATGTACAAAACGGTGCAGATCAAGAGCGAACCGAGGATGCCGATCGGCATATCGCGTTCGGGTTTTTTGGTCTCTTGGGCAACCGTCGAGACCGCATCGAAACCGATGAAGGCAAAGAAAACCACGCCGGCCCCACCGAGGACACCCCAGAGTCCACCGAAATTCCGTTCGGTTTGCTTGACCGCATCGGTGTAAACCGTCGCATCGGGAATGAAGGGGGTGTGGTTTGCGGGTTGGATAAACTGCCATCCCAAGGCGATAAACAGGATCACGATCAGAACTTTGACGCTCACGACAATCGCATTGAGCAAGGCCGACTCTTTGATGCCTCGCACCAAAACGATCGTCAGTAGAAACAGAATTACGATGGCCGGTAGGTTGATGATCCCGGTGACTTTGTCGGCCCCCTCGCCGATCGACTCGAACGGCGAGTGACAAAACTGGTAAGGGATCACGTATGCTTTTCCGAGGAAGCTTTCGATCAGTTTGTTCAAGTACTGGGACCAAGCGATTGCGACAGTCGCTGCTCCTAGGGCATATTCGAGGACCAAGTCCCAGCCGATGAT
>Ga0315900_10004643_pt1 | contig 19259 bp, 14 predicted proteins | sample LakEriMetagenome_FD_203521 | JGI IMG/M metagenome (GOLD analysis project Ga0315900, IMG submission 203521) | Freshwater fungal communities from buoy surface, Lake Erie, Ohio, United States - Buoy 12 MA114 | ecosystem: Environmental > Aquatic > Freshwater > Lake > Lake biofilm | place: USA: Lake...
ACAACGGTATTCTCGGGAAGTTGCAGTTTGACCGGCTGGACCCGCCCGACCCACTGCGGGTTGGCAAGCAGACTGGCAAAGGCGACCGTTCCGGGAACGTCATTGGAGCTGGTGAAGCGGGGAGCTATCGAGCTTTGGGCATCGACGGCCTGGAGAGGCAGCAGTGCGGTCAGGAAACAGGCGGTCAGTAACCGGGCGGTCAGTAACCGGACAAGCGGCCAGCAGCTTCGGTAGCGAACAGCGTGGGGGTCGCGTCGCGAGGAATCCCGAACGAGACCGGCGGAGGGAAGATGATTGACCAGAGGACTGGCTGGTTGGCTCATTTCCAAATCCTGACTGCTGGAGACTGGAGGCAGTTGTGTGATTGAGGTTGAAGCGGAGCAGCGTAGCGTGCGCCGTCGGGAGTCGAGGGGGAATGGAGAAAAAGGGAGCCGCGCGAGTCTGGTGAATCGTCGCGGCTCCCTGTCATCATTCAGCGTCTTCGTTCGAGCAAGTCAAGACTGCAGACTAGCGGCGGAAAGGACCGCCTGGACCGTTGTTGCAGTCGGCAGGAATCTGACCGTGCACCATGTCGGCAGGCGGCTGGTTGTTGTAGTGCGCCGGACGGATGGTGTGCTCTTGGATCAACACCCGGTCAGCAGGCCGCGGATAGCTCAAGCCGGGCTTCTGCTTGACGTGGACGTTGACGGCCGGGGTCGGTCCGGGGATCGACATGGCCGTGTGGTTGTAAAGGTTGTATTGCTGCAAACCGGCAGGGCCTCCCAGCGGAATGTGCGGAGGACCGGGCAGGCCGATCTGGGTGCCGGTGTAGGGCATCCCGTAGCTCGGCCCAGTGACACCCGAAATGTAGGCATCGCCGTTGGCAGCGACGCCGCCACCGACCCCACCACCGTAAATCACGCCGGCCATCGGGTTGCCTTCGCCACCCAGACCCAAATCCTTGTTGCCGATTCGAATGATGGCCAGAATCGCACCGCGACGATCCGCTTCGACAATCGGGTCAACGCCCGGGTCGAGCCGCGTGCTGACCAGCGTGTCGACGCCAGCCAGGGCGAGTTCCTGGAACTCGGGGTCCGGAACGTAAATCACTTTGGTCACGAAGTTGCCAGCAGCAACCTGATCAAAGTCTTCCTGTGTGAACTGGACTGGAATCGCCGAGTGGGCCAGGTAAGCCGCAGTGCGATTGGATGCCGGACCAATTTCCAGGGTGGGGTACAGCACTAAGCCGGGCCGGCCTTCGATCGATCCGACCTTGAGGCGGTAAATCGAGCCCTGCACGAAATTTTGTCGTCCGGGGACCACGAGCGGAGTCGAGTCATAAAGACCAACCGCGCTGATATCCCAGTTGATGTTCATCCCCTCAGGCTTGTCAAACAGGACCTGAACGGTTCCAAAGCTGGCGGCTGGTGCCGGGCCAAAACCCGGGCCCATCATGCCACCACCAAAGGGTGTGCCCCCCAGCGAAGAACTGGCCGACAACACACCTGGGCCGGGGCCGCCGACGCCTGGACCCGGTTCAGCCAACATGACTGCCGGCGGCAGATTGTGGCTGACAGGCAGACCTTTGCGTACCCACGGCTTTTGCGCGTTGGCGACGCCGGTCAGCGCCATCAACGCCAAACACAAAGCAATTCGAACAAACATCGGAAATCCCCCTTGAGCTGAATGATCCGCAGTCCCAGCCACATAAGTGCGGGGTGGCCAGATGCGGGCTCGCGGCAGCACATGCTCCGCCAAGTCTTGTTTTTCACGAACGAAGTGGCGTCAAACTGCTGGCAAACTGACGTGGACCATTTGGGCTGGCACTCCTAAGATGCCCGCTTCTCCTGGCAAACGGCTGGGTCTTGTCGGCGCTTGGCGCGGATTGCAGTTTGAGGTGGCTTTTTCCTCCCGGAGTCCATGTAATTCCGTCGGGAATGACGCACCCTCGGCGCATTGTGTGCGCCTGCAATCGTGTAATTAGATTCGGCGCGAAAGATCGCGTTCCTTTGGCAAAATCGGCAATTTCATGACATGAGAGCAGAATTGCTATTATCGGTTTGCTTGCTAGCGGCGACTGGTCTCGTTTGGGGTCTGCCGAAGGTCTGGCCGCAAAGTTCTACCCCGTTGCCCAACTTAACGAGCGACAACTTACCGAGCGCCAGCTTAACGAGCGACAGTGCGTCAAGCTCTGCGGCCGGGAGTTCCGCGGGTAACCCTGCGGAAGCCCTCGCCGGGAGTCCTTCCGCTAAAAATCTTCCGGCCAACTCAGCCCAGCCCGGCTCCGATGAACGGGCCGTGGGAATGTTGAAGCGATCGCTGGCCCAACTTCGCTCCGCGCCTCCGCTGGTTGCGCAACTTGACTTGCAGATTAACTTGCTGGAGCGAGAGTTTCGGGGCACTGGACAGTATTGCCAAGCTGGTTCAGGGATTCCCCAGTCCCGCTGGGATTTGGCACTTGGCGGCCAGCCGGACGGATTGACGCTGTCGCAGATTTTTGACGGGCGTTTCTTTTATCGCCTGACCATTCAAGGAAAGAATCGCACCCTCAATTATGTCGACCTGTATGGTGCGCGCGACTTGCAGGTGCTCAAGACCGAAGGCATTGCCGGCTTGAACGGTTGGTTGGGGGTTGGCGGACTGCCGACGATGCTCGAGCAGTTGCTCGCCACCCACGAGTTTGAACCGCCGGGCGAACCGGAACTGGTGAAGGGAACGGATGGTCAGACGCTGACCTTGACGCGGATTAGAGGACGCTGGAGCAAGGCCGCGCTACGGCAGTTACTGCGCGATCAAATCCCGCCGGAGACGCTGGCAAACGATGTCCTCTGGGAGCGTCTCCCGGGGCAGATGCCCCACGCAGTTGAATTGATGCTCGGATCGGATTCCTATCTGGACGCGTTTCCTTACCGCCTCGTCTTCTATCAGTTTCAGGGCGGGGAAGGGACCTACGCAGTCCAGCCGATCTTTGAGCTGAAACTGCACCACGTTGAGAAGCGCGAGGCGATCGCGCCCGAGCAGTTTCGTCTCTCGGCCGACGGCTTGAACCCGGTGGACGATTCGAAAGACTATCTCAACCGCGTGCGACTGTTTACGCTGTTTCCGCAGAAAAACTGATGCCCGCGGGATTGGCTGGGCAGATTCCAACACCTGCCGCTCTCTCCGGAACGCGTCTGAGTCAAGAGCGGGGAGTTTGCCACAGGCGAGCCTTGGCCTGAACGGAAGTTTCTCTGAGTTTTATCCGGCACTGGCCACATCGTCCGTTTCGAACTGCGTTTTATTAAAGCTTCAAGGAGGTTCAACCCAAATGCAGGAACTCAAACCCTTTGCCACTCTTGGGCCATTGAAGAAGGCGCTCGACAACGGCGGCAGGTTCTATAATTTCTTTGCAGCTGCCGAGGATGAGGTAGTGACTCGCGGTGAGCTTGCCAAGGCTGCCGGCGTCTTTACCGCGAGCGCCAAGGCTTTCCTGTTTCTGGAGATGGTGAAGCAGGATTTGACTGAGCAGGACCAGCACGCGGCGTTGAAATTGCTCGAGCCCAAACTGCGGCATGATTTCGAAAAGAAGAGACCAGCCCGGGTGCTTCCGTCACTCGTGGACAAGGAGCAGCGAGCGGGGACGGCAGCGATTGTCACAGGCTTTGTCCGTGAGATCGGAGCAGAGTCCCAGTTCGTGGGCTTCGTCATCGTGCCGATTATGATTGGCAAAGTGATGGTGCCGATGATGATTCCGATCCAGAACCTGTATCGCGTCCTTGAGTTGTTTGACGACGAGCAGAGGAAAACTCCATCCGCCATCGTCTGCACGCCGCTCAAGAAACCAATCGGCCTCTCAGGCCGAATGCAGTTTGGCGGCATCCTCAAAACGCTCAAGAACAAGACCAAGGCGCCTCCCTCGCATCCCCTCTTTCTGGAAGCCGCTTTTTGGGCAAATCGCTGATAATTACCGCAGGTTTCCGCTGTCGGGACGAAGGTGGCTCGGTCCGTTGGCTGAGGTTTCAACTCGCGGCGGCACTGCGGCGCCTAACGCTCTGTCGCTCAACTCGGCGATCGAGGCTGCCAATCCCGGGTCGCAGCCAATTCCAGGGCGGTCAAGGTTGCCTGAATCATGCTGTGCGGGTTCGCTCGACCTTTCCAGGCGATGTCGAACGCGGTCCCGTGCGCGACGCTGGTGCGGATAATGGGCAGGCCAAGGGTCACGTTGACGGCATCGTGCAGGCCGAGCAGTTTCAGCGCGATGTGGCCTTGGTCGTGGTACATCGCCACTACGGCATCGAACTCGCCTGCTGCAGCGCGGTGCATCAACGTATCGCAGGGCCAGGGACCGCTGACTGGCAAGCCAGCGGCTTGAGCCAGTTGCACGGCAGGAGCGATCAGTTCTAGTTCTTCGTTGCCGAACAGGCCATTCTCACCACCGTGTGGATTGAGGGCGGCAACACCGATGCGGGCCTGCCGCGAGAAGCCGCGCGCCGCGAGGATGCGTTGGGCAAACTCGCTGGCAAGTTGGCAACGCTCGACGATCCGCTCGCGAGAGAGTTCGGTAAACACGTTCCGCAGTGCAGTGTGCAGGGTCGCGTGGATCACACCCAGTCCGATTGCGCCCTGAACCTGTCCTCGCCCGGGTGGAAGATAGAGCATCATCGCGACGTTTTTAGCGCCGCAGCGCTCGGCCAGCATTTCCGTATGGCCGGGCTGGGACACACCGGCGGCTTGCAGCGAGGCTTTGTTCAGGGGCGCGGTGACAATCGCATCGACGTCATGCGATCGGGCCAAGTCGATAGCGGCCAGCAAGGCATCCCGGGCCGCGCGGCCGGCTGCGGCGGAAACCTCGCCAGCCTGGACTTGGTCCGCTTCGCCCGCGCCGACTTCCCAAACCGGAAGCACCAGCGGATCGGGACTGACTTGGGACAGTTGCGTGACCCGCTGTACCGAGAGGGGGCGTTCCAGAAGAGCGACCGCCCGCTGCAGGACGGCGACCCGGCCAATCACCACTCGGCGGCAGTTGGCCTGGAGCACGGGTGCTTCCCAGGAACCCACAATGGTTTCGGGGCCGATCCCTGCCGGGTCGCCCATGGTCAACGCGAGTAGTCTGGACAAAGGCAGTTCAGCTCAAGCAAGGGGGAATGGGGAAGGAAAGACCGAGAGCGGGGTTGGGGGCGGGAGTGGTACGGCCATCCGGCAAGCCCATGAGCGAGTCTCCTTGCTCTATCCTACCCGGGAAAATGCCGGGGAAAATGGGCCACTTCCAGCGGCCGTTGGCGGGTCCTTCTGAGCGCGCCCGCAGTTGCCGTTACTTGAGGAAAATCGGCTCTGCAGTCTACAATGTCGCCTTCCATTTTCATGAAGCATCGCCCGCGAGCAAGTTGCTGCGACCGGGCGATGGTGAACTTTTCAAGCAGTCAGCCTGCCGGGGATTCGGGAACGATTGGGTCCCAGCCGACAGCTTGCAGCCAACCAGTTGGGAGTCAAACGCATCCATGGGCAAGTATCTGTTTACCAGTGAATCAGTCAGTATGGGCCATCCGGACAAGTTGGCCGATCAAATCTCCGATGGAGTCCTCGACGCCCTGCTGGAACAGGATCCCCTCAGCCGCGTCGCCTGCGAGACGCTGGTCACAACCGGGATGGCGATGATTGCCGGTGAGATCACGACCAAGGCAGTCGTCAATTACCAGGATATCGTGCGGAAGGTAATCAATGAGGTTGGTTACACCGACGACGAAATGGGAATTTGCGGCAACACCTGTGCGGTGTTGGTGGCACTCGACCGGCAAAGCCCCGACATTGCCCAAGGCGTCGACGAGAAGAGCGCCGAAGGAAAGTCCATCGGCGCGGGAGACCAGGGGCTGATGTTTGGCTTTGCCTGCGACGACACTCCGGAACTGATGCCCCTGCCGATCGCGCTCTCGCATCGAATTCTCGAACGCCTGACCAAGGCGCGGCAAACGAAACAGGTCAACTGGTTGCGGCCGGATGCCAAGAGCCAAGTCACGGTGGAATACGATGGCGATACCCCGGTCCGCGTCCACACCGTCGTCGTTTCGACTCAGCACTCACCGGATGTCGACAACGATACGATTCGCAAGTTCGTCATCAACGAGATCATCAAGCCCGCGCTGCCGGCTGACTTGGTCAAGGGCGAGATCGTCTATCACATCAATCCGACGGGCAAGTTTGTCGTTGGTGGCCCGCATGGTGACTGCGGATTGACCGGGCGCAAAATCATCGTTGACACCTATGGCGGTTGGGGTCGTCATGGTGGCGGAGCCTTCAGCGGCAAGGACCCGACCAAGGTCGACCGCAGCGCGGCCTATATGGCTCGGCACGTCGCCAAGAACATCGTGGCCGCCGGTCTGGCCCGCCGATGCGAAGTGCAACTGGCTTATGCGATCGGCGTGAGCGACCCGGTCAGCGTCCATGTCGACACTTTTGGAACGGGCTCGCTGGAAGACTCGGCGATTTGCGACCTGGTGCGGGATTTCTTCCCGCTGTCGCCGGCCGGGATCATCAAGTATCTCGACCTTCGTCGGCCGATTTTCCGCAAGACTGCTGCCGGTGGCCATTTCGGCCGTTCGGAAAAGGAGTTCACTTGGGAAAGCACCGAAGCGGCGGTGAAGCTCAAGGCCAAAGCGGCTCAGTTGACCGCCGTCTAGGCACTCCTTTGGGCCGCGGCTGTGAATCTGCGGTCTGAATTTGTCGAGGGTGGGCAATTGCTGTTTGGCGATTGCCGGACAAGGAATACATTGAAGGCTTCGCTCTCGGGCGAAGCCTTTGTCTTTGTACGCCCCACCTTCTGGTTTTGATTCAGGCCACCGCCGATGTCAGCTGCTCTCGAAGACTCCTTATCTGCGGCTTTGACGCGATTGCTCGAGCCGCTCGGCCAAGCCCATTTGCTGCGCTTCTGGGGAGAGTTGTCGACTGAACAAAGACAGCGGCTGGCCCTGCAAATCCGGTCGATTGACTGGGACACCTTTACCACGCTGACCGCAGCCGAGGCTGGGCAGCAGGATTGGGAGCAGGTGGCTGGGCAAGTTTCTCCTCCGCAGGCTCTGTCCCTGTTGGAGCAGGCCAACCCGCAACGCCTGCGGGCCGCGGTCGCCGCGGGAGAGGAGGCTCTCGCGGAAGGAAAAGTTGGCTTCATTCTGGTGGCGGGCGGGCAGGGCTCGCGACTGGGTTTTGAACACCCCAAGGGCATGTTCCCGATTGGACCGGTCAGCGGACGGAGCCTGTTTCAGATTCTGCTGGAGCACGCGCGGGCCCGTGGGTTGCGAGCGGGAGTCTCCGTGCCCGTGTACATCATGACCAGTCCCCAAACTGACAGCGAGACGCGGCAGTTTTTGCAAGCCAACCGCTGGTTTGGATATCCCGAGGACGACGTCCGGATCTTCTGTCAGGGAGTCATTCCTGCAGTTGATCGGCAAACCCACCAAATTCTGCTGGCTGAGAAAGATGAATTGTTCGTCAACCCCGATGGTCACGGCGGGTGCCTCGCGGCGCTGGCACGGTCGGGCCTGCTGGAGGAGATGCGACAGCGGGGGATCGAACAGTTGTTCTATGGCCAGGTTGATAATCCCCTGTTGCAGGTTTGCCAGCCGGCTCTGCTGGGACATCATCTGCTCTCCGGGTCGGAAGTGACGACGCAGGTAGTGCGCAAGACCGATCCGGGGCAACGAGTGGGGAACGTGGTGCGCTGGCAGGGCCGAACCCAAATCATCGAGTACAGCGATATCCCGCCCAGCCTCGCTGCCCAGCGCAACGCGGGAGGTGAGCTGCGGTTCTGGGCAGGCAGCATTGCCGTTCACGTATTTGCCCGTGAGTTTCTGGAACGCTGTGCGGCTCAGGCGGAAACACTCCCGTTTCATCGGGCCTTGAAGAAGGTCGCCTGCCTGGACGGGCAAGGGCGGAGGATTCAGCCAGCCGAACCGAATGCGATCAAGTTCGAGCGGTTCATTTTCGATCTGCTCCCACACGCCCGCGAGGCAATTGTGGTGGAGGTCGATCCGGCACTCGGATTTGCCGCGGTGAAAAATGCTCCCCCCGCTCCTGCGGAGACACCCGAGTGGGTGCAGGCGGCCATCAGCCGGCTGCATCGCCACTGGCTGCGGCAGGCCGGAGCGGAAGTGAGCGACAATCTGCCCGTCGAGATCAGTCCCTTTGTCGCTCTGGACAGTGCCGATCTGATGGGCCGGATTCGTTCGGGCGAGTCGTTCACGGAGCCGTTGTGGTGGGGGCCAGAGTAATCGCGTTCCGGCACCAAACCCCGATCTTGAAGATGAGGAAGGATTGAATGTTGCACACCGTCATCATGGCGGGCGGAGCCGGGACCAGGTTTTGGCCCGCCAGTCGCCGAAATCACCCCAAGCAATTGCTGCAACTCGCCGGAGATCGCTCCATGTTGCAGTCGACAGTCGATCGCCTCGAGGGGCTCTGCCCAGCGGAGCGGATCCTGGTGGTGACCAACCAGCAACTCGTGGAGAAAGTCCGCCAGCAATTGCCCCAGTTACCCGCTGCGGCCGTGATCGGCGAACCAGCCAAACGCGACACCGCTCCCTGCGTGGCTCTCGCGGCCGAATGGTTGCTCGCTGACGATCCGGAAGCAGTGATGCTCGTCACTCCAGCCGATCATGTAATCGAGCCGGCTGAGAAGTTTCGGGAGGCGATCGCTCAGGCTGTGCAATTAGTCGAGGCAGACCCGCAGCGAATCGTGACCTTTGGCATCCGGCCGACCTATCCCGCAGAAGTATTCGGTTATATCGAGCGTGGACCAGCGTTGGCGGGAGTTGGAAACTGCGCAACGTTCTCGGTGGAACGGTTTCGGGAAAAACCAGACGCGGCGACCGCCCGCAAGTTTCTGGAGGCGGGAACGTTTTACTGGAACTCCGGAATCTTTGTCTGGAAAGCGAAAACAATTGCCGCGGCTATCCGGGAACATGAACCGGCGATTGCCGAACAAGCGGCCAGGATTGTGGCAGCGAGAAAGCGCCCCGACTTTCCGGAGGTGTTCCAGCGGGAGTTCTGTGCGATCAAGGGCAAGTCGATCGATTACGCGGTGATGGAAAAGTATCGGCCGATCCTGGTCGTCGAGGCGCCTTTCCACTGGGATGATGTCGGCAATTGGACTGCTGTCCCCCGGATTTCCGGTGTCGACAGCGCCGGCAATTCGCCCCGCGGCAAAACACTCAGTCTGGATACCTGCAATACGATCATTCGCACGACCGACGACCATTTGCTGGTAACGTTGGGAGTCAGCGACTTGATTATCGTGCATACTCCTGACGCGACCCTAATCGCCAATCGAAATGATGAAGCAGCAGTGAAGCAGGTCGTCGAGCGGCTGGAACAGTTGGGCTGGGACCACTACCTTTGATGGCTTTTGGTCTGCTGGAGAAACTGGGGGAGAGAACGGTTCCGAGTGTCTTTCAACGAGTCGCAAAGATGACTGCAAACGAACCGAGCGAATTTCCCCGCACGGGCCGACTGGCCGGAATTGACTTTGGAACCGTCCGCATCGGAGTCGCCATCACCGACCCGGAACAGAAGATGGCCAGCCCCTATCAGATTCTGCAGCGGTCCAATTTGTTGACCGAGGAGTCCTTTTTCCGCCGCCTTGTTCGCGAGGAGCGGATAAGCGGCTTTGTGGTGGGCTTGCCCGTCCATCTCGACGGCAGCAGCAGTCATGTCTCGGAGTTGGCGATCGAGTACGGCAAGTGGCTGGGGGTGTTGACTGGTCTGCCGGTGGTCTGGTTTGACGAGCGGTTCACCTCCAGTGCGGCCGAGGAGCTGATTCGGGAGGCAAACCTGACCAGCAAGAAACGCAAGGCGTTGCTCGACAAGTTGGCAGCTCAGGTGTTGCTGACCGCTTTTCTCGAAGCGCCGCGCGACCAGTTGCGGACCATTCGCGGACTGGACGATCGGCGCTGATGTTTCCAGAGCAGCGCAGGAGCATGAGGCAGGCTCACGCGGTGGGGGGCAGGGCCTCCAGTTGGGCCCGCACGAAAGGCAGAACCCGGGCGACGACCTCTTCGTAGGGAGCGACAATCAGCGCGCCTGCTGCAGCCCGGTGTCCACCGCCGCCAAAATGACCGGCAATCTCGTTACAGGCTGCGGCACATCGCGAACGGAAGGAGAGTTTGAAGCCACCCGTCTTCTGCTCGACCATAATCACAGCGAACTCGGTTCCCTTGATTTTCAGCACTTCATTGACGAGGTCTTCCGTGTCGCTGGGCAGTGCGCCGGTTTTGGCGTAATCCTCGAGGCGAATAAAGGTATGTGCCAGTCGACCGTTCAGTTCGACTTCGATCCGCGACAGCACGACCCCGCGCAAACGCAATCGCCCCGCAGTTTCCTGCTCATAAAGGTCCGCGTAGATCGTCGCGGGGGAGGCGCCCGCTGCGACCAGTTCGGCAGCGACTTGATAGGTTCCGGAGCGGACCGATCCAAAGCGGAACCAGCCGGTGTCGGTCGCGACCGCGGCAAACAGTGGCGTCGCCATCTCCGGAGTCAAGGCGACGCCCAGTTGCCGGGCGGCCTCAACGACCAGGCAGCCCGTTGCCTCAGACGTGGTATCGCGGAACGCCTCGGCACCGAGTTCGTCGTCCGAAACGTGATGGTCGAGGATGATTACCTTTGCCGAGGTGGTTTGAATCACGTCGTACATCGGCCCGAGTTGGACTTTGGCACTGGTGTCGAGAATCAGGTACAGGTCGACGTCGCCGAGTTCTTCCGGCTGGGTACTGATCTGGATTGCTTTGATCTCGTTGCGCGGGTCGATGAACTGAAGGTTCGGCGGGGTTGCCTGGCCGTTGACGATGCGGACCCGTTTCCCCAGTGCCCGCAAAATTCCCGCCATGCCCAATTCACTGCCCAAGGCATCGCAGTCAGGGCGGATATGGCTGACCAAAACAACATTCCGGCTGGCGTGGATCACGTCCTGAAATCGAGACCAGTTAATCGACATGCCTAGCGCGACCTTTCTGAAATTCGAACTGAGGTGAGCAAACTCGAAGCGGCCAGAATATCCCGCTCTGGCTTGCCGGGACAGTGGCAGAACCGAACAGGGCCCTCGGCGGGGGCGAGTTTTGATTTCGGGGGAAAGTTTCTGTAGCCGGCGGCAGATGGCCACCCACCGGGCTACCCTGAAAAAACTACATGGTGACCCTGTAGAAAGGAAAGGGTAGGGAGGAGCCGCGGTTAGGCTCAGCGGGAATTCTTGAGCCAAAAAGCAGGGTTTGGGCAAAAAAGCCGGAATTTCCCGGAACTGGCATTCGGCTTGCTCTAATTGGCGAGCGTGAACCTTAGGCCCCCCGCACCGACCGTTTGGTGATTGACCGGGATAGCGAATCCAAGAACGTCGCCCACAGCCATTTTTTCACCGAAAAGCCTGCCGTTAACGGCGGGCTTTTTTGTTTGCCTCAAAAGACTTTCGGCGTCCGGTGGCAACTGCGAGTGCTCCCACTTGCTAGCGGAGTAAGGCTGGTCGATCTGGCGAGAGCCCGGAGCGGTTGGTATTGTTCCCGGGGCCTGCCGAGCCCCAATGAGGCAGCTCCCCGCCGGGAGGCTGGGGAATTCTGCACCCGGACAGGCAAGGAATCCGAGAAGCAAGGGATCCGAGAAGCTCTGCTGCCCGATGGCGAGGAAGCGATGCGCGGAATGATGACTATCCGATGGCTGCTGCTCTGCGGGCTCGCTGCGCTGGAAGTGAGCGCTGCGGGCTGTGCGGCATTTCGTCCCCGCGATGGCTTGCTGGGGCGAATGGGGCTGACGAGTCCCATCCGCGGCAAGAATGCTCGTCCAGTCGAGTCGCCGCTTGACTTGCAAGTTTCGGATATCGTCATCCAAGAGCAGCCGGGCGAGGTGTCGGACGGGTCCAAGTTCATTCCGGATGCAGTCCGGCTGACGGAACTGCTGCAGCGAGCAGCGGAGGAGCCGCGCCGCGCCCAGTGGCAGGCGGAATTGGCAACGTACTGGCTGCAGGCCGGGCAGCTCCAGGAAGCAGATTCTTACGCGGTGCGGGCGATCGGTTTGGACCAACACCACGCCGGCGCCTGGCTGGTGCGCGGAGCCGTGGCGAGCGAGCGGTCTGATTGGAGTACGGCTCTGGGATGTTATCAGCAAGCGATTAACTCCCGAGGCGACGATGGGGAAACGCTGTCCCGAATTGCTGACTGTTACCAGCAAATGGGCGAGCCGCGCCGGGCGCTCTCGGCCTGTGAGCGCGCGGCCGAGTTGTCGCCGGGTGGAAAACCGGACCACCGCTTACTGGTGCAGCAGGGGCGTTTATTGGCTGAGTTGGGGCAATCGCGGCGGGCCATTTCGCTGTTAGAGGCAGCCGTTGCCCAACCTGAGGCGACCGCCAGCAGTTGGCTGGCGCTGAGTGAGGCCCAGGCGTTGGCGGGAGAAAGCTCGGCGGCTCGGGCGACGTTGGCCCGGGCTCAGGAGTTGTTTCCCGGCTCACCGCAATGGGAGCAATGGCAGCAGGCGAGGGTTCCGGGCGAAAGTCCGCTGGCAGTCTGGAAGTAAGGACCGGAGCGATGGTTGGGGGGCTTCTGAGCCGGCAAAATCGTTGCGACCGGATGACCGCTCGAAACGGTCCCCCCGTTCACAGGGGCCGGACGTTTTCTCTTTTTTTGCCCGCTTGAGAGACCCCGACAAGCTATCTTTTCGGTGTAGTCGGCAGGCTTGAACGGGAACTGATTTTGCCAGGTTTGAGCGCCGAAGAAATGAAGTGGTCGTACGCGATCGCGAGAAAAGGCATTGAGTCGACAGGGCGTCGACAGGGCGTCCCCCAGAGGACGAGGACAGAAACCATGAATGAGTATCAGGCGTTTGGTTCCGAGGCTTTGGGCGAGCAGTTCACCAACTTCGCCAGCGACTTTGTCGAACGGCGGGGTGGGGCGATTCAGCGGAAGAGTCCGGGAATCGAGCGTCGGCAGTTCACTGATTCGCACAATGACCTCTCGCCCGAGGCCGCTGAATTAGGGCGGGCCATTGACGCCTACAAGTTGGCTCACCGCCGTCGCTTCATCAATCATGAAGAGATGTTGCAAATCATCCAGTCGCTGGGTTACCACAAGTAACGCAGGCAAGCTGGTTCTCATCCCGAAACAAAAAAACGAGCCTTGGAGGGTATTCCAAGGCTCGTTTCGTTTCGTAAGTCAGCGCTGAAAGGCTTGTGCTGCCTCGCAGGCTGAGAACCGCCGCACTAGACCGCTCGTCGCCGCTTCAGCAACAGGCCGCCCACACAGACGATCAGGATTCCTGCAGTCGAGGGCTCTGGTACCGCGGTGAAGTTCATCTTCAGGCCGTAATCGTAGGGGCTTGTGGCACTGCCAAAGGTGAGGTTGGACAGCGTCGAGGTATTGGAGAAGTTGGTGTCGTAATCGCCAATGACCAGAGTGTAGTTGCCCGCGGTCAACGTGACGTTGGTGAGGGCTCCATACAAACCGGGGCCCGAGTCATCGTCAAAGGCGCCGGTGACAATCGCTCCCGTGTTGGCGTTGAAGATGCCAATCTCTGTGTCACCGTTGATGTTGCCAGTGAAGACATTGGTGCCGAAGGTCTCGACCGACAACGTTCCGTCTGACAACAGGGTGAAGTTGTAGCGGTCATTGTTTCCATTCGCTCCGGCAGTTTGAGCAACTGCAAATTCACCGACCGAGTTGTACTCGACACCCGAGGTCAACGTACCGGCGCTGAAGACCCCATTGGAGTCCTGAAGCGGGTCGATGCGACGAAATTCCATCGTGACATTGGTTGAGGTTGAGTCAACCAAGCCGGGGCCCGTGTTGTCTTGAAAAGAATTGTAAAAGGTAACGGTCCAGTTACCGGCAGGGTCAATCCCGCCCGGGTAGGCCCCCGAACCGGTGATTGATTGGCTGCTGTCGTAGTTGTACGTGGGACCCCAACTCGAGCTGCCGACCCCCGGGTTCTGCCAGTTAAACAACGAGGTGCCGCCCTTGGTCACGCGAATATCGTTTTCACTGGCGTAGTCACCGGAGGCGACTTTATTCAGCGTGCCGATGAAGCGGACCTGATTCGCCACGAAACCGCCGGTGAACGTCACGTTCACCACGCTGTTGAGGCTACCCGACGTCCCGACTGGGTTGTCGTGATTAAATGGACCAGCACCCAAAGATTTTGACTCGGAGGCGGTGACACCACCTCCCGAGGCATTCGAATCCGCCCTCACTTCGGCGGCGACGATACCCGCAAGGAGTATCATTAACGCGGTCAACCTGACTTTCATAGTTGTGCTCCACGAGGCAGTTGAACAAGGAATCACGCTGGTTTGAAGGGCTGGAAGGGGCCCTGTAGCGTTTCACGAAAAATTAACGCTAACCCAGCTCATGGAGGGAAACAATCAGGAAGTGTCCAGCAAGGGACAGAAAAATCGAAAAAATCCGAAAAACCCCTTTTTCCCTCAGTCTCGGTGGGGGTTATTTGAGCAGCCGGTTTTCCAGCCACTGTTGCACCCGGTCCAAGGGAGAGCCGCACAGTGCAAGCTTTCCCTGGTCAAACACCAGTAGAAAGGGGCCTGAGGGGAGGAAGCACTGTTCGGCCAGTTTTTGGGACTCGGACTGAGACAATAGCGTGACCGCTGGGGCGAGGTCCCCGTAGGCTGCAACGAATTCCTCATCCCTCAATTCCGGGCTGGCGACAATCACGCGACACCCGAGGGCCCCGAAACGGGTCAGTTCGGTCAGACTCGACTTCATTTGTTGGGTCGGCGGAGCGTTTCCGACGAATTGAACGACGGCCAATTCGGCTCCCTTGGAGTTGTCGGCCTTGAGAGCGGCTGGCAGTGGAACCGTTTGGCCAAGTAATCCGATCCGTTTAACCGACGTTCGGGAGCGCGCTTTGATTTTCTCCAACTCGCCGGCCTGAACCCGAGAAACGAGTAACGATTCCACCGATTGATGAATCTCTTGGGCATCTTCAGACTGGCCCAAGTTCTCCAGAAACTGCGCCAGTTCAAGGGCTCGCTGAACTCCAAACAAGGACGGACCCATTGCAGACGGGTTGTGCTCCAACAAGTCGACCGCCGTTTGCTTGATTTTCGTCAAGGCAGCTTGGTTTCCGGAACTGGCCAAGCTGAGTTGCTCGACAACCTGTCGGTCGCGGAGCCACTGTTTTTCCCGAACCAGATTGGCCCATTGGGCGAGTTCCTTGTCGTTTGATTCCCCAAATAGGCTTTCCAGCAGCGTGGCAATTTTTTCAGCTGCATCGGGAGCCTGCTGTTGCGAAAACGCCTCGAGGCAAATCTCCAGCACCTGAATTAGAGAAGCGTCCGGGATGAATTTGCCTTCGATCGAGCCGATGAGCGAGAGGACCTCAGCCAATGGTTCAGGGCCCTCGGGCCGCTGGGCGTAGCGGAGGGAGGTGACGAGAATCAGTGAACTGGTCGCTTGCCGGGCGACATCCGGATCGGCCTGGGCGATGTTGTCGCGGGCTGCCTGCTCAAGGCGGCTGAGGGCTTGCAGAAGCTGCGAGGGGCTTTTCTGCGAGAGATTGACAATTGACTGTCTGGCTACCAGTTCATCGTGAACGGCCTTCAGGCGTTGAGGCTCATCTTTCGCGAGGGCTTGTCGGCGGACGGCGATTGCCGCGAGCACTTGCCAGGCGGAGAGTTTGTCGTCGAGAGCGAGGGTCGGGAATAATTCGAACGTTTCATCGGAGAGTTGTTTCAACTCGCGATTTGAGTTCGACTTGGAAATCGTTTCCAGTGTCGATTCGAGCCCATCGCCCAAATTAAGGTAAGACGACGCCGAGGGGCTGCGGGAGGCGTACCAAATCAGTCCACTGGCCAGGAGTAGCGCCAAAGTCAGGAGGAAATAAGAGCGAAATCCAAAGCGTTTGAACTTGGTAATGGTCTCGACTTTTGGAGCCCTTTGGCGGTGCTTCGGTTTTCGGCTCATGACCAAGGATTCCAAGTTGCGAAAGGATGGAGCAGCCAATCTGGCGGCCCGCGCCAAACGCAGACTTGAGTTTATTTGTCGAAAAGCCGTTTTTCCAGCCAGAGTAACCCCCGATTTATCGGGGTCCCCAAAGAGACAATCCGGCCCTTGTCGAGAATCACCGGAAAGGGGGTGTAGGTGACGTGAAATGTCTCGCGTAGCTCAGCGCTTTGGGCTGGTTCCAGAAAAGGCAGCCCGGGGTCGGGAGCACCCTGGAAGACAGCTGTCGAGAGTTGATTGCGGTCTTCGCTGCTGAGTTGCGGACCAACCAAAAACAGACGCAGCCCCTGGGCCTGAAGCCGCTGCAGCACTCCGATTTGTTCGGCGCAGGCTTCGAGGTCGTCCAAATCGCGATAGAACATCAGCAAGACCACCGACTCGGCAAGTTGTTCCCGCGAGCAAGTCGCTCCAGTGGCGAGTTTCAGAGCCAATTCCGGCGTTTGGCCAAACAGCTCCTGGCGGGCGAGCATCCGCCGGGCGTCGACGCCCAGCGAGGAAGCTTGACTGTCCGCGGCAGCACCAGTCTCGGAGGGGTTGCCGGGCGCGGCAGCGACCAGTCGTTCCAGAATTCTGCGGGCTCGGTCGGGTTGCTCAAAGCCTTCGAGGAACTGGGCTAATTCAAGCGCGGTCTGCCGCGCCACCGGAGTCGGTTTGGAGGCGAGTAGACGTTCGGCAGTCGCCTCGAGTTGATCCAGCCGCGTCAGGTCACCCATCAACGTGTCAGAGAGTTGCCGAACCAGGCCGAACTCATCGAAAAACTGCTTGACGGCAATCAAGTTGGCCCACTCAACGATCAGCGGATTGGAACTCGTCCGGTAAGCCTCCTCCACGGATTCGATGATCTTTTTGACCTGTGCATCCCGTTCAGAAACGTTGGGATAACTCGCCAGGAGGTCGCCGATTGCCCGAGTGATCTCCACATCGTTCGGGAATCGCTGGGCGGCCTGCCGAATCCAACTGGGGATCAGCACGACGAGCCGCTGGGAGTCTTCCTCGTCGTTGATTCCATCGCGAAGTGTCAGCTGTGAGGCGACCAGGGCACTGCGAAAGGCTTCGCGGGAGAGTTCATCATTCGGGTCGTCTTTATACCGGGTGCTGAGGCTTGAAAGCTCGGCCGTCCGTTGCATGAGCGACTCACGGTCGGGGTCAGCTGCGGACAGCCCCTGCAGAGCGAACAGGCGGTTGGCCAAGGCCTTGGCCTGCTCGGTTTCGCCATTTGCCAATTCGCCTTGCCGGGCCGCGACTGCCTCCAGGATTTGCAGAAGCGACCAGGACTCTTGCGGGCTTTTCCCCTCGAGTCGAACGCGCAGTTCGGTCGCAACTTCCTCAAGTCGCGTCCACGACTGGGTGCGTTTGACATCGGCGATAGTGGCCGAGCCATTATCAACGAGGTCGATCACGATTGGGCCCGAAGCGAGTTGGTTGGCGCGATGCCGGATGACTGACCAGACTCCTCCGGCCGCAAGCAGGCTGATGATGATCAGCACAAAAGCCGGCAGAGCCATCGCCTGTTTTCTGGCGGGAGAAAAGTCGTTTGTTCCGCTTTTTCTGGAACGTTTCTTGCGGCGACCGCTCATTCAATCGGCTCCCTGAATTCATCAATCGGATGCCTCGATCTTAATCGTTGCCGCCAGAAATTGGGAAAGCGGGTGAACGAACTCGCAAAACGCGAATTTTTCCAACGATTCATCAGGCCGAAGCGCGATTCAGCGACGCCTCAGTTTTACCCATCCTCATTCAGCTTCGAGCGGCCTTGGGCAAAGCGGAACTCGCTCAGCCGGGGCACCACCATGGCGGTGATCGCGAAGCCGTAGGTGAAGGCGAGCACCAGTACGGCCGAAGTGTAATTTTTCAGCAGCAGGCTGGTGATGCAATAGAACATTGCCAGCGGAAGAACGGCCGAGGCGAAGGCGAGCGCCGAACTTTGCAGATGCCAGCCGAGAGCCACATAGAGTCCGACTGCACCGCCAATGATGCAGGCCAGGAAAGGAGTCAGCTGGAATTCGACGTTGCCGGTGAACGAGATCAGCATCAGCATGCAGGTAATCATCCCCAGGAACAGGAAGAAGACCGTTCCGAGGCTGACACCGATGGCAGTGCGACTGTTGGCGTGCGAGAGCCCGGCATGGATCCCGAGCACGACTACAAAGACGTTCAGAATCGCCATGCTCAGGAGGAGGTAGAACAGGTTCTCGCCGCTCACTGCCCCGTTCCACCAGAGGTAGGTGCAAAGGACGAGCGGCAAGAGAACGATATCGAGACCGACGTAGAGCACGCCGAGGAGCTTGCCAAACAGGAATTCACGGGGCGAAAGATCGGTTACCTGCAGCAGGTCGAGGGCTTTGCCGTCCCGTTCGGTCGTGATTGAGGTCACGGCGAGCGAATTGAGAATCACCAGACTGACGACCAGAAGCGGAGCTAGTACGCGGGCGACGAGTGGAATTTCAACTGCCGCGCCCGCAGAAGCGAACGTGGCTGCCCCGCTGTTGACCATCGAGTAGAGAGCAAATCCTGCAGCCAATGAGGCTAGCCAATAGACGACGCGAATGAAGAGGATTTTCCGTCCATAGGCCCAAGTGCAGCATTCCCGCCACAATACCGGATTGTCCCAGACGCGGCGGCTGCGACGGCTGGCCTGTCGGCTGCGGTCGTCGATGTGCCCCGAGCGGGCTTGTTCGGAAGCCGATTTCGCGACCGGCGATTCTGTGCTGTCCCGCAGCAGGCTGCTCTCCATCGCGGCTTCCTGTTGTCCGGGGCGAACATCGCGACTCGGATTCCAGTAACGGACCCGCCAGATTGCGATCAGATTCAAGAGCGCCCAGAGTCCCGTGGCGACGAGCAGGAACGGGACGACCGTCCAGCGAAAATTCTCGGCGACATCGGGGCGACTGGCGGCAACAATCGCTTGAAACGGACTGCAGGCCGCGGCAGCCTGGCTGAGGTCGAAACTCCCCCAGCTTCCCTGCAGCAGGGCAATTGCCTCCCATGCTCCGACCCAGACCAGAATTCCCAGAACGACCAAGGCCAGCGTCTGAAAGGTCTTTTCACGCCAAAGAGCGATCATGTTGCCAAACGCGCCGGCCACCAGGCATGAGGCGGCCGTGACGGCAAACGTCCACAGGACCTGCCAGAAGCTGGTACCGCCAAAGAGCACCAGCAGCATGAAGATCGGCAGGGAGGTCGCCAGCATGTTGGCGATTCCGAGGAGGCTGGCCAGAAGTTTCCCCAGCACCAATTCAGTGTTGGAGAGCCGAGTCAGCAGGAGCAGGACAAGCGTTTGTTTGTCCTTTTCGATCGCCACGTTGCTGGCCGCTTGAATGGCCGACA
>Ga0315900_10004644_pt1 | contig 19253 bp, 18 predicted proteins | sample LakEriMetagenome_FD_203521 | JGI IMG/M metagenome (GOLD analysis project Ga0315900, IMG submission 203521) | Freshwater fungal communities from buoy surface, Lake Erie, Ohio, United States - Buoy 12 MA114 | ecosystem: Environmental > Aquatic > Freshwater > Lake > Lake biofilm | place: USA: Lake...
CTGAAGACTTAACGCCAGTTGAAAATCGTTTGGGACGTCAGGCTGTTGATGGATCTCGTAAGCGCCCTGATGGTTCTGAATTAAAGTGGAAGCAACTTGGCGTACTTGGAACATTAGATGATTCACAACTCCCCTTCTTTATCCAATGGTTAAGCAATGATCACCCATCGACGGACGGTAAAGCTGTTGCAGAAATTGTAAAGATCGAAATAGCTGGAGATGAGAAAACCATTGAAGAGTGGCTGGGCTCAGATCTATCAAAGGCTTTTGATGGCGTTGCAATTGAGTGGGTAGACGCACTAACCAATGACGGCCAGACTGGTTTAGTAGCAGTTCATCTATCAACGCCAAATGGCGTTGTACGCTTGGATTAATTCATCGTCAATTTAATAGTTCTTACCCAACGCCGCCCTAGCTCAGTCGGTAGAGTGTCGCTCTCGTAAAGCGAAGGTCGCGGGTTCGATTCCCGCGGGCGGCTCAATAAACTGCAAAAAATGCTTAATTTGGCTAGGAGGTAAACTTCAACTCACACGCTCTCTATTTATAGAATCAAAAAAGATTATAGAAAGTTTGCATCTGCGGCTACTTGTTTCAGATAGTGGGCCAAGCTATAAGAATTTATTATTGTTTCAATCTGAGGGTCAACTAATTGAGCATTGTACAGACTAGAAAGTATGCCAAATTCACAAGTTACTTTAGCTAAGTCTTCTTTATCGATTAAATACCAGTATTCGCAAACCAACATTTCGAAGACCTACAGTTAAGCTTACACAGATATAATGAAATCATGACAAAAAGGGCTTTGATAGTAGGTGGGGGATTTGCGGGATGTGCGGCCGCACACCAACTTTCGTTGAAAGGTGGTTGGGAAGTAATCCTCGTAGAGAGTGCGCCATTTCTTGGTGCGGGAGTAAGAACACAGTGGTGGGGAGGGCATCCCTATACTTTTGGCCCACGGCACTTTCTGACTCAAAAACCCGAGATATTTGAATTTTTGAACAGATATTGCCCAATCCGACTTTGCCCCGAACATGAGTTCATTACCTACGTTGAGAGGGATCAGCAATTTTATAACTTCCCAATCAACACTGATGATATTCCACGGATGCCCGATTCATCAAAGATTTACGAAGAGTTACAAGGAATTACTCTAGAGGGAGTACAAGCTGCACGAAATTTAGAAGATTATTGGATTGCAAGTGTTGGCAAAACCCTTTATGACAAATTTATTGACACCTACTCAAAGAAAATGTGGCAAGTGAGCAGTAACGACCTCATTGACACTTTTTCTTGGTCACCGAAAGGTGTAGCGTTAAAAACCGGAAATCGCGCTGCCTGGGATTCGGCATTATCAGGCTATCCCTATGCTGCAAATGGTTACGATGATTACTTTGATATTGCTACGGAAGAAACTACGGTACTTCTTTCCACAATTATTGAGAATTTTGACATAGAAAATAAGCGAGTACATCTGAATGGCGAATGGAAAACGTTTGACTTAATTATAAACACAATTTCTCCTGACACGCTTTTCGATTATTGTTATGGCGAGCTACCGTTTGTGGGGCGCGACTTTCACAAAATTGTACTTCCGATTGAGAACGCATTTCCAAAGGATGTCTTTTTTGTTTACTACGTGAATAGTGAAGCGTTCACGCGGATAGTAGAATACAAGAAATTCACAAATCACGTTTCTCAATCCACGCTACTTGGTCTTGAAATCCCCTCGAAGAATGGAAAACACTACCCTCTTCCAATCAAGAGCGAAATTGCTAGAGCCCGCAAATATTTGGATTTGATGCCAGAGGGAGTATTTTCTATCGGGAGGGCAGGTTCTTATCTCTATAGTGTGGATATTGATGATTGCATTGATCAGGCAATCGAAATCGGGAAGCTTTTGTAGCAAAATCAATCATCACAGGATTTATTCTATCTTTTTGAGTATAATGGAGACGCTCGTGTAACATGTAAATACTTAGGGGGGGTGTTCTTGAAGTCTGTTCTCGTAATTGGTGGTGCAGGTTATATTGGGACTGAACTCTCAAAACACCTAAATGATAAAGGTTATGACTTGACAGTTTTGGACACCTTCTGGTTCGGCGATCACATACATTCTGCTAGCAGTATAAAAAAAATTGAGATGGATATCAGAGACTTGGATAAATCATCTGATATTGGAATATTCGACGTAGTGATTCATTTAGCGGATGTGGCCAACGATCCAAGTGTAGAGATAGATCCATCTCTAGCTTGGGAAATAGGATGCTTAGGGACTCGAAATGTATTGGAATGGGCGATCAATAATGGTGTTAAGAGGTTTATTGCAGCATCGTCCGGGAGTGTTTATGGTGTTTCTCCAGAGCCGAGGGTATGCGAAGATACAGCTCTAAATCCAATTTCTACCTATAACAAAGTAAAAATGGTAAAAGAAAAAATTATTCAATCCTACGAAAAACAAATCTCTACCGTCATACTGAGGCCGGCAACTGTTGCCGGAGTCTCGGCCCGACAACGTTTAGATTTGGCAGTTAACGTTCTCACTTACGAGGCTTTAAAGAATAGCATCATAAGGGTCTTTGGGGGTTCACAAGTAAGGCCACATGTTCATTTACATGACATGATTCGGGCATATTTATTTTTTATTGAAAAAGATTTGAAAGGCATTTATAACGTTGGATTTGAAAATTTGACTATGCACGAGCTTGCGGAAAGAATCAAGCGAATTACAGGGGCAAGAATTCAAATTGAAAACTCGATTGACCCCAGGTCGTATCGCCTATGTAGTCATAAACTACTTGATGAAGGATTTAAGCCTGAAAAGAGTTTAGACGATGCAATCCTTGAAATCGTTTCACACTTCAATTCAAAGGATTTGCAAGAAGGAGATCAGACTCAAAACTTGGCATGGATGAAGAAAGTATTAAATCTCAAATGAGTTTGATTGGTTCATTATCGATACAACAAGAAGAGGCTCTTATCTCTGACTCAAAGAGATTGAAACGAAGAATATTGGAAGTTGCTGCCAAGAAAGGGGGACATTTTGGTGGTTCTTTCAGTTGCATAGATGTACTTTTGTATTTGTACAAGAATGTCTTGAAACGGCACGAATCAGATCCGGATTGGGAATTAAGGGATCGATTCATTATGAGCAAAGGACATAGTGTACTCGCGCTATACGCGATCCTTGAAGATTTAAAGTTGATTAGAGATAACGAACTAGAGACTTATCTTGAATTTGAGTCACGGCTTGCTGGGCATGCTGAGCATTTCCATATACCTTGGATAGAAATGTCGACAGGCTCCTTAGGTCATGGCACTAATTCGGGTTGCGGAATAGCTCTTGGCGCCAGGCTCAAAGGGCAAGAATTTAAGGTGTTTGTCCTTGTTGGAGATGGTGAACTCAACGAGGGTTCGAATTGGGAAGCGTTTTTGTTTGCTACTCAGCATAATCTCTCTAACTTCGTGTTGTTAGTTGATAATAATGGTCTAGAGTCTCTCGATCGAACAAGTGAAATACTCGGCATCGAACCCCTTGAAATGAAACTCAAGTCTTTTGGGTTTTCCGTTTTTGCGTGCAATGGTCATAGTTTTAAAGAAATGGCAGGAGTTTTCTCAGCGATTAATGAAGCTAAAGATCACAAACCGAAAGCAATCATACTTGATACTCAAAAGGGGCATGGAGTTTCTTTTATGAATGGTAATCCAATGTGGCACTATAGAGAATTAGCAGAAGCCGAGTTAGAAATTGCCATGAGTGAATTGAAACAATAGTGAGACGACAGTTTGCAAAGATACTATGCGAGCGAGCACAGAGAGATCCAACACTAGTTTTATTAGTGGGAGACATAGGATATGGCGTCTTCGAAGAATTTAGTAGTTCATTTCCAGATAGGTATTTTAATGTTGGAATTGCCGAACAGAACTCAATCGGTCTAATGTCTGGATTGTCCAAGGAGGGATATTTCCCCGTATTCTTTACGATCATACCTTTCTTACTTTATCGACCATTCGAATTTATAAGAAACGATTTGCTAATCAATGAAAGAAGTGGATTACTAGTGGGGGTGGGAGCGGGATTGTCTTATGGAGCTCTTGGGCCAACTCACCATGCAGTCGAAGACTTAGCGGTGTGTAGTGCACTTCCAGGCTTATTCGTTTATTCCCCTTCTACAGTAAAAAGTATGCAAGTAAGTTCAAATTTTATTTTAGAGCAGAAGAGAGGACTCTCGTATTTACGTTTGGGAAAACGCGAAGAGTTTGAATCAACGATAGATAGATACAACGTATTAAATTTAGTGAGGAGTACTCATCATGCTGATTCAGTTAGCAACTCAAAGGTATTGATTATTTCTTATGGCGACACAGCGACAGGGGCAATACACTGTTTATCGGATTATGTGAAAAGTGGTGTGGTTTGCATGGTTTCTCTTGAACGAATTCAACCACTGCCAGAAAAGGAGTTATTAGCCTACGCAAATACCGCTTCGTGTATATTAATTATCGAAGAGCAACTTAATGGCAGTGGAATTTACAGATTAATTTGTGAATTGTTATTTAGAAATAAGTTAGATAGAAAATTGGTTTTGGTGAATCTAAAGCAAGACTACGTTAAGAAAGTTGGATCTTCGGTAGAATTGCAGGAAGAAATGTCACTCTCTGGTACCTCCTTGAGAGAACTAGTGGAAGGTTTGATATAGATGCCAGAGGTCGACTTAATGAAAAGTTATCCAAAGACGAGTCGTGAAGATTTGATAACTATTAGAAGACAAGTTAGTGAAGCTGATCGCGCGAGGGCTCAACAATTTGGTGAGGAATACTTTGATGGTCCAAGACATCTGGGTTTGGGAGGATATTATTACAATAAAAAATATTTTGGACCCGTTGTGCAGGACATGATTCAGTTTTACTCTTTAAAAAGGGACTCAAGAATCCTTGATGTTGGTTGCGGCAAAGGATTCATGATGAAAGACTTTATGGAAGCTCTCCCTGGCTCGTCAGTGTATGGAATTGATATCTCTAGATATTGTCATGAGAACTCACTTATTGAGGTAAAGTCGAATATTTTGCTTGGTTCTTGTGAGAGATTACCTTTTCCTGATAATCATTTTGACCTTGTAATATCGATCGCCACAATACACAATGTAGACATAGAAGGTGTCAAAAAAAGCTTGAGAGAAATAGTACGTGTATCGCGTGGCAACAATTACTATATTAAGGTGAATGGTTACAGAAACGATCAGGAAAGACAAAACTTAGAAGACTGGAATCTTGTTGCAAAGACAATTCTTCATGTAGAACAATGGGAGCAATTGTTCGAAGAAACTGGATACCAAGGCCAGTACAGTTTTTTTTCAACCTAAGAGAGTAGCGACTTTACTTGCTTTTTAAGGTCTCCAAGAGCCAGAGACTTTTGATGTCCTAATTGTGAAACTTCATTCGCAGCTGCGAGATTAGAAATAAATGCGATAACTTGTAACGGAGCGCCGATGCGCACCAATAAAGACGAAATGGCAAGGACGCTATCTCCCGCGCCGATTTTGTCAACAACATTTGTAGCAAGTGCGGGAGCAAATCCTACTGATTCTTGATTGTACACAGTCAAACCACTTTCACCCTGAGTAAGGATGGCGTGTGATGCCCCTCTATCTAACATTATTTTTCTAATTAGCTGTTCGTAGTCGGGTAAACTAGTTCGAGACTGAATTTGAACTTCTCCGCTATTTGCTGTGAAGAAATCAAAACGTGGGTATTTATCAAGTCTGTTAAAGCCTCGATTTCCAGCATTAGCTTGAACATTGACACAGAGAAAAGATGAGAGACTTGAAATTAGACTGGCCGTGCTACTTTCTAGCATTCCGTGACCATAATCAGCAACAATTACAATATCCGCACTTCTAATGACTTCTTCCGGTAGTTCCTTCGAAATATCATTTACAGTAAAATAATTTGGATCAAAGTCATATGTTTCAAATAGTTTTTGTTTTGTTCCTTGGTCTAGATAGCGATGCTTTGTTATGTTGGGAGATTCTGTTTTAATCAAGATCGGAGAGCATACGATATTCTCTAATTCTTTGTTGATTTGTTGAGCATTTGTTCCGACACAAGTAATGAGAGTTAAAGACTTTACCCAATTCTGTAAGTTACTAGCGATAGCCAAAACACCCCCAGGGAAAACCAACGTGTCTTTCAGATGGAACGCAAGCAGGGGATCCTTGGTTGTTTTGCCTAGAGCCTCTATGAAGGTGTACTTATCTATGATTGTTTCCCCAATAAGCACTACATTTAACTTTGAAATTTCATCCAGATAATTAAATATTTCTTCAGTTGGATACTTACTTTTAAAATCTGATAACCAATTAGTTACGTTAGCACTGAGCGGCGAAAGTGAATCATTTATTAATCGGGAACTGCTGGAGGTGAACCCATGGGTAAAGTGGACCTCACCACCAAAGCTCTGGACTAAATCTATTTCGCTCTGGATCTTTCCAGTTATATCTTCATTTGTGCGTTCATAATCCGATCCCTTAAAGTAGAGGTGAGGTTTAATCTTTCTAATAGAATCTTCTGCAGTTGCAGACTTAGATAGAATGATGAAGTCAACCAACTCTATCTCTTTCAAAAAATCAATTCTATGTTGTTGAGAAAATAGAGGTCGTCCAGGACCCTTATTCACAAAATAATCGGAAGTCACGCTGACGATTAAGCAATCCACAAGACTCTTTGCTTCTCTAAAGTGCGAGATATGGCCGACGTGGAGCAGATCAAATACTCCATGGCAAAGTCCAATACGAAGCCCTGCGGATCTCTTTTCTTTGACTAGAAACTCGATATCGGACTCTTCAAGAATCTTGTTTTTCACATTCACCCCTAGTCTAGAATACCGTACACTTTACTCTAATTTGCTTCTAGGTCATGTCGAGACTAAAGTGTCATGAATTCTTCTGTAATAAAAAGCGCTGCTAATTTGAACCGCAGTATAGTGGTTCAATAAAATACCTCTAACAGGATACAATTCATCAATGACGAGTGACCATGTCGACAGTGTTTATTTTTCAGAATTGTCAGAAAGAGTTTTGTCAATACCACTAGATATCCAAGAAGAGTTTGTAAATGCAATATTTAATGCGATTAAAAGGGGAAACTCCATCTATGTTGCAGGGAACGGTGGTTCCGCAGCCATATCTATGCACTTTGTGACGGACTTAATAAAAATAGGCATAGACTTGAAATGTAGAATTTCTGCTTATGACTTGACAAGCAATAATTCGCTACTTACATGCGTATCAAACGATTATGGGTACAACAGAGTTTTCGAATACCAATTAAGAAACTTTGCGAGTAAAGGTGATTTATTCATAGCATTGAGCTCTTCTGGTAATTCCGAAAATATATTGAATGCTTTGGAAGCTTGCCAAGAATTTGGTCTCGAGGCATGGGCAATAATAGGGTTCGAAAAGTCTAAGGCTGTAAATTTTCGCGTAAATGCAATAGAACTCAAGTTGCAGGTAGGCCAGTACGGAATTGCTGAAGACGTTACGGCCGCTTTGTGCCATAAAGTAGCGTACGGGCTCAGGGCGAGATTTAGCTGATTCAGCAATTCAAGCTTCAAAACTTGTTGTTAGAAAAGAAATACCTACTACTACCAAATTTATTACTAGCTAGGTATAACAAATTATCTTGAAAGACATCTTCCCCTTTTGGGAAAGCACCACTTGAGTTAACAACCTTTAAAATAATTTCCGCTAAACTCATGGGATTTAGCAAAGTGGGCTTCCACTCGATACCATTAATTTCAGTGGGGTACAAACTGTATTGCAGATTTGTTGTGTAGAATGACGAACTGGCAATGCCTCCAGTTGAGTTTTTCCAAGGTCGCGGAATTGTCAAACATCGATTGTAAAGTTTAGCTCCAGGCAAGGTATTACACCTAACACCTCGTTTCCCGATCAAGTTAAAAATACTCCAAACACCGCTACCATCTCCAAAACTCAACTCGGACAAGTAAATGGCCAAGAATTGAGATAACTTCGGGTCAAAGGAAATCTCATAAGGTGACAAGACTCGCAAATAAGCGTCATTAGCCTCGCGAAGCTCTTTTACACTCTCCTTGATGTCTCCGAGGCAAAAAACAATCGAGTCTGGATACGAAAGAAGCAAATCAATAGTTGGAAGGTAATAATCCAGCCCAATACCATTCCATGGCTTACCTCGATCACTAATGATTAATACAAAAATTCGACACTCAACTAATTCTGACAGTTTTGTCGCTTCCCTAATCGAACTCTTAAAGTTATGAACTTCTGCACGTGAAAAAAGTTTTTCGGATTCAGAAACTTGATTCATGAGAGCCAGAAAGATGAGAGAGCCTTCAGAAAGTGAGCTCTCGACATGAGACTTTGTAAGCTCCTGTTTCAGGTAAGAGAAAAGGTTTGTTATCTCCTGCTCATCATAGTCAAACCTCTGTTTAAGGAAGAGTATTGCTGCATCATTTAAAACCTCCACATTATCACTTTTGATCTGAACATCATTCTCCAAAAGGTGCATCTTCTTCATAATTTGTAGCAATCGAGTAATGGATGGACCAATATATTTTCGTAACGACAAATTCTTCCCGACTTTGAAATTGCGATGCCAACTCGCCAACGTTATGTTCTGTAAAATATTTGCGGGTATCAATCGATTCAGCGATGAATTTCTTTCGAAAACCTCACCGATAGATAGAATCAAGCAGTCAGTGCCGTAACTTTCGTAGACACAATAGCTATCAAATATCGAATGGCCGAAAGCCCTGAAGTTCACGAAGATGAGCTTCTTCCCCTTAAAAACCGAACGCTTTGAAAGACAGGTAAGGGCACACTTAAGCAGCAGCAAATGCACGTAAGGAACATATATACACTTGAAGAATAATGTCCGACCCATGTAGTTCGTACTATACAAGAATCACTGTCTTTAAGTGAAATCCTGCGGTAATCAAGGTAAAAATCGAAGTTTGCGTTCAAGTTTCGTAGTGAAAATTTGAACGTAAGTAGAGAATCAAGCGCCAGGCGCAATGTTATTGATGGGTGGAGTCATTTTGTGGCGAGATTACATGAGAATTATTCTTCTTATCGATTGTAATTCATAAGATTAGCTCTCTTATTCAATTCATCCTCCTACCTCTCATAGCAGTGGTGATTCGAAAAGAAATCAAATAGCATGAAAGAAAAATCCTAACAAGAATTACTTTTCGATTGAAATTTTGACAAAGAGTAAAAAGCCCAATTTGCATTCAATGTATCTATTTCTTGTCATCAGGAGAAGTTTGTTGCTCAATCAACCTTCTTCGAAGCTTAACTTTCGACATTTCGATCACGCTTTTGGCAGCTTCTGCACCAAATCTTTTTGAGATATGTTGAAGAAATTCATCACTCTCATGGTACCTGTGAAATGCTGAGTCTCTGAAAGAGAGAATCTGGGCTCCGGATAGATGTTCAGTTTCAAATGGTTGTGTTTCATAGGAATGAAAAGAGTAAGCCGAATAATCTGCAGGAAGCATCAAGTTCCTTTCCAGCGCAGTCTTGTATAGTTGTGAACCAGGGAGGGGCATTGCAGGATACATATTCCAACCCGAGGTACAAAGATTCATCGAGAGATCAAAAGTTTTCTGCATAGACTCAATAGAATCTCCGGGCAGGCCAACAATGTAATTCGCCATTACATCAATGTCGGCTTGGTGTATCTGATTAACGACTTCTTTAATGTCGACATCTTGGAACTTACCTTTTGACACTTCTAATCTGATGGATCTCTCTGCACTTTCAATTCCCAAAGCTAACCACTTTATGCCGGATTTTCGAACTAGGGACAGAAATTCTGGGTTAGTGACCGTGTCTACGCGGGAATAAGCCCACATTCTTAACTCAGATGAATATGGACGCTCAGCAAGCTTTTCGCATAACGGTATATAGTGCTTTTTATAAAGCAAGAACATTTCGTCTACTATTCTGATTGTTCTCACACCCAACGATGCCAATAAATCAAATTGATTGAGAATGAAGTCAGTCGACCAAAACCTCATCTTGCTGTACGTACCAGACACCCCAACCTCAGCTTCATCATTTCGATTGATAGTGTTTATCATGCAGAAATCACAAGCAAAGTTACACCCGAGAGATGTTTGAATAGCAGCGTAAGGAGTTCGCTTAAATGGATCATATTCTGCGTGCCACAGAGGCGATCGGTATAAGTCGAGCGGACTTTCACGAAATGGCAACAAGTCCCATGCATAACCTGGTAGATCTTTGTCCATTCTCTCATTTGGAACAATAATTTCAGATTTATTGATTACAATAGAAGTTCTGTTTCGCCATGCGATTCCGCGTATATCTTTCAAATTATGTTCATCAAATGATTGAAGTTTAAGAATGTTTTGAAGCGCGTAAACCCCCTCATTTGTGAAGACAAAATCTATGCTCGGTTCTTCCTGCAAAACCTTGATAGGAAGCGCTTGCATATACGAGCCTAGAAAAGAAATTTGTATATGCGGCAAGAACTGTTTCAATAGCGTGGAACAGCGTGTTGCACCACTCATATTAGTTGTGCCAGAATTCACATTTTGACCGTAGACTACAAAGCAAATCAAACGCGGGTTGTACTCACGAACCCTTTCGAGAACCTGAACATCGCTCAAATTTTCCGCTAAAGCATCAATAATTTTAGGATTCCAGCCTAAAGACCGGACGGACTCGGCTAAGAGCAGGGCCCAAGTCGGCGGTTCGATTGCTGAATAATCTTCTGCAAGAGATTGATAAGTTACCTTAGCGTTAGACGGAGAGATAAGAACCACATCAACGCGAGCATTTGTCATTGCAAGAGTTTACTCGACCACTGGAGAAACTTGGTGGAGCGCAAAGGTATAATCTACGGGTGCAGAGCATCGTCATCACAGGAGCAGGAGGATCTGGAGGTTCATATTTAGCGGAGCATATATTGTCTCTATCGCATGAATTTCACGTGTGGGCGCCAATTCGATGGCGAAGTAATCAGAACACACAATTTCAATCTTCAGTGAACAGACTTTCAAGAGTCGAATGCGATTTAACCGACCTATCGGGGACTATTAGGTTTTTGGAAAAAGCTAGACCAAGCTATGTCTTTAATTTAGCCGCGCATGCTAATGTGCGAGCATCTTTTGACGTTCCATTGGCCGTCTTCGAGAATAACACCAGAGCTACACATAACCTTCTGGAAGCTTTGAGAATTCTTGAAATGACGCCAACTTTTGTCATGGGATCTACGAGTGAGGTTTACGGCAATCCGAAGAAGAATGATCTACCTATCACGGAGAACCATAGATTGAATCCAGTTTCCCCTTACGCAGCATCGAAAGTTGCACAAGAGATGTTATGCAATGCATATTTTCAGAGTTTCGGTATTCCTACCATCATTACAAGAATGTTCACCTATCTCAACCCAAGAAGAAATGATCTCTTCGCCACTGCGTTTGCCTTACAGATTTTAAGGTGCAAGAATGGGAAATCTAATGAGGTGAGACATGGAAATCTTGAGTCAATTAGGACAATAATGGATGTACGCGATGCATGTTCAGCGTATTGGAGTGCATCTCAAAAATGTGTTCCTGGAGAAATTTACAATATTGCAGGAACAACTCAATTGAAAATTGGAGATTTTTTAAATAGATTAATTTCAATTTCAGGCACAAATCCTCAATTGATCGAGGCAGCTGAACTGTTGCGGCCGACGGATGTCACTCTGCAAATCCCTAGTTCTGAGAAGTTCCGAACAGCAACAGGTTGGAGCGAAGTGTACAGTCTTGATGAAAGCATAAGATTCTTAATTGATGAATTAGAGGCTCTAGGCTAGTTTAATAGGCATCCAGTTCCAACATGAATTAGTCTATTTGATTTCTGAAAGCAATCTTGCTAACCACACTATTCTATCTTTTTTCAGTGTTGAGTAGTTTCCTACATACCAGCCAAAGTGATGAACGTGATCAGTATATGGAAGAGTTTCGGGCGCAGGAATGTTCTGCAACTTTTTTAAATAAGGCTGACGTAATTGATTTCCACCTCCGGACATCCCCCGCCTAAATTCAATCCCATTCGATCTGAATAGAGTCTCAACTCTATCTCTCTGAGATATGTTGGCTTCTCGTAACATGATAGTAAATGCATAGTTACTATTACCTTCAGTCGCAAACTCAGTAAAATAAACTTTCGGGTTCAATTCATCCAGAAATAGAGATAAATTGTGTCTTCGTACTTCGATTACATGATCAAGTCGACTCAATTGCGATAATCCGAGAATGCCATTTATTTCCGTAGGTCGCATGTTATGTGCTGGAAATGCAAAAATAAATTCACTATTCAAGTCGGGGTACAAGTCAATAAATTTTGATTTATTTGTAGGAAGTTTACTCTCTCGAACTAAACCATGCGACCGAAGCATTCGCACTATATCTAGAAATTCCGAATCGTTGCTACACACCATACCGCCCTCAATTGTTGTTAAATGATGTGCGTAATAAAATGAAAAATTTGATGCCAAACCAAAAACTCCGAGTTTATTGCCGTTGTGAGTGGCGCCATGGGATTCACAAACATCCTCAAGCAGAGGTATTTTTAGCCTTTGTAGTTCCTCAAGCAGAGTGTCTGTAATTGCATTGTAACCCAAAATGTGTGTGATGAATATGGCTTTCGTTCGTGGTGTTATTGCGTCAAATATCTTATTGGAATCCATCCCTAGAGTGTGAGGATCTATATCAACGAATATTGGTGTAAAACCTGAATGAAGCACCGAAGCAATATCAGAAACCCAAGTTAATCCAGGCACTATGATTTCACCCAGTCCAAACTTTTCGCGTAAAGCAAGAAGGGTTAAGTCATTTGCAGACGCTCCGGAATTCACCATAACAGACTCACTTACACCCAACCATTTACTCCAAGCATTTTCAAAATCAACGACCTTAGGACCGTGGGTAAGTTTTGGATCGTCAGATTGGAGATACTGGATTAGCTTATCCAAATCATCACGTGAAATATTGTTCTGCATCAGAGGCCAGTTTATTTTAGGCATTATGTTTGTCACTCCACTCAACAAGTAGAGTCGAAGTTCCATCAGTTCTAGAATAAGCATGTTGATATGCAGGAAAGATATCTTGAGAATTATCCAGCCTAATTACCTCCATGTGGTCACACATAATTCGAAACGCATCTGTGTAGTCGCCACTATGCTGAGGACCAGGGTTCAATGGATTGATTGATCCTATTCCAGTTCTAATAATAACCTTTCCGGGATTTATACTTTGAGTAATCTCTTTTAGGTGATTTAGATGATTTACAATTTGATTTGTAGCCAGTAATAGAAAGTTCCAACGGGGAAAGATTGAGACTGGTATACGTCCATGCAGTGCAAATCCTATGCTGATGCCCATTTGAAAGTCTTCGTCCACTGGCATCTCTAAACACTTCTCTTTATCCACGTCTACAAGAGTGTTGTACATCGCGGTACCAGGATAAGACACTGCTTGCCCAATAAAGATCGTGTCAGGCTGATTCGATAGAAACTTCATGGCTCGCTTCATTTCATCAAAATACTTTGAATTCAAAATTGCACTCGTTTTCCAGCTCCAGCGTGAGGATAGCTGTTCCTATATTTATACGCTATGACATTAGATTGCCTAGTCTCTTCGTAGCGCAAGCGCGAGCTAGCCCAAACTTCTCTTGTTTCTGTCAATACTGACAAATCATTATCCTCGATGACAAAAGTAATTGGAAGATTATGCATCAGGGAATACCTCATCGAGGTTTGCGCAATTCCTGTCTCGGAAGTCATGTCACCGATAAAGCACCAAACCGATTCCTCACCACCAGACCGTTTAATGTCTAATGCAACTCCTACAGCGATTGGGATATGTCCACCTACAATCGCAGAAGAGTAGACTCTATACTCTGGAAAGGTGAGAGAAATAGATCGTCCATCTATGATCGCTTTTCTGAGCTTTACTATTGGCACTCCTTTCAGGAGACACTGATAGTGACTTCTCCAAGAGCAGAAAACCCAATCATTGGATTGAACTCTTTCAAAAATCTCTATTATTTCGCGCTCATTTCCAGAATATAAATGGACCGGAGCCTTGATTTTTCCTTGATTAAAAAGTTCGGCAATTTCGGATTCAAAGAGGATAAGTTCCTCAGCGGATAATCTTTTTATGATCTCTCCTTGGTTGAACACAGGTAGAAGTGAATGATAGCGCACCTAACGCACCTAATGTTTAATGACCTCCTTTTTCCAAAGCAGAATTATGAACTATCTGAGACCCTTCAAAAGAAACTTTGACGGGAACGTGAGTGCCTAATCTGAATTTGGATCGGAAATTTTCCGTCGAGTCTTCCCTCAGCCAGAATAGAAAGAATCCCCCTCCTCCGGCACCAAGAAGTTTTCCGCCAAGTGCCCCAGCGCACAATGCTTTATCATAAAAGTCATCAAGTTCTGAATTTGAGGAAAAAGCATTCAAGCTCCTCTTTAGGAGCCAGCTCTCATGTAGTAGTTCTCCAATCATGTCCAAATCTGATTCGCTGTTGAGAATCTCAAGGCTGGTTGACACCATTTCAACCACCCTCAACATTTGACTTTTTTTCTGTGATAAATTTTTCAATAAACCAAGAGTAATATCGCTGCTACTGCGCGATAAACCTGTGTAGACAAGAAAAAGTCTTTGCTCCAATTTATTGAGATATGAATTGGAAACATCTATTTTTTTTGAAGTCCAACTATTGTCCTTTGAGAATATTAGGTGATTAAAACCTCCGATTGAACAAGCCACTTGATCTTGCCAGCCAACATTTTCTTTGAGGATTTCATGTTCCATCTGGATTGCCAAATCTGCAAGTTCTACTTTGTTTGGTTTCCGACTTTGTAACTCAAGTAGCGCATGAATTAATCCAACAGTGAATGCTGAACTCGAACCAATTCCACTTCTTGCAGGTAAATCACCATGATGATGAATTTCCAATTGCAATGTGGGAGCAAATGTCCTTATCACCTCACGGACAACGGGGTGCTTAATCTCACTTAGACTATTGCATAACTCGACTATCGAATATGACACTCGATACTTATGAGAGAAAAATGGAGGGAGGATGCGAGTATTCAAATAGCAATACTTATCAATGGAGAATGATATTACCTCTCCTCCATTTTCACGAAACCAAGCAGGGTGATCTGAGCCACCACCAAAGAGTGAAATTCTGTATGGAGTTCTCGTGATGATCATGTTTCAATTGTAGAAATGTCCAGAAGAAAACATTGGAATTGCCTTTGCAATTTCCAAAATTCCATCTTGTAGTGATTTCTTTGGTGTGAAACCAGTCATCTCAATTTTCTTATTTGAAACAGTATAGTCTCTCTGATCTGGATCACTTGCTAAGGCGGCCTCGAAGTAAACAAAATATGGAAAATGTTTTTTGATCTCTTTACATAACTCAATCTTCGTCAGATTCGCGGAACTCAAGCCAACATTAAAGATTTGACCAATAAATTCAGATGGAAAATCAATTGCCAAATTGATAGCTTGAACTACATCTTCAAGGTGAATAAAATTTCGTCGAAAATTCCCCTCAAATAGGACTATGAATTGATCCTGTATTGCACGGTATACGAAGTTATTTACAAGGAGGTCGAGTCTCATTCTTGGAGAAACTCCAAAAACAGTCGCTAGTCGAAAGCTAGTCGCATTTTCCAGCGACATTAAGTGTTCTTCAATGAGCACTTTTTGCCGTGCGTACAAGGACAATGGTCTCAGAGGCGAATTTTCATCGCAATCTTTTTCTGATTCACCCTGGCCATATGCACTGTTCGTAGTAGGCATAAGAATCTGTTGATTCTTTGAGATCATCTGAAACATATCAACAACAGAATCAACGTTTGTGCTTTGTGCAGTTATTGGGTCTCGGTTACAAGCGGGAGCTCCTACAATTCCTGCGAGTGGAATTACAATGTCTGCGCGAACAACCAAAGACTTCATCAACCCTTTATCTCTGACATCCCCGTAAATGAGTTCGAGGTTTTTGCTTCTAATGCAGGAAGTAAGAGAGGATTGCTTGTAGAGAAAATTATCTATTACTGTTACATGGAAGCCTCTTGATATTAGATTTGGAACCAAGACGGATCCAATATATCCCGCACCACCTGTTACAAGAACTCTTTTCAATTTGTTACCTCCAGGGTGAATACTTCAAAAATTCAACAGCTGATGATATACATTTTTTGTACTTTCTTGTATCAATCTTTGAACTTGTTCATTCCCTTTTCTCGCGATTGATCGCACTACTTCTGGATGCTTTGAACAATAGAGAATGATTTCTTCAAGCTCTCCAGAGTTTGTGAAAGGCAGATAGTTTTCGTATGGAACTAACAGTTCTGATAATGGCCTACAACTCTCTCCCTCTTGCTGCACCAATAGAGAGCCTCCGAGTAAGATTTCAAGAGATCTTCCTGGAATTATCCAGTGGTTTACCGCTCGCTGAGTTAGCGAGAGAGACAATTCCGCCTTTAGTAAATTTTTTTGAAACAAATAATTATCTAGAGGCATTTGCGACGCATCAGAAAAATGAAAATTTCCACGGAATCTTGTAGAAGGTAGTACACTTAAAACTGTATTGATTACGTGCAGTCGGTCATTCATAATTCGCCCACTAAAAAATATTTCAGGCTCACGCGCTATTTCTTGATTCATCTCAACTGACAATTGATGAGAAAAATGCGTAATAGGCCAAAACAGAAATTTCTCTGCTTTATTTCCAAAATACTTACTTACCGCGATTGCATCCATATGCAAGTAGAAGTCAATCTCATCGAAGGAATGCTCAATCACTCGTAGGTCTCTTTTCCGCCAAAGATCGTATACCAACATGATTATTCGATCTGTGGCACTTTTGTTTTCCTTGAATTTCGAAAATATTGCCGACAATTCAAAATCATTGTACTCACTATCGATAACTATAATATTTTGTTTGTCATTCGACACGTCCACTTTCGAATTTAAGTACTCGTCTATAGTCAACTCAATAATCTTAATTCCACTATGTGAAACTATTGCAGAAAAATCCTTTAAGATTTGAATGCGATTAAAATTCAAATTGAAGGGAAGTGGTGAAATAATATTCAAGTTAATATTTGAATCCAAAAACTTTGATTCTGAAATTTGTGTTGCGGTTTTTAAATTCTTCGCAGATTCTAAATTTATTTTACTCTCTAAATTGACACACTTACGCTCCCCGTATTGTTCAAAATTAAAACCACGATTTTTGATTGCGATATTAATAACAAAGCCAGGAACTTTCTGTTGTCGTGAAAACTTTGAAGAAATGTAGTGGCTTATAGAATGGTATTCAATTAATCCCACATTGCGAAGTAAGTGGAATACTCTCCTGAGTGCCCAGGTTGTGATTAAGAGGGGGAGGCTCATGCCATGACCTTATTACACGTAGACCTCGAGAGTCACGATTGTATTGTCGCGTTGATTATATACAATTAGCGGGAACTTGGGTGGAACACGAAAGGAAAAGTATTGTGAAGAGAAAGATTGCCTCGCTCAATCGAATTCTAATTCGCAAAGGGGTCAAATTTCTTGAGAAGAGACCACGAGCTGATCGGATTCGACTAAATAAGGTTTTAGCGTGGATTCTACCCATTAGGGCTATAATCGAAAACGCTCAGGTACGCCGATTAAACAAAAGTTCTTCCGAACCGCTTTTTGAACTGGAACGCTCGAAGGGCTTTTGCAAGTTCAAAAACGATGAACGTTTCACAAATATGCTGGTCGCATTTGCACAATCAGCAAAAGAAAGGCATTTGAGAGGAAGTAAATCGAAAAATAACTCAAAGGACTATTTACGTCAAATTTGGAATCTAAGTGAAATAGATAAGGACTCTTTTTTTATTCTGGAATGGGCAGTCCAAGCGAATGTCTTGAAATCTGTGTCACATTATTTTGAAGGAAAGTATCCTCTTTTGCATGAAATTTCGGTGTTCTATTCTCCAGAAACCGAAGTAGACAAATTGGAGAAGTGGCAGGGTAGTCAGTTGTTTCATATGGATGGTGGAGGGACTCAATGTGTAAAAATATGGATGTTGTGTCAAGATGTTGAGCCCGAGCATGGCCCGACGGTGGTAGTTTCAGCAGAACAAAGTTCAAGATTGGCTAAATCAATTAGCTATAAGCCGGGCACTAAACTTGAGAATGACGCGATCTTGACCAATCTAGAAAAACTACAAACCTTTGCGCTAACTGGGGAAAAAGGATCATGGTTTGCGACAGACACTGATCGAAGTTTTCATTATGGATCTCGAACGACCGAACAATCTTCCAGGCTAGTAGTTATGTTTCACTATGTTGATAACAATTCATCCTACTATATGCCAGTCCTCTCAAATCATTACACAAAACAACTGAAATCTATTCCGAATTTTTCTAGAGAACTATTAAAGAAGAGCAAGATTGCAGAGTCATCCTTAAGATATCGGCTAAGCGACTAAAAATAAGCCTTATGCTTTATAGAAGGTTTCCACTCAGATATGGCAATTGCAGCCGCAACTCCAGAATGCCCATTTCCGTAGATAGTCGATTTTATGAATCTTTTACCAGACATATCTTCAATAGCCTCAACGAGTTCTTGAGACGATGGAGACACAATATCTAAAACGTTAGGTCCTCTCTCTCGGTTGCTCTGCCGGTTACCAAGATTTATTACGGGAAGACCAATGAAAGAACTTTCTCTAATTCCAAAACTTGAGTTGCCTATTAGGATATTGGCATTAATTGCGAGATTCACAAATGTATCTGGGGAGGTATTAATCACGAATTGAACACGATTTAGCAGGCCAGCTTCTCTGGCCTGCCGTAACTTTTTTGAAATCTTTCCAGTTCCAAAATCGGGATTTGGCCAAAACCAAAACCACATTTGGGGTGATTGACTGATAACTTCAAGAAGGGAATCAATCCAAAGTTCATTGGTTGCTTCATTAAACGTATCGGGATGGAACATAACGATTCCATATTCAGAATTAGGTTGAATCAAGGCACCAACACCACTAACTTCCTCGGCTCTCCAAGACCCCTTTCTGTCCATAGATTCCCGAACGATGTCTATTGAAGGGCATCCCACAACGCGAATCAAATCCTCCTTTTCCCCGATAGAGATCAAATAGTCACGAGTTTGATTATTGGTAGTCAGATGCAAATCAGCCAACTT
>Ga0315900_10004645_pt1 | contig 19252 bp, 41 predicted proteins | sample LakEriMetagenome_FD_203521 | JGI IMG/M metagenome (GOLD analysis project Ga0315900, IMG submission 203521) | Freshwater fungal communities from buoy surface, Lake Erie, Ohio, United States - Buoy 12 MA114 | ecosystem: Environmental > Aquatic > Freshwater > Lake > Lake biofilm | place: USA: Lake...
CACCCAACAATATACCAATTTGATCTAAGAGTCAAGGACTGTTTGAGTTTTTTAAACGTCTCTTTATTAATTCGTTTCTTTTCTTCGATTGCCTCTGATCCTGCCATGGCTCCAAAAACCTTACGAGCCACAAACAATCCTACCGCAAATGAGTCAAATAAGTCGGGAGACTTTCCAATCCTCTTTTTCATATCCGTCTTGGACTCAATAATGATCTTTCGGGTTCGACGCACATACTTTCTTTGGGTCATCTCCCAAGCCAGATCTGGGGTAACTCCTTTCAATTGTTCGCATTCTAAGAAATATCGGGAAACAAAACAGAGTTCTGAAGCCATATTGTGGAACAATTCTCTTCCTACTTGCGGTCTCCCCGTCTCCTCGTTTCTCATGGCGTATTGTGCGCTTACGGGCAGATCTGAAGCCGCTCCTGCAAAACTCACTGCGTGCCAACCCTTTAGGAGTTCTCTTTCTCCGATTGACCAGAAGATACCGCCAGCCGAGGCGTCTACCCCCATCCACTGGTTGGGAATGCCAAGCTTCTTGGAAAGATCATAAATTTGTTCAATCATCTCATACTGGAAATCTTGAGTAGATCCAGCCCTGCGATTTAGCACATATTGTTTTTCAACAGCAATAGCCCATTTCCCTGTAATTAGTCGCCCGTACTTCAGGTGGGTAAACACAAACCTGTCTCCGCCTTCTGTGTAACTTGGGTCGATTCCAGCTATATCTTTCGGCGTTCCGTCCCAGATTGGTTTATCCAGTCCTCCATGACGGGCTAGAAGAATGTCTGAAACAATCGTTGAGTCATCGGCATCTGCGGGAGGCCAGAATCCTCTAAATTTTCTCCAATACTGTGGGTTAAGTTCTCCAAGTTCTTTTTTAGCGATAGCCACATCATTTGGCTTTGGAAGAAATGGATAACGAAGTCCTTTGCCAGCTTGGGTAGCTAATTGATTCGGATTGTCCTTCTCTGAGTCAAACCTAATGCAAATTCCCTCAATACCAGCAACCCGTATCTTCCAGTTCGGGGTTTCTTCATCTACGCTCATCCAGCCCTTAATTGGTTCGCAGAACTTCCCATGGGGATCAAAGATGGAAGATGGGTTGCCAGCCCCAACCACATAAAGCTCTTGTGCGCCCTTAAATCCCCAAATTGCCTCGTTAATAACAGAGGCCGAACAGTCTTGTAACTCGTCTATAATCAACACAATACGACGATTCTTCTTACCTTGAAGTCTCTTTTGGGCATCGTCTTTGTATTCATCGCCAGCCGCCAAAAGCATAATGGAAGATGCATCACTAACCCCAGTCTCTGGGTCAATAATGGCCCCCTCCTCTTCAGATAACTTGATGATATCCATGGATTCAATGAGTCGGCCCGAAGCCAGTCCCATGGCCCTAGCCTCGCGATACATCTTAACCAATGCCGCCCAAATGCGCTGCTTTGCGTCTATTTTGCTCGTAGAGACCACAATGCACATTGTGTTGATTGGATCGCAAAACCAGTTCACAAGGGCAAATGCGGCCATTCCATAGGACTTGCCAGAGTCGGTTCCGCCAGCAAGACCAGTAACACTTCGGACAAATTTATTCCCGCTGGCCTCATCTATCTCGTAAGTGTTGGTACAAAAAGCCTGTGCTGCCAGTTCAGCCCATTTGTGCCATTGGAAGCTTGGCCATATAGCAGAAACCACGTTTCTGTAATGACGGGCCTTGCCAAGACCTCCGTCCTCTGGCGTTAGCCCCATAAGAAAGGCATCCATCTCAATTCGGATCGGCGTAATTGCTTGTCCGTTCTTGGGATACCAAAGTCTTCCGTATTTTTCTACAACCCCATCTTCGGGATTTTGATTTGCCATAAAAGAAACTTAGATTACTCTATCAGGGATGGAAGACAAGAAGAAGCGTCCAAAAACAGATTGGGACTCTCCAGAAGGAAGGTATAAAAAACAAACGGCATTTCGCTTATATGTCGCTGAACGACCTATCAAGGAAATAACAAAAGCACTTGGGGTTAACAAGCAGGATTATGCCAAGGGTTTCATTTCCAATGAAAAGTGGGATGACTGTAAAAAGCTATGGAAGGATAACCCAGAAGAAGAAATGCCCTATCCTTGGGAAATCGTAAAAGCGGTCAACGTGGTTCCACCAGCACCCGACATGGCCAAGATGGACAGAGATAAGAAGATGCAATGCATCAAGGCTTTTGCCATGTATTGCGCTGGACAAAATCTTGCACAGATCTCACAAGAACTTGATATTCCGCATTCTACAATTAGGGGGTGGATGGACGTGCAAAGGTGGAAGGCTTGCAGAGAGAGACTTGTAAATGAAAGTGCGCCAGCCCCTTGGGAGAATGACAATGTTCCGACTCTTCTCTCTGATATTACCGCCTCGCTTGAGGTGATGAAAAAATCAATCAAGTTTTTAACTGGTCAAGTATTAGTCAAGGCGGCGGATGCGGCTCAAGACCTAGATGGCATGGAAGCTCTTGGAATGATGCGAAACATAAAGCAGTTGGCGGAGGCTGCTCAGATCAATTTTAATGATGGCACTGGCGGTAATCCGATACAGATCAACATTGCCACTAAACTTGAATCTATGAAGATTCCAGACGAGGTATACGAAGCGGAGCTTGTGGTCAATGAGTAGTCCGAGATTTTGCTACGCAAAAAAGACCAATGTGCCAGCACAGGGATGGTTGGTTAACTGTCCAATCGTAAACGAGCCTGTTCGCGGCGGCGATTGGCATGACATGGTTAATAATTGCGAGAAGCTTTTGATTTCTAGGGGCATTACTCCGCCAGTAGATCTTGTATCACAAATAGAAAACAATCTTTGTGAGCGACTTGCTGGAGATTCAAACTGTGTTCCCTGTTCACAAGAAAGACAAACTCTTGGTTTTGCCAATATTGTCCGTTGGGTAAAGGCAATGTATCAGTTTGCCATCAATGGAAAATTTGAGCTTGTTTCAGAAGAAGAAGCAGAGCGCAGGGCCAAGATATGCGCTGCCTGTCCTCATCAAATTTCCACCTCTGGATGCTGGGGCTGCAAGGGAATTGCTGGAATGCTTCCTTCGATTGCTGGTGCAAGGAAGACAATATATGACGCGCAGCTAAAGGCTTGTGGCGTTTGTGGATGCTACAACGCAGTGTCAGTCCATCTCCCTGTTGAGGTTCAAGGCGGAGAAAATCTTGAGTTTCCAGATTTCTGCTGGAAAAAGACTAAGCAGGAAGAAAGCGCGTAATCGACTTGTGGAACGTCATTGTTCCAGTTCCTGTCGGGCCTTCTCGCTGCTTTGCCACAATGAACTCCATCTTCGGGGTTTGGCTGTAAGCATCCAACTCCTCTTCTGAGAAGTTCATAAGAATGCAAATATCGGCATCCTGTTCCAAGCTTCCAGAACCCTTTAGATCGCTCATTGACGGCTTGCCGTTTCTTTTTTCTGGATCGCGGTTTAGTTGAGCAAGAGCAACAACTGGAACATTCAGATCTTTTGCCAATTCCTTGATTCCATTGCTTACCTCTTCGACTTCACAGGTTCTGTTGTCCCTGCTCCGCTTGCTATCTCCTCTGACAAGCTGGAGATAGTCAATCACGATCAAATCGATTTGCTCTCGTTGATGTGCGCGGCGACTGACAGACTTGATATATCCAATGGATTTACCAGCACCATCGTCGCACAAAATAGGAGCAGAACTGATTTGATTTGTTGCAGTCCTAATCGCATCAAGCTGAAACTGGTTCATTTTGCCAGAGACAAGAGTCTGCAAGGAAATCTTTGATCTGGACTTGATCATTCTCTCCATAAGGGAGGTTGAAGTCATTTCCAGAGAAAAGATAAGAACCCTCTTTCTGAGATCCACGGCAACGTGTTCGGCAATCTGCATTGCTGCTGAAGATTTTCCCATAGCTGGTCTTGCGGCCAGAACAACCATATCTCCCCCGCGAAGGCCAAGAGTAAGATAGTCATCCAATGCACGCAGACCAGTGGGAATTCCTCGTCTCATCTCTCCGCGACTTAGGGCTTCGATGTTGTCAATAGCGCCCTCAATGGATTTGGCTGTAGAAAGACGATCATCTTCGTCTATCACAAAATCAGCCTTCATTACTGAAGTTTCGCTCCACTCCTTAAGCTCCTGAAGCGGCAACTCGCGGTCTCTTGCCCTAACAACAATATCGTTAGCCAGTGTCTCCAAAGACCTTCTATATCTTGCCTCTTCCAGCTTTGGGAAGTAACGCTGCCAGTTTTTACTATTCGGGCAAAAGGCCGATATTTCGGTCAGCTTTCCGCTTCCGCCAATAACGTCAAAGTGTCCAGAGGCCCGAAGCTCGTCCTCAATATTGACCCAGTTAATGTGGATGCGTTTGGCATGGATGCGTAGCGCGGCTTGGAATATCAGCCTTGTTTCATGGGAATAAAAGTGGTCTTCCCGAAGACGCTCCATCATGTCCTGCTGGACTTTGTCGTTTCCGTGGGCCAAGCATGAAAGCATGGCCAACTCCGATGTTGGTTCGTGGATTATCTCTTGCACAACCTATTAGACAGGGTTCTGTGCTTTTCGTTCACGCTTTCTTTGCAGGATGGCCTTCATTTGCTCGCTCCTGCGCTTGCGCTCTTCTTCGCTGATTTTTCTCTTCTTTTTGTTCGGAGTTTTTGCTATACTTTTTGTTTCGATGGGAGATTTTGTGACCTCTGTTTTGGCTTCTGTAACCTCTTCTTTCCTTACGAAGTGGTTGATGGCCATGCGGTGGAGACTCCCGTCTTTGCACCCGTGGACTACCACCGCTTCTGGAGACACAATCCTATCTGGACAGGTTACACCCTGAACGGCCTGTGCCTCTGGATCTTCGGCGTAAAACATTATTTTACCATCTTTCCACTGGTAATTAACACTCTTCCAATAGGTGCGAATAAGTGGGGTGTCTCGTCCGATGGCCATAAAGTTCCAGCGGCAGCGCACATCCCAAGGTTCTGGAATAGATCCAGAGCTTTTATAGGCTAAGTTGTAGGAAGAAAGGGATTGAGCGGCGGGACAGAAATCCAAAAAGTTGGATGGATAGACGGCACTACCAACAATCATCTTGTAAATGTTTTTCCCATTGGAAGCCATACCGCCTTCGTAAAGATGGCCCATGATGCCTATTTTTTTATGGTATTCGGCATCAAGATCATCAGCCCATCCTTCTTTCATCGGAACGCAGTCTGGCTCCCAGAAGTAAAACGGAACTTTGGTTGAATACATGGCCGCAGCCACATCGGCAAACATCTGATTGGGGCCAAGCGGCCAGCCATCAAATCCATCCTGCGCTGGCAAATAATCGACTTCTGGAAAACTTTTCTTAAGTTCTTGGATAATATCAGAAATGCCAGATGTGCCATTTTTGGTACAGACATAAGCCCTATGGCGCATGTTGAGTCCCATGGCTGTAATAGCCTTGGCCGACTCCATGGCCAGTTCGGCGTCTCCGTTGTGGTAGGCAAAAACAATGTTCATTGCACGTCAAAGTTAAGAGGCCAAGTTGGATGGATAGGATCTTCCATGCGGACACGGACGTTTTTGTATCCCTGTCCCATAAGCTTGGAAGCTTCCATTTCCGCCTCTTCTTTGGTAAGTCCATGGCCGCAAAGCTCCACAATTTTTTCACCACGGCACACAATGAATGTTTTTTTATTATCGCTCATTTTTTCTTTTTCTTCTGTTCTGCTTGATTGATGTATTTGGTAAACTGTTCAGCGCAATTTCTGGCCATCTCGACTTCAGATTCTGGATCGAAGAAGTAACCGCCACGTTCAGCGTAAAGCGTTTCCATCGGCATGGCGGAACCTCTACGAAATCTGGGGCCAACCACGAATGGAGAGACGGAGTCTTCATTAATGACAGTTAACACTACCTTAAATCTGGCCATGGAAATTTTGCCCAGCAATGGATAACTTTTTCAAGCGTGTGCGCCGATCCGCTCCATCCATGGATTGGATGGTAGTATGCCACATCTCCAAACCTTGGCAAATTATTTGCATCCTCAATAACTATAAGATAATGTCCCTGATTGACAGGCTTTTCTTCGGAGTAAAGCTTCCACTCAACTGTATTCATAAAAGGTATGACAAGAAAAACCCCGCTTCGTTCAAATAATTCCCTAAAAAGATCGCAAGGTCTCAAGCGAGGAGGAAGGTTGCGGTGTGCATCCCCCAAGCGCCAGCGTGAATACAGGGAGTATGCAAGGGTGAAGAAAGCCTACTTGGCACTCCATCCCGTTTGCGAGAAATGCAAGAAGGCGAAGAGTCAGGACATCCATCATAAGGCGGGCAGGGTGGGGCGTTACCTTTGTGACTACAGCCTGTTTGCCGCGCTTTGTCGAGCCTGCCACGATTGGTGTCATGCCAATGGCCGCGAAGCCCGAAAGCAAGGCTGGATCATTGATACAATTCATGTTCCTCAAGATCCCGAATCTCCGAGCCAAAGTCAGGCTCATATTCTTCAATAAGGGGATTCCAGACTTTTCCTTTCGGGGCCGTCCAGTTACGGAAGGCGTCCACGGCGTTAACCCAGCTTGTTTCCAATGGAGCGTTCCACTCTTCCTCTGAAGGGAAGTTCCAAGGATAGGGACGCGGGGTTGAAGCGCAGCCCGTAATGACAATTGCTAGGATTGCTCCTTGAAGTCGTAGAACCATAGTTCTTCCTCGCTTTCGCTGACCCAACGGCTTCCAGTATTTTCACAGCTAAACTCATGGCTAAACACTTTCCAGTCGGGTTTTACTGGGAATTTTTTGGCGATAAACGATCCTCCATCCATCCACAGCACGCGATTGTTGGGCTGGATATAATACTGCCCGTCACCCTTGAACACATGACCGCATTTGTGACCTGAAGCCATTTCGCCATAACCAGACGTATATTGAGGCCCGAAACACCAATCCAAGGTGAACATATACTGAACTTCTTCAAGTGATTTATTTTTCAAGATCACATGAGCGGCTCGATTTTTGCAGTAGTCCAGAATATTGACAGAGCAATAGTAGCTCATGGTATCCCAGAGTTGTATCCAGTCCAATGGATAGAATGTTCCCCCCTCTTCGTTGGTGTGGAGGTAATGAATCGGGACTCTGGCATGTTGGCTTCCGAATTCTGTCATCACGCTGAATAATCCGCAGCGTTGGGGTATGGAGGTATAGGCAAAAACCTCTACAACAATGCGCTCTCTGGAAACGGAAGGTTCAAGGTCATAAAGAAAACCAGTATCCAAGAACCCCCAGAAAGGAGGGATATTGACATTAAGATAATTCATTTGTTTGCTATTTCGCGCAAAAGCCTTGTTTGTTCGCGCAACTGATAGAGTTGCTGGCTTGCCGCAATTTCCGCACTCAAACGAGCGTTTGACTCCGCCAACTCAGCGTTAATGCGACGAAGTGCCTGAAGGTACGTTTCTCTTGGCTGAACGCCGTCAATTGATCCATTGATGATTTGTGTTCTTCCAGAATTCAAATCATAAATAGTGCCATTGAAGCCTTGCGCCTGTGCGCTGCTAATTAATGCCATTAGTAGTAGTTTTTTCATAAAAAAGATTGGAGGCAGGGTGGCACAACTACATCAGCCCCCCGACCTTTGTAGCCTTCGCATTTGCATGCGGGTCTCCCTACCTCCAAAAGTTTTGGAATGCAGACGCTGGGCCACGGCTGCATCCCTTGCATGAGCATCGGTTACCGCGTTACCCATCCTGCTCCTGCTAAAAATAGTCGCGGCCACTGGCATTTCAGTGTCCCGATACACATTGTAGCCAGTGATGGTTAGCATTCCGCGCCCTATGCTGCTGTCGGACTTGTTCCCCGTGGGAACATCATGCCATAATCCGACACTTGTATCACTAAGCCGCACTACCTCATATGGTATGCACGAACGCTTGCGATTGTTTCGGCTAATGGACGCACAGCAAAAAATTTGGAGAGGACTCATTGTTGTCTGTTCTCCTCAAAATTAAGTTTGCAATGCTCACCAAAAAATTCCAAAGCTTTTTTGTCGTAAGCATTAGCTGCTTCTTCTGGCGTTTCAAATACACCAAGATAATAACACTTATTGTTAAACCAAATTTTGGCGTCCCATTTTTTCTTGCTTACAAAAACGCCAACATAGCCAGATTTTCCTTGAGGTTTACAACGTGATCTTTGTCTGTTTTGTCCAACCGTCACAAAACGCAAGTTCTCTGGACGGTTATCAAGAGCATCGTCGTTAATGTGATCCACAATCTGACCACGTTTTGCATTCATTATTTTTCTATGCAAAAAATCTCTACCGACCCTTGCGTATGGCCTTCCCTTAACAACTTGTATTTTTACTTCTTTTTCTAGCCAATCTTGCATATAGACATAGACATCCATTTTCTTTGGTTGTTCAATGTTTTTCTTTTTTTTCTTTGGGGGTATTCGGCGGGCTAAAGCCGTGCGCCCGCCTTTCTTTGCGGCTCCGTTTCGATTGACCCCGAATCGCCGCTCATTGGATTAATAATTCCTTGAGCTAGATCCGACCGATTGACTACACCTCGCCCCCGCAGGGGCAAAGGCAGTAGTCAAAATTGGATTCTCATTCCTATGAGTGAGTCCTCCGCTTTATTCCACAGATTGCGATCTAGGCTCCGAAGCCGCTCTTAGACCTTCAAACAACCGCAATCGACCTCCGAGGGTATTATCCCTCGCGCTTACCAAGATAGCTGAGTTGTGATGGCCTCCTTCGGTATTTTAGAGTTTATTCCCGAAGCCTCAAACGCATGGTGACGCTTGAGTCAAAGAGACGCCATCACATTTCAACCATCTTGGATTCCCACGCCGCAATGTGTTCAAGCGATGGGACGGATAGCTGGCTGTGAGTGCGGCGGTTTTACCCTTGCATACCTCGTCACAGGTTCTAGTGGCGTATGTCGCGCCCACTTCACGCTTGTCCTTCCAGACATGCGGAGGCTACGATACGTTCAAAATTAAGTCAAGAAAAGAAAAGGGTGCGGCTCCGAAGCGAGGTCTGGAAAGAGACAAGCGCGACAAAATGGAACCGCACCCAGATACAAGGATCGCCGCAGAGTAACGCCAGTGTTGTAGAGTGTCAACAAGAGAGTAATATGTTTCTGTGGATAAAGCATCTTACAAGGATTACTTGTGTACTCCCTACTGGCGGGAGGTAAGCCGACTTGTAAAGAAACGCTACGGCTGGAGATGCGGGGTATGCAACAGCCCTCTAGAACTCCAAGCCCACCACCGCACCTACGAACACCAAGGAGACGAACTCAATCACTTGGACGATCTGATCTGCCTCTGTAAGGTGTGCCACAAATTGTTCCACAGAGAGCAGAGGAAGGCTCTTAAACCGCGAAAGGCGCGGAAACGGAAGTCTCCACGCCTCTCCAATAATATTATTTGACGAATATTGAACGCCAAGTAGGCTTCTTTGTCAATAGTATTCTATGGCAAAACATACACCACTACCGACTATCAATAAAATCCTAGCCGAATGCTCTGTTTCAACTGTAGAAGAGTTGTCTGAGCGTTACGCTTTAAAAGCAGCAACTGTTCGCGGCATCCTCCGCCGCCATGGGCTTACCGCTAAAAAGCCCGATCCAGCCCGATTCTACATCTCAAAAGAGAGGCTGGAAGAAGTCCTTCAGGGTGGATGGATGACCCTGCTTGATATGGCCAAAACCTTTGATTGCTCCCCGTCCAAAGTAACTTCCTCAATGAAGTATTACGGCCTCCAGCGCGGACGCAGGAAATATGTTCGCAACCGAATCAGGAAATCCACTGGAATCATCAAGGTTCTGGCGGCCATTCTCAACAACCCCGAAAAACCCTTGAACCAAATCGCTCAAGAGTTGATGGTAACACGGGAATACGTCAGCCAAATTGACGCCCAAGCCAGACAGGAAGGAATCATCAAATGAACGATACGCCCGAAACAGATCTGCTTCTTAGCAATCAACATCACGACTGTGTTCCCTTTGATGACTCTTGCGGCCAACTGGCAGAACTTTGCAGAAAGTTAGAACGAGAGCGCGATGAAGCTATTCAACAGCTTGAGGTTGGACATGTTCTTAATTCTGGTCTGTCAATCAAATTAGAACAATATCAACGCAATTTGGAACTTATTGCCGAAGACTGTGAGTCTTGGCTTAACTCCGAAAATGATGAACCAAGTGTTGAGTTTATAAAACTTGTAGCTAAATATGCTAGGGAGGCCATCAAATGACTGTAGGAAAGATAAACTCAACTAGCTACATCTCTCCAAGCGCCCCGATCATGGTGATGGAGGACATTATCGAACTAAAAGAAAAACAACTGGCCAAGGCTAGGAAGGCCCTTCGTATGTGCATTGCCCCAGACGAAGAAGCTGAACGCCTTAAAGAAGAAGTCCTTCTGGAAGAATGAAAGAAGTTCCATCAGGATATGTTGAAATCAGAAAAGGGGTCTATGAGCGAATCGACGTTATCCAAAGAGCCTTTCTTAAAAATAAAAGTTCCAGTTCCAGCCCCAAGCCTCAACGCCCTGTTCGCAATGAACCACTGGGAAAGGGCAAAAGCAAAAAAGAACATTCAGGGCGCATTCATATACGCCTTACAACAAAGCGCAAAAGACTCATCGATCCTGACAATATCGTCGCAAAATACTTCGTTGACTGTCTCAGGTATGCTGGAGCAATTAACGATGACACTGAGAAAGATGTCACAATCGAAACCCGCCAAGAAAAAACTCGCGAAAAAGAAGAAACGATTATAGAGTTGTTTCGTGAATCAACAGCAGTTCAATGACGATTTAAACATCAACTTTGATGACACTGGAGACTTCATGCAATTCCCAGAACAGGAAGAAGGCTTTCGCGACAACCCTATTCGCAGACTTTTTGAACAGGACGAAGACTTAGATGTCGAAGAGTAGATGGATCAAAATACAATCAACTTTCTGGGGCGGTCTATTCTTAAATACCGCCAGTTCAAGCTGTCTTTTGTTCCGCAAAAGTATCTGATTACTGGCAAGGCTACCTCTGTAGGGTGGGCCGATGACAAGGAGCTACGCATAGCCACCAAGCGACCCCTGTCCACATGGCTGGATGTCTTTGTCCATGAGACCTGTCACCTAGACCAACAGCTTCAAAGGCCCAAGTGGCACAAGCCCCGCGAGGACGCACTTGGACATCTTGACAATTGGCTTGCTGGAAATCGCGTGGATTATGTCGATAAGTATATCCGTCTAGTTATTGAACTGGAATGGGATTGCGAAATGCGATCAGTCCGAAAGATTAGAGCTAACAAACTTCCAGTTGATTTAAAACAATATGCTCAAATGGCCAATGCCTACATCTTGGGCTACCATTGGACATTCAACAATCGCAAGTGGTGCAAAAAGAGTTACGAAACCAGCCGCATTTGGAGCCAGATGCCCGAAAAGATAATCCCCCTTAAAGATGCGCTTTGGCCCAAAGCCAAGCTGACAGATCCATACTATGATTGATTTGATGGGACTCAATGGAACAAATGGAAAAGATGATGACAGCTTTATACCCTGTCCGTCTTGTTCTGAATTAAACAATATCCTTGATATGGTTAATGAGTTCAAGGTTTCCGACTCTTCTTCAACTTACGATGTAATCAGGCTTATGGCGTCAGAACTGCTTATGTACAGGGCCAAAAATAACTACGAAACCGAACTAAAAAAACAGTTTATTAGCGGTATCTCTAAAAAGATCGATGAAATGGAACAATAGATTTCTTGATCTGGCCAAGCATGTGGCTGGCTGGAGTAAAGATCCAAGTAGCGCGGTTGGGGCGGTGATTGTTAGACCAGACAGAACAATCTGTTCTGTTGGGTTCAATGGATTCCCAAGAGGTGTGGAAGATTCGGCAGATCGTCTGTATGACCGCAAATACAAGTTGTTATTTACAGTCCACGCCGAAACAAACGCCATACTCTCAGCCAAAGAAGATCTCAAGGGATATTCCATCTATGTTTGGCCCTATCAACCTTGCGCCCACTGCATGGCCAATATCATCCAGTCGGGGATTACCAGCGTCTATTGTCCTGAAAATAAAATTGAACGTTGGATGGAATCTTTTGTCAAAGGTGAGGAAATGGCAAAAGAAGCAGAAGTTTCAATCATCTATTTATGAGCGATACTCCCGAAACAGACGCAAACAAATATCCCGCTGATACTTTTTGTGGCTCTGGCAGCAAAACGCCTGTTGTTCATGTGGATTTTGCTCGTAGATTAGAACGCAAACTTAATGAGGCATTAGCTAAAGTTGAATCAATTCATCAAGATAGACTTAAAGTTTTAGTTGAGCGCGACCAATGGCGGGAGTGTGCGGAAGGGTTTTATGAAATAGCTGACCGAGTTGAGTTACATATGGCCAAAGACCTAGTTTCCAAATTTGAAAGACTGAAGGGGGTAACGAAATGAGTACAGGACTAATCAAATCTTTTGAAGCTGTTACTGAATGGACTGAGATTACTCATTTCCAAGAAACCCACTACGGATACATTACCCGTGAGCGCATTCAAGACGGAGGAGACGCCTACTTTCTTTGGAGGCCAGACGAGGAACCGATCAAGCTCCAGCATATGTTTATGAGTGGGGTTGTTTTTGTAAAATTTGCAAACAATGAAGACAGCCACACCAGAGACTGACTATATGATAGCAAGCTATCGTTCCTGTGGATCACAAGCAATGGTTCCAGCGGCTATGGCTAAAAGACTTGAGTTGGAGAGGAACCAACTTCAGAAAGAATTGGACTTGTCTCGCAAGGAGATTAAGTTCATCAAGAAACAACTAGAACAGCTATTACAATGAGTGAAGAAACAAACAACGAATCCACGCAAGCCCCGTCTGATCTTCAGGAACGGGTTAACAAAGCCTATATCGCAAAGGGATATACTCTGCTCAACGGCGGAACGGATAACATTATTATGATCCAAGGAGAAAAAGACGGCAACTTTGTGGACATCATGCTTACCTATGACGGCATTTCAGAGGTTCTGGAAACCCTGAAGCCCGACATGGAAAAGAAGGTCATTATCTCCAATGACTAGCATCTGGCTAATTGGCGCGGTGGGCATCTGCTACGGAATCGTTTCTGTAGAACAAGCCATTCGCGGCAACTGGGCCTTGTCTGTCATCTGGGGAGGATATTGCTTCTCACAATGGGGACTTCTTTGGGTAACTCTTTACGGAGGGAAATAATGGTGGTATAATCCCTGCTTCGTTCTTTAACAGAAAGGAGGTGGGAAATATGTACGATACCAGTCATCTTGGAATCATTATCGGGCCATATGGAGGAATCGGTTATGCTGGAAAAATACAGCGGGAGGATTTGGAGCAAGTCGCCAAGACTTGTGTCGGATTGTTCCGTTGGGCAAAACGATTGCTTTGTAAGTTGCTGTGATGGCGGTGGGGGCGGGGGTTTTGTGGTTATCTCCTCCGCCCCCTTCATCCTATGAATGACATTATCCAGTCGATATTTTGGCTTCTTATTTCCATCGTGCTTTTCAGATTCATTATGGATTGCATAACCCCAAAAGAATGAAACCCATCGTATTTTTATTTTTTGCCGTAACCACAACCATTGTTTGGTCTTTTGCCATTTATGGAGCCTACATCTACTTCTGCAAATAAGCTGGAAAACTGGATCAAGAATCGGTATGCCGACCAGAAAGAAGTCCTCAACGCCCTACAGGAATACGGGGTTATCTCCGACAACTGCATAGACGTTAAGGATGTGGGCAATGATCGGGAAGCAATGATGTGGGTTGCAAAAAACTTTGAACATTATCAAAGACACAAGGTCTAATAGAACAATGGAAACCTGTTTTGAAGTAGGACAACGCGCCGAACAACGCTTTGCACAACTATTACAGAATCCCCAATTCTCCACGCCAGAACAAGATATGGAGGCTCATTGGGATGTGATGGACGTTAACGGCAAGAAGTACGATGTTAAGGCCATGAAGAAGTGGAGGCGCGAAGACCCTGACCCTACAGACAGAATGCATTACGTCGAGCTACGAAACGTCCACGGAAACCTTGGCTGGCTTTACGGGGAGGCCGACTACATAGCCTTTGAGACCAGAAAGTATTGGCTTGTAGTAGATCGCAAGTTTCTCATGGCCTTTGTCGAGGGGGCCACACAGAAAAACCTGAGAAGCCAAAAGCCCGAAGTTTACAAACTTTACCAACGAGAAGGTAGAAAAGATCTGATGACAGTGGTTCCCACAGTGGATCTACTGGCTATTAGTGAAACAACAATAAAAAAATGAATAAACAACCTAAAGACAACAGCGGGGTCTTGTTCCCCAACAAAAGCGATAACCCCAAAGCTCCTGCATACAAAGGCAAGGCTTTGATCAACGGAGTCAATCTCGACATTGCTGGCTGGAAACAGACCTCGCAAAAGGGAGAACAGTATCTGAGCATCAAGTTCTCTCCTCCGTACAAGAAGGAAGAAGAAGTAGACGAGGCGTTCTAATTTCAAGGGGGGTGGAGAACAAGCTCCCCAGTCAGTTCTCTGCCCCCTTCCTTCCATATGAATGCCACAATCGAACAGCTTAACGATGATTTGTCCCACGCCGAATCCACGTTAAGAACACTGTTAGAGTCTACCCGCGACTGGCTGGATAGCGAGATCAAAGAGTCTGGAGAAGATTTCGTTAATGGTATACAACGCCGAATCATAGACCGCCATCCCCAATTGGGATGGGTGGTTGATCCACTGGAGTTCTAGTTATGAACGATACGCCAGAAACAGACGCCATTCACTATGAAGAGGTGGATTGTTTAGAAAACAGGTATGCTCTTCTTGTTAATTGTTGTCGGGAAATAGAGCGCGAACGCAATCTTGCGCTTCTGGCATTGCACCAATGCTATGCCGCCACAGGAGAAGACGCTGGATACATAGATGATTTTCGGGCGCTGGTTGACCGAGAAAAACACACAGTCAATGCGGTTCGCGAAATGCGAAAAGAGTTAGATAGGTTAACCGCCGAATACAGAGATAGCAAGGATTAAGCTATGGCAGCAGGCAAGGGAGATAGACCCCGCAAAGTAAACGGCCCGAAGTATCGGGATAACTACGATTCTATTGCTTGGAAGAAGAAAAAACCTATTGACGCCAAGAACCACGAATCCATAAACACAAATAATTTGCTAGGTGTAGAGCCAAGCGCAAATAGAGGGGGTGGGGCTAAAGGTCTTGCCCCCTCTTAAAAAGAATGAATATTATCAAACTTGGTAATTCTTTCTATGAAGTAAAGGTTGTAGATGGAATAAGAATGGTTAAGGCTGGGCAATGGATGGAAGCATCCAAATTTGTTAGTTGGCTTTCAGACAATAATAAAAATTCAGAATTAACAGATTTGGTTAAGCTTGGAATCAATCAAATAAAGAAAAAATGAAAGCTAAAGTCATTGGAATCAAGCAAGACCGCAACCCAGCAATCCATGCCCCAAAACCCCGAAACGTGAACCCAAAGATCAATAAACTGCTCAAAGACGGAAGGCTACTACCGCTCTATTCGGCCCTAGGAGACACTTTGTGTCTAGTGGGCTACAAGCGTAAGCCCTCAAGCAGAAAGTCCCACCACAAGCCCCTTATGCTCAAACAACCCATACCCTTGGGGCCAATTGAGACCAAGCCCGAAGATGACAACAAGTGAGGCAGCCCTAATACTAGAGGACAGGGAAGAGTCCTTCTTGCTGGCAGACGGCCTAGAAGAGGCTTTTATCGGTATAGGCTATTCCTTCCATACTCCGATAGCAATCTACTCAAAGAAGAAGGCTATCAAGTGCCTAGAAAAGAAAGGTATGGATAAAGAACAGGCTCTAGAGTTCTTCGACTACAACATCGCAGGAGCTTATGTCGGAGACCAAACCCCGATCTTCTTGGAAGACCTTGACTGCTAGGTTACTATATCAAACCTATGGGAATGTTAGAAAATTCAATTAAAGCCCTCAAAAACGCTCTGGGAGACCTCTTCCCAGAAGAAAAGCCATCTGCGCTCCCCATCTTCCCCCAAGAGGCTCCTAGCGGCCCCCAAGAGCCGACAATCACTATCCGTAAATCCCGACAAGAAACCCAATCCCCGCAAACCCCGACCCAATCCCTAGGTAAGATAACAAGCTACAACTGGAAGGGAGACCCCTACACAGACAGCCAAAGCAGAGCCATGGTGGGAAGCTTCGGAAAATTAACCCCAGAAGGTATGGCAGTAAGCCCAGACATAGAGAAGCAATTCAAAGATATGGGGATCAAACCCAAAGACAAAGTCCTCCTAACCCTAGCAGACGGCTCCCAACTGGAAAGAACATGGGAAGACCGAACCATGCAGGACAAACAAGCCATACGAAAGTTCGGCAAACCCCTCACAGGAAGATTCGACCTCCACCACCCCTACGGAACCTCCCCCTACGAAAAAGACGGAGTAGCCGTAGTAGGATTCCAAAAAATCGCCACAGCAGAGTAATTCGCCATCAACGGCGAATATGTCTAAAAATCAGCGATAATTCGACATATCAGACGAGATATGTATAAGCCGTAAACATATCAGAAAAAAATATTTGAGAGGGCCTAACGTCCCTTGAATAGGGGGGGGTATCAGTTCAGTAATTAGTCAAGACGGGGGGGGTAGGCAATGATAAGCCATTCTCTTATTTAGATTTTGAGTAATTTTTCTTGAGTGGGGTATTTTTTGTTCGACGCTGTTCGCGCTAATGGAAGGTTGGGGGCGAGACCCGTGTGGTGGGGTCTGTGATTTGCGAGCGGGTTCTCGCTGTATGCGCTGGCCTCTGGCCTCGCCTGTCTCGCGCTGGCTAGTGCGCTCCGTTGTGCGGCCCGTCTTCGCTGTCCATCTCTGTTCGCCTCTGTAGGTTCTCTGTATATGATACATGATTCGCGGCTTATACGGCTCTCTGGCGCGTTTTGATTGTGCGTCCGCTGTCCTGACATTGGGGAACCAACAGAGAAGCGGGGCAAACCATGCCAAGCGCAAACCAAGGGCAACGCTAGACCAACGCCCAAACCTATGCAGGAAACCCCGAACCTAATCAGGGCAAAGAAAAACCCCGCCAAGCTTTCGCCTGACGGGGCATGAGAGGAAAGCGGGGAAGACTATCCGACGAAGTGACGGACGCCCGAAAATAATGCAGGCTCCCCGCCTAGCCTCCGATTGTCGGCAACGATCATCTCGTGGAACCGCTCCTCAACCGCATCCTCCATCGCGGCAAAAAGCGGATCATTAATGCTCTTCACGCCTAGGAAATCGGCAATCATCGCGGCCCTGTCGGCGGTTGCCTTCCAGTGATACGCGAGCGGAAGCGTTGCCCTGTCGAGAATCTGCGCGGCAGTTTCCTCCGCGCCCGTTGTTTTGCTAGGTGATGCGTTCATCAGGGGCAAATCTATTCGGAATATGTCGTCAGGCAAGAATTATTTTCAATTATTTTTCAGGGGCATAGGACATCAATGTCTTACCCCCCTCGGACATTTCGTGTCTTACCCCTTCCCGCACTTGTCCGCTTCAATCTCATTTGAAAATGAAATCTGGCCGCCCTAATTTTCCCCTAGTTAAACGAACGTATGAGTAATGTTTATTTTAATTTAAATTTTTCTTTGACATTCTCCGCTTCCCGTTCGATATTGCCCATGCATGAAAAAAACCATTCCTAATTCATCAGGCGAGCGTTGCGCTTTGCATGTTCGCGCCATCATCCGCAATCCGTCCCGTGCGTCATTCTACGTTTCGGGCATCATGCGCGAATTCAAAGAAGCTTCAGGCTTTGCCTTGTGCGTGGTCTTGAGTCTTTTTGTTTTCGGGTTTTCACTGGTCAACTATTTCTTTCAACACTGATTCACCATGCAAAACACTAAATACCACAAACTAACAGACGATGCCGTAAATCCCCTTCGCGATAAGCGTTGCCGATATGGCATTAAGTCCATCCCCGTATTTCGGGCGGGAGATATCATCAAGGAACGGATTGATGAGATGGAGATTTCGGGCATTCTTGTTCCCGTCTCCTATTATTCAATCACGATTGAGGGCAAAACCTACTGGGATCTCCCCCGCGAGGTTTTTCGCTCCTTGGCTACTATCCCGTATGAGTTAAATCCCGTGGAAGAATACGATGCCAAATTTGCGGGATATCGTCAGGATAATATGCTGCGAGATTTTTTAGCCCGTGGCATCCTGAAGATTGAAGACGTTCGCGAGTACTTTGACCGCGATTGATTCCCGCATCCGCTCCCGATTTATTCGGGGGCGGGACGGGGCGCAATGCTCCACAAAAAAACCAACTAGAAAAACCACAACATGAAAACAAAATACAAAACGATACAAATCCGAAACGAGAAAGACCTGAAACGGGCGGAAACGCTATGCTCTCGCGGCTGGCGCGTTGCCTCTGTTGGCTTCTCGTCCATTCAACTGGTTAAAAGCAAATGAAGAAAATCGAAATTTATCCTGTCGGCGGGAATGCTGATGAGACTCCCCGCTTTGGCAAGGGGGGCTGGGCATTCCATACTCATGCAGCCATTGACGGGCGCATTGCTTGCGGAATTAAGGGGCATTTCCTCTGCTGGGATACTTCTATTGAAGACCAAAGCGGAATGCCTAGCTGCCCGAAATGCGCTGTAAGGGTTGCCAAGGCTAGAGTTTCCCGCGATTGAGTCCCGCCACTGTCCCCTTTTCGGAGGGGGCAGCACGGGGCGCAACGCCTCACCACAAAAAACCAAATGAAAAAACAAAACGAAACGGGCGCGGGGATTCCTGCCGTGCAGACTGTCACACTTAAAAAGGGCTGGGGATACTGGGACGTTACGCATTATCCCTACGGGGGAAGCTTTCACCGCGCCGATCAGGATATGACGGGGAAAGTTGTCAGCGGTCCCGCCAATCTTTACGGGAAGGGGATGGAATATTCCGTTATCTGGGAAGATGGAAAGTCCGCCATTATTCCCGCCCGTGGAATCCTTAAAGACTAAATCACCATGAAAACCCTTCTTTCCATCGATACCAACGCAAAAACAGTCAAAGGGCAGGCGAAAGGATTCCTGACGGGGATTCTCTACCTTGCACCAGTCAAAGAGTCTGGAGCCATTAACGTATGCCCCCACGCTTCCAAAGGATGCGCGGCGGCTTGCCTATTCACGGCGGGGCGGGGAGCATTCGACAACGTCCGCAACGCACGGATCGAAAAGACTCTTGCCTTTGTCCGTGATCGGGCTGCATT
>Ga0315900_10004646_pt1 | contig 19251 bp, 11 predicted proteins | sample LakEriMetagenome_FD_203521 | JGI IMG/M metagenome (GOLD analysis project Ga0315900, IMG submission 203521) | Freshwater fungal communities from buoy surface, Lake Erie, Ohio, United States - Buoy 12 MA114 | ecosystem: Environmental > Aquatic > Freshwater > Lake > Lake biofilm | place: USA: Lake...
CCGGCCTACCCCCATCCCATCGATCTCAATCTCATTCCGCACATTGACCAGTTTCTTGACAATGGCTATACAAAGGAAGAGATGAAGATGATCAATGAAACCAGAAAAATTATGGATCTCAATACACTCGCCATTACCGCCACAACGGTGCGGGTGCCTGTACTGGGCGGTCATTCGGAATCAGTAAACCTGGAATTTGAAAAACCGGTCCGGCCGGCAGAAGCCCGGCTAATTCTGGCCGCAAGCCCCGGAATCGTACTGATGGACAATCCATCGGCAAACCAGTATCCCATGCCGCTTTTATCGCAGGGAAAAGATGAAGTTTTTGTGGGCAGAATCCGCCAGGATGAGAGCCTTCGGAACGGATTGAATTTATGGATTTGCGCAGACAACCTTCGCAAAGGTGCTGCTACCAATGCCGTCCAGATTGCAGAAAAGATGGCTGTAAAACGAGGACTTATTTAAACGCGGGCCGGTTCATACAGCTTGCAGAGAACAGCTGCAGCATAATCAATCTCTTCCGTAGTGTTGAATTTTCCGAAGGAAAACCGGACTGCCGGCCTTTCCTTATCTGCCCCAATTCCGCGAAGTACGTGAGAACCAATTTCAGAACCTGAACTGCAGGCAGATCCGCCGGATGCTGCAATTCCGTGTATATCAAGATTGAACAGCAACATTTCGCCAATTTCATTTGGGGGCAGACTCACATTAAGGATGGAATACATGCTGTCTTCCTCCCCGGAACGACCATTGAATTTTACATCCGGAATGCCAGCAAGGAGAGCATCCTTCATTCTTTTTTTCAGGGAATGAATGTGTGCATGGTTTTTCTCCAGTTCAAGAATTGAGTAATCCAGTGCCTCAGCCATGCCTGCAATTCCCATGATATTTTCTGTACCACCGCGCATGTTGCGCTCCTGCGAACCACCCTGTATGTACGAAGGAATCTTGCAATCAGGTGAAATGGCAATAAAGCCCACACCTTTGGGGCCATAAAACTTATGTGCAGAGGCAATCATGAAATCTGCCTTCCAGGCATCAAAATTATGACGGAATTTTCCGGCAGTCTGAACCGTATCCGAATGAAAAATACCGCCGCGTTCCTTAACTTCTGCAGCAATATCCTCAACCGGATAAATGTTTCCGATTTCATTATTAGCCTGCATTAGGGAAACAAACGAATCCGGAACTTCATCCATCCAGGCCCTGAGCTGATCAAAATTCAGATTTCCCTGCCTATCCGTTTCCAGCAGTTTCAGTTCGATTTCACCGGCTGAAGCAAGCGCTTCCAAAGCATGGAGCACCGCATGGTGCTCCAGCGGAGAACTGATGGCACGCCTTATTTTCCTGAAGCGTATGGAGGAAAAAATGGCCATGTTATCAGCTTCAGTACCACCTGAGGTAAAAAAAACCTGAGCAGGCTGAGTCCCGATCAGGGATGCAATTTTTTTCCGGGCCTTTTCAATAACTGATTTTGCCTCCCTTCCGTAAGCATGAACGGAAGAAGGATTCCCGAACTGCTCACTGAGAAAGGGCATCATGGCTTCGGCAACCCTGGGGTCGAGCCGGGTAGTGGCTGCGTTATCGAGATATACCTTCATTTGTTCAGGCACTGATGATATCTTTGATATCCCGGATTATTTTTGAAGTAAGGGATTCAACCTTTGTCAGAGAATCAGCCTCAGCGTAAATTCGGATAATGGGCTCTGTATTGGACTTTCGCAGGTGAACCCACTTGTCTTCAAAATCAATCTTAACCCCGTCAATCGTATTAACCTGCTCCCTTGAATACTTCAGCTGCATTTCTTCCAGAATCCGGTCTACATTGATCTCTGGTGTCAGCTCAATCTTGTTCTTAGACATAAAGTAGTTTGGATAGCCCGCCCTGAGTCTGGAAACAGGTCCGTTAAAGGTTGCCAGTTTCGACAGAAAGAGCGCGATTCCTACCAGGGCGTCACGGCCATAGTGAAGGTCCGGATAAATGATTCCTCCATTGCCTTCACCGCCGATTACAGCCTTCACTTCCTTCATTTTCTCAACCACATTTACCTCGCCAACCGCTGCTGCAAAATAGGCTCCTCCAGCTTTTGCAGTAACATCCCGGAGGGCGCGAGTTGAGCTGAGATTCGAAACGGTATTCCCTTTGGTTCTGGATAAAATGTAATCCGCCACCGCAACCAGGGTATATTCTTCCCCAAACATGCTGCCGTCTTCGTTTACCAGTGCAAGCCTGTCTACATCCGGATCTACAACAATGCCCAGATCAAAATTACCGTTTTTCATTTCAGATGAAATAAAAGTCAGGTTTTCAGGCACCGGTTCCGGATTGTGCGGAAAATTTCCATCCGGCTCACAGTAATACTTCCTGATGTTTTTCGGATTCACGCCCAGCGCTTCCAGCAGCAAGGGAACGGCAATGCCTCCGCTTGAATTGACAGCATCAAGTGCTATTTTAAAGTTTCGGGCGCGGATTGCTTCCACATCGACATGAGGAATTTTCAGAATTTCTTCAATGTGTTTCTGAAGATGCGTTTCATCCTTGCGGATGCTGCCCAGCTTTTTATTCTCAACAAAATGGAAGTCCTCTCTATCAGCAAGTTCAAGTACTTCTTTTCCGGCTTCTGCCGAAATAAATTCTCCTTCGGAATTGAGGAGTTTCAGGGCATTCCACTGAGAAGGATTATGACTTGCAGTAATGATGATGCCACCATCCGCCTCCTCAGCTACCACCGCCATCTGCACCGTCGGTGTGGTGCTCAAACCTAAATCAACCACATTAAGGCCAAGATTCCGCAGGCTGATGCAGATCAGATCAGAAATCCATGAACCAGATGGCCGTGCATCCCTGCCGATTACCAGCTTAGCATTTTTAGCTGTCCGGAGAACAACCGAACCAAAGGCGGATGCAAATTTTACAACATCGAGCGGACTGAGGTTTTCACCAGGCTTACCGCCAATGGTACCACGGATACCGGATATGGATTTGATCAGGGACACTTGCTATTTTTCTGGTTTAGATTTAAAAAAAGGGTCAAAAACAGGCCGTAAAAGTAGGTATTCCGAAGGACTCTTCCTTGGGACTTTTTCAATTAAATGGCCTGACATTGCTATCAGACAGACCTAAGCGTAAAGGAGGTGATTTCAGGCCAGATACCGAACCGGCCCGGATATCCAAGAAAACCAAAGCCCCGGTTTACATAAAGTTGCTGACCATTTTTTTCATAAAGACCAGCCCACTGCCGGTAGAGATACTGAACAGGACTCCAGCGGAATCCGGAAATTTCCACACCGAATTGCATGCCATGTGTATGGCCTGAAAACATGGCAGAAACCTGAGGAAATTCGGGCAAAACCTGCGCTTCCCAGTGACTCGGATCGTGGGATAGCAAAAGAATGGAAAGGTCTTTTTCAACTCCCTTCAGTGCTCTGCTGAGATCGCCGTATTTAGGGAAATTTCCTCTTGCTCCCCAATTCTGAATACCTGCAACCACCAGACTTTGACCGTCTTTTTCAATGCGCACATGCTCATCCATCAAAAGATTCCAGCCCATTTCGATGTAATGTGTCATCAGGTCACGCAAATTTTTCTCCTTTTCTTCTGGTGAATTCCATGCCTTGTAATCGCCATAATCGTGGTTTCCCAAAACAGAAAACACACCAAGAGGGGCTGTTATCCTTCCGAAAATATCCCTGTATGCATCAAATTCAGAGGCTTCATTGTTTACAAGATCGCCTGTAAAAAAGACCATATCGGGTTTCTCCGTCATCAGCATATCCACACCACGGCTCACTGCTTCCTGATTGTAAAAGCTGCCCGCATGCACATCTGAAATCTGGACCAACCTGATACCGTCAAAGGCAGAAGGCAAACCCCGGATGGATAAAACATGACGGTGCACCCGATAGCGGTAAGCACCTTTTACCATCCCGTACACAAGACTCACCACCGGGACTGCCGCAATCCCGGCCGCAATTTTTGCCAGTGCAGCTGAACGGCCGGGAGAATAAGCCCGGCCATCTCCCGATATCCGGGATTTCAGCCAGGTTCCGGTGAAACTTAAAACCCTGAAAGCATCTTCGGCCAGAAGAAAAAGAGACAGAATCAGCTTGGAAAAAAACAGAATAAAAAAGACCGACATGGTAAATACCATCAGCATCCTGTGATGAGCAGGAATTCCGCTAATCCTTATATAAAAAAGCGCAAGCAGAAGCCCGGCTGACAACATCCAGTAAGCATAAATCAGAAACTTCCTTGCGGGACCTGACTGAGGAAACAATTGCCTGAAAGCCTGAAAAGCATACCAGTCAATCGCAAGGAAAAACAGGGTTATTCCGAGTGGCGGAAGAATTTTCTGAAGGAGCATAGCGGATTCTTTACCACAAAAAAAGGGGCATAAGCCCCTTTTTGTTTCAGGTTCATGGTAATAAATTCATCTGCCTCACCATTACGCGGTCGGCTACCTGAATCCGTACCCAGTAAATTCCGGAGCGGGGACGGTCCATTTCGCGGGAAAGGGCAATTTCCGTCTGACCGGGTTCAAGCGAAAGTTCTCTCTTCCAGATGCAACCCCGACCCATGATATCAATGATGTCCACAGTCGCCTTACTCGCTCTGGCATTTTTAATTTCAAGCACAGGCAGTTCATTCAGGGATGGATTCGGATAAAGATTCAAAGCCAGCTCATCATCCTGAACATTGCTGACAGATGTGACGGTATTACTTATCTGGATGTCATCGATGTACAGGAAATTCCCACCTCCGGCTGTAAATTCAAATCTGAGCCGGAAGGTACTGGAACCGGAAAGGAATGATATGTTGGCACTGTCTTTTTTCCAGGCAGAAGCAGTCGGAACAAAAGAACCCTGTACTGTATTGCTTACAGTTGCCAGCGTTGAGCCTGTCCGGTTGTAGGCCTGAAACCAGGTTTTGCCGCAGTTGGTTGAATATGAAACAACGAGCTTATCTGAATTGGAAGTATTTCTTCTGGCAAAGGCATGTTTGAAATTCAGCTTCACATTGGTAAGAGAACCGGAAACTTCAAAAACCGGACTGATAAGGGTGTGCACATTTCCGGCGGCAGCAGCAGTATTGGAAATGGAAAGGCAGGCAGAACCACTGAAAGATGCCGAGGATGTCCGCTTCCAGGTCGGCACGGTCATTGGTTTTATATCCCAGTTTTTATCGGGATTTCCGGGAAAAACCGGGAATGTATTATCTTCAAAACCTTCCATATCAGAACCGGTATAGGAAGGACTGGAAGGCAGAATTCCTATCAGATTACTTTTTGTAAGGGAATCTTTACCGAACTGATTTGAAACCACCAGCTTTACATTATAAGTGCCCGATGTACTGTAAGTAACAACAGGATTAGGGGCCGTAGATGTTGCAGGCGTTCCTCCGGGAAATGTCCAGCTGTAGCGAACCGAATCCGGGTTGGCTACATTGTATGCAAGCTGAGTAAAATTCACCGGCTGACCCGCACAGAGACGGGTAACACTTGCTTTGAAATCCGGTTTTGGGGGACAATCCATCATCGGAGGAGCATCAGAAGTAGCACCTGTTGCAATAAGATTATTGGTTTTCCATAAACTGCTCCGGAATCCTATGGAAGAATTGATGGCAGCGTGCATTCTCAGCACCTGTCCTTTGGTGAACATCCTGCGGCAATTGGAGTATTCCATGTGATTTTCCACATTGGCTATCGGGCCGCAGTTATTCTGGCTAAGGGGGCAGGATGAATTGGCAACGCCCACACAATTGGGGGTATCCTGTACACCATCGTCGATATTGCAGTTGGTGGCAGCACCCGGTGTATTGGAGCTTCCCCAGGTATGAGGCAAGTTCAGATAATGTCCTACCTCATGCGTCATGGTGCGTGCCCGGTAGCCCGACTGACTGGTTCCGATGGAGCCAACATAATCACTGCGGGAAACAACACCCTCATTATTCTGGCCTGGAGCAGTACCCGGATAGTATGAATAGGCAGCAGCACCTGAAGCAACATTGGAACAAACCCAGATATTCAGGTATTTCCTTGTATCCCATGAAACTATGCTTTTCAGATTCTCATCGCCCTGCGTATGAAGGCTGGATTCTATGTAATTGATTCCTTCGGTGCAACGGCCCTGCGGATCTTTTGTCGCCAGACGGAAACGCATCTGCGGACGACCAATCAGTGGCTGAAACAGCGTTGAAACCTGAGCAGAATCGGCATTCAGATTCTGATAGTCCTCATTCATTACGCGGATGCAGTCGCGGATCTGGGCCTCGGATATCCTTTCTGCACCATAAGTGTGGAATACATGAAACACAACCGGTATGGTGATGGTGGAGTCCAGCAACTTATTGTCAGGACTCTGGATAAAATCCCTGGTGAATTGCTCCAGATCGTACAGGTTCTGCTGAAGCTGAGGATTCTGTTCAAGTGCTTCCCGAACAGCTTCTGAGGTTCCGCAGGGATGAACTTCTGTTTGCTGGGCCATAACCTGAAATCCCACAACAGAAAATGCGAAGGCTAAACAACTTTTCATCATGTAATCAACCTGCAGGATTAATTTTTGTTTTCCCAGCGGATAACCTGTACTCCTTCCTGGCTTTGGATGCGGATAAAGTAAAGGCCCTCCTTCTGTCTGCCGAAAGCGTCGTTCATCTTCACTCCGTGGTTTTCACCCAGCGGCAGATCATATCCGGCAAGTACTTTACCACTGATTTCGATAAGTTCGGCTCTTGCCTGACTTGCTCCGTTCAACCCTGTAATCAGCAGAGCATTGCCGTCTCCGGGATTCGGAATAATTTTTACACCGCCGGAAATCCTGGCTGCCTCTGTAATGGATGTGGTGATGCCGCCAATGCTTACATTGTCCAGATAAAGGAAATTTCCTTTATCGCTGGTCATTTCAAAGCGGATGCTGATGTTGTTTCCGGCTCCGGGAAGATTGCCAAGAGAAAGTGAATCAAAACGGTACTGATTTGGCTCCGGAATAAAAGTACCGGCAACTATATCAGAAGGTGTATCACCGATGGTGCTGAGTTTCGGATTGGTGGTGTTGTTACGCTTCAGCAATTCTACCCAGGTCCGTCCGCAATCCGAGGATGCCAGCACACGGAACTGATCGGCCGATGCCGCCGTTGTCATCCGGGCGTAGGCATAACGGAATTTCACAAAACGCTGCACATTCTCACCCGAAAGATCGAAAGAGGGACTTGTAAGTGTTCTCACATTCTGCAGATTCGTAAAATTCTTGATTCTCGCCGAAGCAGAACCCTGATAAGGTGAAAGCGAACTTCTCTGCCATGGATTTGCATCGGTTGTGGTGGCCCAGCTCAGATCCGGATTGGATGGCACATTAGGGAATGTTGCCGATTCAAACCCTTCAAATACCGGGCCGGCATTGGGTGCAACACCGGGCTTGATGGTCATTAGACCTGATTTGGTCAGTGTTTTCGGACCTGCATCGTTGCTGACCGTTAAGGCAACATCGTAATTTCCTGCCTGATTCCAGGTGGAAGTAACGCTGTTTCCCGACTGTGAAGGATTCACTGATCCGGGCATGTCCCAGTTATAAGTCCATCCTGTGGAAGGACCATTCAGCACCTGCACACTGAAACTGACGGGATCGCCTGTACAGGCGGTAGAAGATGCCGGAGAAAAATTAAACATGGGTTTCTGAATGGCACGGTAGGCAATTTCCCAGCCGGCTGCATTTCCATCGGCATTGGATTTGAAATTGAGGAACATTCTGGCATCGGCACTCTGGATTGTATCCGGAAGAGCGGAACCTGAGTACTTGCCAATGAGTTCTCCGGATGCGCTGGTACCGGAATAGGCGTAAAGCGTATCACCGGCTGCTATATTGAAGTTTCTGAATACCAGCTCTACCACTGCATTGCTGTCGTCCGGACTGATAAGCCAGCCGCAATCAGCGCCATGTGCATAGTTTTTTGAAGATCCGCTGCCGTCATCAAATATGCCGGATTTGGCATTCATTGCCTGAAGGGGCAGGCAGGTCATGCTGGTGTCTCCGGCAACAATACCGGAAATAATCAGGGAATAAGTCTGAACCTCAGGCTGTCCGTTTCCGGAAAATAAAGTTCCCTTGTTGCTGATTCTGATTTTGTAGGATTGTCCGGCAACGGGATTCGGAAGTTCTATCTTTTCAACATTATCTACTTTGTTGTCTCCTTTTCTGGCCGGACTGTTAAGACTGTCGGGATTTAGACGCCAGGGGAATGTAGTATCAGAACCGGCTTCGGTAAAGACACGCAAATCAAGATCATTCACCAGTTTGGGCGTACGCGAATTATAGGCCGCAGGTCCGGGCGTACCCTGAAAATCTGTCCAGCAAAGGGTTGCCACGAGTGGTTCATTTCCAGTGGCAGTAACCGTAATTTCCTGTGGCTCCTGATTATTAAGAACCGACTCCTTCAGCATACTTCTTGTGCTGTCGTTCAGTATGAGATCAGATGCTTTTCGGGTGTTCATAAGTCCCCATCCGAAGCGGTAATCCGGACCGGTCCAACCGCCCTGCGAAGGACTGAAACATTCGTCCGCTGTATGAATAACAAGGCCTTTGAGTGTACTGGACTTCATTTTCTTACCGAAATGGGTATTGCTGTAAAGTTCCTGCAACAACAGACAGGAACCGGCAACGGAAGGACCTGCCATGGAAGTACCGGATTGGGTAACATAATCATTATCTGCAGCAGAACCGGCAGAAAATACATTCACTCCGCATCCTACGATATCGGGTTTGATTCTTCCGTCATCGGCCGGTCCCCAGGAACTGAAGTCAGACATCGTTATTGATTGCGGACCACTGTATCCATTGGAATTGCCAACCACAGCGCCGACCGTAAGAATATTTTTGGCAGTGCTGTAGGTAGGCAGGCAGTCGTAAGGACCATTTCTGGGATGCTGGGGATCATTGGCGGGACCCTCATTCCGTGAGTTACCTGCTGATTTTACAATCAGGTATCCCGGAGCGTTGAAGGCAAGCCTGTCCCAGTCACGGGCCTGTGAATCATAAAAGCCAAACTTGTAATCATAGGTCGGATGCACATTATTGTTACCGTTCCAGGCCCAGTTACCGGATGCATCAATCGACCATCCGCAGACAGCCCCGTAAGAGTGATTGGAAATAATCAGACCCTGTGAAGCCCTTGCCGCCATTTCGGCATCGTCATTATTCCAGTCGTGGGCCAGCAGTTTTGCCTGATAGGCCATTCCGCGTGCATTAACGGAAACTCCTCCTGCAATCAGTGTGCCACCTACATGCGTTGCATGCTCACTCAGTGCCATGTTGCTGTTGTCTGCCTGCACTGCCCTTCCCTGGTACTCTCGGTGTGTAATACGGTTGGCTCCGCCATCCCATTCACCGATGGTAAAACTCCGGCCCGCAAGATTATAGCGGTTTGCAAGCGTGGCAGAAGGATAGACCTTGTTGGTCGAAATAGTCGCAGCTGCTCTTACATTATCTGTCTGAATAAACAGGGGTTTACCGTCAGGTTCGAAATCCACCAGCGACATTATCCTGCCATCGGGTAAAACCTGATGGATGCTTATGCCCTTCTCCCTGGCATACTGATCAATTTTTTTCTGAAGAAGTGCATCTTTTGAATGAAACTCCTGACTAAGGTTCTCAAGACGGAGAATTTCCTCCCTGCTTTGTTGAAGTGTTTGGGCAATGGCAATTTTTCCTGCCAGCAGGGTGAAGATTCCTGCATAAAGCAATTTCTTGTTCAGCATTCTGATAGGCATTGGTAAGTTGAAGTTAGCAACCATGAGGCTGCAAAAATGAAAAAATAGATAGAGAGGTTAATGTTTGAGAAATAAAAACGACAAATTCTTTCCTGTACTAAGACAACTTTAGCGCGACTTTGGTTGATGCAAATGGCTTTTATTCATGATTATGCCTGAAAATTTATTGATTCAGAAGCAAGGGAACATCCTTGCCACCCATGATGACCACCTTGGCATTGGGAGATGTAGCAAGTTCTTTCTGCGCTTTGATAAGTTCATACTGAAGCTGATTCTGGTTCAGATTGGTAGAAATGATTTTCTGGTAATCAGCAATCCCCTGTGCTTCTACCCTTTTGCGGTCAGCTTCCTGCCTTTCCTTTGCCAGCACAAACTGCATTTTCTGAGATTCCTGCTCGGCATTGATTTTCGATTCAATGGCCTGCTTCACCGAGTTGGGCAGCGTGATGTTGCGCACCAGAAGCTGCTCGAGTTCCAGTCCTCGCTTTGCAAAAATCACCTGAATTTCCTTAAAAATTTTAGCCTGAAACTCATCCCGGCGGGTAGAATACAATGAAACAGCATCATAGCCCACCGCATTATCACGGATTTTCGTACGGGTAACCGGCCTTACGATGGTTTCCCGGTACCCGATGCCGATTTCTTTCAGGATCCGCGGAGCCTGTACTTCATTAACCCGGTAAAGGACTGTTAGGTCAATCACCACTTCAAGTCCGTCCGAAGTAAGGACACGGATGGCATCATCGCCCGACTTATCTCCTTCATCGTGTATACCCGACATGGTATAGTTCTGCGTCTTGATGTCAAACCGTTCTACCGACACGAGCGGATTAATAAAATGCAGACCGCTGGAGAGGGTTTCGCCCTGAACTTTACCAAAAAGCACCGGCACCCCGGTCTCGCCTGGCTGAATGACCACGAAGCAGGCACTTGAAATACCAAAAAGAATCAGCCCCAAACCTCCGTACTGAAGCGGTTTAGCAAGCTTATTCTGCGGAAAATTGGCTGCGGCTGCACGAAATCCAAAAAAAACAGCAATCAGTCCGCCGAGAAAAAATAACATACTTTTGTGTTTTCAGTTGAGGTTATAAATGTCGGTAAAGTCTGGCAAATATCATCCCCCATATTTTCCGTTTGTACGGGAAATCGGCCTTACAATTTGCCTGACCATTATTTTTTTTCAGTCCTGCCGCCACCGCGATTCAGAATTGCCTGCGCTTCCGGCACCAAAAGCCTTTAAGCCGGATTATCCGGCCTACCTCAAATCCTTTTATTCCGAACCCTCCGGCAATCCGACTACCGAAGAGGGAATTGCGCTTGGCAGAGACCTGTTCTTTGAAAAAGCACTGTCCCTCGATTACAGCATTTCCTGTGCATCCTGCCATCGTCCTGAGCATGCTTTTTCCGATACTGCTGCCTTTTCCTCGGGTATCGGCGGACAAAAAGGAAAACGCAACGCGCCCTCCCTCCTCAATACCGCCCTTTTCCGTCGCTTTTTCTGGGACGGCCGCGATTCGAGCCTGGAAACTCAGGCGCTTCACCCCATATCCGACCCGACCGAAATGGGTCTGGAACCTGAAGCAGCAGTAAACAGAATTAAAAACATTCCCTCCTATCCTGAAAAATTCCGGAGAGCATTCGGCGACAAGGAGATTACAATCGACCGCATTGCAAGAGCTATCGCACAGTTTGAGCGCAGTCTGGTTTCGGGAAACTCCCGATACGACCGCTTCCTGCAAGGAAAATACAACCCGGATTCTGTGGAACTTCTTGGCATGCAGTTGTTTTTTACGCATCCTGATCCATTTGCCGGGCCCGGCGGACTTCGGGGAGGAAACTGCGGCGATTGCCACCTGCCCCAAACCCTTATGGGTGACCCCAACGGCTTCGACGGCTTTCACAATACCGGCATCGCAAAAGCTGGAGGAGGAGAAACCGGACTCCAGAAATTCACGGGAAAGCAAATTGATTTCGGCCGTTTCAAAACACCCGGACTGAGAAACATTGCCCTCACGGCCCCTTACATGCACGACGGTCGTTTCCGCACGCTGGAACAAGTACTGGACCATTACAATGCCGACACCCTTTTTCAGAAACCAAATCTTGATGTGCTGATTGTAAAAGGAACCAACGAGCGTTTCGGCACAAGTCTGGGACTCCGGGAAGATGAAAAGAAAGCCATCATCCGATTCCTGCACATGCTGACGGACAGCACTACTTTGCAGAATTGAAACAATTAGGGCTAATCAGGATTTGGAATCTAAGCCTGTATTTTTGTATAATTGGATATGAATATCGAGGAACCTGAAATTAATCAAATCAGGGAGCTTTGCCAAAATAACAGGGTAAAATCCCTTTATGCATTTGGTTCAGTAACCCGTGATGATTTTGATGATCAGTCGGATATTGATTTGGTGGTAGACTTCGAGGAAAAAGACCCTTTTAAATACACTGACCTCTACTTTAACCTCAAGGCAAAACTGGAAGAATTGTTGAAAAGACAAATTGATCTTCTGGAGGAAAGAGCAATCAGGAATCCAATTTTCAGACAACAGCTGGAAAAAACCCGGGTAAAAATTTATGGATATTAGCATCAAAACCCGGTTGATCGATATCCAACAGAGCATCCTGGAGATTTTTGATTTCCTTGGAGAACAGAGGGATTTCTATTCCTACCAGAAGGATCTGAAAACCAAAAAAGCAGTTGAACGGAATCTTGAAATTATTGGCGAGGCCGTTGGCAGAATCCTTAAAACAGATCCTTCCTTTCAACTGGAAAATGCGAAAAACATCATCGGCACCCGAAACAGGATAATTCACAGTTATGACAACATCTCTGACGAAGTAATCTGGACAATCGTAAGCAGAGACCTGCCAAAACTGAGAATTCAGGTAGACAAGCTCCTGCAGGACTTATAAGCATTTTCCATAAAATCATACCGGCGGGCGAGCAAGCCGAACCGTTTTTCTCCAGACTTAAGGGTTTAGCTTCCATTGGACCGGTGGTTTAATGTGCTGCCTGTCACAGCAACTCCACCTCCAGACCCAGCCGGCTTATCTCTTCAAAGAATTCCTCTGAAGCCTGAACTGAAAATGTCCTGCTGATGCCTTCCGCCTCCATCCGGTCCGTTTCGGAGAGAATTTTAATGCGGAAGCTCTGCCGGCCGGGATGATTTTTCAGGCAGTTCTGAAGTTCCTGCATCGGTATGCTGCTGATGTCTTCCAGGCGGATGCGCATCTCCAGACCCTTCATAAACTTCTCCCTCACTTCACTCAGAAGCATCATCTCCATCGGGTTGAACATAAACTCCGTCTGCGAACCGAAGCGCGGACGATTTTCACCACGCACAAAAATGAGATTACCCTCCCTCCCGTATTGCTCATACTTCAGGTAATCTTTTCCGAAGAGGGCAATTTCAAACTGACCGCTGTAATCCATTACCGTAAAGCGGCAATAGGGATTTCCGTTTTTGGCAATTTTCTGAATCCTGGAGGTTACCAGGCCGGCAAAGCGCAGTTCCCTGTTGCGGGCATCATCCACCTCGGTACAACCGATGTTGCAGAATTTATGAATGTCCCGCCTGAAAGGATCCAGCGGATGACCAGAAATGTAAAATCCAACCACATCGTATTCTCGCTTCAGTGCTTCCATCAGCGGCAGCTCCTCCATAAGCGGAACCTTGGGGATGGACACGCCTTCGGAAAGGCCGAGGCTTCCGAAAAGCGAGGTCTGGGCCGTATTCTGATGATTCGCCTTTGCAGATGCGTATTTCAGCATTTTGTCGATCAGATTCTGTTCGCCTTCGGCAAAGAAATGCGCCCGGTTGATGCCATCCTTTTTAAAGCCGTCGAAGGCCCCGGCGGCAGCCAGCGATTCCAGTGTTTTCCTGTTCAGGCCTTTCTGGTTGGTGCGGGTTACAAAATCCCAGATGGTGGTGAAGGGTCCGTTCTCTTCCCGTTCTTTCACCAGACTTTCCACCGCTGCCTCTCCCACCCCCTTGATGCCGGCAAGGCCGAAGCGGATTTCACCTTCCCGGTTGGGGGTGAAATCGGAGAATGACTCATTCACATCAGGCCCAAGCACCCTGATGCCCATGCGGTTGCATTCCTCCATGAAGAACTTCACCTTATCAATGTTGTCTTTTTCATTGGTAAGGTTGGCCGCCATGTATTCGGCCGGATAATGGGTCTTCAGCCAGGCGGTCTGAAATGCCACAAAGGCGTAGCAGGTGGAGTGGCTTTTGTTGAAGGCATAGGCAGCAAAGGCTTCCCAGTCGGTCCAGATTTTCTCGAGCTTGTCGGCAGGAAAGCCCTTGGCCGAAGCCTTTTCAATGAACTGAGGCTTGAGCTTGTCCAGGGTTTTCCTGTCCTTTTTACCCATGGCCTTTCGCAGCACATCCGCATCGCCTTTTGTAAAGCCGGCGAGTTGCTGGGAAAGAAGCATCACCTGCTCCTGGTACACCGTAATTCCATAGGTTTCCTGGAGGATTTCCTCCATCTCAGGCAAATCGTAGCTGATGGCTTCCAGCCCGTGTTTACGCCGGATGAAATTCGGAATGTATTCAATCGGACCGGGGCGGTACAGCGCATTCATGGCGATGAGGTCTTCAAACTTATTGGGCTTGAGGTCCTTCATGTGCTTCTGCATTCCCGCCGATTCAAACTGAAAAATACCGTTCAGTTCGCCCCGCTGAAAAAGTTCGTAGGTAGCCGCATCTTCCAGGTCCACGGCATCCATGTCGAATTCCTTTCCGTGGTTTTTCCTGATCAGGCGGAGGCAGTTTTTGATGATGGTGAGGGTTTTAAGCCCAAGAAAGTCCATCTTGATTACCCCGGCATCCTCCACCACCTTTCCCTCAAACTGGGTAAGCAGGAAATCAGAATCCTTTGCGGTTGAAAGCGGCAGGAGCTCGGTAAGATCCGAAGGGGCAATGATTACACCGGCAGCGTGCACACCCGTGTTACGGACCGATCCCTCCAGTACCATGGCTTCGGAGAGAACCGTGGAGCGCAGGTCCTTTTTATCGGAGTGAATTTCCCTGAGCTGTTTGACCAGTCCGATTGCATCGTTGTCAAGTTCTTCCTTGGATTTGAGACTTCCCTCTCCCTCCAGTGGTGCCAGCAGCAGCCGTTTGAGCTTATAGTTGGCACCCGGTTTATCGGGTACCAGCTTGGTAAGTCCAACCGCCTGATCCAACGGCAAATCCAGCACTCGGGCAACGTCCTTGATGGAGGTCTTGGCCGCCATGGTGCCGTAGGTTACAATCTGGGCAACCTGATTCTTGCCGTATTTTTCCACCACATAATCGAGCACCTTCTGCCGGCCTTCGTCGTCGAAATCGGTATCGATATCGGGCATGGACTTACGGTCGGGATTGAGGAAACGCTCGAAGAGCAGCTTGTACTTGATGGGATCGATGTTGGTGATGCCGATGCAGTAAGCCACCACCGAGCCGGCGGCAGAACCACGGCCCGGACCCACAAAAACGCCGATTTCGCGGCCTGCGCGGATGAAGTCGGCCACAATCAGAAAGTAGCCGGCAAAGCCCATGGTTTTAATGGTGAACAACTCAAAGTCAATCCGCTCACGGGCTTCTTCGCTGATTTCACCATAACGCTTGCCTGCACCTTCGTAGGTGAGATGCTTCAGGTATTCCCACTGGTCATCGAAACCGGCAGGCATCGGAAAATTCGGAAGGAGAATTTCGCGCTTAAGGTCGAGTTTGTCAACCTTATCCACCAGTTGCTGCGTATTTTCCAGCACCTGAGGCATATCGGAAAACACCGCTTCCATCTCCGCCTTTGTCTTGAAATAAAACTGGTCGTTGGGAAACTTGAATCGGCGGTTTTTCACCACCATGTCTTCCCTCACGAAATCATCAAAACCAGGCGTGCTTTGCTTTTCACCTGTATTGATGCAAAGCAGGATGTCGTGGGCATTGTAATCTTCGCGGTTGGTGTAGTGGCTGTCGTTGGAACAGATAACCGGCACATGGTACTTGTGTGCAAACTTCAGAAGCACTTCGTTCACTGCATCCTGCTCCGGCATATTATGCCGCTGAAGCTCAATGAAATAATCGTCACCAAATAATTCCAGCCACCAGCGGAATTCCTTTTCGCCTGCCTCCTCGCCCTGATTCAGAATGGTTTGCGGCACATAGGCACCAATGCAGCAGGTGGTGGCAATCAGGCCTTCGTGGTACTTTTCAATCAGTGCCTTGTCGATGCGGGGATAGAGGCCATACTTACCGTCAATCCAGCCGAGCGAACATAGTTTGGACAGATTTTTATATCCCTGCGCGTTTTTGGCAATGAGCAGCTGGTGATAACGGTCGTCTTTTTCCTGCTTGGTGAATTTCTTGCGGTGCATGTCTTCCACCACATAAAATTCGCAGCCCACAATGGGTTTTACGCCGGCCTTATTAGCCTCGTTTACAAACTGAAAAACCCCGAACATATTGCCATGATCGGTAATGGCGCAGGCACAGTGACCATCCTCTTTTGCCTTGTGCAGCATATCGCCGATGCCGGCGGCACCATCGAGCAGCGAGAATTGGGTATGGCAGTGAAGATGGGAAAACTGTGGCATTCAGATAGCTGATTTTCAGTGCAAAAAAGATTTATTTCGAAAAAATAAACCGGATAGTAAAACTATCATTCTAAAATCAAATCAGTGAAAAAATCAACAGGAATACTCCAAGAAATTCTAGAACAGTATTGTTCTTGTATAAAAATAAACAACCCTGGCACTGCTTAAATCAATTGGCCTCCCATTAATTCTATTTCGAGGAAAAATTTTTGCGAATTCGATAAGAGCCGCATTTCATCCAATTACCCTGTAGCACAAAAGTTTGAGCCATTATGAGAAATCCGGAATTAATGGTTTTTTGAAAAAAGATAAACCCCCGCCGGAGCAGGGGTTTCTGAAATTTCGGAAGTAATTCAGGTTTTTTAGGAAGAAGTGATTTTCATCAATTCAAATCCCCTCCCACTAAACACTAATCACTGAACACTAATTACTTCATCACAATCACTTTCTCCACCGGAGCCTTGGCAGGAACATTTACATGCTTCTTACCGGTGGAAATGAATGGTCCGATGACCAGCGCCACGATGGACATCAGTTTGATGAGGATGTTCATGGAAGGACCGGAAGTATCCTTGAAAGGATCACCCACAGTGTCACCGGTTACGGAAGCCTTGTGCGGCTCAGATTTCTTGTAGTACATCTGGCCGTCGATGTTCACACCTTTTTCGAAAGACTTCTTGGCATTGTCCCAGGCACCACCGGCATTGTTCTGGAAAATACCCATCAGTACACCGGCTACGGTTACACCGGCCAGCAAACCACCCAGCATTTCAGCGGAAGAAGTATCATGGAAAACACCTTTAAAACCAAAACCTACAATCACCGGAGTAAGCAGGGCAATGGCACCGGGCATCATCATCTCACGGATGGAAGCCTTGGTGGAAATCGCCACGCACTTTTCATACTCAGGCTTGGCCTTGTACTCCATAATGCCGGGGATTTCTTTGAACTGACGACGAACCTCCTTCACCATATCCATGGCAGCACGGCCCACGGCAGAAATGGCAAGTGCCGAGAAAATAAACGGAATCATCGCTCCGACAAAAAGAGCCGCCAGAACAGGCGCCTTGAAAATGTCGATGGAATCAATGCCGGAAACACCCACGAAGGCAGCGAAAAGCGCCAGGGAAGTAAGGGCAGCCGAAGCAATGGCGAAACCTTTTCCGGTCGCAGCGGTGGTGTTACCCACGGCATCCAGGTTATCGGTGCGGTGACGCACTTCCTCCGGAAGACCAGACATCTCGGCAATACCGCCGGCGTTATCGGCAATCGGACCAAAAGCATCAATGGCCAGCTGCATGGCAGTGGTAGCCATCATACCGGCAGCCGCGATGGCTACGCCGTACAGTCCGGCAAAGGAGTAAGAAACAATGATACCGGCAGCAAGTGTCAGAATCGGAAGCACCGTAGACTCCATACCTACTGCCAGACCGCCGATGATGTTGGTGGCATGGCCGGTAGAAGAACGGTTGATGATGGAAAGAACCGGACGACGGCCCATGGCGGTGTAATACTCAGTGATGATGCTCATCAGGGCACCCACGATAAGTCCGGTGAAAATGGCCCAGAACACATCCATGGAAGTGAACTCAAATCCGCGGATGCTGAGGGTTTCAGGAAGCATGTACTTCACCAGGAAGAAAGAGGCACCGGCAGTCAGGAGGATGGACGACCAGTTACCCAGGTTCAGAGCATTCTGTACGCTGGAATCTTCACCGGAAACCCGAACGAAGAGCGTTCCGATGATGGAGAAAATCAGACCCATACCGGCAATCACCATTGGAAGGAGAATCGGAGAAAGTCCGCCGAAACCGTCGCCGGAGGCATCAATTTCCTGACCCAGAACCATGGTGGCAAGGATGGTGGCCACATAGGAACCGAAAAGGTCGGCGCCCATGCCGGCTACATCACCCACATTATCACCCACATTGTCGGCGATGGTGGCAGGGTTACGCACATCATCTTCCGGAATACCAGCTTCTACTTTACCTACCAGGTCAGCGCCCACATCGGCCGCTTTGGTGTAGATACCGCCGCCCACACGGGCAAAGAGCGCGATGGATTCCGCACCGAGCGAAAATCCGGCCAGCACTTCAATGGCCTTAATCATACCCGGACCGGTTGGAGAACCATCCGCGGCATACATATGATAAAATACGATGAAAAGACTTCCGAGACCGAGAACCGCAAGACCGGCCACGCCAAGACCCATCACCGTTCCGCCGGTGAAGGAAACGGCGAGTGCCTTGGAAAGAGAAGTACGGGCGGCCTGCGTGGTGCGGACATTCGCCTTGGTAGCGATGTTCATACCGATGTAACCGGCCAGGGCCGAAAGAACGGCACCAATGAGGAATGAAATCGCAATTACCGGACTGGAAGTTTCCAGCAAAGTACCGGACCAGGCCAGCAGGAGAGAAGTGAAAACAGCAAAATAGCTCAGGATTTTCCACTCAGCCTTCAGAAAGGCCATGGCGCCGCTGGCAATGTAGCCGGCAAGTTCCTGCATCTTCTCATCTCCGGCATCCTGCGAAGATACCCAGGCCGACTTGGCCCACATGACAATCAGGCCTACCAGTCCGAAGGCAGGTATGATGTACATCACTTTTTCCATGCGTTTTGTGTTTGTTTATTTTCTAAAAATCGGGCTGCAAATATAGGCAATGCTTTAATACCTCCTAATCTGGCAGTATTCTTTGATTGTTAAGGAATTATGAATACGATGAGAAAACCGGCGTTCATGAAAAGCCTTATTTTTCTCTATTCGGCCGCCTTTTCCGGCTGTCCGGGGGTACGCTTCGCTTCCGTGCCGCCTCCGGCGCCACCAAGCCCCTTCCATCCGGGGCGGAAATTCTTAGGTAGCGGCAGAAAATTTTCTGCCGCTACTTCTGGTCTTTCAGCGCCCAG
>Ga0315900_10004647_pt1 | contig 19248 bp, 15 predicted proteins | sample LakEriMetagenome_FD_203521 | JGI IMG/M metagenome (GOLD analysis project Ga0315900, IMG submission 203521) | Freshwater fungal communities from buoy surface, Lake Erie, Ohio, United States - Buoy 12 MA114 | ecosystem: Environmental > Aquatic > Freshwater > Lake > Lake biofilm | place: USA: Lake...
AACAGTGACCGGAGTCATTCACACCAACGCCTTCACCGCAACGGACAACGAAAGGACATGCACAGCGAATTGCATTTGTTTTGGCGGCGGGACACAGCCGACAAAACTCGTTGGATTCCATGCGTTTGCGATTGCCGGTTCTAATCCCAAGAAGGGTGGAATGGAATAGCCAGGGGGTGCTAACCCCTGGCTTACTAGCAAACCAGAAATCCAAGCCCTGGAGGGGCGACAGGGATGCTGGCGTGTTGGAAAACGTTGCGATATGTGTCCCCCCCTCGGGGGTCAGGTTTCCCGCGGAAACCCATCACTGGGGTTGGCACCCCAGGCTATTGCATGCCACGCCTCTAGCTTTCCGGCCCGCACCCGCCGCCGTCCCTTTTGTCGGCTGCATCCGGCGGGTAAACAACAAATAGCTGTGTCCCCACGGTCATCCCCATCAAAATTATTCCATTTCAGGATTAGAATATGACTATGTCGCAACCTGCCGATACATCGACAAATCCATGGCATGGGGATTGGAAGGAACGCTTAACCAGCTATCTTGATTCCCAAGGCTTTGGTGACTTGGAATCATTCTTAAATGCAAATCCGGGTGTTGGATATGTAAAACTTGCAAAGCAGTTAGGCGATGTGAACGTTGCCGCGATGCAGCTTTACGGAGAACATATTCGATTCGCCAACGCAAAAGGTCGACTACGAAGTGTGGCGATGGATTGTCTGGTCAGATTTATCAATGAGTATGTACGACGTGGTTGGGGCGTAGGTAGGCATTTTACTCATCGTTCAGCTTCGGCATTTGCAACTTGGGCAACAGCGATATCTGCTCATTGTCAAGATTCCAGCATGAAAGATAGGCTTAAACAAGTCTATGATGAGTTAGAGCGACTACCAATTCCTTTGGGCTGGTTACCGTCTAGTGCCAACGATCCTTTCATTATTTCGGCATTCGAAAGGGGGTGGCCTTTGAGATAGTCTCAAGCAAGACAGTCCACTACAATACCGAAGCCGAGTCTCGGACTATATGCAGCGAATTTTGGAAAAGCCAAAGTCGCCATGAAAACGCATATTCTGTCGTTGCATTCGAGGGCAATCATGTTCATTTAGGCTGCTAGAACCATGAAATCCTGTTACGCTTTGATAAATAGGTCTTTTCATTTATCGTTTGTTGATTCGACGAGTGTGTGTCGTCGTTTGGCAAATACTGAATACAAACTCAATCGTCGAGGGACACAAAAAAGTGGGCATTCGAGAGTTTCGAGATGACATAATCGACGACATGATGGCTGAAGCAATTCGCGCAAAATCCCCTACGGAACGGCTAGCTATAGCTTTCAACATGTGGCGTAGCGCGAGACGTATGATATTCGCAAACTTGCAGCGCGAGCATTCGGATTGGACTCTGGAGCAGTTGACAGCGGAAACAGCCAAAAGGATGTCCGGTGGACGTAACTGAACTACTTCTCCATACTACATCGGTACTGGAAAGTCTTGGAATCGAGTACCGTATTGTTGGGTCTATTGCTTCGATCGCATACGGAGAACCACGATTTACCAACTATGTCGATATCATCGTTCGGTTGAGACTGGAGCACGTCAAGGGATTATTGAAAGTGTTTTCGCCACCAGAATTCTACTGTTCAGAGCAGGCTATGGTTCACGCTATCCATCGCAAATTCCAATTTAACGTAATTCATCCTGCTTCGGGCCTCAAGGTGGACTTTATCGTCGTTTCTGACTCGGAGTTTGATCAATCAAGATTTCGACGAGGTAAGCGTCAATTAATAGATCAAGTTAACGAGGCGTGGTTTGCTTCGTCGGAAGATGTTATTTTGAAGAAGTTGGTTTACTTCCATGAGGGTGGGTCGGAGAAGCACTTGAGAGACGTAGCGGGAATTTTAAAGGTCCAGGCTGGCAAAACAGAAACGGAATATCTAGAGCATTGGGTCGCGGCTTTGGGAGTCGAGGAAGAATGGCAACTGGTGCAGGAGCGCTTGAAACGACAATAAACCTCTTTCGGCTTTTTGCTCTATGTCTGTAAAGAAGACCTCTCTCGCGAGTCAGATATCCAATTGAGTTTCGCATTCTTGGGAATCATCTATCGCTGAGCCGGACGGTTACTTTCAGTTCTTCCGAAGTCAATGGCTCTTGCGTCCGTAGTTGAGCAGCGAGGACTTCTAGCGTTGCATCGGAAGCATCATTGCGGGTCAACCTGCGTTGAGTGATTCTCTGTTGAAGCGTCGCCTCATCGGCCTGAAAATCGAGGATACGGAACTCGACCCCCTCCGACTCCGCCAATCGACGAAAGCGTGCGCGATCCGAATGTTTCAAAAATGTCGCATCGACGATGACGTCAAACCCCGATTGAAGTACGCAGGAAGCAATCTCCGACAGTCGCTCGTAGGTTACTTCCGAAGCACTCGGTGAGTACATTCCACTACCAACCTCACTACCGAATTGATCTGCTTTGGACGTCTTGAACAATCTTTTTCGTTCAATGTCCGAACGAACTCGGATCGCCCCTTGTTGTTCGACAATCTGCTGGCTACCAGTTGTCTTCCCGCTTCCGCTTGCACCGTGCGTAATCCACATTCTTCTCTTCTTCGGTTGCATCAGTTGAGCAGCCAACCGAATATAGGCATGGACCGGTTCTAATTGTTTGGTATCGAGAGGCTGATCATGATTCAATTGTCGCGCTCGGAGCAATGCGACTTTGGAACGGACCATTGCCCGGTAGACCAAATACCATCTCAGTACCACGAGCCCTCGATAGTCTCCTGTTTGTTCCAGATAGGCATTTAGAAAAGCGGAAGAAAGTTCCGGATGCCGCAATTCTTGCAAATCCATTACGAGAAATGCGACATCGCTAATGACGTCAATCCAAGCGAACTCGGTATTGAACTCGATACCGTCAAAGGGGACGAAATGATCTTTCCAGTATACGACATTGTCACAATGAAGATCACCGTGACACTCTCGGATGAATCCGCATTTGGCACGAGTCTGAAATTGTTCTCGATGTGACGCAAAGTAAGCATCTGTCCAGTTCTCGAGCAAGCGAACTGTCGCGTCTTGTCGAAGGCTCGGTTCGCCGAGTAGGACCTGAAAATTTTGCTTGGCCTGGTCGAAAATCCTGGGTACTAGTTCATCGATTCCACGATCCAATCGCATCGAATTACCATGAATACTCGCCATGTTAGCTGCGAGCTGCACGACCTGAGCGACCGTCACAAGATTCTTTGCCAGCCGGTCGCTCAACATCGCATCTGCATCAAATCGACGCATTCGCACGGCAAATTCGATCGGTTGTGCATCTCCATCCACACAATAATGACCATCCTCGAAAGTGATCGGAACCACATCGAGATACAATCCGTCTGCGTATCGGGTCCCCAGCCGAAGCTCTTCGCAACACGCATGATGACGCTTCGACAGCGTGCTGTAGTCTAGAAAATCCGTTTGGAGCGGCTTCTTGATTTTGTAAGCAAAGCCCCCGGCGAGAAGTATCCAGGAAATATGAGTTTCGTGAAGAACGACCTGCCCGTCCACAGAATGAACATAGGACGCTGGATTTAAAAGCGATTGAATACCTTCGTTGTCCATCTCCAATGGCCCTCCTGCGGCTATGGTCTTGAGTTCATCGCATCCTCACGCCGGCCTTTGCTGTCATTAGCTAGCGTTGAGTCCGTGGAGTCGGCTCCAACCTCTTAAGTGATTTTAGCTTACGCAACGTTTCGATGGTTTCGTCAAGCAACGTAACGAAACGGCTCTGAATTATTCAGAAAACCAAGGAGCGAATCTCATGCCAATCAAGGAATAAGAACTTGTATTTGGGTATTTGGTAGTGGCGAATTGCGCTATTGCGAAAGTTTCGCAAATTCAAGAGACTGCGTAACTTCTCGTCATGAAAAGGATTTCGTGAGGACCAACATGAATCGACTTTGCCATTCTCTGCTTGTTATTGCTTTTGCATTCATTTGTGCACCGAGCTCGGTTTTCGCATCGAGTGTCGGTGACTGTGTTGCCATGTATTTCTATAAACAGGGCTGTCCACAATGCCAAGCCATGCAGCGTCCGATCGAGCAACTAATCGAAGCGGGTTGGGCCGTACGTGCTATCGATACGGGTCGTGAGCCGGAACTTGCCATGCGTTGGCATGTTCTGCGTTACCCAACCCTCGTCCTAGTACGCAATAGCCGAGAAGTCGATCGAATCATCGCTCCATCGACTGCCCAAGAAATCCAACAAAGACTACTGGCCGGGTCGTCACCCGATAGTATTCGCGAACGAGGATCTACAGCAATCCAATCCGGAATGACCGTTCGCGGACAATCTGTGCCAGCGATCATTCCTATGGCTACCGCACTCGTGTCATCTACCGCTGTGAAGAGCGATTTCTCTATTCCCGCACCTGCCCCGAGCACTCGCTATGTGGATCCATCCATGGCAACCGTTCGAATTCGGGTTGATGAACCATCGCACGAAGCTGTCGGAACAGGCACCATTATCGATACATTCCAGGGGGAAGCCCTCGTGCTGACTTGCGGACATCTCTTCCGCGATACTCAAGGTCGAACACCGATCATTGTAGAGACTTTTGTAAATGGAGTTCCGAGACAACACCAAGCAACCTTAATTGATTTCCGCGCCGATAACGCAGACATCGGATTGGTTTCCTTTCGAACCGATCATGAAGTCGGAGCTGTTCGATTGGTGGATCACCGTGAAAAATTACGCGAAGGGGATCCCGTCTATAGCTGGGGATGTGATCAAGGTGCGGTGCCGTCTCGACGCGACTCGCGAATTACCAAACTGAATCGCTATCAAGGGGAGCCCAATGTAGAAGTCCTGGGAGCACCGGTTCAAGGTCGGAGCGGTGGCGGGCTTTTCAACGCAAAAGGTGAACTGATCGGCGTTTGTTACGCGGCAGATACCGAACGACACAACGAAGGCTTGTACAACGCACCTGAAGTCGTCTATCAACAGCTCAATCGATTAGGACTCCAGCGTCTTTACAGCTCTAACGGTAGTACCAACAATACTGCAGCAACGAATCGCGCACAACCACAGGAACAACCTACACAATCGATTCCAGCCCAAGCTCGAGTAACGGTCATGGTCGAACAAAATGGAACAACTCGGCAATGGCAGATCGATAACCCAACACCAGAGTTGATCAGCTCGCTTCAACAGCAATCCGCTACCAATCGCCGTTAAGAACCGCACGAAGAGCAATACCTGTCGGGGTATCCTGTTTGGCGAGTGCTTCTGGCGGGCCTTCACTTACGATGCAACCGCCATCGATGCCAGCACCAGGCCCCACGTCAATAATCCAATCGCAACAGCGAATGACATCCATATGATGTTCAATGACTAGGACGCTGTTCCCCCGTTCTACGAACCCTTGTAGAACGTCGATCAATCGGAACACGTCTGACGAATGCAGCCCTGTTGTTGGTTCGTCGAGTACGTAGAGCGTATTTCCAGTGTTGGTTCGTGCTAATTCGCTTGCTAATTTGATACGCTGTGCCTCGCCACCACTGATGGTCGTGGCTGGTTGCCCAATAGGCATATAACCAAGCCCTACGGATACCAAGCCCTCGAGTGGTTGTTTTAGTTTTGGTATCTCACTAAAAAAATCGGCCGCTTCCGCAATCGACATCTCTAGAATCTGAGCGATTGACTTTCCTTTGAAGCGTACTGCCAATGTCGATCGCTGGAATCGTGTCCCTCGACACTGCGGGCACAGAACATAAACATCGGCCAGAAAGTTCATTTCCAGTTTCTGCCGCCCTTGACCAGAGCACGTTTCGCATCGCCCAGCACCTGCATTGAAACTGAAGTGTGCTGCCGTAAAGCCTCGCTGTTTCGAATCCCGTGTCGATGCGTAGAGTTTGCGAATCTGGTCCCAGAAACCGCAATAGGTGGCTGGAGTGCTTCGAGGTGAACGACCGATGGGAGATTGATCGATCGCAATCAGTTTATCAATCTTTTCAAAACCATTGATTCGCTTGAAATGCGGTGGCACTGATTTTTTGTCACCGGAAAGACTCGCTGCGACGGCCGGCACCAACGTATCTTGGATCAACGTACTCTTGCCACTCCCGCTCACACCTGAAACTCCAACCAGTCGTCGCAACGGTATCGAAAGAGAGACACTCTGCACGTTGTGATGCGTGATGTTGATGAGTTCTAGGTAGTCCTCTGACTTTCCGACAGGACGATTCCGGCTAGTCAGTTTCTGGATCGCATCGCAGAGAGTCTTTGCCGTGACCGATTCAGGATACTTGTTGATCGACTGTCGGTTGAAGAACGACGCCGAAGGACCTTCTGCGACGATTCGGCCACCCTCGCGCCCCGCGCCTGGTCCACAATCGATAATCCAATCACACGCTCGCATGATCTCGTGGTCATGCTCCACCACCAAGATCGAGTTGCCTTTACGTTGCAGTTGACGCAATGACTCGATGAGAGCCTGGGTGTCTCGTGGGTGCAGACCGACAGAGGGTTCATCGAGGACGTAACAAACGCCAGTTAAACCGGTTCCGATACTGGTCGCTAAGCGGACTCGTTGCAATTCACCTCCGCTAAGTGTCTCAGCTGCCCGTCCAAGTGTGAGATACTCCAGTCCAACACTGCAAAGAAACTGGATTCGTGATTTGATTTCCTTCAAGATCGGTTCGCCAATGATCTGGCGATTTGCATTCAACCTGAGTTTGCTAAACCAATCGAGAACCTCGACAAGAGTCAACGAGGCAACATCTGCAATGTTCAGTCCGTTCAGCTTGATCGCGAGTGTCTCCTTCCTTAATCGAGCGCCGTTGCACTCCGTACAAACTTTTGTTCCCTCTGCCAGAGTACCGAAGCCTTCACATGTCGGGCAAGCGCCGTATTGGCTGTTGAAGCTGAATGTCCTGGGCTCGATCTCGATTAGATTGATTCCACACTGCATGCAACTGTATCGCGTCGAGAAAACTTTGCTCGACTCGACGGAATCGGCTGCCTTCTCGACGGTGCAAACCTCGACCAAGCCGTTGGACAATCGCACTGCGGTCTCAATCGATTCTTTGATTCGGTCTAGGTTCTCCTCTTTGAGAATAATGCGATCCACGACGGCGGAGATGCTGTGTTCTTTCCGGATGGCCAACGTCGGAATCTCTTCCATTTCGTAGACGACACCGTCGACTTTCGCACGGACTAAACCAGCTTTCGCAATGCGGTCAAAGATCTCGGAGTGAGCTCCTTTCCGGCCGATCACCATCGGAGCCAAAACCGTAAGTCTCGACTCTGTTTTCTGAAGATACACAGAGTCGACAATCTCATTCACCGACTGTCGATCGATGGGAGCACCGCATTGGTAGCAGGCAGGAATGGCAACCCTCGCCATAAGAAGCCGCAGATAGTCGTAGATTTCTGTAACTGTTCCAACAGTACTTCGAGGACTAAGCGAGCCTTGTTGCTGGTCGATGCACAACGATGGCTGGAGTCCCTGAATAGAATCCACGTCCGGACGATCGATTTGGTGAACGAACTGCCTGGCGTAGCTCGATAGGCTCTCTAGGTATTGACGCTGCCCCTCTGCGAAGATGGTATCGATCGCTAGCGAACTTTTTCCACTACCACTAACACCGGTAATCACAACAAACTGGCCGCGTGGCACATCCAAATCGACATTCTGGAGATTGTGTGTCCTGGCTCCACGAATTTGTATAGATCGAATAGGATTGGAAGACGCGACGCTAACCGTGGCTATTGCATTCTTCATCGTTGAAGACCTGCCTCGTAGATCATGTATAGCTTTGGTTCGAACAGAGTATTGATTGGAACATCGAGTGGTCCGTCATCGAGTGCGAACTGCTGACTCGTCTGAAAAACTTCGTCGGTCAGATAACGCAGTGCAATCGGGGGTAGTTTGATATTCGAAAAATCGAAGTCACGGCCCTTCACAACCGCAAGATTGAATCCCCATTCACCAAACGAGTTGAGGTAGGTTCTGTAGGGAAGCACTTGGAATCCGGCCGCTTGGATTGTACGGTTTATGGACCAAAACGCCTCACGTGTGATGATGGGCGAAGCGCTTTGTGTGCAGATAGCACCGCTAGGAGATAGGATTCGAGCGATCAACTCATAGAATTCGCGAGTGTACAGTTTGTTCAGTACTTCGCTGTGAGGATCTGGCAGATCGATCAAGATGCAGTCATAGAGCGGTGAGCTTGATTCCTGAATGGCTCGATAAGCATTCAGGACAAAGTTGAATGCGTCTTCATGGAAGAGCTTCACCTTGGGGTGGAGCAAGCTATCTTCGTTGAGTCTGCGAATTGGCGAAAAGGTTTTGCCCAAGTCGGTCATCCGCGGGTCGATATCGACGAGATCGATCGATTCCACGCTCGTGTGTTTCAATATCTCGCGAATCGCCAGTCCGTCTCCACCACCAAGCACCAGTACTTTGCGTGGTGTAGCAGCACAGCTCATGGCCGGGTGTACCAAAGCTTCGTGGTATCGATGTTCGTCGGAACCCGCAAACTGCAAGTGCCCATCGAGATAGAGTCGGATCTCTCCATTCCTCGGATGCTTGGTGACGACAATCCGTTGATAGGGAGTCTGCTCACGGTAGAGCATCTCATCAGCGAACAACTGGCCCTCAGCATACTTCGAGATAGCCGAGGTAAACACCATACCGCCGATGAGCATCAAAATGGTGAGCAAAACCGGGATCGCATAGTACTTCAGATTTGGATACGGTTTTCGCAAAACAATGATCGCTAATCCCGCGACCATGATGTTGAGCAATCCGATGGCAAAGGACGAACGAAACAAACCCAAACTAGGTAGGAGCAGCAGTGGGAAGCTGACGGAACCAATTAATGCACCGATGTAGTCTAAGCTCAAGACATGAGCGATGGATTCCGAGATGCTTTTCGATTGAGTAAGGATTCGCGTGAGGATGGGGATTTCTAACCCGACGAGTGTTCCGATGACAAGGATGAGACTGTACATCGTCGGCTTATACAACGCGTAGTATGGAAACACAAAAAAGAGGATCGCGGCACAGATTCCGCCCACGAAGGCAACCGCGATCTCGATCTGGACGAATCGCACCACAAGATTGGCGTGGATAAACTTTGTCAGATACGATCCGATCCCCATCGAGAACATAAAGAGCCCGATCGTAATCGAAAACTGTGCGACGCTATTCCCGAGCAAATAGCTGGAAACCGCAGCGATGATCAGTTCGTAGGCAATTCCACACAACGCGACGACCAGTACGGAAACCAAAAGCCATGAAGTTTGCCTAGGGGTTAACTGAATCGTTTCGTCTTGGGGATCGATATTGGACACAGGACTTCGAGGGTTAGTGGAGGTGTCGCATGAGGTCGCCTTGCCTTTATGTCAGGAAAAGCTTCCAATCAGCGAGAAGTATACTCGCAATCGAGAAAATCTCACAAACCGTAGGTGGTTCCCGCGATGGAAAAGAGAGAAGATCCGGCAATTAGAATTGAAAAGTTAGAGTTCTTGGTAGCTCATCTTCAGAAGTCGTTCGATGAACTGAACATGGTGGTATTCTCTCAGCAGCGTGAAATCGATCAGTTACGGCGTGCCGCCAATCGCATGGAAGAAGGCTATCGAGGCTTGCTGGAAGCGGATCGCGCACCACGCAGCCTAACCGACGACCGCCCACCTCATTACTGAGCCAGTAGCAATGGACTATCCTGTATTGCACTCATTTCGAAATCTTCAAGAGGATATAGTTCTATGTTTCACGTAGAGAAGCCTCTAAAGCCATGGAAAGCGAACCGCTTGGACTCGCGCTCTCAAGTAGGGTTGAGTGGACTTCGATTCGTCGGGGTTGCGATCGTGTTTTTGCTTCAACGCGATATTGTCGCAGAAGTCGACGCAATCCAAAAAGATGTCGTGGTCTATGGTGCAACTCCTGCCGGTATCGCGGCGGCGTTGGGTGCCGCTGAGGATGGTTGCAGCGTTTCGATTGTCGAACCGACGCATCGTATTGGCGGGCTTCTCACCAGCGGACTGTCGCACACGGACTTTCACTCTCGAGAAAGTCTGACTGGGGTGTATTTGAAGTTTGCAAAGCGGGTTAAGTCATACTACTCCAATCGATATGGACCGAACTCCCAACAAGTTGCCGATTGCTTTGACGGCACATTTGCAGAACCCAAGGTTAATTTGTTGATTCTCACGCAGATGCTCTCGGAACAGTCGCGAATCGATGTCATTCGAAACTCGACGTTGGTAAGCGTCGATGTTTCCAAAACTGATGCTGAGGCAAAAACGATTCGCAGTGTCACGGTGAAGGACGATGACAACAAACAGACGCGAATCGAATGTCGAATGGCAATCGACGCGACCTACGAAGGGGATCTGATGGCGATGGCTGGTGTGGCCTGGCGCGTCGGCCGCGAAGGTCAATCCGAGTACGGTGAGTCACTGGCGCCGAAAACGGCAGATAGCCAACTCCAAGCCTATAACTTTCGATTTATAATGACGAAGGATCCCGCAAATCGAGTCAAACCAAGAGCGCCGAAAGGATATCGTCGCGATGATTTTCTGGAGGTGCTGGAAGCGCTTCGCTCGAATCAAATCCGAACTATCTTTGGTTATCCGAAGCAGTGTATCTTCAAGGCACACGAACCACCTCTTCCAAACGGCAAGTATGATATCAACGACGTTTCTCAGAATTTGGTGAGGCTATCTTTGCCCGGCAAGAATCTTGGTTGGCCCACCGGCGATCCGAACACTCGCAAGGCCATATTCGAGGAGCATCTTCGGGACCAAGCTGGATTATTGTATTTCTTACAGAACGACGACTCTGTACCAGAGGTCTATCGCAAAGAAGCCCAGGTGTGGGGATGGTGCCTAGATGAGTTTGAAAACACCGATCATTTGCCGCCACAGTTATACGTACGCGAAGCCCGGCGCATGATAGGAGAGTACGTTTACGTTCAGCGAGACAGTGAACATGCCCCCGCAGATGCCAGAGCCGTGTATCATCCTGATGCGATTGCAATGGCAGATTACGGTAACAATTGCCATGGAACCGATCACGAAGGACCACGTTTTGGAGGAAAGCACACGGGTGAGTTCTATCATCCGGTTCCGCCTTACCAAATTCCTTTCGGAGTCCTATTGCCTCGTGATTTCGACAATCTGCTAGTACCCGCCGCGGTCAGTTCATCCCACGTTGGTTTCTGCGCATTGCGATTGGAGCCTGTTTGGATGTCGTTAGGTCAGGCATCAGGACATGCAGCAGCGCAAGCCATTCGAAAGAAGTCTTCTCTGAAGAAGATCGCCATTCGCGAATTGCAACATCGGCTTCATCAATCTGGGGCTGCCACGATCTATGTAAGCGACGTATTGCCTGACCATTCAGAGTTCGCCGCCGTTCAATGGTGGGGAATGCAAGGAGGTTTGCACGGGCTTTTCCCAATGCCCGAGAAACCTGGCCAGCGTGGTCGCAATATCCATGGACAATACTTTGAAGCCAATCCAGGACACACGGCGGATCTCGACATGGCTATCGACGATAAACTCATGCGACGCTGGAAAGGGATTGCAATCTTGATCGGACTAGACGCAAACCAATTAGATGGAATCAAGAGTGACGCGACACGTGGTGAATTCATTCGAAAAGTCCACTCGCTTTCGCTTACAAAGGGATTGGTCACTTCGCCAGCCCCCATTCCAAAGCTCCATTTAGCAGCCATGCCGAATCTTCATCCACCCGGGGAAGTCGACAAGATCGAACTTTTGTCACGAGTGATAACCAATGCCCGAGAATTGCCTGGTATCGTAATGGACGATGATGAAGCGACCTTGGTGGGTGCATGGGAGTACTCCACGCATACTCCGCCCTATGTCGGTCGAGCATACTTGCATGACAGGAAGGAAGAAAAAGGATCAAAATCTGCAACCTACACACCTTCGATCCCTCGAGAAGGTAAGTATGAAGTTCGGATTTCTCATTGCTACAACGTCCGCCGTGCGACCAACACCGTTTTCATTGTCAAGCACGCAGATGGCGAGACCCGGCACACAATCGATCAGCAGCAAAAGCCCGAACATGCCGATTTGTTTCGAACTTTAGGAACGTATCGATTCGAGAAAGGCACTAGCGGAAGCGTGCAAATTCTCAATGAAGGATCGCCGGGAAAGGTCGCCATTGCGGATGCCGTCCAATTCCTGCCCTTAGAATAGCCAACGATGGTGATAGTCCCTCGGAGCATATTCCTTTGGTTACAATAAAGCGAGCGGTGGGTAAGATTTTCCAATAATGAGGTTTGCAATAATGCACAGTCGCTTAGCTTCGGGTTGCTTGGCAGTTGTCAGTCTACTGACATTGGCCGCAAAGGGATCTGCTCAGCCCAAATTCCAATACGAATCGGAGGGGATCTCGGTCAGCATACCTGCCGCCGACGAACCCAAAGCTATGGAGTTCGGCCCCCAGTCCCTTTCGGCGGCTGCAAAATACGTAGAAGCGGGAGCTTTATCCTGGGCTCGCGATCGAGGCTGCGTCAACTGTCACACGACAGGCCCCTATTTAGTCGAACGATCCGCTTGGTCCAGGCAATGGGGGGCACCGAGTGAAGAGGTGCTGGAGAGTTTTCGCAGAGCGGTACCCAATACAATTTCCGTGGTGAAGGAAACCGAGAAGGACGGTCATCGTTTCTATCCAGGTGCTTTTTCTAGCGTCTGGCGAAGTCTTGGCTTAGCAGAATGGGATCGGCATATCACGAAATCGACTTCGGAATGGACCGATCGGTCGTTGCGAGATATGTTCGAGAGACAATCAAGCAACGGCTCTTTTGTCAGTCATGGTGAAGTCGAGATTCCTTACATCACCACCGACTTTGAACTTTCACTTCAGGCTGCTCGCGCCATTTCTTCTGCCCCAGGTTGGTTGCAGTCATTACAAGAACCAGTGCTCATTGCAAAAGTCGACAAACTCAAAGAGTGGCTTAGGACGGCTCAGCCAAAGAATGACTTTGATCGAGTAATCCGATTGCGGTTGCACAACATCATGCCAGAATTGTTGTCGGAGAAAGATCGAATGCAAGCGATCCATCTTCTAAGTTCCAAACAACACCCCGATGGAGGTTGGAGCACTCGCGACATGTCGGCTGTGAACGATTGGCATTTTGAAATCAGCGACCAAGTGCGCAAACTGATCGACGGAATGCCGGACGCTTCGAAGCCCGAAAGCGATGCATACATGACTGCCTTGGCGATCGTATTGCTTCGTCAAGCAGACGTTTCAGCGAGCGACTCGCGGATTCAGTCTGGACTAACGTGGCTAAAGCAAGAACAGCGGGTAAGTGGCCGCTGGTGGATGCACTCGCTTTATCGTGGCAACTATCACTACATCACTTACATCGCAACGATCGAAGCCCTGAAGGCATTGGATCTCTGCGGCGAACTCCCTCCATTGTCCTAGTCGTAATCCATGGTAGGAAATCCCTACGCCCGCGAGATTGACGCTGCAAATACCATTTCGCATGATCGTGGTTTTTGACATGGATTCAAGACGGGAAGTATCCAACCCCAATGATAACCGGACCGAGTGGAGTGCTAGGTTATTGTTCGTGGGTAATTGGTATGGCTGCATTCTTATCGGTCCCGTTCTGCACGCCGCTTGGATTGGTCTCTGCATGGAAGCTGTCCAAGCAGGTTGGGTCTCAACGTCGAGGCCTTTACGCGACGATATTGATCGCCATCTATTCGATGATTTGCTATTTCATCTACTTGCTGATAGTACACGACCCGTTCACAATCATCGTTTGGTGGCAGGACTAGGTACGGAAATCACTCGGTACGGAAATCACGCTAGTCCCCGCTACCGATAAATGCTCCGGAACTGCCGCCGTAACCTCGAGTAGCATTCATTTCCCAACGCATCTTTAAATTCTCGACTTCGAGACCTGGCAAGAAAATGCCAAGCAGAAAGCAAACCCTCCAGCACACGCCAGTTTTCCAAGCGAAACAAACATGCTTTCCCTCCTTTAGAATTCGGCACCACACAACAAGCGAGCGAAAAAATCCCATTGCGCGACAGCCGGAGTGATCAGGAGCATTTTTCAACTATTTTGGAAATTCTTCTAAACGAAATGGGTGTTTTGTCTGTCCTTCGGCACAAACACGACACAGCCGACAAAGGTAGCAGCGACGGTCCGTCTTGCCGTGCGCTCATAGACGTTTTCCGGGATTCTAGGTGCAAGTCGTATGGAATGTGTCTACTACTTGGACTTTTGTCATCATTTGACTTTGGTCAGCAGCGTCTTACACCAACGGTGAGGAACGCAACAAAGGACAGGTAAAATACAAATCTGAGGACTAGTCGTGCTGTAGATCTTTCTCGTCCGAGGAGTCTTCCTCGTCCGACGAATGTGGGTCGGCGGCGTCGGAGGATATAGCTCGAACAACCATAGTGGCGTAACAGCCTTTGGGAAGTTCAAAGCTCAAACGGAGTGCAAGCCGTCGATTGTGGAGTTCGTCGGTTTCCCAACTGTACTCGAGTTGCTTAGGAACAAGCCATGTTGCACGCATTCCTTTGGAAAAGAAAGTATCCCGAGGGTACTTCAATCGCATTTCTCTTCGTTCCATTCCGATCGATTGCAAAATCGCGTCCAGTGGCGGAAGCGTGGCTTCGTCCCATTCATGTTGTCGGGCGGATGGAAGCATAAGGTCCCGCGACTTCAAGGAGCGGAGCTTGGCTAGTGCCGACAAAACAGAATCTGATGGCCTGTCGTTCGCGTTGGATTGAGAAACCAATGCTCCGGAGGGAACGGTGAGCGGCCCACATTTCGACTCAATGGTCGCTCGATATTCAGCGGGAAGAGCATCGTCGATCAATGCCGAGAGCCAGCGGTTCCAAACCCAGCTTTGAAATGCCGCTAAATAGATACTTCGCATATCTTGGCGAATCAGTGCCACCGCCCGTTTGAAATTGGTTGGGTGATCGACTAAGAAAGTCACTACGCTACGACGATGCGATCGGTCCAGTCTTTCTTTGAGCAGCAACCAATTCCCCCAATGTTCGCGCATCAACTGCTTCTGTTCTTTCTCCCTACCGCGATCGTGCGGATTCTCTTCGGCCATTGCGAGGAACAAGGCGCGCTCGTAGTTACCAAGGCACCAAGGAACAGCGATGAGTTCTCCCGAGTACCCGAGCGAACCAAAACGTTGATCATCAAAGTAATTGACAATCCCTTGTTGTTTGATCAATTCGCAGCGCTGCTGAATAGCGGCATGTTCCTCCTGCAAAAGATTTCGCAAACAGATCTCGAAGCGATTGGCTTGGATGTCTTGAGCGTGATACTCGTGGGGACATTGCCCCAAGTATTCCAATCGATAGGAGCGATCTTCGTGAGACTTGTTCGGTCCGTTGTGAATGGTCAAGTACTGAGTCGTTACAGCGTGACGATCTTTCAATCCACCATAACTAAGGGCGCGGCGTGGTAAATTCCAGTCTTGCAAAATGGCCGACACAGCTTCCGGAGTTCCGATCCCCCGTTTGTTCAGCCGATACAGAGCGAATGGACCTCGCGAGGGCCGAACGCCGGTTACTTCCTCAACCCGGAAGTCATCCGGCAGACTTTTTAATTTCATCCCAACCTAACTTTGTCGCTTGCGAAACAGTTCAATCTCATAGGGGCCCAAGAACATCAATAGAAGTGCTTGGTCGCCTGCGTAAACTCGAAAAACTTCTTGAAGATAATGATGCTCACCCGGCCACGGATATGCAAATACTAGTGAAAAATCGTCACATTGTAAGTCGAGCGTTTCGTAAGCTGACGGAACTTGGTGGAAAAGTGAGGCATGATTCGCTTGCTTCTTGGCGAGCGACTCTGCGCCCGAGGGCAAGAAATTCCCGTAGACAATTTCCCCTTTCAAATTCGATTGCTGCAAAAATTCTCGCGATTGCTCCACCAAAAAAGCTTCGGCTTCGATTCCGATAGCTTCCCAGCCTAGCTGGGAAGCTAATGCCGTGACGACTCCGAACCCGCTACCCCATTCGCAAAATGTGTTACCGGCGGACAACTTCTGTTCCGTCACGGAAACGAGCGCTCTCCAAACATCTCGGAAATCGCATGCCACGTATTGCTCAATGGGACGTTTGTGCCATTGATCCCAATAGTCTTGAAGCCGACAGTCTGCAATCGACAGGATCTCTTCGACTTCCGGAGGGATCGCGAGTTCCCAGTCCATCTCCAGGTCCACTGACTCCAATACAGGTATGTTTTTCTTCATCTGCAAAAAAAGGATCCGTGAGATACAGCTTCTAGCGTGTATGCGATTCGGACGAATGAATCGAACATTTATATCCTTCGAACCGCTTTACTTTGTTGTTGGCGGAGGTTCATCACCATCATGGACAAACGGTTTATGTTTTGGATCCACCCCGCGCGTGGCTTTGACTCCCTTTACCACCAGTTTAAGAGCGCTGGTTCCAGAGTCAGGCACAGTCATGGTCAATCCAGACGTCGCATAGGAATTGTGTATGGGATTGACAACGCCCAGCGTGCTGGCTTTATGTCCCTGGATGTCTTCCGCCATCACGAATTGCACCACCACACATTGATGCTCACCCACCATCGCTCCATCCCCATCACCGAATGTGCTAAGCACGAAGCTACCATCGGGCTGAATTTTGCCAGTCGATTGCACACCCTTTTCGATGACAGAGTTCGTTTCAACCGTACCGATCGTTACGGGCGAACCATCTTCAAAAACGACGACGCCTTTGGCAGGTACTATTTTTGGCCCACGATTGCATCCCATCGATAAGCTGCTCGAGAAGCCGAACAGCAATAGGATGCACAGGAATCGTTGAAGTGAGTTGAGCCTTTTTTGCATAACCATCTTTGCTTTAGTCTACAAGAGATACAGGCTGTCCATCCGATCGGTTTGACAATCGGCCTAGCGTGTCCGTGTCGATGTTGACGTGGATGGTGTGTACGCTTCCATCCGCAAACGCAAAGTTGCAGGTGCCTACGTGCCAACTGCCCCATCGCACAAGGTCCTCAGCCTCTCCCTTCAGGTTTTTCGCAATTGGCATCGTGGGACCGCCTAGTCTGCCCGTGTTGAAGACATTATCTCCATTGAAAATAAATGCATCAAATGGAGATACTCCAAGCCGTCCTAATGGCACATGCATTTCGCCAGCCATGACAGTGTTGCTGAGTCCGTCGGTAACGGAAGCGCTCTTTACCCGGTCTTCAGGGCTTCGTGGGCGACCATCGCTGCAACGCGCTCGGACGGATATGATGATACCCGTTCCATTGCCACCAAAATTGAAATCGGTTGGCAGTCCTGAGTTCCCCGGCGACAAATCGCCGTGATTCCCACCGTAGTCACCGACCGCACCCTTTGCGAGGGCATTGTCACCTCCGCCGACCGGTATCAGGCAACCGCAAGGCAATTGTACCCAACGAGTGCCGTTTCCCACAATCTGTCCTTGACCAATAGCTTCGCTGGCAGTCCTTCTTGAAGGGCAACAATAAGTGGGCAAAGTTGCGATTCGAGTCGTTTCTGGATGTTCGTTGTAGGGGATCGAGTACTCCCAAAGCTTTTCGTTATTGGCGGCTTCGAGATAGGGCATGATTCGAACCAGCCAAGTCGTTTCCTTTCCTCCACAATTGAACGCATCTGCATCTCCGGGGCGAGGTTGGTATCTTGCTGGTGGATACGAGCGTTGGGCATCGTGAAACATCTCAACACCCAATGCAATTTGGTGCAGATTGTTCTTGCACTGCATCGCACGGGCGGATTCTCTCGCTGCTTGAACGGCGGGAAGCAAAAGGCCGACCAAAACTCCAATGATGGAGATAACAACGAGCAGCTCCACCAGCGTAAAACCTACTCGTCGTCGGATGGAAGTGTCGATTGTCATAATCAATAGAAGCGGATTGGAAAGTTCGGATCTTCTTCAGGGTATGCAACAAGTATACTTTAAGCTGGGACTGCCGAATATTAGAATAATGATGAACGCATCTCGCGTGCGGTCGTACTGTGGTAGAACGACTAGGTTGGCAGTTAGAATCACTACAATCCGAGAAATCGATGCAAAATGAGTTTCAGAAGAGATTCTGCTGGGGGGTGTTGATCACCTACAGCAGCATCGTTTTCTTTGGCGAACTCATCCATGCCATTCCTGGAATGGAATGCCATGGCGGCTGCACTTCAGGACACGAATGCACTTCAGGAGAACATGCAACTTGTTCCCCGCAGCCTGTATCCTCTTCGAGATCCATATCGAATAATGAACAATCTTCAAATCTGGCCCACTGCATCTTTTGTAAGATAAGGAGCCGGAAATCGACCGCAATGGAGTGTTCGGCGGCAGTATCCGCATTCGAGGTTGTTCGTGCGAAGAACCGTATGGCGATTTGCAAACCAGCAGAACTATGTCAAGTTTGCAAATTGATGGCAGGTTTCTCATCGTCCATGCTCCAGTACTCGGAAACGACTCCTGTTTCTGAGTTGTTTTCCTTCGCATTCTTTGGGGAAAACCAACTCTCTTCAAATTCCAGCGCGGCTTACAGTCCACGCGGACCACCGCGGCATTTTTTCCTCTAGAAGGTGTTTCTGAACGGAATCTACCGCTGAGTAGGATTTGCTTTTTTGGACTGACGCGTATTTAGGATGCGTTGTCCTTTGCTGGTTCCTAATTCTAGTTCTTGGATTGCAGAGAAGCCGAGCTGGCGGCTGCGATTAATTGTATGATTGGATAATTGAGATGCCATCCGCTCTCCGAGACCTTCAAGGCATGATGAATGCCGATTTTTGTCCATGGGCAAACAAGTACGTTTATTGGCTGAAGAAGCCAATCGGCTGGGTCTTCTTTGCACTGCTTGCATCGGTGTTGCTTGGGATTTACGTATCAACGCAAGCGTTTCTCGTCTCGGCTGCAATTTCTGCCATTGGAATCATCGGCATCCTCTGGCCATGGATCGCAATGCAGGGAGTTCAGGGGACGCTGAGTTGGTCTCGGGGTCGATGTGAAGAGGGAGAGCCAATCGATACCACGTTGACGCTGATCAATCGATGGCCTTGGCCTGCATTCGGCCTCTTCATTGAAGCGGATCATGCGATCGCGTCGCAGACGTCAGCACCCGACGAGCCAATTTGCCTAAGCTCTGTACCAGCACTTGCTGAAAGTCAGTTTGAATGGGAATGCACGCCGGGGGATCGAGGTCTTTATCCGAAACGAAAGGTCAGGCTTGCGACCGCGTTTCC
>Ga0315900_10004651_pt1 | contig 19241 bp, 13 predicted proteins | sample LakEriMetagenome_FD_203521 | JGI IMG/M metagenome (GOLD analysis project Ga0315900, IMG submission 203521) | Freshwater fungal communities from buoy surface, Lake Erie, Ohio, United States - Buoy 12 MA114 | ecosystem: Environmental > Aquatic > Freshwater > Lake > Lake biofilm | place: USA: Lake...
GTTCGGCGGAGAGCCGCGTTTCAGCGGGCTTGCGCTGCGTGGCGAGCGGCCCGCGTTCGCGCATCGCTGGCTACGCGATGAAGGCGGCGCGCTCGTCGCGACGGCGGCGCTGCGGGCATGCATCACCGTCGAGATCGCGCGCATCGAGGCGTTCATCGACCGTTGCGTGCGCACCTCGCGGAGCTTCGATGTCATCGCGTGCCGCAATGTGGCGATCTACCAGGCGCCTGCCGTGCGCGCCGCGACCTACGCCGGGCTTGCGTCGCTCCTGAAGCCCGATGGCGTCCTGCTGGTCGGGCATGCCGAAGTCATGGCCGCCGCCGAAGCGACGGGGCTCGCGCCCATCGGCTGCGAAGGCGCCTTTGCGCTGGCGCGCGCGCCCGTGTCCAAGGACTCGGCCGGCGCGGCGCCCGCCATGGCGACCGGGCGCGCGGCTCCTGCGGCACGCGCGGACCGAAGCCCCGCGACGCCGCCATCCATGCGCGCCGTCGAGCGAGCGCGCGAGCCGTTGCCGGCGCTGCCTGTCGACTCACTCGACCCGGTCGCGGCGGCGCGCGCCGCCTGCACCGCGCGCCCGATCGATGCGGCGCTGCACGCCGCGCTTGCAGAGGCGCTTCTTGCAGCGGGTGAACCCACGGAAGCATGGCAGAGCGTGCAGCGCGCGCTCTATCTCGACCGAGGCAACGAGGCAGCGCTGCTGACCGCCGCCCGGCTTTCCGACGCGCGCGGCGCGACGGACGAGGCCGCCCGCTTCCGCGCCCGGGCGCTGCGCGCCCATCTCGAGCGGATGCGCGACGATCCCGAGCGGATGCGCGACGATCCCGAGCGGATGCGCGACGCCGAGAGACCGTGATAGGCTTCGCAGCGAACGACACGCGTGACTCCGAGATTAGACGCATGAGCGAGCAACCCGCACCGCCACACTCCGACGCCGACGCCGATGGCGCGCTCGTCGATCGCGAGCGCGCCGGCATCGAGCGGATGCGAGCGCTCCTCGACAGGCCGCTCTCGGCGCAGGAACTTGCGGCAAACACGAGTGCGGTCGCCGCGCGCGCCGAGGCCCGCATGGGCCGGACGCGGAGCGTGCTTGCGTTCACGGTCGGCGGCGAACGCCTCGCGCTCGAGGCCGAAGATGCCGCGCGGGTCGTTCCGCTTTCGCCGGTGCGCCGGGTTCCGCACCGGACGAACGCCGTCTTCGCGGGGCTCGCCAACATCGGAGGCGAGCTCACGTTGATCGCGCGCGCGGGCGAGGCGCTCGGCATCGCCGCCGGCGCCACGCAGACGCACTTCATCGTGATCGGCCGCCCCGGCGAGCGCTGGGCATTCGCGGTCGACTCGGTCGAGGGTGTCCGGCGCGTCGAGGAATCGCGGACGCTTCCGCCGCCCGCCACCATCCGGCACGCCGCCGATGGCTGCACGAAGTACCTCGCGCCGATCGCCTCGCGCACCGGCGCCGACGCGCCGCTCGTCAGCGTGCTCGATGTCGCGCGTCTCTCCGCGCTCTTCGCAAGGAGCCTTGCATGAGCGATCTCGGCGGCTTCTCGTTGCACGAGCTCTTCCGAGGCGAAGCGGAGACGCACGCGGCCGCGCTGAGCGAAGGCCTGGTGCGGCTCGAGGGGACCACCGATCCAGCCGTCGTCGAGCCGCTCATGCGCGCGGCGCACTCGATCAAGGGTGCGGCCCGGGTGATCGGCCTCGAGATCGCCGTCAAGCTTGCGCACGCGATGGAGGACGTCCTCGTCGCCATGCAGAAGGGCCGCGAGGCGATCCAGCCATCGCGCATCGATCAACTGCTGAAGGGCACCGATCTGCTGGCGTCGCTTGCGCAGGTCGAGGAGTCGGCGGTCGCGTCATGGAGCACGGCGAACGATGCGGCGGTGGATTCGGTGGTCGCGGAGCTGAAGGCGCCGCCGCCATCCGCCGCAGCACCTGCATCGCTCGCGTCTCAGGTCGATGCGGTCGCGGCGGACGTGATTTCAGCGGACGTGGTTCCAGCGGACGTGATTTCAGCGAAGGGCGATGCCGTGGAGGTGGTCGCGGTGCCCGTCGCGCAGCAGGCAGCGCAGCCGTCCGCGGAATCGGCCTCCGCGCCGGTCCCGCACGCCGCGCGGTCCGCGGAGGCGCCCGCGCGCGGATCGAGCGTGCGCGTGACCGCCGAGAAACTCGATCGTCTCCTGCAGCTTGCCGGCGAGACGATGCTCGAGGCGCGGCGACTCGGTTCGCTGCGCGATGAAGCGCAGGAACTGAAGCGCGACCTGCAGCGGCTCGAGGACGAGCTCGACCGTCTGCGCGGCACGGTGCGCGCGGCCGGGATCGACGCGTCGGTGCTCGCCGACGCGCGTGGTGCCGTCGAGCGCGGTCGCTCGCGCGTACTGACGCATCTCCTCTCGGTCGAGGGCGCGATCCGCCGCGGCGAGGAGACGTCGACCCAGCTCTACCACGAGGTGCTGTCGAGCCGGATGCGTCCGTTCGCAGACGCGACCGCGTCGCTCTCGCGCACCGTGCGCGACCTCGCGCGGCAGCTTGGCAAGGACGTGCGGCTCGAGATCGCAGGCGACGATGTTCCGGTCGATCGCGACATCCTCGCGCGGCTCGACGCGCCGTTGAACCACATGCTGCGCAACGCGCTCGATCATGGCGTCGAGACGCCCGACGAACGGCGCGCGTGCGGCAAGCCGCCGCAGGCGACGCTGCGCGTCGTCGCCCGCCACCACGCGGGACAGCTGCAGATCCGCGTGGGCGACGACGGCCGCGGCATCGATCTCGAGGCGCTGCGCGAGCGGATCGTGCGGAAGCAGCTTGCGAGCGGCGAGATGGCGGCCACGCTCGATCGCCAGGAGCTGCTTGAGTTCCTCTTCCTCCCCGGATTCTCGACGGCGAAGCAGGTGACCGACATCTCCGGCCGGGGCGTCGGGCTCGACGTGGTGCAATCGACGGTTCGCGAGATCGGCGGCACCGCGCGCATCGACACCGAGCTTGGCCGCGGAACGACGTTCGAGCTCGAGCTTCCCATCACGCGTTCGGTGATCCGCGCGCTGCTCGTCGACATCGCAGGCGAGATCTTCGCGTTTCCCCTCGCGCGGATCGAGCGCGTGCTGCAGCCCGCGGCCACGGAGGTTCGCGCGATCGAGGGTCGTCTGCAGCATGTCGTCGAAGGCGCGTCGATCGGCATCATCGACGCCGCGAGGCTTCTGGCGCTGGCCGAGTCGCGCCGCGCCGCCGAACGCGAGAATCTCGTCCTCATCGGCGGCGCGCAGGAGCGATATGGAGTGGCCGTCGATGGCCTCATCGGCGAGGAGGATCTCGTGGTGCGCGCGCTCGACCCGCGGCTCGGCGCGGTGCCGTTCCTCTCGGCGACGGCGGTGCGCGAGAACGGCGACCCGGTGCTCGTGGTCGACACGGAGGATCTGCTCCAGTCGGTGCGCGCCGCGTTGCAGGAGGGTCGTCTGCGCGGCGCGCGGCCCGCGCACGCGCTCGGCGGACGCCGCGCGCTCCGGGCGCTCGTCGTCGACGATTCCGCCACGGTGCGCGAGGTCGAGCGCCAGTTGCTCGCGCGCATGGGCTTCGACGTCGAGACGGCGGTCGATGGCCTCGACGGCTGGCATACGCTGCGCGCGGGCGAGTTCGACCTCGTCGTCAGCGACATCGACATGCCCCGCATGAACGGCATCGAGTTCGTGCGCACGCTGCGCGCCGACCCGCGCTTCTCCGCCGTGCCCGTCATCGTCGTGAGCTACAAGGATCGCGAGGAAGACCGGCTGGCCGGCCTCGAGGCGGGCGCGACCGCGTATCTCACGAAGAGCGCCTTCCAGGACGCCACCTTCACCGACGTCGTCCGCGACCTGGTGCCGGCGATCGACTCGGGCGATCGGCCCGCGCGCGACGGAGGTCGCGCATGATGCGCGTCGCGATCGTGAACGATCTCGCGGTCGCCTGCGAGGCCCTGCGGCGCGCGGTGCTGTCCGATCCCGGGCTCTCCATCGCCTGGATCGCGCGCGATGGAGTCGAGGCCGTCGCAAGCGCCTCGCGCGACCGGCCCGATGTCGTCCTCATGGACCTCATCATGCCGCGCATGGATGGCGTCGCAGCGACGCGCGAGATCATGCGCGTGGCGCCGTGCCCGATCCTCGTGGTCACCGCGACCGTCAGCGGCAACGCAGCGCTCGTCTACGAGGCGCTCGGCGCGGGCGCGCTCGATGCGGTGAACACGCCGACGATCTCGGCGGCGGGCGGCGTCGATGGCGCGAAGGATCTCCTGCGTCGGATCCATCTTGTCGGGCGCTCGCAGTCTGGAGGCGCGCTCCGCGCGGCGGGTGCGGTGCCCGCCAGGTCGCCGACGCCGGTGCCGGTGCCGGCGCCGGTGCCGCGTCCCGCGCACCCTGCCATCGTCGCGATCGGCGCATCGACCGGCGGTCCGCGCGCGATCGCGCGCGTCCTCGCCGCAATGCCGAAGCCGATGCCGTGGACGGTGCTCGTCGTCCAGCATGTGTCGAGCGAGTTCGTCGCCGGTTTCGCGGAGTGGCTTGCGGGCGAATCGGGCCGCGCGGTGCGGCTTGCGCGCGCCGGCGTGCGCCCTGCGAACGACGAAGTCCTCGTCGCGGGCGAGGATCGCCACCTCGTGCTCGCCGGCGACGGGACGCTCGCCTACAGCGATGAACCGCGCGACCTGCTGCATCGGCCGGCCGTGGATGAGCTCTTCCTGTCGCTTGCGCGGAATGCCGCGCCCGGCGTCGCCGTGCTGCTCACCGGCATGGGCCGCGATGGCGCCGACGGACTTGCGCGGCTCCGGGCCGCCGGCTGGCACACCATCGCGCAGGATGAGGCGACGAGCGTGGTCTGGGGCATGCCCGGCGCGGCGCATCGCATGGGCGCGGCGGTCGAGACGCTGCCGCTCGAGTCGATCGGCGCCGCGGTTGGCGCGGTGCGCGGAAATCGGTCACGATAGGGAACGCGCACCGGGCGCGCGCGCGGCGACCATCGACATGCACGACTTCGACACCATCGACCGTGTGCTGCTCGTCGACGACCAGGCAATCGTCTGCGAGGCGGTGCGCCGCATGATCGCCGCGCAGGGCGCGTGCGAGTTCCGCGCCGTGCAGGATCCGCTGCAGGCGATCGCCGTCGCGGAGGAGTTCCGCCCGACCGTGATCCTGCAGGACATCGAGATGCCGGGGCGGAACGGGCTCGACATGATCGTCGCGTACAAGGAGAGCGCCGCGACGCGCGACGTGCCGGTCATCATGCTGACGGGCAAGGAGGATCCGGCCGTCAAGGCCGACGCCTTCGCGCGCGGCGCAAGCGACTATCTCGTGAAGCTCCCGCACCCCGTCGAGCTCGTGGCGCGCATCCGCCACCATTCGCGCGGATACCGGATGGAGCTCGAGCGAAACGCCGCGTTCGAGGCGCTGCGCGAGAGCGAGGCGCACCTGAAGTCGGAGATCAATCGCGCGGCGAACTACGTGCGCTCGCTGCTCGATCCGCCGCTCGATGGCTCCGTGCGCGTGGACTGGCGCTTCGTTCCGTGCGAATCGCTGGGAGGCGACGTCTTCGGCTATCACTGGATCGACGACGATCACCTCGCGATGTACGTGCTCGACGTGAGCGGCCACGGCGTCGGCCCGGCGCTGATGGGCGTGAGCGCGATGAACCTGATCCGCTCCGGTTCGCTCGAGCCCGAGCAGGTGCTCGATCCGACGCGCGTGCTGCAGGCGCTGAACGCGGCCTTCCAGATGTCGCGGCACGACGGCATGTACTTCACCGTCTGGTACGGCGTCTACGACCGCCGCACGCGCGAGCTCCGCTGGGCTGGCGGCGGACATCCGCCGTCGTACCTGATGCGTGACGGAGCGATCCGTCGCCTCGAGTCGACGACCTACATGGCGTGCATCGCCGACGAGTACGACGCGCCGACCGAGCGCGTGACGATCGAGCCGGGCGACCGCCTCTATCTCTTCTCGGACGGGGTGTACGAACTCCACACGAAGGACGGCGACATCTGGGGACTCGAGAAGTTCGAGGCGCTTCTGTCGGCAAGTCCTGCCGACTCCACGCTCGATGCCGTGGTCGCGGAAACGCGGCGCGTGGTGCTCGAGGGCCGCGGAATCGCGCCCGATAGCGTTCCGGCGGATGGCGGCGCGGTGACGTGGGACGACGATTTCTCGCTCATCGAGTTCCGGTTCAACTGACCGGGTTGCGGAGGCCGATTCATTCCACCTACCCTTGGCGCCCCGGCCGGGTCGGTCGCCGTTCGCCTGCAACAGAGAGGTCTCGCAATGAAGCATGTCGTCGTCATCGGAGCTGGCAAGATCGGTCGCATGGCGGCGCATTTCCTCGCGCGCACGGGCGACTACGCGGTCCATGTCGTCGACTCGCACGAGGGTTCGTGGCGCGACGCCGTCGCCGGCCTTCCCAATGCGACCGGCGCGACCATCGACTTCGCGAACGCCGCGCAGCTCGACGCCACGCTGAAGGGCAAGTGGGCGCTGATCTCGTGCGCGCCGTTCTTCTGCAACCCGCTCATCGCCGAGCGCGCGAAGGCGCATGGCGTGCACTATCTCGATCTCACCGAGGACGTCGCCGTCACCAAGAAGGTGATGGCGCTCGCCGACGGCGCGTCGACGGCCTTCATCCCGCAGTGCGGCCTCGCGCCTGGCTACATCACGATCGCCGCGAACCATCTGGCGAAGCCGATGAGCGAGATCCACGAGCTCCGCTGCCGGGTGGGCGCGCTGCCGCGCAATCCGACGAACCAGCTCAAGTACAACCTGACGTGGTCGACCAACGGCCTTGTCAACGAGTATTGCAACCCGTGCGAGGCGCTCGTCGACGGGAAGATGACGCTTCTCCAGCCGCTCGAGAACCTCGAGGCCTTCACGCTCGACGGCATCGAGTACGAGGCGTTCAATACGTCGGGCGGGCTCGGCTCGCTGGGCGAGTCGCTCGCGGGCCGCGCGCGCAACGTCAACTACAAGACGATCCGCTACCCGGGCCACTGCCAGCTCATCAAGTTCCTGCTGCACGACCTGCGCTTCATCGACCGGCGCGAGGAACTGTGCGCCGCGTTCGATCGCGCCATCCCGACGACGCAGGACGACGTGATCGTGATCCTCTGCGTGGCGATCGGCATCGAGAACGGGAAGCTCGTCGAGAAGACCGATGCGCGCCGCGTGCCCGCGAAGACGATCGACGGCAAGCACTGGACCGGCATTCAGATCACGACCGCGGCGGGCGTGTGCGCGGTGCTCGACATGCTGAAGGACGGCCAGGTTCCGCAGAAGGGCTTCGTGAAGATGGAGGACGTCTCCTACGACGCCTTCATCAAGAACCGCTTCGGCCGCGAATATGCGGTTTGAGCGACCGCGGCTGCTGCGGAAGACATGGGTGCCAGCAGACTTCAGTCTGCTGAACCATCGACGTCGGAGTCGACGGCTGACATCATCCGTGATTTGAGCGCTCGCGACTCGCGGCGGCTCCCTTCGGTGCTGCGGAAGACATGGGTGCCAGCAGACTTCAGTCTGCTGAACCATCGACGTCGGAGTCGAAGGCTGACATCACCCGTTCCTTGGACTTCGTCCAAGGGCACCCGTGATTTTCTAGCTCGCGACTGCGGCGGCTCCCTTTGGTGCTGCGGAAGACATGGGTGCCAGCAGACTTCAGTCTGCTGAACCATCGACGTCGGAGTCGACGGCTGACACGTGTCGTTCCTTGGACTTCGTCCAAGGGCACCCGTGATTTGAGCGCTCACATCTTCTTCACGCGCACATTGCGGAACGCCACGCGATCGCCGTGGCCGCAGAAGCCAATGTGGCCCTGCGCGCGGGTCAGGCCCTCGACCTTGTGGCCGCTCACGGTCTTCCCGCCAGGCGCGACCGTATCGAGATCGACGTCGAGAATCGTGACGCCGTTCAGCACGATCGTCGCGCGCTTCCCCTTCATGGTCACCGTCTGGCTGTTCCACTCGCCGACCGGCTTCAGCGCCGTCGCGGTCGCCGCCGCCACGCCATAGAGCGAGCCGTGGTATTGCCAGTCCTTCAGGCCCTTGTACTTCGCATCGGTGTTGTCGAGCACCTGCGACTCGAAGCCGGTGTACGCCGGATCGCCCTCGAGCGGCGCGCGCAGCGCGAGGCCATTGTTCGCGCCGGCGGTCAGCTTGAACTCGAGCCGGAGCTCGAAGTCTGCGAACTCATCCTTGGTGAAGAGGTTCGTTCCGCCGGGCTGGCAGACGATCGCGCCCTGTCCATCGAGCGACTCGACCTTGTAGCCCTTCGTGTCGCCGACCCAGCCGGCGAGGTCGATGCCGTTGAAGAGCGCGACGAAGCCGTCGGCCTTCTCCTGCGCGGCGTCGACCGCGACCGCCTTCGGCGCGACCGCCGCCGGCGGCTCGGTGGCGGGCGAGCAGGCGAACAGGAATGCGAGTGCGGCAATCTGGGCGTGCATGCGCGAAAGTGTACGGAATCCTGCGGCTGAATCCCGGCCATCCCGCGATACCATCCGGAACCCGGACCGCACCCGCCGTTTCCAAGGATCTCCCATGTTCCTCGCCACTTCGATCGCAGCGTCCCTCTCCGTCATCATCACGCTGGGCGCGGTCACGGCCGCTTCGGCAAACGAAGCGGAGTCGCAGAACGCGCGCCGCGACCGCGCGCCGGCGGCCGATGCGGGCCCCGGGCGGGAGTTCGCCAGCGGGCCGGCCATTCCCAAGCTGCGCTATCAGCGCATGCTGCCGAACCTGCCGCTCGTGCGTCCTGTGCAGGTGTTTCAGCGCCCGGGCGACGGCGCGAACATCTACATCATCGAGCAGCCGGGCCGCATTCTCATCGCAGACCCGGCGAAGCCGGACACCGCCGAGGCGGCGGTCGCGCTCGACATCCGCGAGCGCGTGAACGACCGGGGCAACGAAGAGGGCCTGCTTTCGGCCGTGTTCCATCCGGAGTTCCCGAAGAAGCGGGAGCTGTATCTCTACTACACCGCGGCGAAGCCCCGTCGCTCGATCCTCTCGCGCTTCACCGTCAGCGAGGACGGGAAGACCGTCGACCCGGCGAGCGAGGAGATCATCCTCTCGCAGACGCAGCCGTACTCGAATCACAACGGCGGCACGGTGCTCTTCGGCCCCGACGGCATGCTCTATCTGTCGATCGGAGACGGCGGCGCCGCCGACGACCCGCATCACTACGGCCAGGATCTCGGCAGCCTTCTCGGCAAGGTCGTCCGCATCGACGTGAACAGGAAGGGCGAGGACGGCGCGGCCTACACGGTTCCCGCCGACAATCCGTTCGTCGGCAAGGAAGGCGCGAAGCCGGAGATCTGGGCGTGGGGCACGCGCAACATCTGGCGCATGTCGTTCGACCCGAAGAACGGCGATCTCTGGGCCGGCGATGTCGGTCAGAACGAGTGGGAGGAGATCAGCCTGATCGTGAAGGGCGGCAACTACGGCTGGAACGCGCGCGAGGGCTTCCATGAGTTCGCGCGCGGAAAGGGCGATGGACCGTTCATCGATCCCGTGGTCGAGTACAGCCACCGCGAGGGGCTGTCGGTGACGGGAGGCGTGGTCTACCGAGGCACCGGGATCGAGGGGCTCGACGGCGTCTACATCTACGGCGACTTCGCGTTCGGTACCGTGTGGGGCATCCGGATGATCGATGGCAAGCCCACGAAGCCGGCGGTCATCGCGCAGCGGCGCGGCGAGCTGATCTCGTCGATCGACGCGATGCAGGACGGCTCGGTCGTGCTCTCGACCTTCAATCGCGGTCAGGATCCCGGCAACCCGGGTGCGCTGTGGAAGCTCGTCGCCGCGCCGAAGTGAGCGGCGACGCGGTGGCGCGGTGCGCGCGAAACCGCCACAATGCGCCGCATGGGCCGACCGCTCCGCTACCAGACCGCCGGTGAATCGCATGGTCCCGCGCTTGTCGCGATCGTCGATGGGCTCCCGTCCGATGTCGTCGTCGACGCGGCGCGCGTGGACGCGGAGCTCGCGCGGCGGCAGGGCGGCTACGGACGCGGGGCGCGACAACGGATCGAGAGCGACGCCGCGGAGTTCCTCGGCGGATTGCGGCAGGGGAAGACGATCGGTTCGCCGGTCGCGGTGCGCATCGCGAACAAGGACAACCGGATCGACGATGCCGCGAAGACTCCGCCTGTGACGCGTCCGCGGCCCGGACACGCCGATCTCGCGGGAAGCCTCAAGTATCTCGTGCCCGATTGCCGTGGCACGCTCGAGCGCGCCAGCGCACGGGAGACGGCCGCGCGCGTGGCGGCGGGGGCGATCGCACGCAGCGTGCTCGACCACTTCGGGATCCGCGTGTTCGGATTCGTACGCGGCGCGTGCGATGCGTTCAGCGAGATGCCGGTCCGCGCGAGCGAGCTCGACGCGCTCATCGCCGCGCGCGATGCGAGCGAGGTCTACTGCCCCGATGCGGAGACCGACAAGAAGCTCGTCGACCTCATCTTCAAGGCGAAGACCGAGAAGGACACCGTCGGCGGCTGGTGCGAGGTGCATGTGTTCGGCGCGCCTCCCGGGCTCGGATCCTGCATGAACTGGGAGGACCGCCTCGACGCGCGGCTTGCGTTCGCCGTCATGGGCATCCAGGCGTTCAAGTCGGTCGAGATCGGTCTTGGCCGCGAGTGCGGCGCGCGATTTGGAAGCGCCGTGCACGACCCGATCCACTTCGACGCGGCGGCGCGTGGCGAGAGCCACCTCGGCTATGCCCGCCCGTCGAACAACGCCGGCGGCCTCGAGGGCGGCATGACGAACGGCATGCCGGTCGTCGTGCGCGGCACGATGAAGCCGATCTCGACACTCCTGCGCGGCATGCCGAGCGTCGAGTTTGGCACGCATGAGGCGGTGCAGAGCGCCTACGAGCGCAGCGACATCAGCGCCGTCGCCGCGGCGAGCGTGGTGATGGAGAACGTCGTCGCGTTCGAGATCGCCCGGGCGTTCCTCGACAAGTTCGCCGGCGACTCGCTCGGCGAGGTGCGCCGCGCGTATGAGGGATACGTCGCGGCGGCGAAGACGATCTGAGCGCCAGGCTCTGTCTGACGGATACGCTGGGCTTCAATCCGCCCGGCATCCCGGCTGGCCATGATCCGGCTTCGTCGGGTTCAACTCGCTGTATCGCGTGGTTGGATTCTTGGGGATACAGCATCCTTTCCCCTCCTTGCTATCCGGGCGCCGATGCGGATTCCAATAGACTTCAATCGTGGCCCTCAGCGATCCGTCAGACAGAGCCCAGTGAGATGGAGTCGAATCATGAATCATGCACGCCGCGTGTACAGATGGCCGAACTGCGGTGGGTTTGGCGGTCATGCAGCCAGCATTCCGCGTCGCTGGCTTCCGTACTTCTCTCGCGCGCTGGCGCTGACGCTCATAGCCGTCGCGGCAGGCCTTTGCCGGCCTGCTGACGCCCAGCAGGCGGCCGATGAACTCGTCGCACAACTGGAACGGCTTGAGCCGCACGCCGACGTCGCACCGACGGTCCGTGCGCTGCTCGATGGCATTCGCGAGGAAGGACGGAAGGTTGAAGCGAAGGGCCGCTTTGGAACCTGGACGCTTGGCTATGTGGAGGCGGCTGTAAGGAGGAGTGTCGATCCGTCGCCGCGCCTTCTCTCGGCGGCTGCCTCGAAGAGCTTTGTCGTCGCCTTGAGCAATGCCTACATGTCGCTCTTCCGCGCGAACACTCTCATTGGTCTCGGTGACGAGCCAGACGCCGTCTTCGCATCCGTGGAGCAGGTCTTGCGCCGGATTGACGAGCGCATGGTCGGTGCCGGGGTGTTCGAGGAAAAGGCTCGGCGCGAACTGAAGTTGTCGGCGGAATACACGATCGTAGGCATCCCGGGCAGCCCACCTTGGGCGCCTGATGGCCAGACCGAGGCGCTGATGTCCTTGGTCGACACCACGTGCGCGGAGGTGCAGGAGATCGCGATGCGGCCGGCCATTCAGGGGAAGACCTCGCATGAAAATCTCGGCTGGCGCGTGCGGTTGCTCTCAGACGTCCAAGCACGGTTTGTTGACAGTATCGTCGCGCTCCGCCGCAGGGACTGGGCGGGCGGACTTGTCAACTTGTCGGGAGATCTCTCGAAATGGACTGAGATAGGCCGCGGCTATCCAGACTCGATGGAGCAACCCATGCTTGAGGCACGCCGCCTGGCGCGCGAGTTTCTCAATGGGTCACGTGAGTTGTCCGGCGAGAGCCTTCCAGGATTGCCCTTTCGGGACTACTTGAAGTGGCTTGATGCGGGAGCTCAGCAGCACCTCGGCCTCACCGCGTCGATCCTCGGATCGCTTGTTGCGACGGCATCGCGTGAGTCGGTGAAGTTGGAGCCGGGGCAATCAAGGGATGTCGACTTCGTCTGGTCAGCGGACGGTACGCCGGTCATGGCCTGTCGTGGGACAATCGCCCGCGGATCTGATGGATCAGCAGTGGTCTTTGGACCCATGACAGCCACTGGGTGGAGGTTCACCACTCAAATGCAGGTCATGGAGTTTGGACCCTATGGTGCGGATGTCCTCGCGGGCTCGATACTCAGCTGGGACAAAGACGCCCGTGCGGCGCGGATCGACGCTCCAGTCCACGACAAGACCGGCGCGCAGTTCTGGGGTGGCGGGAGCAGTTGGAGCTGGTACAAGGGCTACAACGACCCGACTCCATCCTGGATGACGCACGCCGACCGCATCGCGCCGCTGATCGCTGCGAGCGCCAAGACAGGTCTTGACGCGGCCGGCACTCGGATTCCCGCGCTTCGATTGACTTTCCGGCTTCATTACGACTTTCGCCTGAGCAGAATGCGCGGGGTTACGGAGTTTGATCGCGATGCGACAGTCGATCTCTTCGCGGAACCCGGCGTCGTGCTGGTCGATCCAGTCGCAGGCGCGTTGGCTGCAGCGACGATCGATCATGCAATTCGACTTGATGTCTTCCCGCAAGGACAGCCTTCTCCGCCGAAAGCGGCGCAGACTGCTCGAGAGATCTGCGAGTCGGCACCCGACCGAGTGGCGATGAAGCGAGTCGTTGCGGTGGACGCCGGCGTCGAGGACCCCGGAGCCGTCGAAGCCTACTCTGCGGAGGCACTTGCTCGGGGTGATCGGATGTACGCGTTCCTCCTCGACGAAGCTGAGTTTCGGCGCCGCTGCAAAGCAGCTGACGAAGCTGGCAAGAGTCGGACGATCGAGCGCCTTTGCCGCCAACTTGGCCTGCGGCATGATCATCGATTCCGAACATACGTCGATCAATGCCTGCAGGCGACGTCGGCGCCGCGGTTCGAAGGTGTCACGAGGTCTTGCACCTGGCTGCGGAGCATCCCCGAGGAGCTCTGGCATCACCGACTCCATGCCGCGTCAAGCGCCCAGGAACGGCAGGTGACAGCGCCATGATCGCTCCGCCGACCGAACCGCCAACTGGGCGAATGCACGCTGGAATCACGCGCACGCGAGGCCCCTGCGGAGGTTTCGCCTGCACACTGGTTGCATTCGGGATGGTGTATTGCGCTGCGGCCGCATCACCGCCGCCCGCGGCGCCTGCTGCTCCACGAGATTCGGCGAATGTGCGGCCGCTTTCGACCATTCGCAGCAGTATCGCAAGGCGCATGATCCCCTTCCAGAATCTTGAGGTCGCGGTCAGTTCCAGCCCGGCCGATGTCGCGGCCATTCGGGCGCTCGGTCGGTCCGAGCAGGAAGCCGTGCAGACCGCACGTGCGCTTGCGATGTGTGACGCGTGGCTCAGGCGCCATATCCCGGGCGATGCTGACGTCAGTCTCGATCGCCAGGCCTTTCTTGCGCGCATGGCGAAGGTCCGCAGGGCGGGCACGGGCCCCTGGAGCGTGGAGGCAACTGCCGGCTTGGTGGCGGCGGCAACCAACGAGTCGCTCGCACGGCAACCGCTGACGAAGGTTCAGCTTGCGACTCGTGACGAGCAGCGCAAGCGGGTCTGCGATGCGGTCGTGGAGACGATCGCGCTGATCGAGCGGAAGAGTGGCGTCGCAGGATTTGCGGCGACGGCGGGTGCCGTCGAGGCGGATGTTCGGCAAGGTCTCGACAAGCTTCTTGCGACGCCAGAGGCATGCATTGGTCAGGTGCCGATCTCTCCGACGCTCTTCGATGAGTTGATGTCGGTCATCGAGGAATCGCGTGATGGTGCAGTTCTTGAAGCGGCAATGAGGCTGAAGCAGCCGGTCGAACGGCAGGAGATGCCCGACATCGCGGCATCAGCGGTCGCGGATGTGCTGATGGATGCCGTGTTTGACTACGCGCGCGCGGCATTTCTGGACGGCTTCGTCGGAAGGGGAACACCCCTCCCGTTCCACGGCTTCTCCGGAGGCATTTCGGGTAGGTTCTCCGATATCCGCCTCATGCCCTCTGGAGAGCTTCCGCAAGTGCCGACCGCCGATTCGCACGCGCCGAAGACGCCGTGATCAGCGCGGGGCGCATCCGCGCACCCCGATGGGCCCACGCAGCACAATCCATAGGCCCGACTTCGAGCCGTTGATTCGATGAACTCAATCCTCTTCATCCTCATGCTTGCACTCGCGCAGCCGCCTGCCAGCGCGCAGGCAGACAAGCGGCCTGATTCGCGGTCGCGGAGCATCGCAGCAAGCGCATGCTCGTATTTGAGGGCCAGCGCAGCATGCGACGGAGTCTCGTTCCGACTCGTCGGAGTCGTGCGGCTGGCGCCATCGGTGACCTTGCCCAGAGATTCAGGCGAGGTGGACGAGGCGGCGCGTTTGACGGACGACGACGTGACGCAGGCCCGAAGCATTGGCCCGCTTGCGGTTTCGGTCTCAAGCGCGGCGATCGAGAAGTGGACGCTCTCGGTGCGGGTGCCTCTGAGGCACGATCCGACGCTTCCCGGACTCGCGCCTCGATCTGGTGCGGCGTGTGGGCCCGAGGCTCCGTCGCAAGCGCCGGTGCCGCCAGCACAGGCGTCCGTCATGTTCGATGGCGAACTTGACGCGGCCATCGTTCCCGAACTCGATGAGGCAGCTCGCCATGCAGCAAGTCTCCATGATCGGGCAATTCAGGGACTCGCGATCGCATCCGCGATCGCTGCGGCCCGGGCGAGCGGATCGAGTGTCGACGGCAGCATGACCGAGCAGTCGTTGACGGCGCTTGAACGCGCGGGGTCGAGCTGGCTTGCGGAGCCTACGCCGGAAGAGTCGATTCTCACCGTGATCTCGACGGACGCGATGGGACTCGTTGCGACAATCGAGTACTGGGACGCTCGGCAAGCTCTGTCCGGCGCACTGTCGAAGCCAAAGGATGCAGCGCTTGCCCGAGAGACGCTTCGCTGGCACCTGAGGCGACTTGGTGCGACGCGACTTGTCGGCCTGCTCGATGAACGTGTGCCGTCGGTTGGGACGGGGTTTCTCTCGCTGACGGCTTGCCCAGCATGGCCGGCCGACGCATGGGAAATCGTGGAGAAGGAGCAGGACCTCTGCATGGGTCGCGACGCCCTCCGCGCGAGACTGCAGGAAATCACCGAGCGAGCGGCCCGTCGATTCGATGACGAGTACGCGGCGATGCTGCGCAAGGCGATGGGTTTCGTCGAGCGATCGATTCCGGTGGGGCTCTCGGCCGACGAACGGCTTCTCCGCGAGATCGAGCAGTTTCTGTCGCGGCCGCTTGATGAGGAGGCGAGTATCCGTATCGGCATGAGTCCCGAGGGTATTGCGCTGACGAGGAATGATGGCAATGCTGAACTCACCACTCGTGCATGGGAGGTGTGGGGGCGCCTTCTCGCGACAGGGGGAATTCCACCTGCGGAGGAGTCGCGCCGCCAGAGTCAGATCGATGGCTGGTATGAGATGGCGGCGCAGAGAGCGTTGCGATGGGACACAACTGGACGAGTCGCGCAGGGCGGGCTGGATGCCATGGCGGGTGCGTTCGAGGCACTGATGTCCGATCCATGGTCTGGCTGGGCGTTCAGGGCCATGCCTGAGCGAGTCTATGAACACGCGATGCGGAAGGCGCGCGGATCGCTGGGCCTCGCGCTCGACGGTATGCCTTCCGGCGACGAGAACGGTTTGCGCGACGCCTTGCGCATCTCCGCCTGGGAAACGCATCTCGAGTTGCAGCGCGCTGGCCTGACTGGCGGCGAACTGCGGGCGCTCAGCCCGTTTCCGATGCATCGGACGCTCGACGCCGGTCACGGCATGGCCGTCTCGAACGCACCTGCCCGCCGCCGGCTGATGCTCGATCCATATGGGATGTACCCTTCTGGTGCAGAGCCGCGGGCGCGGTGACGCGCTGAACGGGTTTCAGCCTGATGGATCCGCGGAGTGTCTATTCGCCGCGCATCCTCCGGCGAACCCATGAAGTCCACCGGCAATTGATCGAAGGCGACTTGAATGGAGGCTCTGGCATGACTCAAGCAGGACAGATCGTCAGCGCTCCAGCGATCTGTTGGCGGATCGCATCGAAGTCGCCTCGTTCGCGGTTGCTCCGGCGTGCCTTGCTCGCCGGAGCACTGGCCGCGGTACTGATTGCGACCGCGCCGGTCGCGCGCGCGGATGCCGCGGAGGGGTCGCCGCAGGACACCCGCCAGACGCTCGATCGCTGCATCGCCGATCGACTGCCGCCATCAGGTTCCGAGGTGCTCTCCATGCGCTGTGGCGAGCTCAAATTCTGTGGCGTCGCGACGGTGCGCATCGAGCATGGGACGAAGACCTGTCTGTTCGGGCCGATCGTTTCGCCGAGCGAAGGCGAGCGGCTTGGGGCGCTTCCTGAGTACTGGCGGTCGTTTCCCTTCGCGCGCGTCCGGTTCGAGCGGTCGGAGGTGGCGAGTGACGGCGAGATCCGCGACGCGGCCGCGTCAGACGGATCGTGGGTGGTGGAGGTTCCCGAGTGGATCGTCGGGCTCATCGCAGAGGGCGATTGCACTGTGGGCCGCTACGACGTGGATCTCGAGGCAGATGGGACGCGACCGCCGGGCTTCAAGACATACACAGGCTTTGCAGAGATGGCCTCTACACACCAGAGGGCCCTCGAGGGGTGGGAACTCGCGGCACGGGTTCGAAGCACAAGGGCCGCGAGCATCGCCGCCTCGGCTGACGAAGCGGTCCGGCATGCACTCGACGAGGCTCGTGTCGCCGCCGAGCGTGCATCACGAGCATGGCTTGACCGCGGCACGTGTCTCCCGCCTCCATATGCGCTCTCGCTCGTCGCATGGATTGAGGAAATGGATGCCCGGCAATATCTCTACCGTGCACTCGGCGAGGTGAAGGCGGCCGACCGTGTGGCCGAGTCCATCTACCAGCATGCGCAGGCGATTGGCGCGAACGGCCTCATGCAGCTCGTGAGGGAGCGTGTTCCAGCGGCACAGGACGGTCCGACCTCGCTGTGTCTGCACCGATGCTGGGTGACCGATGCTTCGGAGGTCAGAGCGGTCGGGACTCGTGAGTATCGGATGCAGAAGCGGTTCATCGCGGATCTTCGCGCCGCAGTGAGTCGCGAATCCGAGTGCGGCAAGCAAGTCGTGGAGGCGGCAGGGCATTGGTTCGATCGACTTCTTGGCACGCTCCCGCCAGGCTCGCGCTTCGATCCGCGCCTCGCGGCCATCGTGTCCGACGCACTCGGCGAGCGTTGCGGCAAAGACCGCAGCGAACGGTCGCTCCATGCCGTCGCGATGACGGTGTCGCTCAAGGCCTACGCGGCCTGCTGGAGCGAGTCGATCGATCGATACCCCGACATTTCGCAGCGTGTCGAGGAGTGGCACGAGACCCTGCGCCGCGAGATCGTGGCGATGCTGGAGTCGCCGGCGTGGGCATCCGCGCTGCCGCCCGAAGATATGCCGCAAGTCATGGTGCGCGCACTTGAGCGGCTTGAAGGCAGCCTGCGTGACAGGGACAACTACTTCATGACCTTCCCCCCGAGCCCCGCCCTTCAGCGGCAAGTGATCGCCGAGTACCGAGCGTTTGCGGGCGGGCGGGGCTTCCAAGGCCTCGATTCGTCCGAGGCGAACCGGGGGAAGGTCGCGGCACGGGTCACGCAGGACCTTCTGGAGTCGCTCCATGAGGTGACTGCATTGAATGCGAGTAAGCCAGGCGGTGCCGACGCGTATCCGCGTCCGTTTCCGTTCTTCCCGCAGTCCTTCAAGATGTGGGGGCAGGAGATGAAGTGGTCGGTCGGCCTATGAATGGCTGACGAGACGTCCGGTCCGGTCCACGTGCAGCCTTTCCCGGTAGCATCACGCTCGCAGCAAGGAGGCTGCCAGCATGCCGACCTCGCAGTCGATCGAGACCAAGCCAGCGCCCCGTCCGCCCGCCTATTGGGAGATCGCCTCGCCGGCCGAGCGGACGCCGACGCGCGTCTTCGCGCGCGCGAAGGACGTCTCCGCCACCGTCGCCCGCGAGATCGCCGACCTGATCCGCGCGAAGGCCTCGAAGGGCGAGCGCTGCGTGCTCGGCCTCGCGACCGGCTCCACGCCCACCGGCGTCTACGACGAACTCGTCCGCCTGCACCGCGAGGAGGGCCTCTCGTTCAGGAACGTGGTCACGTTCAATCTCGACGAGTACTGGCCCATGCAGCCGCATGAGCTGCAGAGCTACCGCCGATTCATGCGCGAGCATCTCTTCGACCGGATCGACATCGACCCGGCGAACGCGCACATTCCCGACGGCACCGCGGGCGAGGATGAAGTGCGCGCGATGTGCGATGCCTACGAGCGCATGATCCGCGCCGCAGGCGGCATCGACCTCCAGCTCCTCGGCATCGGCCGCACCGGCCACATCGGCTTCAACGAGCCTGGTTCCGCCCGCACCAGCCGCACGCGCCTCATCACGCTCGACCGGGTCACCCGCAAGGATGCCGCGAGCGACTTCTTCGGCGAGGAGAACGTGCCGACGCGCGCCATCACGATGGGCGTCGGGACGATTCTCGAGGCGAAGCGCGTGGTGATGATGGCGTTCGGCGAAGGCAAGGCGCCGGTCGTCGCGCGCGCGATCGAAGGCGCGGTCACGAACTCCATCGCGGCAAGCTTCCTGCAGGAGCATGCGAACGCGCAGGTCTACCTCGATCTCGCCGCCGCCGCCGAGCTCGAGCGCTGCAATGCGCCGTGGGCAAGCGCGAACCACAGCGGAAACCATGACCTCGAGTGGGACGACGCCCTCACGCGCAAGGCCGTCATCTGGCTCGCGCGCACCACGAAGAAGGCGATCCTGAAGCTCACCGCCGAGGACTACAACGAGCATCACCTGCAGGACCTGCTTGCCGGCCGCGGCAAGGCGTACGACCTGAACATCTCGGTGTTCCGCGA
>Ga0315900_10004652_pt1 | contig 19236 bp, 17 predicted proteins | sample LakEriMetagenome_FD_203521 | JGI IMG/M metagenome (GOLD analysis project Ga0315900, IMG submission 203521) | Freshwater fungal communities from buoy surface, Lake Erie, Ohio, United States - Buoy 12 MA114 | ecosystem: Environmental > Aquatic > Freshwater > Lake > Lake biofilm | place: USA: Lake...
TCTCCCCACCCGGCCACCAATGATACCATCATGCTATGGTGGCCGGGTGGGGAGGCGGGGCGGGAAGTCTGCATCGCGCGTCAGCGCGATCGCACTTGAATAAGTATGCGACCACTGGCGGATAATCCCCCGTGCGCTTAGGTAGGGCGCGACGTTACAAGGGGCTATTCGCGCATGAGCTTCACCGCTGACCGCCTGCTGCTGTTCGGTGCCACCGGCGACCTTGCCCAGCGCATGCTGCTGCCAAGCCTGTTCGCGCTCGATGCCGACGGGCTGCTCGCGAGCGACATCAAGATCATCGGCACCGCCCGCAGCAGCATGAGCGATAGCGAATATCGCAACTTCGCCCGCGCGGCGCTGGAGAAATATCTTCCGTCCGAACGGCGCGGGAGCATGGCGGGGTTCCTCAACCGCCTCGCCTACCAGACCCTCGATGCCACCACGCCCGAAGGCTATGGCGATCTGGCAACCAAGGTCGGCACGCCCGAGCGCGGGCTGGCGATCTTCCTCTCGACCGCGCCGAGCCTGTTCGGTCCGACCATCAAGGGGCTGCAATCGGCCGGGCTGACGGGCGACAATGTCCGCATGTGCCTCGAAAAGCCGCTCGGCACCGATCTGGCCACCAGCCGCGAGATCAATGACGCGGTGGCGGGCGCCTTTCCCGAACACCGGATTTTCCGGATCGACCACTATCTCGGCAAGGAGACGGTGCAGAACCTGCTCGCGCTGCGCTTTGCCAATCTGATGTTCGAGCCGCTGTGGAACGCGGCCCACATCGATCACGTCCAGATCACGGTGGCCGAAACGGTCGGCCTCGAAGGGCGCGTGGCCTTCTACGATGATGCCGGCGCGATCCGCGACATGGTGCAGAACCACATGCTCCAGCTCCTCGCGCTGGTGGCGATGGAGCCGCCCGCCCATTTCGATGCAACCGCGGTGCGCGACGAGAAGGTCAAGGTGCTGCGCGCGCTGCGCAAGGTGGAGGCGGGCGAGACTGTCACCGGCCAGTACCGCGCCGGCGCGATCGGCGGGCAGGCCGTGCCGGGCTATGACGAGGAGCTGGGCAAGGAGAGCGGCACCGAAACCTTCGTCGCGATCAAGGCCCATGTCGATAACTGGCGCTGGAAGGGCGTGCCCTTCTACCTGCGCACCGGCAAGCGCATGCCCAAGCGCGTCACCGAGATCGTGATCCAGTTTTCCTGCGTGCCGCACTCGATCTTCGCCGGGAAAGGCGCGACGATGCAGCCCAACCGGCTGGTGATCGGGATCCAGCCCGAAGAGAACATCACCCTCTCGCTGATGACCAAGGTTCCCGGGCTTGACCGCGAGGGCATCCGCCTGCGGCAGGTGCCGCTCAACATCGCCATGCCCGACGCCTTCACCGGCGCGGTGCGGCGCATCGCCTATGAGCGCCTGCTGCTCGATCTGGTCGAGGGGGATCAGACCCTGTTCGTCCGCCGCGACGAGGTGGAGGCACAGTGGGAATGGGTCGATGCGATCCGCGCCGGATGGGCCAGCGAAGGGCTCACCCCCAAGACCTATACCGCCGGCAGTTGGGGGCCGAGCGCGGCGATCGCGCTGGCGGAACGCGACGGAGTTACGTGGCATGAGTAACCGAGCATGAATGACACTCTGCACAAGGTCACGCAGCGGGTGATCGAAAACTCGCGCGCCAGCCGCAGCGCCTATCTCGACCTCATCAAGCGTGAGGGCGACAATATGGGCGAGCGCAGCGCGGTGTCGTGCTCGAACCTCGCCCATGCCTATGCAGGCGCGCTGGAGGATCAGGCGGCGCTGGTGGCAGGGCGCGGCTCCAATATCGGGATCGTCACCAGCTACAATGACATGCTTTCGGCCCACCAGCCCTATGGCCGCTATCCCGACCGGCTGAAGATCTACGCCCGCGAGATCGGCGCCACCGCGCAGGTCGCTGGCGGCACGCCTGCGATGTGCGACGGGGTGACGCAGGGCGAGACCGGCATGGAGCTCTCGCTGTTCAGCCGCGACGTGATCGCGCTCTCGGCAGCGGTGGCGCTCAGCCACGCGATGTATGACGGCGCGCTGATGCTCGGCATCTGCGACAAGATCGTCCCCGGATTGCTGATGGGCGCGCTCCGGTTCGGCCACCTGCCGATGATCTTCGTGCCCTCCGGCCCGATGCCCACCGGCATTCCCAACAAGGAAAAGCAGCGCGTCCGCCAGCTCTATGCCGAAGGCAAGGCGACCCGCGCGGAGCTGCTGGCGAGCGAGATGGCGAGCTACCATTCGCCCGGCACCTGCACCTTCTTCGGCACGGCCAATTCCAACCAGATGATGATGGAGATGATGGGCCTGCACATCCCGGGCAGCGCCTTCATCCAGCCCGGCACCCAGCTGCGTCAGGCGCTCGACCGCGAGGCGGTGCACCGCGTCGCGGCGATCGGGCGCAAGGGCGATGACTACCGCCCGCTCGGCCTGTGCGTCGATGAAAAGGCGGTGATCAACGCTGCCGTCGGCCTGCTCGCGACCGGCGGTTCGACCAACCACGCGATCCACCTGCCGGCCATGGCGCGCGCGGCGGGGGTGATCTTCGACTGGGACGACCTCTCGGAGCTTTCCGGCGCCGTCCCGCTGATCGCACAGGTCTATCCCAATGGCTCGGGCGACGTGAACCAGTTCCACGCGGCGGGCGGCATGGGCTATGTCATCGGCGAATTGCTCGAAGCCGGCCTCGCCCATGGCGACATCCTCACCGTCGGGCGCGGGGATTTCTCCGACTACGCCAAGGAACCCGGCCTCGACGGAGAGGCTCTGGTGTGGCGCGAAGTCGGCCCGAGCATGGACGACACCATGCTGCGCCCGGTCAGCAATCCCTTCAAGCCCGATGGCGGCATGCGCCTGCTCACCGGCAATCTCGGCCGCGCCTGTTTCAAGACCTCGGCGGTCGATCAGAGCCGCTGGACCATCGAAGCCCCGGCCCGCGTGTTCGAGGATCAGGCCGCCGTCGCCGCTGCCTTCAAGGCGGGCGAATTGGACCGCGACGTCGTGGTGGTGGTCCGCTTCCAGGGCCCGCGCGCCAACGGGATGCCCGAACTCCACAAGCTCACTCCCGCGCTCGGCGTGCTTCAGGATCGCGGGCACAAGGTCGCGCTGGTGACCGACGGGCGCATGTCGGGCGCGAGCGGCAAGGTGCCCGCCGCAATCCACTGCACCCCCGAAGCGCTCGGCGGCGGCCCGCTCGCGCGGCTGCGGGACGGCGATATCGTCAAGGTCTGCGCGGTCACCTGCGAATTGAACACCACCGCCGATCTGTCGGCGCGCGAGCCTGCGCCCGATCCGCGCGCCGAACTCGGCACGGGGCGCGAGCTGTTCGGGATGATGCGCCACTTTGCCGACGGGGCTGAACAAGGCGCGAGCGCGATGCTCGCCACGGGGGGAATGTAAGCAATGAATATCGACGCCATCATGCGCACCGCGCCGGTGATCCCGGTGATCGTGATCGAGGACGTGGCCCACGCCGTCCCGCTCGCCGAGGCGCTGGTCGCTGGCGGCCTGCGCGTGCTCGAAGTCACCTTGCGCACCCCCGCCGCGCTGCCCGCCATCCGGGCGATGAAGGCGGTCGAGGGCGCGATTGTCGGTGCCGGCACGGTCACCAACCCGCGCGAGCTTGATGCGGCGATGGAAGCAGGGAGCGAATTCATCGTCTCGCCCGGCCTCACCGAGCCGCTGGGCAAGGCAGCGGTGGCGGCGGGCGTGCCGTTCCTGCCCGGCATCGCCAATGCGGGCGACATCATGCGCGGGCTCGATCTCGGGCTCGACCGGTTCAAGTTCTTCCCCGCCATGGCCGCCGGCGGGCTGCCCGCGCTGAAGGCCCTCGCCGCGCCTTTCGGCAATGTCCGCTTCTGCCCGACCGGCGGGATCAGCCTTGAGAACGCCGCCGAATGGCTCGCGTTTGATCCGGTGCTGTGCGTCGGCGGCAGCTGGGTCTCGCCCAAAGGCGCGCCGGACAAGGCGGTGGTGGAGAAGCTGGCGAAAGAGGCCTTCGGGTTGCGCCCCTAATTCTCGTCACCCCAGCGAAAGCTGGGGCCTAGAGCGGCAGGCGCTGCTCTATGAGGCCCTGGGTCCCAGCTTTCGCTGGGATGACGATGATTGCTGGACCCAAGCGGATCTACTTCGCCAGCAGCCAGCCGAAGATTTCGGGCAGGCGCGCCGCCCAGGCGTTTTCCTCGTGCTCGGCGCCTTCGTAGACACGGCTCTCCCAGTCGCGGCCCTTCTGCCAGCCTGCCGCCGCCATGCGCGCATCGACCACCTGCTGATAGGGCGCATAGAAGGCATCGAGCGTCGCCGTGCCGTGATCCATCCACACCCTCCGGCCATCAGGCGATCCCAGCCTTGCGGCGAACCATGCGTCCCACAGGCCCGCAAGCTCGCCCGCATCGATGCTGCGCGGATCGACCGCGGGCCAGTGCGAGGAAACGCAGCCCGCCCGCCCGAACACCTTGGGCTTTTCGAGGAAGGCATAGCAGCTCATCAGCCCGCCCATGCTGGAGCCGACGATTGCCGTGTCATTGCGGCCCGTCCGGGTGCGGAAGCTGGCATCGACCCAGGTCTTGAGCGGCCCTGCGATCCATTCGAGATAGCGGTCGGAAATCACCCCGCCCTTGGTCATCCCGTCCATCTGCGCGCGCAGATTGCCGCCGGTCATGTCATAGAGGCTGCGCGGGAGATATTGCCGGTGGCGATCCGGCCCCGGCGCCCAGATGCCGATGATGATATGCGGCTCGACCTTGCCCGATTGCACCGCCGCCAGCATCGCTTTGTCGGCCGCCCAGATCTTGTTGAAGTTGGACTTCTTGACGTCGAACAGGTTGTGCCCGTCATGCATGTAGAGCACCGGATAGCGGCGCTCGCCCGCGTCATAGCCCGGGGGCAGCCAGATCGAGAGGCGCTGATCGGGCAGGCCCGCGGCGGGCACCCGTTCGTATTCGATGGTGCGGCCACCATCCTGCGCCATGGCGGGCGATACCGCCAAGGCCAGCACCGCCAACAGCAAGCTCAGCAAGCGCGCCATGATCCCTCTCCCCGGATGATGCTTTGCGCCGCAAGTCTAGCAATCCTGCGCCATTTGGCCACCGGCCAAGGCAATTGCGCAGGGCTCAGTCGGGGATTACAGCCTTGGCCACACTTCCCCGCAACAGGCCGCGCATGACCTCCTGGCGAATGACCGCCCCGATCGACGATATCCGAGCGCCGCTTGCCGGCGTGCTGGCGGCTGGCGGGCCCTGCGCGATTGCGACGCTGGTGGAGGTCGACGGCTCGGCCCCGCGTGATCCGGGCGCGCAGATGCTGATCACGGGCGGAGAATATTGGGGCTTCCTCTCGGGCGGCTGCATCGAGGCCGACGTTGCCCGTCACGGCCGCGAGGCCATGGCGCAAGGGCAGGCGCGGATGCTGCGCTATGGCGAGGGCAGCCCGTGGATCGACATCAAGCTCGCATGCGGCAGCGGGATCACCGTGCTGGTCGAGCCGGTGGCTGCGGATGATCCGGCGCTGGCCGCGCTGGTCGCGAGCGATGCCGGGCGCCAGCCGGTTTTGTGGTCGAGCGACGGGATCCTGCGGCAGATTGCGGCGGAGAGCGGCGCGCCCGCTTTCACATGGGACGGCGCGCGCTACGCCCGCCTGTTCGCGCCCACCACAAGGCTGGTGCTGATCGGCGAGGACGGCGCGGCCCTGTCTGCCGCCGCGCTTGCGCTTGAGGCGGGGATGGAGGTCGCGCTGATCACGCCCGGCGGGCCGGAGGCCCCGCCGCCGCTCGCCAGTCTGGCCTATCATCGCTCTGCCCCCGCCGAGGCGCTGGCCGCCATCGGGATCGACCGCTGGACCGCGATTGCCGTGCTCTCGCATGACCGCGAGGATGACGAGCGCGGGCTGGCCTCTGCATTGCAATCGCCCGCCTTCTATGTCGGCGCGATCGGGGCGCGGGCGCGGCTTGATGCGCGGATCGCCAAGCTGCGCGGCCACGCGGTGAGCGAGGCGGCGATTGCAAGGCTGCACGCGCCGATCGGGCTTCAGGGCTTCGGCAAGTCCCCGCGCGAGATCGCGCTTTCGCTGGTGGCCGAGGTGGCGCAGGCGGCCCACGCACGGGCTGCGGCGGCGAGATCTTCGGGGGAATCGATATCGAGCACCGCGCCGCGCGCCTCGGTGTCGAGATAGACGACGCCCGCGCTGCGGTGCTTGAGCAGCGCCGCTGCGCCGACATCTCCGGTGAGCTGTGCCAGATCGGGGAAGGCGGCGCGGGTGAAGGCGGCCGGATGGCCGGGCTGGCCTGCCACGCGCGGCCTTGCGGCATAGCCCGCCTGCTCGGCCAATCGGGCAAGCTCGTCGCACAGCATCACCGGCACCAGCGGCATATCGCCGAGGAACACGAACACGCCGGTGCATTGGGGAGAAAGCGCCGCCAGCCCGCGCCGGAGCGAGGCGGCCATGCCTTCTTGCCAGTCGGGAGTGGTGACAAAGCGGCAATCGCACCCTTCCAGCGCCGCCGCGATGGCCTCATGATCGGCGCCGGTGGCGACCAGCACCTCGGCAAAGCCGCCTTGCAGCACCGCCTCCACAGTGCGGCGGATTACCGGCGCTCCGGCGAGGTCGGCCAGCAGCTTGCCCCCGCCCCCATGGTCGCCAAATCGCCGCCCCGCCCCGGCGGCGAGCACCAGCGCTGACCAGCCCTTCAGGCTCAAGCCTTGGCTTGGGTCAGCAGCGGCAGGTTGCGGACGCGCTTGCCGGTTGCCGCCGCCAGCGCATTGGCCAGCGCCGGGGTTGCCGGCGGCGTGCCCGGTTCGCCGATCCCGCCGGTCTTCGCCCCGCTCTCGATGAAGTGGACATCGATCATCGGCGGCGCGTCGGCGAGCTTAAGGATCGGGTAGTCGCCGAAATTGCTCTGCACCACCGCGCCCTTGTCCAGCGTGATCGCCTCACCGATCGCGGCGGACAGGCTCATGATGAGCCCGCCTGCAATCTGCGCCTCGGCATTGAGCGGGTTCACCGTGGTGCCGCAATCGACCACCGCCCAGGCCTTCAGCACCTTGGGGCTGCCGTCTTCCTTGACGGTCGCCTCGATCACTTCGGCCACGATCGTGCCGAAGCTTTCGACAATCGCGATCCCGCGCCCGGTGCCTTCGGGCAGCGGCGTGCCCCAGCCCGAACGCTTCGCCACGGTGTCGAGCACTGTCTGGTGGCGCGAGCCTTCGGGCAGGTGCTTGCGGCGGAAGGTGTAGGGGTCCTCGCCCGCGGCGGCGGCGAGTTCGTCCATGAAGCTTTCGGTGTAGAAGCCCAATTGGGTCGCGTTCACCGAGCGCCACGGCCCGTCGATCTGGTTCGACTGATAGGCAAAGTGCCGCCGCGATGTGGCGGGAAGATCGTAGATGAAGGGCACCTCGCCTTCCGCATTGCCGCTCTGGGCATAGTCGATCCGCAGCGCGGTGATCGTGCCGTCCTTGATCGACGCCTTGAGCCCGGCGGAGGACTGCGGGCGATAGGTGCCGTGGCGCACCTCTTCCTCGCGGCTCCACACCAGCTTGACCGGATAGGGCACCTGTTTGGCGATCAGCGCGATCTGGTCGATGATCTCGACCACATCGGGGAAGCGCCGGCCGAAGCCGCCGCCCATGATCATCGGATTGAAGATCACGTTCTCGACATCGAGCCCGGCCGCCTTGGCTGCGCGGTTGCGGGTGCTGAGCGGGTCCTGCAACCCGCCCCAGATGGTGAGCTTGCCGTCCTTGAAATGGCCGGTCAGCGCGAAGGGCTCCATCATCGCGTGGTGGATGAAGGGGACGCGGTATTCGGCCTCGACCAGCGTGACACCGTCGGCTGCGAAGGCCGCATCGACATCGCCCTCGCCGCCTTCGTTGTCGGGCTTGCCGCCCGCACGCAGCTTGGCCTGCGCAGCATAGATCGCTGCGGTCGAGACCGCCGCATGACCGCCGTCGGAGAACTTGGGCGCAAGCGCGGCAAGGCCCTTGCTCGCGGCCCAGTAGCCCTTGCCGATCACCACCACGGCATCGGGGAGCTTGATCACCTTCTCGACGCCCGCAACCGCCATCGCCGGTGCCTCGTCGACGCTCTCCATCGTCCCGCCGCGCACGGGCGCTGCCGCGACAGTCGCCACGCGCATCTCGGGCAGGGTGAAGTCGATCCCGTAAACCGCCGAGCCATCGACCTTGGCAGGGATATCGCGCCGCGGCACGGGCTGGCCGATCAGCTTCCACTGTTCGCGGGTCTTGAGCACCGGATCGCTCGAAAGCGAGCGTCCCGCCGCACCCGCGGCGAGTTCGCCATAGCGCAGCACCTTGCCCGACTTGGCGTGGGTGACCTTGCTGTCGGCGGTGGTCAGTTCGCTCTCCGGCACGCCCAGCCGGTCGGCCGCTTCGGCCAGCAGCGCCGCGCGCACCGCCGCGCCGGTCTTGCGCATGCCCACCTCGCCGGTGAAGCGGATCGCCGAGGAGCCGCCGGTGATCATGATCGGCATCGAGCGCGCCATCATGCCGATCACGGCATCGGGCATCATGCCGGCGAGGGTTTCGCCCGCCATTTCGGGCAGGAAGCCCTTGGCAAGATCGGCATTGGCGAAAGCGAAATCGGCCGGAGCCTGTTCGATGGCCACCTTGGTCCAGTCGGCATCCAGCTCGTCCGCCAGCATCTGGCCGAGCGCGGTATGCGAGCCCTGACCGAAGTCTATATGCGGCGAATAGACCGTGACCGTGTCGTCCTCGGCAATCTTCATCCAGGTGTTGAAGGCATGTTCGCCCTCGCCCGCGATCAGCCCCTGCGCCGTGGAGCGGGCCGAGCGATCACTCCACCACACACCAAAGATGCCGCCGCCCACCAGCAGCGCCGAGCCGGCGAGGAAGATGCGGCGCTTGACGCCCTTCTTCTTGACCGGCGCGGTCCCGGCCGGGCCGGTTTCGGTCTCTTCGAGATTGGGGTTGGGATTATCAGCCATCATGCGTCTCCCTGCACGGTCGCCGCAGCGCGGCCGGTGGCGGCAAGGATCGCGGTGCGGATGCGCGGATAGGTGCCGCAGCGGCAGATATTGGTCATCACCTCGTCGATCTGCGCGTCCGACGGCGTGCCGGCCTTCTCGATCAGCGCCACGGCGGCCATGATCTGGCCCGACTGGCAATAGCCGCATTGCGGCACCTGCGCCGCGATCCAGGCCTGCTGCACCGCGTGGAGCGTGCCGTCCTCGGCCTTCAGGCCTTCGATCGTGGTCACCGCCTTGCCCGCGATCTCGCTGACAGGCACGCTGCACGAACGGGTCAGCTCACCGTCGACATGCACCGAGCACGCCCCGCAGGCGGCAATGCCGCAGCCGAATTTGGTGCCGGTCAGCGCAAGATCCTCGCGCAGAACCCACAGCAGCGGCGTATCGGGCTCAGCCGAAACGCTCACATCCTTGCCATTGACCGAAAAACCGATTGCCACGCGTCTGGCTCCTTGCCCCGTGCTTTGCGATGGCGCGTTCTAGCAGCCAGCCACAGGCGCGGCCATGGGAAAGACCACGCAGACGGCGACATTGTCAAAATCGGCAGGGCCGCCCCCTCAGGCGACAACCCCGAACAGCGAACCGATCGCCGCTGTCACCGCCATGGCGAAGATCCCCCAGCCGACCACCCGCAAGGTCGCCGGCACCAGCGGCGCGCCTCCCGCCTGCGCGCCGAGCGCGCCGAGAATGGCGAGCGTCAGCACCGAAACCCCCAGCACCACCGCGATGATCATGCCCGCAGGCGCCAGCCAAGCCGCGACCAGCGGGATCGCCGCCGCGACGCTGAAGGTCACCCCCGATGCCAGCGCCGCCTGCAAGGGCCGCGCGGCGAGATGTTCGCTGAGGCCCAGCTCGTCGCGCACATGGGCGGTGAGCGCATCCTTGGCGCTCAATTCGCGCGCCACGACCAGCGCGGTTTCCGCCGACAGCCCGCGCCCGCGATAGATCGCGGCGAGTTCTTCAAGCTCGTGCTCGGGCGTATCGACCAGCGCCTGCTCCTCGCGGCGGATATCGGCGCGTTCGCTATCGGCCTGCGAGGAGACCGAGATGAACTCGCCCGCCGCCATCGACATGGCACCTGCGACCAGCCCCGCCACTCCGGCGACAAGAATCGCGCTCGCCTCCGGCGTCGCCGCCGCCACCCCGAGGATCAGCGAGGACACCGAGACGATCCCGTCATTGGCCCCCAGCACCGAGGCGCGCAGCCAGCCGGTGCGGTGAACATAATGCGGATCATCGGGGTGCGCGCTTGGCCGTGGCATTGGTGCGTTCCTCTCGCGGCGGACACAAACAGCCGCGCCGCCTTTCGCCAATGTCGGCCGGACTGAGCCGCTTTGCAAGGCGCTCAGCAATGGCACGCGGCGAAGCCCGCTTGACCGACTCGAAAATTATGCATAGCTTCACACTCATAAATCTGCGGACATATGCAGGTTTGGGAGGGAACAATGCCGGGCAGGATCATCGTATCCCGCGAACTGGCCGAGCTGCTCAAGCTCCTGGCGCATCCTGATCGGCTGCGGCTGATCGAGGAATTGCGGCTCGGCGAGCAGGACGTCGGCGGGATTGCCGCAGCGCTCGATCTGCCTGCCACGCGGATCTCCCAACATCTCGCCCAGCTGCGAAGCGCCCGGATCGTCGAGGACCGCCGCGAGGGCCGCAACCATTTCTACCGCCTCACCCATCCCGGCATCGCCGCCTGGATCGTGGAGGCGCTCGAATTCGTCGAAGTCCGTCACCGCATGGGTGAAAGCTTGCAAATCAATGAAGTGCGCGAGCTTTGGACCGCCGGCGCCCCTGCGACTTCCAGCTAGAAGGAATACCCCAATGTCCAGATTTGCCCTTGGCGTCATCAAGTTCCAACGTGAGGTCTATCCCGAAAAGCAGGCGCTGTTCGAGCGACTGAGCACCGGCCAGAGCCCCGAAGCGCTGTTCATCACCTGCTCCGACAGCAGGATCGAGACCGCGATGATCACGCAGACCGATCCGGGCGAGCTGTTCATCTGCCGCAACGCGGGCAACATCGTGCCGCCGCACACCAACCAGACCGGTGGCATGACCGCTTCGATCGAATTCGCCATCGGCGCGCTTCAGATCCCGCACATCGTGGTCTGCGGCCATACCGAATGCGGCGCGATGAAGGGCGCGATGAACCGTGACGGGCTGACCAACCTGCCGCACGTGCGCGAATGGCTGGGCTATTCGCAAGGCGCGGTCGACATCGTCGAAACCCTCGGCGGCGGGCTGGATCCCGAAGCCAAGATGCGGATGCTGCTCGAACAGAATGTCATCCTGCAATTGCAGCATCTCAAGACCCACCCCACGGTGGCGGTCGCGCTCGCGCAGAAGGCGGTGAAGCTGCATGGCTGGGTCTATGACATCAAGACCGGCGAAGTTTCGGCCTTCGACGAGACGACGGGCACGTGGGTCCCGGTGGAAGAGCGTTATGCGTCCGAGGTCGCTTCCGCAGCATTGAACAAGCACGCCTGCTGAGCCTCGCGCCGCCTGTTCCTGCTTCCCCGATCCCGCCGGAGTACCCCTTCCCATGACCGCCCCCGCCACGTCAGCCCTGTCATCCGCAGCCGTCGGGCGAGACTTTCTCGCCTCGATCGTGGTGTTCCTCGTCGCCCTGCCGCTGTGCATGGGGATTGCGATCGCATCGGGAGCCCCGCCGGCGCTGGGCCTGATCACCGGGATCGTGGGCGGGCTGGTGGTCGGCAGTCTGGCGGGTTCACCCTTGCAGGTGAGCGGCCCCGCTGCCGGGATGGCGGTGCTGGTCTACCAGCTGGTGGACGAACACGGGTTGCTGATGCTCGGCGTGGTCGGGCTGATCGCGGGGGCCTTGCAGCTGCTCGCCGGGGTGCTGAAGCTCGGACAATGGTTCCGCGCGATCTCGCCGTCGGTGATCCACGGGATGCTGGCAGGGATCGGGGTGCTGATCTTCGCCTCGCAGTTCCACGTGATGCTCGATGATGCGCCGCGTTCCGGCGGCCTTGCGAATATCATCGCCATCCCCGAAGCGATCATCAAGGCCATCCCGGTCGATGGCTCGGTCCATCACCTCGCCGCGATGGCCGGCTTCATCACCATCGTCACAATCATCGTCTGGAACAAGTTCAAGCCGAAGAGCCTCGCGCTGCTGCCCGGCCCGCTGCTGGGCGTGTTGGTCGGCACCGCCTTTGCCTTTGCCTTTGCGCTGCCGATCACGCTGGTCGAACTGCCCGCCAACCTGACCGACGCGCTCAACATCCCCACGGCCGAAGCGCTCAAGGGGGCGCTGGATCCCGATATCCTGACGCTCGGCATCGTGTTCGCCTTTGTCGCAAGCGCCGAAACCCTGCTGTGCGCCACCGCGGTCGACAAGATGCATGTCGGCGTGCGCACCCAGTACGACAAGGAGTTGCGCGCTCAGGGCATCGGCAACATGATCTGCGGGGCATTGGGCGCGCTGCCGATGACCGGCGTGATCGTGCGTTCGGCCGCCAATGTCGAGGCCGGCGCAACCTCCCGCGTCTCGTCGATCATGCACGGAATGTGGCTGCTGCTGGCGGTGGTCGCCTTCCCCTTCGTGCTCAACGAAATCCCGACTGCGGTGCTCGCCGCGATCCTCGTCTACACCGGCTACAAGCTGGTCAACATCGCGCAGATCCGCAAGATCGCCGAATTCGGCAGGCAGGAGCTGGCGATCTACTTCGTCACGCTGGGCGGCGTGGTCGCGATCGACCTGCTCACCGGCGTGATCCTCGGCTTCGTGCTGGCGACCCTGAAGCTGGTCTACACCTTCTCGCACCTGTCGATCGAGGTGACCCACGACAACGAGACCAACCGCACCGATGTGCTGATGACCGGCTCGGCCACGTTCTTCTCGATCCCGCAGCTGTCCGGCGCGCTGGAACAGGCGCCGCGCCGGGCGGAAGTGCACATCCATGTCGAAATGCTCGACTATATCGATCACGCGTGCCTCGAGATGCTGGCCTCGTGGGAGAAGCTGCACCAGAGCACCGGCGGGAGCCTGATCGTCGAGTGGAACGAGCTGGTGCAGCGCTACGGCAGGCGCTCGCAGGATCCGGCCAAGACCGAAATCCCGGCGCTGATGCGCAGACCGGCTGCCTGACGCGGCGCGCGTTCACGCGCGCCGGGAACCTGACCGGTTCAGTGAACCGGTTCGAGTGCCTCGCGGTGCCACAGCTCCTTGGCGTTGGCGATATCGGCTTCGCTGGCTCGGCCAAGGCGGTGCGCGATGAAATCGATGCCGCCGATCAGCCAGTCGGCCAGTTCGGGCTGGCTGAGACGGTAGACCCGCTTCTGGGCCTGGGCTTCGGTCTCCACCAGCGCGATGGCGCGCAGCACTCCCAAATGCTGCGAGACCCGGGTCGCCGGAATTTCGAGCGATTCAGCCAGTTCGTTGACCGTCAGATCCCCCGCCTGAAGCTTGAGCAGCAGGCGAATCCGGTCCGGATGCGAGATCTGGCGGAGCACATTGGCCAATTCACTGGCGACGATCTTGCGGCTTGGCATCGGGGGGCACCTTTCAGGAAAGAGCGGTAGGGGCAGAAGCAGTCGACGCGATGAGACTAAGACGCGCCGGAGCCGCAATTGTTCCGCAGACAAGGCTGGCCGCCATGGCCTGCCAATGCGGCGCAGCGCGGTGGCCTTGGCTCATCCCTGCGCAAACGAGTTCAACGAAATCAGCATCCTCGAGTGTTCGGGCATAGGGCACCGTAGATCCGCGCGAGACCGTCACGATGCCGCTGTCGCGTAGCCGTGTGGCCGCCTCGTGCAGCCGGCGCGCGGCCGCCCCCATGCCGGAATGATGCAGCGTCAGAGCGAGCGTCTGGATCAGCACCGGGGCATCGAGGGGAAGCCGCCCGCCCGCCTCGACCAGAGCCTCGCTTGAAGCCCGGACAAGCGCCTGACCATTGGCGAACCACAGCAGCGGCCAGGGGCCCTTGCGGCCGCTGGCCGTGGCCAGCAGCGTAAACACAATGCTGCGCCATTCGGGCATGACAATCACGGCATCCCAGCGCGGGCTGGAACTGGCCAGCCCGGGCATTGCCGCCTCGATCGCCAGCACTTCAAGGGTCATCCCCTCGCGTGTCAGGTTGCGATCGGCCCGCAGCAGCCGGCTGGCAAAGGCATTGCGCTGCGAGGCGGACACGATGATCGCGATCCGCGTGCGGCCCTGCGCGCGGGCGGCATGGAGCATGGCCTCGATCACCGCGAGGCGCGGCAAGGGCAGGGCGTCGTCCTCGTCACGCGTGCAAGCGGAAGGATGCGGCGAGAACAAGGCGAAATCCAGCGTCCCGGCCCGCACGGCGCTGCCCGGCCCATGCTCGAACAGATAGCTCACCATCCAGTCCGCGCGGGGCCATTCGGCGTTTGCACCCGGCTGCAGGCTGACCGGCGAGAACACCTCCCACGGGGCAAATTGCGGGACGATGCCGGAAGCCGGCCCGCGCGCCCAGTCGGTCATCTTGCGCAGGCCCGAAGCGCGCGGCGCAGGAACAGGATCAAGCGCAATGCCGAGCCAGCCGCGAAGGCCCGCAAAGGCTGCCTCCCACTGCGGATCGGGCGCCGCCACCGGTTCGGCAAGGCGCAGCCCGCCGCCTACCACCCGCAGCGGCGATGGCGCTTTTGCCGCAGGCCGCACAGCATCGTTTGCGGATGTGTCCGAGAGGTTTTGGGTTTGGAAACTGGCTCTATCCACGATCAGGACCTTTCGCCTTGGCTCTTGCGGAGCGCGGTCTAGACGAGCCATTCCTGTCTGAAAAATTCAATATATCTTCAAAACCATTCTCTTTTGTAGATACATGAATTGCCGCCCTTCACGCCTCGTTTGCCGGGGACAAAAGCAGGCGTGTGGCCCCATCGGGTGCCGTCCTGCTCAGGGCGAGCGGGGCCGAGATCCGCCCTAGGGCCTCGGCGCTGAAGCTACCGAAGGGAAGTGCGTCGAACAGCACGAAGCCGTCGAAATCGGTGACAGCCCGCGCCACCTCGCGCCCGGCTTCGTCGCGCAGCACCACCGGCACGCCCGAACGGGGGGTCTGGCGGTCGCCCGCGACCAGCAGCACCTGCACCTCGATGCTGCCCGTGGGGCGCAGCGGCACCAGCACATGGCGCACCTCGCCCGGCCGCAGCGCCAGCCGGTCGCCAGCGCGCGCGGGGCGCAAGGTAAAATCCTCAAGCGAGGACATCTGGGTCTCGATATCGACATCGGGCCCGGCCGGAACCCCGCGGATCAGCACGCGTCCGGCATCATCGGTGGTCTCGCGCCGCAGCGCCGCATCGACCACGAAGCGGCCGCCCGCAACCCCGCTCTCCTCCGTCCCGCGCGCACCATCGCCATCCTCGTCGACGAACATCTCGGCCATGATCGCGCCGCTGCGGGCGATCCCGGAACGCGCAGTGGCCCAGCGGTCCGGCCCGCGCCACAGACCCATCGTCAGCCCGATCCCGAAGCGCCAGCCGTCGCCCTGCCGCCCGGCGCTGGCGCTGAGGCCGAAGGGGCCGAGCTGCTGGCTGAAGGTCACGCCCCCGCCCAGCTGTCCGCTCTGCGCCTGCCAGTCGAGATCGAGCGCCAGCGCGCCCTCGCCGATATTGCGCGCCGCGCTCAGGCTCGCCCCCTCCAGCTTCCAGCCCGCGCGGTCAGCCGCCGTGATCCCGCTGCGCAGCCGCCAACTGCCGCGCCTTGCGGTCAGGCCAAACGCCGCCGTGCCCAGCCACGGGGTGCTGCCCTCGCGCACCGCGCCGAGCGCAAAGTTCGCCTGCCAGTCGGCCATCGGCAACACCATCCGCGCTGCGAGTGCCTGACGCTCGCCCCCGCGCCGCAACTGGCCGGAGAGCGCCCGCGCCTGCCACGGCAGGCTCAGCCGCCCGAGGCCGATGCGCCCCTGCCCGCCAAGCGAGACGACCTGCGAAAACTCGCGCACGGGCTGCGGCAGGCCGGGCCCGTCATCGCGGCCATGGTGGGCAAGATCGAGCACGATGTCCTGCGCGCCGATCCGGCGGGCGAGCCTGATCGCGCCGCCCAGCCCGCCGAGCCGGTCGCGCGCGCCGGTCACCGCCCACAGCCCGCCGCCCAGCGCCCCGTTGAACCCGAGCGCCAGCGCCGGAGCCCCGTCCAGACCCGCACGCAGATCGAGCCGGGCGGTCACCGCCGGGCTCATCCCCCAGTCGAGACTGGCAAAAGCGGTCGGCCCGGCAGGCTCTCCGGCCAGCACTTCGCCCAGCAGCGGCTTGCCGCCATCGATCACCCCGAAGCTGTAGCCGATCTCGTTATCGCCGTTCATCTCGGTGCCCACCAGCCGCGTGAAGACCTGGCTCTCGCTTTCGCCATTGGGGCCGTAGAGCCGCACCACCCAGCGGTTCTGGCCGATCCGAAGGGGGACATCGCCGAACAGCCAGTTGCCCGCGGCGTCAGCCTCGCGCACCACCGCAACCAGCCGCTCCTCGTGCCACAGCTCGGCCTCCCAGCCCTGCGGCAGCGGCCCGGAAAGCGTGATCATGTCGAGCAGATCGGCCTTCCACGGCGCGCGCGAGGAGACCACCAGCCCGCGGCCTGAAAGACTATCGGCGATCAGCGGCTGCGCGGGCGCGGCAATATCGCCAATCGCCAGACTGCGCGCGCCCAGCGGCCCCAGCAGACCGGGCGTGTCGCGGGCTTCGGTAAGGGCAAAGCCCGGGGTGATGCGCCCGTCGCTGGTGGCGGCGAGGCTCAGCCGGGCGGCGAGCCCGAACACTTCCCCGCTCGCCAGCACCGAACCCGAAAGCTGGCGCCCCTGCGCCCCGAGCGCCAGCGCACCGGCCATATCGGCGCTCCACAGGCGCACAGCGGCATCGGGTCGGGCGAGCAGAGGGAAATCGGGCCGCAGGGTCTCGGGCCGCAGCCGCGCCTGACGTTCTTCCCGGGCAAGGCGCATCAGCACCGGCAAGCTGGCGCGCGCCTCGATCAGCAGGCGCTGGCTCACCGCATCATGGGTCAGCGAAAGGGGCAGGAGATCGGGCAGATCGGCCAGTGGCAGGCACTCGCCGCTCGGGCTGGGCAGCAGCATGGCGGCCGGCAGCATGACCATGCGGCGCGGCTCGGGCAGGGTGACGGCGATATCGCCGCCCGCTTCGGGCCGGGCATAGGCCAGTTCCAGCGCATCGAGCAGCGGGATGATCGCCACGCAGGTGCCTGCACCCGGACCGAGATCATGCAGCGGAATGGTCTCCGCGATCAGCTTGCCTTCGGCAAACAGGGCTGGAAGGGCGAGCCCGTCAGCGGCCTGACCGGAGCGCTCGGCCGCGGGATCGCTGCCAAACAGGCGGTCGAACAGGCCTTCGCCATCGTTGGCGTCCTGCGCCCGAACTGGGACTGCGACTGCGACTGCCAGTCCGGCTGCGAACAGCAGCACGGACAGCCGGAACAGCAGCCGGAACGGGGGGCGGACCATGGGTGCTTACCGGAGCAGGTCATGTGCTTACAACGCCGCGGTGAGGCTGGCGAGGCGCTTGCCCGCCTCGGTCGGAACGGCGGCGTCGGTCGAAATGTAATCGATCCGCACCCGCTGACCCTTGAGCTTCGCGCGCACCTCGGGCGGCAGCGGCAGGATCACGTCGCGCTCGGTGTTGGGGGTGTAGATCGCCACACCGCGCACCAGCCATGCAGGAGCCTTCTCGCCCTCGACGGTCAGACTGATATCGCCATAGGTGGAGCGCGTGCCCGAACGGGTCAGGTGGACGACGAGCTGCTCGGGCGCCTCTGCGGCCATGGCGGCGGTGTCCATCGTCACGCTGGCATCGAGCGTGCCGACGCGCAGGATGACGGGAATGGTGATCGAGCGCACCGCGACCAGTTCGATCGACAGGCTGTTGTCGCTGCCCGCCTCTCCGGCAAGCCGGGTGGTGCCGGCGCTAACGGGGGCGGACATCAACCGCAGGTGCGAGCGATACTCGCCCGGTGCCAGCGTGCCCGGCGCACTCGCCATGATCCGCACCACCTGGCGCGCACCGGGTTCCAGCACCAACTGGCGCGGCGAATAGCGCAGCTTGTCATCGGCAAAGGCCTCGCCCGTCTGCGGGCTGGCGGCATCTTCAAGGCTGCCATCCGCGCGCATCCGGCGGTTTTCGATCGCGATACGGAAGGCGGCGGTTTCGGCGCCCTTGTTGACCAGCACGAGCTCGGACGAGCGTGTATCCGGGGTCAGCACCACGCGGGTCGGGGCGACCAGCAGTTCGGCGGCAGCAGGTAAAGGGGCGGCAAGCGCCGCGACAGCTGCGGCGAGAACAGGAAAACGGATCATGGCAAAAGACCTTCAATGGCAGGGAGTGGTCTTTGGGGCGAAACGCCCTCAAGTAGCGGAGCGATAGGACGGTAAAGACGCCCTCAAGTAGCGCAGCGATAGGGCGCTAGAATCTGGCGGGGGGTCGGGAACCGCGCGGGGGGATGCGCGGCTCCCTCCCCCCTGCCAGGAGCTGGCTTACTGGTATTCGACGGCGACGGTGAAGCTGCCGGTGTACTTGCCGGCTTCCTGACGCACGCCGACATCGAGCGTGCCGCCGACGGTGAAGCTGTCTTCACCCTTGAGCAGCTGGCCGCCCGACTTCGAGCTGGTGAATTCCGACACCAGCATCCCGTTGCCGTTTTCGCTCACGATCTTGATCTCCTTGGGGAGCGAGATGGTGTAGAAAGCGTCGGCTTCACCGGTCACGGCGAACGAAGCGGCGGTGTGATCGGCGGTAAGGCAGGTCAGCGCCGGGCCGCACTTGCGGCTGCCGTCAGCCAGCACGACGACGCGGTCGGCGGTGGTGGTCGAGGGCGCGATGGTGCCGAAATAGAGATCGCCGACGCTGGAGATTTCCAGCGGGGCGATGATCTTCGTACCCGCGCCGGCATCGGCCGACTGGGCATTGGCTGCGGTCGCGGCAGCGAAAGAGGCGAGCACAGCGGCTCCGGCAAACAGCTTGTTCATTTCACGTGGTCCTTCCTGGTTGGTCTAGCTCAGCGGCGACGTGCCGTGGCTGACCTCCAGATGCCGGTCCGCACCGGAGCTGTCATTGGCGCGGGCGGATATCGGATGGCGCGCAAGCAGGGTTTGCGCTGCCTGATGGTTAGAGCGTTTTCCCCACGTTCTGACTCGGCGGGGATTCCCTTGCGGGCGCGGTTCTGATTCATCCTTCTTGCTGGAAGCAGGAGGCCAGCATGGATGGCACGGACGCTTTCACAGGACCTTCGG
>Ga0315900_10004655_pt1 | contig 19223 bp, 15 predicted proteins | sample LakEriMetagenome_FD_203521 | JGI IMG/M metagenome (GOLD analysis project Ga0315900, IMG submission 203521) | Freshwater fungal communities from buoy surface, Lake Erie, Ohio, United States - Buoy 12 MA114 | ecosystem: Environmental > Aquatic > Freshwater > Lake > Lake biofilm | place: USA: Lake...
CTATCGCATCGGCCTTGACCCCGACTTCGACCTGCTGCCCGTCGGAATCATCCGATACACCGGAAGCAGTCCTCTTTCCATGGAAGGCGGTGTGAAAATCAGGTATAAAAATACATTCTGGGCAGGTGGTACATACCGCTACGGAGATGCATTTTCCGGTATGGTGGGAGTGTCCATGTTCAACATGATGAATCTTTGCTATGCTTTTGACTTTACCACAAGCAGGCTGCAGACCAACAGCACCGGTACCCACGAGATTGTTCTGGGCCTTCAGCTAAACAATAAGAAACCCAATTCCTCACTCAAGGTATGGTAATTAACCCCTTCCAAGCGACGATGAATCCAAAAATGACTATGAGAAACCTGATTTTTGCGGGGGGGTTAATACTGGGTACGGTACTTTCCTCATCGGGCCAGACCCCCAAAAATTATAAATTGTATCGCATGGATACGGCCGTGAACAACGACTTTGAAGAAATTCAGCCGCTTACATCCCGCGATGGCCAGACTCTGTATTTTGTCCGTTCCCGAAATCCGAAAAATGTAGGAGGAAAAGAGGCCGGTCAGGATATCTGGATTTCCAAAAGAACCGGAGATACCACCTGGACGGCTCCTAAAAACCTTGGTATGCCGGTGAATAACAAGGAGAATAATGGAATTCTGGGAATCAGTTCGGATGGCAAAGGCATGCTGATTTCAAATGTTTACCTCAAGAAAAAGATGGATCCCGGTTTTTCCCTTTCCATGCTGGGCGATACAGGAAGCTGGGGAGCACCCATCAATCAGGTGGCAAAAGACTTCACCATTCAGAAAGGGTACCTCGGAGGTTATTGGTGTAAGGATGAAAAGACCCTTATTCTGACCATGAAATCTACCTCATCAGTAGGGAAAGAGGATCTCTATGTTACCTTCCGCGAAGCAGACGGAACCTGGTCGCAGCCGCTTCACATGGGCAAAGACATTAACTCCCTTGGTTTTGAAATTTCGCCTTTTTATTCTGAAGAGGATTCCATGCTCTATTTTGCCAGTAATGGGCAGGATGGAATGGGTGATGCCGATATTTACCGGGCCAAACGCCTTGATGAAACCTGGACCAAATGGAGCAAGCCGGAGAACCTCGGACCATTCTTCAACGGGGAAGGATTTGATGCCTATTTCTACATTTCAAAAGCGGATTCCACCATTTATCTGGCCAAGGAAAATCCTGAGAATAATTACACCGATTTATATTTCACCCACCTTTCCAACCTGAAAGAAGCACTGCGCAGGCAGGCAGAAAAGAAAAAGGCCGGTGATAATCTCCTGGCAGGAGAAAAAGGAATAAATCCAAACTCTCCCGCCGGCAAGGCAGCGCGCGAGGCAGAAGAACAGCGCAAGGCTGAAGAAGAACTCAACAAGCGTGAGCGTGTCGTCATTAAAGACTTCGACAATGTACTTTTCGATTTTGCCAAATCCAATCTTCGTCCGGAAGGCAGAACCCGTCTGGATAAGCTCTATGAATATATGGTGACCAATCCTACAGTAGGAGTGGAGCTCATCGGACACGCTGACAGTATTGACACCGAACTTGTGAACCTTATTCTGTCGGTGAAACGAAGCGAAGAGTGTAAGCAGTACCTCATCAACAAGGGGATTTCCAAGCGTCGTATTCTTACACACGGATTTGGAAAACAGCTTCCGACTACAACCAACCGCACGGAAGAAGGTCGTCAGCTTAACCGCCGCTGCGAAATCAACATTCTGCCCGACAACAGGGCCAAGCTGAAGCTGGAATTCAAGCCAGAAAATATGGGTAATGAAACCGATGGAGCGAAGCCCCCTCCGGCACCTCCGAAAGGTGATAAAAAGCCCGGTAAGAAGTAACAGTTAAATCTGGTGAAAATCATCAGGAGAGCTGGTCACGGGCCGGCTCTCTTTTTTTTCAGATTATTTGATGCACAGTGTTTTCCACCTTAACTTTGAATCTGTTTAATTTTTTATCAAAAAAAGTTAAACAAAGCGACTCCCATTCGGGTCATACTATTATATGAAGGTATCAGTCTTCAGAAAAGAACATTTCAATGCAGCGCACCGCCTGCACAACCCATCGTGGTCAGACGAAAAAAACAAGTCTGTTTTCGGTAAATGCAATAACCCCAGGTTTCATGGTCATAACTATGAGCTCGTGGTGGAGGTGAAGGGTGAAGTTCATCCGGACACCGGCTATGTCATCGATATGGGCGATCTGAGCAGGTTAATCAAATCGAAAGTGCTGGATGATTTTGACCACCGGAATCTCAATGAAGAAGTGGAAGAATTCAGAAATCTTATTCCGACAGCAGAAAACATTGCTGTGGTCATCTGGAAAAGGCTGAGACCCGACATCGAACAAAAACTTGAACTAAGCGTAACACTTTATGAAACAGAACGGAACTTTGTCCGCTATCCTGGCTGATGCAGGATTTAATGATATTGCAGGACTTAAAGGATTAAGCATGGATGAAATCGGGGATTCACACTTGTTTACCTCACTGGAAACTCCCATGAAGGAGGATGCCTTTGAGCTGGATGATCAGACCAAAATCAAGCTGATTGAAAAGAAATTTGCTGAAATTATGGACATACTCGGCCTTGATCTGAAAGACGACAGTCTGAAGGGAACACCTCACCGTGTGGCTAAAATGTATGTGAAAGAAATTTTCAAGGGACTCAATCCGGCCAACGAACCCAGGATTGCCCTGTTCAATAACAAGTACCGCTACAGTGAAATGCTCATTGAGCGCGACATCACCCTGTACAGCAATTGCGAGCACCACTTTGTTCCCATAGTGGGCAAGGTACATGTAGGCTACATCAGCAGCGGCAAGGTAATAGGTCTCAGTAAAATCAACCGTGTGGTGGAATATTTCGCTAAGCGGCCTCAGGTTCAGGAAAGACTTACGGTGCAGATTTCCAATTATCTCTCCCGCATTCTTGAAACGGAAAGTGTGGCAGTGGTGGTGGATGCGCGGCACCTTTGCGTGAGTTCCCGCGGAGTGGAAGATACTTCCAGTTCTACGCTCACGGCCAGCTACCTGGGCAAGTTCAATGAGAAAGAAACCCGCGAAGAGTTTCTCCGCCACATTTACCAGAAAGGGTGATGCAAGCTGGAAATTTTTTGCTGGTCGGTGCTTCTTCGGGAATCGGAGCTGCCCTGAAGGAAACTCTTGAAAAGGCCGGTCACCGGGTTTACACCATGGGGCGGAAGCCGCTCTCATCTGCGGGTCATCTGGAATTTGATGCTCTTTCTGCCACTGCACCGGTTTTGCCTGCAGACTGGCCGGAGGTGTTTCACGGATTGGCCTACATGCCGGGCACCATTCAGCTGAAGCCCTTTCACCGCAGCACGGCAGAGGATTTTCAGCGTGATTTTCAGGTGAATGTTATCGGGTTTGTACACACGCTGCAGATGCTGCTTCCGGCCCTGAAAAAGGCAGGATCATCCTCAGTAGTAGCCTTCAGTACGGTGGCGGCCAATACCGGACTTGGTTTCCATGCCGGCATTTCGGCAGCGAAGGGCGGATTGCAGTCGCTTTGTCTTTCGCTTGCATCTGAACTTGCGCCTGCAGGCATCCGGGTGAATTGCATTGCACCCTCCATTACCGACACTCCGCTGGCTTCTGCTCTGCTCAATACCGATGAAAAGCGGGAGGCCTCTGCCAAACGCCATCCGCTCGGGCGGATAGGAAAAGCGGAAGACATGGCTTCAGCCGCAGCCTTTCTGTTATCATCCGAAGCTTCCTGGATTACCGCTCAAGTACTCGGCGTTGACGGCGGATTTTCGCGGCTGAAATAAGCCATTCCGCTCGTTTAATTAATAAAGTATTGTAAGGTGTTTTTCACCTTTCTATCCCCAGGAATTTCAGATTTTTGACTTCAACCTTCTGACTTTTGTCTTATCCTGCGGCAGGGGGCGACGGGAAAATCATCCCGCGTTAGCGGGATATTGTACCAAAGCACCCGGTGCCATGTCGCATGGCAAAGCCAGGGGGCATGGCAGCCGCCCAAATTTTCTTATTTCACCGCCTGGGCCGGATTGCCGAAAACCCGGCCGCCTGTCGGCACATCGGAAATGACCACAGATCCTGCTCCCACAGAAGCATTTTTACCGATTTTGATGCCTTCGGGAATGGTTGCGCCCGCACCGATGAAGGCCCCGTCTCCGATTTCAACCCCTGCTCCGATGCAGGCCCCGGCCCCGATGCTGACTTCGTCGCCCACCTGTGCCCCGGTTTCGACCACGGCATTGGGAAAAAGGCGGCAGCCTGAACCTATTTTGCTGAAAGCAGCCACCCGGCATCCGGCCGAAAGCAGGTTGCCGTGGCCCATCTCAGCATAGGCAGAGAGGCTGGCATCGCGGTGAATGGCGTTTACCGGCGCCACATGCCGCCGTTCTTTGAGCATTTCGAGCAGGTATTTCCGCTCCTTTTTGTTTTCAACAGCGATGAAGGCGTCGCACTTTTTGCCGATGAGCTTGAGGAAACCATCGTCTTCGGTGCTGCCCAGCACGGGAATTTCGCCGATTTCCTTGCCGTGATGGCCGGCATCATCGTCCAGGAAGCCGTACACAATCAGGTTGTTGGATTGAAAAACATCGAGGGCCAGCTTCGCAGTGCTGCCGGCGCCAAAAAGGATGACGGGATTTAGCATGGGATGGAATTTGGGACAAATCTAAAAGGACTGAAGCGTATTTTAAGTCCCGACCTGAAACTGATTCATCCGCTGAAAAGGCCTGACGCAAGCCTAGTCCTGCCGGATGAAAACTGCGGCGGGCAAATCATTGATGGAAAGGTAGTAGCAGCCAGCTGGTAAATGCCTGATGCTGATTCGCTGTTGTTCAGAAACAAGTTCTGTCTGCTGAATTTCCTTTCCAAAAACATTCCGGATGCGGACGATTCCTGAGGATAATCCTCCCGGAGGTTTTACCTCAATAAAAGAAGATGCCGGATTGGGAAATACTGCAGGCTGCTTTCGCATCTTCATAGCTGGCGAAAAGGTGGTACTGCAGGCCAGCGGACTTACCTGCTGCGATGTAATTCCAACAGAAGCTGCCAGCAGGTCCTGAAACTGAAGGGCTGCCTCGCATTTGCCTTTCAGGTAAAAGTCCAGCCATGGAAGCAGATAGCTGACCGTAAGGTTCTGCTGTTCCTGCCGGCTGATGGCTGCCTGCGGGCTGCAGGTGCTTTGCCCCAGGTTGCAGTTGAAATTGGAGGCTGCGAACTGGCAGTGATCGGCGCCGCTTATGCTGACCAGGGTTTTTTCTGCGGCAGCAAGAGCGTTGTACATCGGAATCTGGTGCACATCCTGCGGTGCCACGCAGTCGTTTGCACCTGAAATTATCAGGGACGGCTTCTGGACGGAAGCTGCAGCGGTAATGGAAGGCGGGTTGGTATTGGCGGCCGCAAGGCTAAGCATGGCGCTGATGGAAGTGTCAGACTGCAGTGCCAGAAAGGAGGCTCCTCCTCCCATGGAATGTCCCATGACGGCGCATTTTCCTGATACACGATTGAAGAATACCGATTGGGGACTGGCACCTTCCTGCCGAAGTTTCCGGCATAGAAAGGCAAGGTCCTGCCCGAAATTCTGGTGGGAAGGAAGAATTGAACCTTCTGTGGTGGGAAAGGCCATGATGTACCCCTGTGGCACAAGGCTTTGCCAGTAAACTCCGTAGACCGACCAGGGCATCACAAAGCCGTGACCGAAAGCCAGGACCGGGAATTGTCCTGCTGCAGGTGGCACATCATCGCCCGTAGTTTCTGCTGGGTAATAAAGCTCAAAGTTTACCTGCCTGCCGGAACGGGCGGAATCAGAAAAACTCAGCTGGCGATGTCCTACCTGAAAGGGCTGGGCAAAGAGGCCTGAGGCTGTCAGCAATTGAAAAAACAGGAAGCTACCCCGTAATCTGCGGAAGAGGAAGCCAGCGGATTTCCGGAAAAGGTATTTCAGGTTTGGATGCATGGTCCGTTTTTCATGCAAGTTAGGCCAACAGACCATTAGTTCTTCAAACTCACTCTGAATCCTTAAACAGCAAGGAAGCGGGCGATTCAGAAAAGTCCGGCAATTCTCAGAGCACGGTTTCTACCGGCTGGTAAGGAAGGTTCCAGGCATCGGAGACGCCTTTGTACACCACCTTGCCCTGAACCACATTGAGGCCGAGGCGAAGTTCGGCATTATCGGTACAGGCCTTTTTCCAGCCTTTTCCGGCGAGCTCCAGTCCATAGGGAAGGGTGGCATTGGTAAGAGCCAATGTGGAAGTATATGGAACTGCACCCGGCATATTGGCTACGCAGTAGTGCACCACATCGTCGATGATGAAGGTAGGATTTTCGTGGGTAGTGGGACTGCATGTTTCAATGCAACCGCCTTGATCCACAGCCACATCCACAAGCACGGTGCCGGGCCGCATGGTTTTCAGCATTTCGCGGGTAATCAGGTGCGGTGCCTTGGCTCCGGGAATCAGAACGGCACCGACAATCAGGTCGGAATGGGTAACATAGCGCCGGATGTTGTACTCGGTGCTCATGATGGTATTCACATTGGCGGGCATGATGTCGGCCAGTGCACGAAGGCGGGGCAGGCTCACATCCATGATGGTAACGCGGGCACCCAGTCCTGCGGCCATCTTGGCTGCCTGAGTTCCCACGATGCCGCCTCCCAGGATCAGCACGCTGGCAGGTGGCACACCCGGTACGCCGCCAAGCAGAATGCCTCTGCCTTTGAGTGGCTTCTCCAGGTACTTGGCTCCTTCCTGAATGGACATCCTTCCGGCAACCTCACTCATGGGAATGAGCAGGGGAAGGGATCGGTCGGCCTTTTCAACGGTTTCATAGGCGAGGCATACTGCCTTGCGCTCAATCATGGCATGGGTTAGAGGCTCGGAACTTGCGAAGTGGAAGTAGGTGAACAGAAGCTGATTTTCCTTAATCAGCCCATATTCGCTTTCAATGGGTTCTTTTACCTTCACAATCATGTCGGCAATGCCGTAAACAGACTGAATATCTGGAAGGATTTCGGCTCCGGCAGAGCGATAATCTTCATCCGGAAAGCCGCTTCCCTCTCCGGCAGTACTTTGAACATAAACCTGGTGGCCGGCTTTTTTAAACTCTGCTACTCCTGCCGGGGTGAGACCAACCCGGTTTTCATTGTTTTTTATTTCTTTCGGAACCCCTATAATCATGGTGTATGTGATGTTTTGACGGCGCGAAATTACATTTTTAGCCATCCCTTCCGACAGAAATTGCATCGTTTTTAAAATAATTTAAGTTTCAGCTGAAAAGGCTTTGAGCATGATTTTTGGAATGCAGGCCATTTCCTTTATAACTTGCACTCTTTACAATAAATAAACCGGTCTATCCCATTTCACGACCCCATGCGGAGTTTAATCTGTTTCTTACTTCCACTTTTTTTTCTTTCCTCGGGACTTCAGGCACAGTCTTTTGACAGCGAGGAGCATGCCATCGGCATGAAATTGTTTGATGAGGGCGAATACCGGCAGGCCGTTCCTCATCTGCTGGAAGCAGTAAGAAGTGATTCAGAGGCTGTGAGCAACAAGGCAATTGAAGCTAATTTTTTTCTGGGCATTTGTTATCTCAAGCTGGGTGAAGGTGATAATGGTCTGCCTTACATGAAAAAGGTATATGAAATTGACAAGGAGTATTATTTGGAAATTGAATACATGATGGGTCAATGTGCCGAAAGCGCACTGAAATTTAAAGAAGCTGTAAAATATTATCAGAACTTTCTTAAGGTAGAAGGGGTGAAAAAGGACCCTCTGATGATGACGGAAGTTAACAAAAGGCTGGAAGAATGCAAGACGGCATCTGAATTGATGGAAAATCCGGTGAGGGTGAAAATTGAGAATGTGGGACAGATAGTAAATTCTCCTTATCCGGATTACACCCCCATTCTTACGGCCGATGAATCCATGATGATTTTTACTTCAAGAAGAATCGGAAATACGGGTAAAAAAACAGCATCCTATCTGGATCAGGAAGAAGAATTTCCACTCGAAGATGTTTACATGTCTCTGAGAAAAGACGGTCAATGGTCTGAGCCTGTCAATCTTGGTCCTCCCATCAATTCGGATGAACATGATGCCGCCATTGCACTTTCACCTGACGGCAGCCAGATGTTTGTTTATAAAGGCATCGGCGAAGGCGACATTTATCTGTCCCGTAAAAAAGGTCTGACCTGGACTCAGCCGGAATCGCTGGGTGATAAAATCAACCTTCCAAAGTCTTCTGAGCTTTCCTGTTCCATCACTTCCGATGGCAAGACACTTTATTTCAGTTCGAACAGGCCCGGTGGATATGGAGGTCTGGATATCTGGAAAAGCCAGCTGGTAAAGGGTCAGTGGTCTGAGCCGATGAACATGGGACCAAAAATCAACACCAAGGAAGATGAGGATGCACCTTTCATTCATCCGGACGGAATTACGCTCTATTACAGTACCAAGGGTAAAAAGACCATGGGTGGGTATGACATTGTGTACACAGTTCTTGAAAAGAACGGTTGGACAGAACCCGAAAACATGGGTTTTCCCATCAATTCAGTACAGGATGACATCTACTATGTGGTGACAGCGAATGACCATGGTTATTATTCCAGTTATAAGCACGAAGGCGTTGGAAAGCATGATATTTTCATGATATCCAGGGCGGAAAAAGAGGATGTGAGTGCTCTTGCAGGTGCAAAGGCTAAAACCAAACTTGGTAATGAGGATGCCGGGAAAACAGATGCAAAACCAAGTGCTGTTGCCACCAGCAATGCCAAAAGCCGGGTTACCCTGCTGAAAGGTATCGTAACCGACGCCAGCACCGGTCAGCCAATGGAAGCCACAGTTTCGGTGGTGAATGTTAAAACCGGCAGCAAAATCTCAGACATCAATTCAAATTCAGCCACCGGTTCCTATCTCGTTATTCTGCCAGCCGGTAAAAATTATGCTATTACCGTAACAGCACCCGGATTTCTCTTCCATTCTGAAAACTTTGACATTCCTGATACAGCTGAATACACCGAGGTTGTACGTCCTATTGCCCTTAAAAAAGCCAGCATTGGTACCCGCATCGTAATGCGGAATATTTTCTTCGACTTTGACAAGGCCAGCCTTAGGCCCGAATCCAATCTTGAACTGGACCGCCTCCGGAAGGTTATGCTGGATTACCCCAACATGAAAATTGAGATTTCAGGCCATACGGATAATAAGGGGAGTGCCGATTATAACCGGAAGCTCAGCCAGAGCAGGGCAAAATCGGTACTTGATTATCTTGTAAAGAAGGGGATTTCTCCTGACCGTATGACCTTCGCGGGATATGGCTTTGACAGGCCCCTTTCTCCCAACGATACCGAAGAAGGCCGCCAGCTGAACCGCAGAACAGAATTTGAGATTAAGGGTTTCTGATCAGTTTTCCATGTATTGTCTGGAAACCTGAAGTCCGATCCAGATGGCGAGCATAACGGCTCCGATCATGGCTGCAAACAAAATCCAGGATATGAAGTGTGCCTGTTCTTTCACCTCTTCGAGGATAACTTTTCCGAGCCGGATTTCAACCTGTTCAAATTTTTTCATAGGCGTTACAGCCTGCTGAAATTTGATGCTGGCTTCCATTTTAAAGCGGGAAAAAGCAAGAGAGTCGTTTCCTGAACCATGCAGGTTCACGATGTAATTTTCCTCTTTCCGGTAGTTGTGATGGGCACGCTGAAATTCTTTCAGATCTTCTGTTTCCTCTTTGTCCATGTTTGAAATGCCGCTCAGGTACACATTAACCAGCGAATCAATAGACCGGTTATTCTGCTGCATTTCATTAAGGAGCGCAACCTGGTCATCAAGGCTTAATCCTGTAAGATACTCTTCGAGATGGAATCGGTTTTGGAACTGAAGTTCCAGCATTCTGGAAATATCCATTGCCGGAATCAGCTTACGGCTGAAAAGGTTATCAAACTTACGCTCCAGTGATCGCACGGCAGAAATTCCGTAGATTCCGATTGCCATCAGTACTCCCAGCTGAAGGAAGTAGGCAATTACCAGACTTTGAAATGATTTCCTCTTCGTCATTTTGTAATTCAGAACTGCAAAATAAAGTCCGTATTCCCAATATAATTCCGGTTTTTTAGTAATCTTAAAATAAAACCAACATTCGTCGCAGCAAAGGCCGTGCACGAAGGTGAAAATTGCATATTTGCGCTGTCTGTTGAAACACCAATTCATGCAAATCAAAGATTCCATTCTGGATACCATCGGAAACACTCCCCTGGTGCGCCTGAATAAAATTACGGCCGGTCTGCCCGGTACCATTACTGCAAAAGTGGAGTATTTCAATCCCGGTAATTCGGTGAAAGACCGAATGGCACTCAAAATGGTGGAGGTAGCCGAACAGCAGGGCAAGCTCAAGCCAGGCGGTACCATCATCGAATGTACCAGCGGAAATACCGGAATGGGCCTTGCCCTTGCGGCCTGTGTGAAAGGATACAAGTGCATTTTTGTTACCACCGACAAGCAATCCAAGGAAAAGGCCGATGTGCTCAAGGCTGTCGGAGCGGAGGTGATCATTTGTCCTACCAATGTGATGCCGGAAGATCCGCGCAGTTACTACAGCGTGGCAAAGAGACTGGCGACCGAAATCCCGAACTCCTACCATTTCAATCAGTACGATAACCTGGCCAATCGCCAGGCTCATTACGAAAGTACCGGACCGGAAATCTGGGAGCAGACCGACGGCAAAATTACCCACCTTGTTTGCACAGCAGGAACAGGCGGTACCATTACAGGTACAGCACGCTACCTCAAAGAGAAGAATCCCAACATTCAGATCTGGGCCATCGATGTTTACGGCTCGCTGCTGACCAAGTATTTCCGCACAGGTGAAATCGATATGGGAGAAGTTCATCCCTACATTTCCGAAGGATTTGGTGAGGACTTTGTACCGCAAAACTATGATATGTCGGTGATTGACCATTTCGAGCAGGTTACCGATAAAGATGGAGCCATCATGGCGCGAAGACTGGCAAAAGAAGAAGGCCTATTTTGTGGCTATTCGGCGGGAAGCTGCATACAGGGGCTTTTTCAGCTGAAGGACAGGCTGAAGCCAGATGATCTGGTGGTCCTGATTCTGCACGATCACGGAAGCCGCTATGTAGCCAAAATTTATAATGATAACTGGATGAAAGACAGAGGATTTCTGGAAACCAGAAACTTTTCCTCTGCCATTGAAATTCTCCGCAGCCGCTCTCAGAATCAGGGCCTTATAACCGCAGATTCAGAAGCTACCGTCTCAGAGGCGGTGCATCTTCTCAATCAGGCAGGAATTTCGCAGATACCGGTAACAGAACAGGGTGAATTTGTTGGCAGCCTGAGCGATACGGTCATTCTGAGCCGGCTCATGGACGATCCTGAAATCAAATCTGCAAGGGTAAAAGATGTGATGGAGTCCTCTTTTCCCATCATCGACTCTCACCTCACAGTAGAGGAGATGTCGGCCAAAATGGGTAAGGATTTCAAGGCGCTGCTGGTGCGTGATGATCAGGGAAAATTTCAGATCATTACCCGCTCCGACCTGCTGATGGCAGTTACCGGTTGATTTCCTCAGGGCAGAATCACTCCTTTGTAAAGACCCGGATTCAGAACCGGCACTTTGCTTCCGTACTTTGCATTTAATGCACGGATGAATTCATTGGCTGCCAGGGCATTTCCTCTGGGTGTCAAATGTACTCCATCCAGTGAAAAGGCTCCGCCCGAAAGGAAGGCCGCATTCATGGAAACTGCATCGAAATAGGCTCCGCGGGTGATGTTTTTCATGAAGGCATTGGCATCCACGAACCCATAATCAAAAGCAGTAGCCAGATCCTTGATGATGCGGTTGTAGCTTTCCACCGCTGCACGCGCTCTGGCAGATTCCACGGCATTAAGAACAAATACATCCGGAATCGGATTTCTGACACTCACACCGAAAGGCTGGGTGGTGTCCAGACCGGATTTTTGCCAGGCGAAGTATTCCAGAAATTCCTTCGGATAGGCATCATAGGGCGGCGGAAGTGTAAAGGTATTCACCAGGCGGTTGATGATGTCCCTCCATGCCTTGCCTCCGGGTTTGCCCAGCTGACTGGCATACGGTGCAAAGGTGAGGGTGAGAAAAACATCGCCGTCAAAATTGCCCGTGATGGGATTAAGTGTGGCAAGGCGATGAACCGGCCAGCTTAGAACCTTGGTGGTGTCCAGAATTCTTCCGCTGTCGGACATGAAGGCTGGCAGCACGGTATTTTGAAATACGGAATCAAACTTGAATTCCATGATGGCATAACTCCCGATTTTAGTGAGTGCCTGACGGGCAGACGGAGTAACGGTGGTGAAAAAAGGAATGGAAGGAATGTCCGGAATGTTGGCTATAGCTCCCCTGGGTTTGCTTGGCAAGGCCGATAATCCCTGAAGCAGGGTATGGTAATTTTTCTGAAAGAGGGAGGCAGGCGTAATTCTGGCCAGATCGACATAACCGCCGGCGGTGGAATATCCGAGCACATCGTTGTTTCCCAGCCAGCAGGTAAAAACGGTTGGATTCTGCTCCAGAATTTTCTGCACATAGGAAACGCTGCCCTTCTCCTCATTTTTGAGCATTCGTCCGAAGTAGGGATTGGGATTTCCGTAACCTGCCGTGAGGATATCCGATACGCGGATGCCCGGGACTCCAAAGTTATGGTTCTGCGGACCGGAATAGGCTTTCAGTACGATTGAATCCGGATTCAGTGTTGGGCTGTATGCCTCTGCGAACCTGCCTTCAATGGCATCCGGGTCTGCCGGAACAGATGTCAGGATGGGTGTGGAAGCATCCTGAAAACCATCGAGCCTCAGGTAACCGGTTCCATCAGATTCATTATCGGCAAAGAGCGGGGCATAAAAAGGTCCACCTCCGCTTTGGGCAAACTGTTCTCCTATCAGTACCGGATAGGCTACTTTTTGACCTTCGAGAAACAGGCCGCCGCTGGCATAACCCGCAGTGAGGGAATTGCCAATGGCAATGTAGTTTGACAAATCAAGTTTGCCGTCTGCACCGGTTTGGGGTACCTGCAGATCTGGCTGGCAGGAATTCAGCAGAATTCCGGAAAACAGGAGAAAAAGACTGGATGAAAACTTCATGCTGGTATTGCTCAGAACTGATATGATAGTGAAAGGCCGGGAACAAATACCCTGATTTTGTAGGTACCGGGAATAAAGCTGTCCTGTGCATCTGCAGGGATGGAAGCCGGCGACTGCTCCCGGGTTTTTCCTTCCACATAAAGAAAAGAAGCATCCAGCTGAAAATGGTCCGATATCCGGTAACCAAGTCCGGCACTGAATCCGTTGCGGTCGGCATCCGGTGTTTCCGGGGTCATGTAGCCATCACCCACCGGCGTCTGGTCAAAATAATAACCACCCCGGATGGCAATCTTATCGCTTGCCATGTATTCGGCACCAAAGCGGATGATGCTGGCATCGCTGTACTTTCTGGGGGAAGCGGTGGAAGTTTCGCCATTCACAGCTGCTTCATAATTAAATCGAAGCTCCTGATAGGCAGACCAGTAAACCCGGTTAAAATCGGCAGAGAGCAGTAGTTTTTTTCCTGCCTGCCAGGCGATTCCGGCCGAAAGCGTAGCAGGCAGCGGCAGTGTAGCGGTAAAGCCGGTTTTTCCTCCGGGCGGAAACAGACCGAGGATTCCGGTGGTGCTGGAGGGTACCTGAAAATTCGCTTCTCCGTCACTTACCTTCATCTCCACTTTGGACCGGTAGTTCAGGCCAAAGCTCAGTTCATCGCTAATCTTTCCGAAGAAACCCAGGTTATAGCCCAGACCATCAGCCGCGCCGCTGAGTCTCGCTTCGGAAAAACCATCCGGCGCAGACAATGCACCGATGCCTTTTCTAAGTTCAACGGCACCGGTGGCATAGACAAGTCCGGCACCGATTCCTACTCTGTCGGAGAGCCTGAAGGAAACCGTGGGCTGAACAAATATTGACTGCAGCTTCAGAGAGCGCAGCACACTGTATCCTTTCCAGTTATCCGGCCATTTCACCGAAGAGCCATACGGCGTGTACACCCCGAGACCGAATTTAAAGCGGCTGTTTTTGAAGCCCCAGGAAGCATAAAGGGAGAAGGGCGTACCCAGCGGACTTTCGGTTTCGCTCATGTAGGTGCTGGGTGCATTTTCTTCCTGCCAGGCGAGGAACTGTACTCTGGATTTAATCAGACTGCCTCCCAGTTGTACATTGTTTTTTATGCTGAAAGCCAGGCTTCCCGGATTGAAGAATATCGAACTGGCATCGAAGGAAAGCGCGGTTCCGCAGTGGCCCATGCCAATCTGCCGCTGGCCCTGCAGTGCAACCTGGAAACCGCCGGCCAGGACAGAAAATCCGGGTGCTGCGGCAAACAGGCACAATAGTATCTTTTTTATCATCACAAAAACGGCTTCTAAAGCCGGCGCAGCAAGGTAAAGGAATTTCTGAAATGGCAGAAGCCTGAAATAGGCCCGAATGAAATTTTGAAAATAAGATGCGCTTATTCAACCATTTTTGTTCCGGCTTTGTCCCTTTTGCACCAGAGAATTTATGCTGAAAATCTACCTTCTGAATTGTCTAATATGGCTAAGTCTGCTGCCGTCTGTTATGCCGGAATCAACTGCACAGCCTAATACCCGTCAGCACAAGCAGCTGAACCGCCTCTTTAAAAACCGGGGAGAGTTATACTTCCGGTTTATGTTGAAGGATAAAAAAGATCTTCCTGAACTCAGCCGGGCCATTTCCATCGACCACCGGAAGGGCGATACCATTTTTGCTTTCGCCAACCGCCGCGGCATGCAGCGCTTTTTTGAGCTTGGTTATTCCCGGTATAAAACTCTGGAAACCCCTGCCGAAGAATTCCGCCGCCTGGAGAGGGAGGAAAAAAAGGCAAAAAAAAAGTCCGCCCTTAGCACGCAGGCCTTCGACAGCTATCTGACCTATCCCGGATACGAACAGGCCATGCTTGATTTTCAGATCAGTCATCCCCAGATCTGCCGTCTGGTAAACCTCGGAACATTGTCGTCCGGGCGAAAAATTCTGGCACTTAAAATCAGCGATTCGGTGGATGTCACGCAGAATGAGCCCCGCTTTCTTTACACTTCTACCATGCACGGGGATGAGACTGCCGGTTATCCCCTGATGCTGAAGCTGGCCGATACCCTGCTTCGGGGCTATGGCAACGACACCGAGCTCACCCGGCTGGTGAATGAAATGGAAATCTGGATCAATCCTCTCGCCAATCCGGACGGCACCTACCGCGGAGGAAATCAGACTGTTTCCGGGGCTACCCGCTTCAACGCAGCCAATATCGATCTCAACCGCAATTATCCCGACCACGAGGACGGACCGCATCCTGATGGCGAAGCCTATCAGCCGGAAACAAAAATTTTTATGAGGCTGGCAGACAGCCTGCGTTTTGTGATGGCAGCCAATTTCCACGGCGGTGCAGAGGTCTGGAATTTCCCCTGGGACACCTGGCAGCGCCGGCATCCCGATGAAAACTGGTGGACCGCAGAAGGTGTAAAATTTGCCGGCTCGGCGCGCTCCAATTCGGCGACATTTTTTAACGAGAATTACGGCTACCCGAATCTGCCCGGTGTTTGCCAAGGCTTTGAATGGTATGAGGTAAACGGTGGCCGACAGGATTTCATGAACTGGTTTCATCAATGCCGCGAAGTGACGCTGGAACTTTCCGATACCAAGCTCATTCCCAATGCTCAGATTCCTGTCCACTGGCGCTGGCTGCGGCGTTCCCTCATCGATTACATGAAGGCCAGTCTGCGAGGAATCCGGGGACGCATTACCGATGCCTGCACCGGTCTGCCGGTGTTTGCCCGGATTGAGGTGCGAAACCACGATAAAGACAGCACCCATATTTTTTCTACGGCAATCCGGCAATTACCATCGTCCGATTTTCCCGGGAACCTACAGCCTGATGGTTTCCGCACCGGGCTATCGTACAGATTCTCTTCCTTCCATTATGGTCGGAGAAGGTGATGCCGCCATGCGAAATCTGATCCTGCAGCCCCTTACGCCTGTGGCAGATTTCAATGCGGCAAGAATGAACATCTGCGCTTCAGAAGTGCGTTTCAGCGACCGCAGCGGATCGGCTTCCCAGTGGCTCTGGGATTTCGGAGACGGAAATACTTCTACCGAAAAAAATCCCCTGCACAGCTATGAGCAGGAAGGGAGCTATTCGGTGAAACTGATCGCCTCCAACTGTGCCGGCACCGATACCATCCTGAAGCAGATCAGCATCATCCGTCCGGCCGCACCCATTGTTACAGGCGATACTTCCTTCTGCGGAGCGGTGGTTCATCGGCTTCAGGCATTGTCTCCGAATCCGGTATTATGGTATTCCTCCGCTTCCTCCGTTCTTCCGCTGGACAGCAGTCAGGTTTTTTTCACGCCTGTGCTGGACAGCACGATGGTCTATTATGTGCGCAGTTCAAAACCCCTTGAACTGCCTGATGCAGGTCCGGCTGACAACCAGTTTGGCGGAGGCTCTTATTTTACCGGCAATACCTACCATTACCTGAGTTTTGATGCCCAATCGGCATTCCGCCTGAAATCGGTTCGGGTGTATGCCAATACGGCCGGGAACCGGAGCATTCAGCTCCGCAATGCGCTGGGTCAGGTAATCCGAACCAAAACTGTGCAGATTCCGCAGGGTGATTCCCGGGTGGAACTGGGTTTTGAAGTGCCGCAGGGGGATGGTTTTCAGCTGGGACTGGCCGGAGGTGTTTCCAACAATCTTTTCCGGAATAACAGCGGCGCATCTTATCCCTACAAGGTCGATGGTATTCTCAGCATTAATGGCAATAGCGCCGGCAATCCGGGATTTTACTATTATTACTACGACTGGGAAATTTCGGCATCCTGCCAGAGCGCTGCGGTTCCGGTAACGGCAATGGTGGAGGCACCTCGTCCTCAGGTGAGCATTGCTTCCATATCTGACAGCATCTGCGAAGAAAGCGAAATTCTTCTGCAGGCAAATTTTACGCAGGCAGCAGATCCGCAGCTCAGCTGGTTCGATGGTAATCTGCCGCTGGGCACGGGCAATAACCTGCAGGTAAGTCTTTCGGGAGCCGGATTGCACACCATCACCTGCCGCCTGTTCTCGGCTGATACCTGCGCCGTAAACAATCCGGCGACTTCTTTACCGAAGCAGGTCGTGGTTTTGCCAAGCCCACCTGCTCCGGTGATTGTGCAAAACGGAAATTGGCTTGTTTCCGGCAGCGGGCCTGTCAGCTGGTTTCTTTCAGGACAAACAATCGGAGCAGGTCCTTCCGACAGCATTTTCATTTCTGCATCGGGAAGCTATTCGGCCATAGCCTTTGGGCTGAACGGCTGTGCCTCGCCTTCTTCCCAGCCTCTGGATGTTACCTCTTTTTCCGGAAGGCAAAGTCAGCTTTTCCGAATGTATGCCAATGGGGATGAGCTTCTGGTGGAAAACCGCAGCGGCAACATGCAGGAACTGGAGGTTTTTGATGCGGCCGGCCGTTGCCTCCGGAATCTGAAAGCAGCCTCCGGCAGCAGCAGTTTTAACCTTGCGGAATTTCCTGCCGGTCTGCTGCTGGTGAGGAGCAGGGAAAGCGGAATGCTGTTGAAGCTGGTGCGTTGATCTGGATGAATTGGAGTGATTCATGCAGCCAAAGGGAACCGTGTTTTGAATGAAGCCTGCTTCCATGTAACTCAAACAAATCAAATTTTGGGTTATGTCTTCAAAACATAAGCCAAAAAGTTCGAATTCCGGGTTGTATGAAGCGAAAAAGCTGCTGAAAGTCATCCGGAATGAGGCACATCGTTGAGCAGAATCAGCCTGAACAATTTTCCCTGCAGGGAGTTTTCACTGAAATTTGTCTGCATGAAAATTCTTCTTTTCAGCCTGATTCCTGTACTTATTCTTTACGCAATGTCTGTTTTCAGCCGAGATCAAACCCCGCAGGTTCCCTATAGCATCATCCGCAAAAGCGGCGGATTCGAAATCCGTTCCTACGAACCTGTACTTTATGCCAGTGTGGAGAAGAGCGGAAAAATGATGGATGTTGGCAATTCCGGTTTTCGGGATCTTGCCAATTACATTTTCGGAGGAAACGCTTCATCCCAGAAAATTGCCATGACGGCCCCGGTGAATTTTGAGCAGAAGGATTCTGCCAGTACGCGGATGAGCTTTAGTATGCCGGCCGGATTTAACCTGCAGAACCTGCCAAAGCCTCAATCGGATAATATCCTGATACATGAAGAGCCGGCCCGCAAAATGGCAGTCCTTGAATTTGGCGGATTTGCCGGCAACCGCGGCATCGAAGCAAGGGCCGAAGAACTCCGGCAATGGCTTAAAAAGGAAAACATCGCCTGGCAGGAACCGGTGATTTTTATGGCCTACAATTCGCCCTGGACGCTAATTGGCCGTCGGAATGAAGTGGCATTTATTCTTCCGTAAACCGGAAAAGCCGGACTAAAATCTTCCCCGATTTGGAATTCATGGCTCTGCCTCGATACCTTGGCAGCTTCGAATACCAAGCTCAAAATGCAAGTCCGCCCGAATGTTCTTTTTCTTTCTTTGATTCCTTTTGGAATGCTTCTTTTTTCTACCCCGATTCTGCTTGCCCAAAAGGAGGATGCTAAGGTAAAAGATGCGGATGGGAATGTTTATCAGACCATTCAGATTGGGAAGCAGGTATGGATGAAGGAGAACCTCAGAACAACCAGATTCCGGAACGGGGAAAAAATACCCTATATGGATCTCAAAACAGATTGGTCGAAATTCTACAAACAGGCTGTTTCTGAAAAGCCGAAATCAAATTATCAGAAGTCTTATGGTCTGCATTACAACTGGTACGCCGTAGCAGATCCCCGACAACTTTGTCCTGCCGGATACCGGGTACCTACGCGGCAGGATTTTCTTGACTTGCTTGATAATACAGGCAGAAACCCGGTCAAATGGAGTGATAAGTCCATTTTCTCGCAGGGAGAGCCCGAAAACATCGGCGGAAAATTAAAGGCTGTTTCCAAATACTGGCTTCCGCCAAATACTGGCGCCGGCAATCAGAGCGGATTTACGGCCCTGCCGGCAGGTTACCGTGCACATGGTTTTGAAGATATGGGAATGAGTGCCTGGTTCTGGACATCCACAGAGTATAATCAGGAAAGTGCTGACGGAATGGTCCTTAGCAATGAAAGT
>Ga0315900_10004656_pt1 | contig 19222 bp, 13 predicted proteins | sample LakEriMetagenome_FD_203521 | JGI IMG/M metagenome (GOLD analysis project Ga0315900, IMG submission 203521) | Freshwater fungal communities from buoy surface, Lake Erie, Ohio, United States - Buoy 12 MA114 | ecosystem: Environmental > Aquatic > Freshwater > Lake > Lake biofilm | place: USA: Lake...
GCGCCGTGTTGTAAAACTGCGTGAAGCGCACACCGCCCGCCGCAAGCGCATCGAGATTCGGTGTCGGGATCTCGCTGCCGTAGCAGCCGAGATCGCTGAATCCCATGTCATCCACGAGGATGACGAGGATGTTAGGACGCTGCTGTGCAGCGAATGTCGAATGGAGAATGACGAATGAGGAAAGGGCGAGCCACAGGTGCTTCATGGGTATGAAACGCGTGCACATGGTGCAGATTGCAGCGGTGATCCGCGTTCGCCTATTCAAAAGCCACGCTGTTCGTCGGCAACGAAACCGCCGCAGCGGGCGACTCCATGCACCGACTGCGGCGGTCGAATGACAACTGAGTGATGGACGGATCTCAGTTTGCCTTCTTGGGACGCCCCAAAACATCATCTTTCGTCGTCAACGCGATAGCCACGACCTGGTCGATGAGTTCCTGCTTCACTTTGAAGTCCTTTAGCGTGCTCACGAGATTCTCTGCGATGGCATTGAAGTGCTCCTCGGTGAGGCCCATGCCCTCGTGCGCCTTGCGCATGTCTTTGCCAGTCCAAGGCAGAGGGCCGCCAAAGGCAGCGCTGAGGAAATCCTTCTGTTTCCGGCGCTGCTTGTCCATGCTCACGTCGGCAAAGAAATCCTTCACCCGCTTGTCGGCGAGCACCTTGACGTAAAACGCGTCCACCACGGCATCAATGGCCACCTTGCCGCCGAGTTTCTGATACAGGCTGTCCTCACGGGCCTTCAGCCACTTCGTTTTGCAGGCTTCTTTGGCAAAAGACCACTTCAAACCCTCATATTCGGCAGTGATCGCTGGATCAACCGGCTTCCCGCTGATCGGGCAGACAGAATTCGTGGCGGATTCGGAGGCAACAGCGGCCGGATCAGCGGCGAGTGCTGCATTTACGAGCAGGGTCATCACGGCGGTGATGGTGGCGAGGGAGGTGAGGATTAGTTTCATGGTTGGGCCTCCTTATAAGTTGCACCACGGGTGCATCAATGCGCCGATCCTGCGCAGCGATGCGCGGTGCTTGTGCTGCCAATTCGGGCACACAACCCCGCAGGAAGAGCGGCATGACAGAAACCGGCAAAGTTGCACAGTTCGCGCATGTTTGAACCCAAGCTCGACTTCGAAGGCCGCGCCGAGATCGAGAAACTCGTGAACACCTTTTACGACCGCGTGCGCAGCAACGAGGTGCTCGATCACATCTTCGAAAAGGTGGCGCAGACGAACTGTAGCAGTCACCTGCTGAAGATGTATGCCGTCTGGGAAACCGTGCTCTTCCGCACCGCCGACATGGCGCACCTCATCTGCAGCAAAGTCAACGCCGTCACCGACCCGCGATTCGATCCCCCGAACCTCACGCCGGAACAACTGGAGAGATGTTCACGTTACAAGGCCGCCTCATGAGCTTCCCGGCCTGCAAACACAAGAAGCATAAGGCCCAGGGGCCGCGCGGCCATGGGCTGTGCTGGCTCGCCTCGGAGCCGTATCGCGTCTTCTTTTTCAGCGGTGCACTGTGGAGCGTGATCGGCGTGTCGTTGTGGCCGCTGTTTTATGCGCAGATGATTGGCTTCTATCCGAACTTCGTCCACGCGCGGATCATGATAGAGGCTTTCGGCGGCGCCTTCGTCGTCGGCTTCCTCGGCACCGCCGGCCCGCGCATGGCTACGGCGCCGAAACTGACTCCGCTGGAGCTGATCTGGCTCCTCGCGCTGCATCTGGCCTGTGGTGTAAGTCATCTCACCCTGCGTCTCGCCTGGGGTGACGGCTTCTTCATCGCCCTGCTCGGCTCGCTGCTGCTTTGCCTCGTGGTTCGGGTGCTGAAGTTCCGAAAAGAAGCCCCGCCGCCGCAAATGCTGCTGGCGCTCACCGGACTCGGCTGCGGCATCGCCGGCGCCGCGCTGATGCACACCGAGATGACTGCGGAAAAGTTCCGCCTCGCCGGACTGCTGCTTTACCAAGGGCTGCTGCTGCCACCCGTGCTCGGCATCGGCTCCTTTGTCTTCCCACGCATGCTCGGCGGTGATTTTGGCGATCCCAAAACAGCGGCGCAAAGCCGCACGAAGCTGCTGTGTGCCATCGCGGCGGCGATTTTGGTCGTGAGCAGCTTTTTTCTCGAAGCGCATGGCTTTGTAGCGGTCGGCTATGCTTTGCGAGCACTCGTCGCCGCGGGTTATCTGCTCATCGAAGTGCGCTGGAGGCCGCAGCAGGCCGGATCACTCACCACCGGGTTGTTTTGGGCGCTGGCGATTGGCTGGCTCGGTCTTGTGCTGGCACCGTTTCACTACCTCCAGCACGTCAGCATCGAGCACCTGCTCTACATCGGAGGATTTGGCATGCTGATGCTCATCGTCGGCTCTCGCGTTCTCTTTGGTCACAGCGGCGACCTGGACGGCTTCTTCGTGAAATCCAAGTGGGTGCGCTTTTTGATCTTCCTCGGCATACTGGCGGCCACGACACGCGCCACGCCCGCATGGGTGCCCTCGACCACCGTCTCGCACCACATCTACGCCGCATGGACTTGGGTTCTGCTTAGCCTGTTGTGGCTGCTATGGCATCGTAAGCGCTTCGTGAAGCGGGACGAGGAGGAGTAGCCAAAATCAGCACAGCCTTCGACAGTCAGCGCCGGGACATTGGAGGCGAAATGCGGTTGAGTAGCGCCATGAGCGCGTCTCTCACAAACTCCCAATGGTCGAATGTGCCTTCGATGAGCTATGATGGCTTTGAATCGAGGCCGTTTCTGGTTTTCTGGGAGATCACGCGGGCCTGCGCGCTAGCGTGCAAGCATTGCCGCGCGGAGGCGCAGTCGCACCGGCATCCGCAGGAGCTGAACCGTGAGGAATCAAGCCGTCTGATCCAGCAGCTCGCCGAATTAAATCCGCCGATGCTCATCCTCACCGGCGGGGATCCGCTGATGCGGCGCGATTGCCTGGACCTCGTGCGCGAGGCGACGGCGGCAGGATTGCATGTGGGGCTGAGTCCATCCGCAACGTCGCGCTTGATGCACACCGGCTTTCACGACATCAAGGCTGCGGGCGTGGAGCGCATCTCGCTGAGCCTGGATGGTGCGTCGAGGGAGACGCACGATGCTTTTCGCGGCGTGTCGGGCACGTTTGACCGCACCATCGCGGCGGTGCATCTCGCCCACGCGGCAGATTTAAGCGTGCAGATCAACACGACACTCACGCGCGGCAATCTGCGCGAGTACGAGGCCTTCAAAAAGCTCATGTTCGAGCTGAAACCAGCGATGTGGAGCATCTTCCTCCTCGTGCCGACAGGTCGTGCGGGCGCGGATGACCTTCCCGATCCGCTCGACATCGAGCACATCTTCCAGGACCTGGCCGACCTCGTCGGCAAGGCGCCGTTTGCGATCAAGACGACCGAGGGGCATCATTTCCGGCGCATCCTTCTGCAAAAACACGGCGCAGCCGGCGGCAAGATGCGTCCAGGCATGCGCTCACCGCTCGGCATCCGCGATGGCCGCGGCGTGATGTTCATCTCGCACACCGGCGTGGTCTCGCCGAGCGGCTTCCTGCCCTTCGACTGCGGCAACGTTAGAGACGAGCATCCGGCGTGCATCTACCGCCATCATCCGCTGTTCGTCTCGCTGCGGGACAGCAACGCGCTCGGCGGCAAGTGCGGCCGCTGCGAGTTCAGAAATGTGTGCGGCGGCTCACGCGCCCGCGCCCATGGCATCACGGGCGATCCCTTCGCGGAAGATCCGGCGTGCGTGTATCAGCCAAAAACGATCACGGCTTCTGGTAGGGAGTCCGTTTGACCTCCTCGACGACGGGCACTTGCTTGTTCATCGAATCGAAGGCGGCTTGGAGGCGTTTGACTTGGTCGGGTTGCTGTGACGCGACATCGACTTGCTCGCCGGGATCGGCCTGGAGGTCGAAGAGGAGGCCTTTGGCAGCTTCGATGCCGGTTTTGAGTCCTGGGTGTGCGTCGAGGTTGTATTGCTCGAAGGGCGCGAGAATCGTCACGCCATCCGGCGCACGCGGATCGAGCCATTTGCCATCCGCGCCGGGCTTGAGGGCCATTTCACGGGCTGGAGCGAGATGCAGCTTCCAGCGAGCATCGCGGATGGTGACGAGCTTGGGGCCTTGATGACCGAAAACGAACTCGTGGGGTGATTTGGCATCGCCAACTAGCAGCGGCATCAAATCGCGCCCGTCGAGCACGCGGTCATCAGGCATCTTCGCGCCGGTGGCGGCGAGCACGGTGGCAAAAAGATCCATCATGACGGTGAGCTCGTGGCTCACGCGGCCTGCCGGTATCTTGCCGGGCCAGCGGGCGATCATCGGCACGCGGTAGCCACCTTCCCAACTGGTGCCTTTCATCCCACGCAGACCACCACAGCTTCCGCCGAACCACGCGCCGTTGTCGCTGCTGAAGAGGACGAGCGTGTTTTCATCGACGCCGTTCTGCTTCAACGCATCGAGCACCGCACCCACGCTGTTGTCGAGATCGAGCAAGGCATCGCCGTAAAGTCCCGCGCCGCTCTTTTTATAATTCTTCTCAGACGCGGCGAGCGGCTTGTGCGGCATCGCCTCGGCGAAGTAGAGGAAGAAGGGCTTCTTGGCGTTTCGTTGGATGAAGTCGGTGGCGCGTTTTGCATAGCGGGTGGTCAGCGTGGCCTGCACGACGGGATATTCGGCCACTTCGGTGCCTTCGAGGATTTGCACGGGCCGCATGTCGTTGGAGTAAGGGATGCCATGATACTCGTCGAAACCGCGTTCGGTGGGCAACGAGCCGGGTTTATGACCGAGATGCCATTTGCCGACCATGCCAGTGGCGTAGCCTGCGCTTTTGAGCACTTGGGCGAGTGTCACTTCGTCTTTCGGCAGCGAGAGCGCATCCGCAACGGGACCACCATCCGGCGCGGGATTTTGCGTCATGCCGCAGCGGAAAGGATAGCGCCCGGTCATGAGCGAAGCACGCGTCGGCGCACAAAACGGCGCAGGCGTGTTGAACTGCGTCATCCGCACGCCTTCCGCCGCCATTTGATCAATGCGCGGCGTTTTGAACTTCGGATGCCCATAGCAGCCGAGATCACCGTAGCCGAGATCATCGGCAAGGATGACGACGACGTTCGGCTGATTCGCGGCAAAGAGCGAATGGCACAGGAGGAAGAGAAGCCACTTTTTCATGACGGTGTGCCGCGAGAACGAAGCCTCGCCTTGCATCGTTCAGCGAAGTCGCAGGCCATGCTGCTGCCAGAACGCCCCCAGCGCCGCGTGCGAGCCGTGAAACACGTTCCGCTCCACCGGCCTGTCCAGATCCCCAAAGTAGAGCGAGTTCCGATAGCGGCCGTGATTGTACACCTTGGGCTGCGAGCCCCCGCGCTGCCAATCGACTCCGCCATACTGCCACAGCGTCCAGTTAGACCACACGTCGTATTGCTTGAGCAGGCCGTGCGGATTTCCCGGCGCGGGATACACCGGTCCCGCGCCGCTGTCGTGCGCATACAAGGCGAGCCAGTAAGGCATGCGGCGCAGTTTCGCCTTCGAGGCCGCGTCCGCGCCGCTGAGCGTCTGCTTGAGCTGCGTGCTGTTTTCGAGATAGGCCACAGGGATGACACCGGTGCGTGATTCAACACGCTCCATGAAGCGCAGGATCGATGACAGCGGCAGATTGCCGTCGAAATCCCCGCAAAGCAGCAGCGCGGGCGCATTCCAGGACCGGCCGCGTGCCAGCGACATCGCGCGGTTCACGAACTGGTCCGCCTGCGCCACCGCATCCACATGCCGCTGCACGCGGTAGTAGATCCCCGGTAGCATGCCCGCACGATCCGCCGAGGCGAGAAAGGCCGCGCATTTCTCATCGAGATTGCCGCCCTTCCCTGCCCTCGCAATCAGCCCGCTCGCCCCGTTCGCCCGCAACGCGCTCACATCATGCTCCGAATAGCTCCGCCCGACCCGCTGCCGCTCCTTTGGATCATACGCCGACACATTGATGATCTGCGGCATGCCAAAACCCGTCGGCGGCAGGCTCCCCGGCGTGCTCCCAGGCTGGCTGCTGCAGGACGCGAGAAGGAGAAGAAGAGGGAAAAGGTGTTTCATTCTGCGGAAGGTCTAACCGAAACCCTCGCCAGCGCCAAGCGCCTTACTTCACCTTCCTTTTCTTCTTATTTTTATCCGTCTTCCGCTCTGGATCACCATTCCAACGCTGGTCTTCCCAGCGTGGCGGCTGCATGCTGGCATTCCATTTGTCGAAGAGGGCCACGAGTTCGGCCTTCTTCGTTGGATTCTCGGCGCCGAGGTCCTTTTGTTCGCCGGGATCGTTGGAGAGATTCACGAGCATCGGCTCCATGTCTTTGGAAGCCTTCACGAGCTTCCAATCACCCTGCCGCACGGCGTGCTGCACGCCGAAGCGGAAGTAAAGCTCACGCGGCGCGAGTTTGTCGGCTTCGCCTCTCAACAGCGGGAGCAAGTTCACGCCATCGAGCTCGACTGACGAGGATTGCTCGCAGGCAGCCAGCGCCGTCGGCAACACATCAAGCTGGATGACGGGATCATTCACCACGCGATTACCGGGGATCGTTCCCTTCCACTGCGCCATCCACGTCACGCGGATACCGCCCTCCCACACGAACCACTTTCGGCCGCGCAGCCCCAACTGCTCGGCTTCTGGCGAGGCACCGCCGTTGTCACTGATGACAAAGAGAAGCGTGTTTTCCTCCAGCTTGAGGTCGCGAAGCTTCGTCATCACCGTGCCGATGGCTTCATCCGCCTCGCCGATGAGCGCGGCGTAGCCTTGCTGCCGTTTGTCGAGGTGCTTGAACTTCTCCAGCCAGTGCGGCGAGGCCACGACGGGCGAATGCACGGCATTGAACGACAGATAAAGGAAGAACGGCTTGTCCTTGTTCGCGTCGATGAAGCCGCAAGCCTCCTTCGCATACACCGGCGAGGTCACCGGAGCGCCTTCCAGGTCCTTCGCCAGCTCGCTGCCGCGATAAAACGACGGCCCCTTGCCCTCGCCGAGGTTTCCGACCGTGCCCATCGCGAAATCAAAACCACGCGCCGGTGGCATGAATTCGGGCCCGGTATCGCCCAGATGCCATTTGCCCACGATGCCCGTCGTGTAGCCCGCGGGCTTCAAATGCTGCGCCATCGTCTTTTCGCTCAACAGCAGCTCGCGACCTTCCCGCGTTGGATTCGCATCGTGTCCCGTTCTCGCCTGATAACGCCCCGTCATCAGCCCCACGCGGCCCGGCGAGCACACGCAGCCGCTCGAGTAGCCATTCGTGAAGCGCACCCCATCCGCCGCGATGCGATCCATGTTCGGCGTCGGCGCCAGATTACCACCGTAAGCCCCCGGCTGCGCCCAGCCCATGTCATCGAGGTAGAAGAGAACAATGTTCGGCTTCGCGAAAGCGGAGAGCAGAGGGCAAAGAGCGAAGAGCAGGGCAAGGAAACGCATGGCGGCGCGGTGAACGACCGCTCTGACGTGATCTGACCGCATCTTTCCCGATTTTGAAGCTGCCGCAGCCTTTTCAGCACATCAGGACGGTCAAAAACCGGGCTGCCACTTTTCTAGCATTGCATTTTTTCGCCGGTCAGCCCATCATCCGCGAAATTCGACCCGAATCCCATCCTCCACATGAAACTCGCCCGCACCCTGCTCCTCCTCCCGGCTCTTGCCGCGCTGTCCCTCGTTTCCTGCACCCAGTCGGGTTCCATCGGCGGCGGGCACACCTACTCCACCCTGAACACGCCGCAGAAATACGATCCCATGAGCTTCGGCGGTCACGGCGGCGGGTATGGCAACGGTTATGCCATCTGGCCCATGCCGACGGACAATTACGCGGACTACGGCTGGTTTGATGATCCCTACAACTGGGGAACCGGCGGCTACACACCAAGCCGTCCAGCGGTCAGAAGCTACGCCCCGGTCGCGGCTTCCGAGCCGCGCCAGTATACCAAGTAATCACAGTGACGAATTCTTGAGCGCCACCGGCGGCCTGATTCGGATGAATCTGACGCCTGTGGCGTTCTTTTTTGAACCCGACATGCTTCCGCATGAATCTGAATCTCACAGGCCAGTCTGTCGCTGTGTTTGGGGCCGCCCGAGGCATCGGACGCGCCATCGCAGAAGGGTTCGTCGCCGAAGGATGCACGGTGCGCGGCTTTGACCGCGAAAAGAGCGCGGATTTCATCACGACGGGTGATGTGACGAGTCACGAGGCGGTCAAAACCTTCGCGGCCGGTTTTGAGGCGGTGGATCACATGATTTTCTGCGTGGGCATCGGATCCGGGAAATTCGGCTTCCCCTTTTGGAACCTGGAGCCCTCCGACTGGGCGCGGGTGCTGGAGGTGAACCTCATCGGCGCGGTGAACGCGGCCCACGCCTTCGCGCCACGGCTGATCGAGCGCGGCGGCGGCTCGATGCTGTTCCTCGTTTCCGTCGCCGGACAAATCGGCTCTCAGACCGACCCGCCCTACAGCGCCTCGAAGGCCGCGCTGATTAACTTCACGCAATGCGCAGCGAAAGACCTCGGCCCGCACAACATCCGCGTGAATGCTCTAGCGCCCGGCATGGTGAAGACGGAGCTGAACCAGTCGATCTGGGCTGCCGGACAGAAGCTTTTGCCTGAATCTCAACGCCAGAGCTTCGACGACTGGGCAAAGGAGAAGATCAAAAAGGTCTCGCACCTTGGCCGCTGGCAGATGCCGGCAGAATATGCCGCGATGGCTTGTTTCCTCGCCTCAGATCACGCCAAGAACATCACCGGCCAGACAATCAACATCGACGGCGGCCAGGTGATGCATTCTTGAGAGAGGAGAGCGGGCACTCCTGCCCGCTGGTTTCCAATCAGCGGAGAAGAGTCTCCGCGCTCCCTTTTATGAGATCACTCATACAGCCGGAACAAGCCGCTGTGATCGAGATCGCCGAGGTTTTTCTCGTGAACGAACTTCTCCCACTGGGCGAGCGAGTTCTTGAGCGTAGGTGAGTCGAGGCCGACGGAATCGGCGAGCTGGCACATGAGGCGGACGTCCTTGAGCTGAAGGGTGGCGCGGCCGCCGGGTTTGAAGTCGCGGCGCACCATGCGGTCGCCATGCAGATCGAGAATGCGGCTTTCGGCGAAGCCGCCGAGCAAGGCCTTGCGCACGAGCGCGGGATCGACGCCGGAGAGCTCGGCCAGGCGCAGCGCCTGCGCGACGGCGTCGATGGTTTGCGCGACGATGAGCTGGTTCGCGAGCTTCGTGACCTGTCCGCTGCCACTGGGGCCGAGAAGGGTGATGTTTTTGCCGCAGGCCTGAAAAATCGGGAGCGCGCGCTGGAAATTCGCCTCGCTGCCGCCGGCCATGATGGTGAGTGTGGCGGCCTCGGCGCCGACCTGGCCGCCGGAGACAGGCGCATCGACCCAGTTCACGCGTTCGGCCCATTTTTTCGTCTCAGGGACGCCCGTGGTGCCGAAGTCGATGATGAGCGCGTCTTGGTGCAGACCTTCGATCAATCCGCCGGGGCCAAAGACGACCTGCTCGACCACATCGGTCATGGTGAGATTGATGCAGATGACGCCGGGGCCGACTTCACGCGCGAGATCCGGCAAACTGGCGGCGCGCCGCATGCCGAGCTTCACGGCGGCCTCGGCGGGCGCATCACTGCGGTTCCAGACGACGACATCGGCACCCGCCTCGTGCAAATGACGCGCGTTGGCCCGGCCCATGTTGCCGAGGCCGACGAATCCGATCTTGTGTCCTGCGAGTGGCTTGCTCATGTCGGCGAACTCACATCAGGCCATGCCTGATGGCAAATCTCTTCCCAACTCACGCATGAAAATCATCATCACCGGCGGCGGCGGCTTTCTTGGCTCACAGCTCGCGCAGAAGCTCCTCGAACGCGGCACCTGGAACGGCCAGGCGATCACGGAAATGGTGCAGCTGGACGCGTTTTTTCGCGGTGAGCCGACGGATGCACGCGTGAAGCAGGTCAAAGGCGACATCGGCGACCGTGCGACGGTGTTTGCGGCCACAGGCAGCAAGTTCGATGTGATCTTCCACCTGGCCTCGATGGTGAGCGGCGAGTGCGAGGAACGCTTCGATGATGCGATGCGTGTGAATCTCGACGGCGGGCGCAACGTGTTTGAAGCCGCTCGTGCGGCGGAAGGCCGGCCGCGTGTCATCTTTGCCAGCAGCGTGGCCTGCTACGGCGGGATCGACATGTCGCAGATGATGTCCGACTTCACGAAGCAGCTCCCGCAGACGACCTACGGCATGACAAAGGCCATGTGCGAGATGATGGTGAACGATCACACGCGCAAAGGCCACTTCGACGGACGCAGTGTGCGCCTTCCGACGGTGATCGTGCGTCCCGGGAAGCCGAACGCGGCTGCTTCGAGCTGGGCCAGCGGCATGTTTCGCGAACCACTCAACGGTGAAGCGTGCAACCTGCCGATCCGCCGCGATCAACCACATCCGATGACGGGTTATCGCACCGTCATTGAGTCGTTCATCGCCCTGAGCGAGGTTTCGGAGGACAAACTCGGCAAGGATCGCGCCTATGTGCTGCCCGCGCATCGCGTGACACCGCAGATCGCGGAGAAAGTCATCGCGGAAGTTGCTGCTGAGCGCGGGATCACGCTGGGGCCGATCGTGGATGCGTTTGACGCGCGCATTCAGGGCATCGTGGACAACTGGCCGCAGCAGGTGGACGGCTCGCGCGCGGTGGCGATCGGCATTCCACGGCCGCCGGAGCTGAAGGTGATCGTGGAGCAGTATGTGGAGGATTTTCTCTGAAGAATGTAAGCACCCAGCATGCCGCTTGCCGCCCGCGTTGAATGCGTTAGCCTCGGCGCATGGCTACTCTGCGTCCGCCTCCCCTGCCCGGCCCCATCCGCGTCAGCATCAATGCCCGGAAGATCCTGATCGGATTTGCCATTCTCTTCGCCTTGGTCGGCATCTTCTCCGGCATCTATCAGGTGCCGGCGAACTCCGTGGCCGTGGTGCAGCGCTTTGGCGGCTATCTACGCACCGCGCCCCCCGGACTGCACTTCAAGCTGCCCTGGGGCATCGACAGCGCTACCATCGTAGAGGTGCAGCGGCAGCAAAAGCTGGAGTTCGGCACGGCCACGCGGGGGGCGACGAACTTTTACCAGTACACCGACTACGATGAGCAGCAGAAGGAGAAAAACATGGTGACCGGCGACTTGAACGCGGTGCTGGTCGAATGGGAGGTGCAGTACCATGTGGAGGATCCCGTGGCCTACACCTTCAACTTCCGCGAGCCGCTGGCCACGCTGCGTGATCTGGCCGAGGCGGTGATGCGCGAGGTTGTGGGCGACCGCACGGTCGATGAGGTGCTGACCATCGGCCGCCAGGAAATGGAGCAAAAGGCGCTGGAGCGCCTGCGCGGGCTGGTGGACGGCCTGAAGATGGGCCTGCGCATCGATTTGATCCAGCTCGGCAATGTGAACCCGCCCGCGATGGTGAAGGCCAGCTTCAACGAAGTGAACAGCGCGCAGCAGGAGAAGGAGTCCGCCATCAACCAGGCCAGCGGGGAATACAACCGCGTGGTCCCGCGTGCGAGAGGCGAGGCCGTGCAGAAGATCAGCGCCGCCGAAGGCTACGCCGCGAAGCGCATCAACGAGGCCGAGGGCGACGCGACGCGCTTCAACGCCCTGCTGACCGAGTACAAGAAAGCGCCGGAGGTGACGAAGAAGCGCATGTACCTCGAGACGATGGGCGAGATCCTGCCCACCGTGCCAGGCAAGATCATCCTGGATGAAAAGGCCTCCTCCTTCCTGCCATTGCTGAATTTGCGCCAGCCCGCGCCCCAGAAACCCCAGCCACCCGCCGCCTCCCGATGAAATCCACCCTCGCGCTCATCGCCGGCCTCGTGCTGGTCATCGTCCTCGGTTCCGGCTTGTACACCGTCAGCGAAACCGAGCAGGTCATCGTCACTCAGTTTGGCATGCCGGTGGGAGAGCCGGTCACGAAGGCCGGGCTGCACTGGAAGACGCCCTTCATCCAGATGGTGAACCGCATCGAGAAACGCGTACTGGAGTGGGATGGTGAACCCACGCCCATGACCACACGGAACAAGGTCTTTGTGATGGTGGATGTCTTCGCGCGCTGGGAGATCACTGATCCGCTCATGTTTTTCCGGCAGCTCACGGACGAGACGCGCGCCCTCTCCCGCCTCAACGGCATCATCGGCAGCGAGACGCGGATCGTGATCGCCCGGCATGACTTCATCGAGGCCGTGCGCAGCACGAAGGACCGCAAGGTGGCACGTGACGGCCCGGCGCCGGAGGCAAACGCGGTCATCTCGACGGCGGAGGCGCGCATCGGCGTGCTGCCCGCCATCAGCAAGGGCCGTGGAGAGCTGGAGGCGGAGATTTTCGCCAACGCGGCGCCCAAGGTGAAGGATCTCGGCATCAAGATCCTCGATGTGCGCCTGAAGCGCATTGATTACGACCCGTCCGTCAGCCAGTCCATTTACCAGCGCATGATCAGCGAGCGCCAGCAGATCGCGGAGCGCTATCGGTCCGAAGGCGCCGGGGAGGCGGCGAAGATCAATGGCGAGCGCGAACGCGACCTGGCCACCATCGAGTCCGAGGCCTACCGCAAGGTGCAGGAACTCGAGGGCACCGCCGATGCCAAGGCCACGGAGATCTACGCGAAGGCCTACAACCAGACGCCGGAGGCCATGGAGTTGTTCGAGTTCAAGCAGACGATGGAAGCTTACAAGAAGCTCATCACCGGTGACACGACGATGATCTTCACGACCGACAGCGAGCTGTTTCGTTATTTGAAATCCAGCAACCCGCAGCCCAAAGCCGCCAGTGGTGCCAGCCTGGAGATCACCCCTTTGAACAAACTGCCCACGCTGCTGGAAGTGGGCCGATAGCCGGGGCCGCGACCACGAGGTGAGCAGGCACTCCTGCCTGCCCCCTTTTCGAGCATCAGCGGCCTCTTGGTCTGGTTACGGCCAGGAATGCCCGCATCACCAGCCCTGACGCACTGCAGGCACCTTGCCGCAGGGACACACAGGAGTGCCTGTCGCACGAAAGAAAGGCACCTCCGACGATCAACGACGGCGGCGGCGGAGCATGAGGCCCAGAAGGCCAAACATGAGGAACAGGGCACGGGAAGGCTCGGGAACGACGACAATGATGCCGTTGGTGGCGAACAGCGACCTGTCGAAGTCAAGGCCGGAACCCAATGAAGGCAGCAGAAGGTCGGACGCGGAGTCAAAAGCACCGAACCCTCCTGCGCCGTCGGCATCCAGGTTGACCGACCCCCAATCGATCATGTCAAAGACATCTCCAAATGCGAAGGAGTAGCCCAACGTGTTGTCCAGCGTGATGCGACCGCCGGCGTTGAGGTTGAGCGCACCGGTGAGTGTCAGCTTGTCATGAGTGCCTGATTCCAATTCATAGTCAGATGCTTTGCTAGCAAGGTACGCTGTCAAAGTGCCCCCGGCCTGGGCAGCCTGGATGCCGGCTGCGTCGTTGATGCTGCTGGCCGATGTCGCCGCCAGTTGCAGTGTCAGACGGCTGGCAGGAGTGCCGGCACCAGTCAAGGTCACGTCACCACCGACCGTCAGGGTGCCAATCGCGGCTCCCGCGCTGTCTCCAGGGTTGATCTGGCCGGCGGTGACCACCACCGATCCATTCACCGTGCCACTGCCGGCGAGTACCGCCGAGCTGCCATTGAGCGTCACTGTGCTGGAGGCATGGGTCGAACCAGCGCCAGACACACCCACCTGCAGGGTGCCCGCATTCACTGTTGTGGCGCCCGTGCTGGTGTTGACCGCGTTCAAGATCAGCGCACCCGTTCCTTCCTTGGTGATCGCACCGCTTCCTGTGATGGCACTGTTGACGGTCAGGGTGGTAGAGGCGCTGGTTTCAAAGGTGCCGCCTCCTGTGCCGACCGTGATGCCGCGGTTGGCATCGTCGATGGCAAAGGTGGCAGTGGTCAGCAACGTTCCACCGGCGAGGGTGAGCTGGTCAGCGGTGCTGGAACCCGGATTGGCTCCCAGATTGTTTTCATCAGAGATAGAGAGCTTGCCGCCAGTGATAGTGGTCTTGCCAGTGTAGGCATTCGTACCGGTAAGAACCTGTGTTCCAGCACCGCTCTTCGTGAGCGCCAATGTACCGGTGCTGGTGCTGCCCGTGTTGCGAATCACCCCGTTATAAGTTTGAGATCCCGAGGTAACATCGAGAATGATGCTGCTGCTACTGGAGCCGACACCGGTGTCCGTGTCGTTATGCTCAACAACACCATCGCCTGAGAGCCCTCCGATCGTTTCGCTGTAGCCATTGAGGCGAAACACGCCACGCTCATTGGTCACGGTGCCGTTTAACGTGACAACACTCGTGTCGGCAATCTGGTTGCTGGCCTGAAGCTTGAGCACATCACTGCCAGAGGCGTCGCCGATGGTGATGTAGCCAGCGATGGCATTCACACCAGCTGTTTTGGCGAGATCAAGCTGTCCGGCGTTGATCACGGTGGTTCCGGTGTAGGTGTTTGCCGCCGTTCCACCGAGCGTTAGAGTCCCCGCGCCTATTTTGGTGAGACCGCCGGAGTTTTGAGTCAAGTTGAATGCAAGCGTTCCGAGCGTTGCCGCACTGCTAGCACCACCACCAGCCGCCGTGACAGTCAGGACATCGGTGTTAAGATATCCACTGCCGGGGCTCAGGATTGTGATGGAGCCGATCTTGAATGTCCCGTTACCGGTCCCGTCATCCTCCATGTTGGCGATGGCCACAGCTCCTGAACCACTTCCTCCAGTGATTTTGATGATGGGCGGTCCTATGTAGCCACTGCCACCGTCAGTGACTGCGATGCTCTGCACACCCACACCCGAAGGTGCTTGCAGGGAAGACGCAATTGTGATGGCAAAGCCATTCGAGTCGATCGTAGCACCTCCGGAATGAACAAATGCACCTGTGCGGGCAACGTCATGTCCCGTTGTATTGATATTGACGAAGGTTGCATTTGCCTGCAGCGCACGAAGGGTTCCTCCATTAAAGTTGACCACCGATATATTGCCGCCAGTGGGTGTCTGTGTTGGTGAGCTGCTGACTGTATTAGTAGCAAGGATGCCTCCAGAGAGCGTCAAAATACCCGTGTTATTGCTGGTTGAGTTATTGCCGCGGTTGATTTGGGTAGTGGTGTTTACTGTCAATTGACCGCCACGCACATTGATCAGCGAATACCCGCCGCTGCTGTGGTTGGCGGCAAAGTTTGTGTTGGATGTCATGGTACCAGAAACGATATCGAGCATTGCATTAGAATTAGGTCCGTGCGCCAAGACGTTCCACGTGTTCACAGTGGCCGTGCCACCGGACAGCCTGAACACACCCGTACCGCCAGTCTGGCCGTTCGCCCCATAGGTGATTCGTGCGGTGGTGAGGGTGCCGCCGCTATGGCTGTAAAAGCCATAACCCGTGCTGGTTTGTCCGAGAACCAATCCCCGGTTGGTGCCATCGGCAGCCGATGTTGTGACAGATCCTGCAGACTGATAGACCGCTCCTGCCCCGGTGGCATTCCCGCCAGTGAATAGGTCGGTCGTGGTAAACGCACCACCCGTGCTAATTTCGAGTCGAGCACGAGCTGATGCGGCATTGCCCAAAGTCGTGGTACCAGCTCCTGTGTTTGTCGTTCCCTGAATACTTAAATAACCCGCCGTAACTGTGGTTGTGCCTGTGTAAGAGTTGGAGCCAGTAAGAGTAAGCCTGCCTGTGCCCACCTTGGTAAGTCCCAAGGTTCCGGTAGAGCCATTGGCGAGAGTTCCACTGAACGTCGTGCTGGTGTTGTCGCCCCCGGTGGTCAGAGTTGCATTGGTCGCGGTATTGTTATCAACCGTGCCAGCACCCGCGAGCGAACCGATGGTGTTGTTGAAGCCATTGAGCCGCAGCGTGCCGCCGGCATTGATGGTGTGGGCAGATGCGGCACTAAAAGAGGTGGCGGCACCCGCCTGGAGGAGGCCGCTGCCGGCAGTGGCACTACCAACGATGGTCGCGCCGTTGTAAGTCGCCAGATTGGTGCCGGAGAGAGTCACAATCCCGGAATTCGTGCCAAGGATCGTCAACCCTGCGGTGCCACCGACGCCGCCACTGACCGTTAGAGAAGCCCCGCCCGTGCCATCGACCGCCCAGGTCTGGCTGGCTCCAAGAACCACCGGAGCGCTAATGGTGATCACTCCAGCATTGGCGGCCACATCGATGCCGATGGCGTTACCGATCGTCAGGCTGCCGAAGGTGCCTGATCCGATCGAAACCGCGGTCACACCTGAAGGATTGCTGGTGAACTGCAGGTTCTTGATGGTCACATTGCCATCCAGCGTGGTGCTGATGGAAGGTCCGGTGGCCTCGGTGGCACTGAAGACCACGGTGGTCTGGCTGCCAGGAGTCACCCCGCTGTCCGCACCTCCGGTTAAAGCATTGGTCCAATTGGTATTGGCTGCGTTATAAGTGGTCCAGCTATTGTCCACATCACCGCGCCAGTAGAGGCTGTCACTGAAGGAACTGACATTAACTTTGACGAGGTTCGCCGTGGCATTGAGTGTGTAAACATAGCCGCCGATGACATTGTCGAGCGCATAGGTGACCGCTCCTCCTGTGCCGGTGAGGAGGCGGCCGATCGTGGCTGTGTCGATGATCAAGTCGTAGTCCTTTTCGGTCAAGAGTGTGCCCAAAGAGACCAAATCGATGTAGATCGTGTCACCAGGTGATGTACTGTTGATGGTCAGCGGGGTTGTGGCATCCAAGGAAATGGCGGCAGCAGAGCTGAGGTTCATGCCAAAGCCAAGTTTCGAGGCCGTGGCAAGACTCGAGCCAGCAGTCAGCGTAAGACTGCCCGTGGTTGGCAACAACAGCGTGGTGGCGCTTGAGTCCGTGTTGTAAAGCGCCGCTCCGGCCGCCACGGTGATGTTATCCACACCACCAGCGCCAAAACCTGCCGCCAGGAGGCCGCCACTCACCGTCACGGACCCCGTTCCTGAATTCAGACTGGTGGTGCCAGAGACAATGATCGAGCCAATGCCGGTTTTGGTCAGGTTTCCAGTGCTCGAGAGGCCGCCGGAGACCGTCAGGATGCCTGCGGCACCCGTGGCATTCAGTGTGGCCCCGCTGCTGCCTACGGTGATCACACGATTCGCGCCAATATCCAGAGAACCTGCCCCTGTGTAGCTCAGGGTGCCACCGTTGATGCTGATCGAGTTTGTCGCCTGGGTGGCATCGCCCAGATTCGCGCTGGTGGAGAAGGCCAGAGTACCGCCGTTGATGGTTGTGGCACCAGTGTAGGTGTTCGTTTGGCTCAGGGTGGCAAGGCCGGAGTAACCTGAATTCAAAGTAAGCGACGTGGCCGCCGTGCTGGCGAAAGCTCCTGTCTGGGCAAAATCACCGTTGCCGGTGAGAGTGATCGAATTGCTGCCGCCCGTGACGGCCCCGAGGGTAAGCAAAGTGGTGGTGCCAACGGCTGCCGGATCGTTGATGTTGAACGTAGCATTACCATTGAGCGTGGTGGCACCAAAGGTAAGGCCGGCAGTGCCTGCGTTGATGTTTGATCCTGCGTTGATGGTCAAGGTGGGATTGGAGCTTGCCACGGTCAGAGCAGCGCCAGACATGGTGTGTATGACACCGGCTCCCGCAATGACGCGGTCAAGCGTGATGGTGCCGCTGGCATCCAGGAAGGTCGCGTTGTTTAACGCGCGCGCGGTATCGTCCTCGATGCTCAGATTGCCGCCATTGAAACGAAGCTGAACGCGGTTAGTTGTGTCTCCCAAAACATTGGCCGAGTTTCCACGCAAACTGAGTGTTCCTGCATCCAGCCGAGCGGTACCGTCCAGAGCAGTGCTAGCCACCGTGAGCTGGACGGTGCCTGCGCCAGCCTTCACAAAGATGCCCGCAGTCCCGGCCGTGACCGCACTGCCGATGACCAGTGTGCCGCTGTCCACTTGTAGCGTGCCGGTGTTAGTGCCAAAGGCAAAGACCTTGCCAGTGTTGGCAGTAAAGCCGGTGGTCACTTGGAGCGTGCCATTGCCCGTGAAGGTGACATCATTGGTGTTGGTGCCAAGCCCGCTCTCAGCATCAATCTTCAGAACACCGCCCGCGATATTGATCGCTGTGTTTGACCCAAAGGTGTTCACACCTGCGAGATAAAGTGTTCCAGCGCCATTCTTCGTGAAGGTGAAGTTTCCGGCACCGTCGTCGATGACGCCGCCGACTGTCAGGGTGCCGCCACTGACCGTGACCGCACGATTGGCGCTAAGGTTCACCGCCCCGCTGCCCAGATTGAGATCATTGGTGCCGGTGAAGGTGAAGTCGCCGTTCCAAGCCTGGGCATTGTTTGCCAGTGTGACGGCAGAACCACCGGTTACATCAATCGTCCCTCCAGCGATGGTGAATAAACCAGAGCCGATGGCCGCCGCCTGGGTGATGTTGAGAGTACCCGCGCTCAAGGTCGTGCCGCCGGAGTGCGTGTTCGCCGCAGAAAGAGTCAGGACTCCGGTCCCGGTCTTGGTCAGTGACGTTCCACTGATCACGCCGGTCACATCAAGCGAATTCGCCCCTGTGACATCCAATACCCCGCCCCCTGTTCCCAAGGTGATCGAACGATTGACACCCAAAGTTAAAGATGCCGCCGTGCTCTGCAAGCTTCCACCACTCGCAAGGATCAGCGTGTTGGTGGCCGAATTGTCCCCGATGTTGTTACCCGAACTAATACTCAAAGTTCCACCATTGATGGTAGTAGAACCCGAATAGGTGTTGGTATTTGTAAAGGTGGTGACACCGTTTCCAGACTTTGTGACCGTCCCCGTGCCACTGATCAGACCGGAGTATGTGATCGCGTCACCTCGGTTGAAGACCACCGAGCCGTTGACCTGAATGTCCCCTACCACAATCCCAAGAACACCTCCCAAGCCGATGGTGAGCGTGGCACCACTATCAATCGTCGTGGTGCTTGTGTAGGTGTTGCCGCCTGTAAATGTGACGTTTCCAACAGCAATATTAACACCACCAGCGCCCGCGAGAGGTGCGGAGACAATCAGAGCGTCACTGCGGGAGAAACGCAGTGTGCCATCGACCGTCACCGTTCCGGTGCCCAAAGCTCCCGTTGTGCCGCCATTGCCGACCTGGAGGGTGGTGCCGGCGCCGATCGTCGTCGCCCCGTTGTAGCTGTTCGCACCCGTCAGGATCGTCGTGCCATTGCCTCCCGTGGTCGTCAAGGCACCCGTCCCCGTGATGTTCCCGCTCAAGATCGTGT
>Ga0315900_10004657_pt1 | contig 19221 bp, 13 predicted proteins | sample LakEriMetagenome_FD_203521 | JGI IMG/M metagenome (GOLD analysis project Ga0315900, IMG submission 203521) | Freshwater fungal communities from buoy surface, Lake Erie, Ohio, United States - Buoy 12 MA114 | ecosystem: Environmental > Aquatic > Freshwater > Lake > Lake biofilm | place: USA: Lake...
GCCGGGGATCAGGGACTTCACGAACTGGCGCGCCAGCAGCCCGTTGCCGATCGGCGCCGTGACGATCTCGGTGGTCTCGTAGATCCGCACGTAGCGGGCCGGCGTCACCCCCGGCAGCAGGATCCGCTGCGCGGCGTAGGCGGACACCGCGTCGCTCGCGGTGCCGGACAGTCCGGTCGCCACGAGCGGGTCCACCCAGCGCGACACGGCGGACGAGAGGCCGAGTACCTTTTCGAGGAACTCGGCGTAGCTCATCGAATCGAGCCAGCGGCCGATGCCGCCCTGCTCGGTCGCGTGCCGGAACTCGAGCAGGTCGCCGGTCTCGGGCAGCGGCGGAACGCCGGGCGGCAACGGCAGCGTATCGGTCGAATTCCAGCGCAGCAGGTCGCGCTTGACGTTCTCCGGCAGCGGGACGCCGTCGAAGCCGTGGCGCCAGACGTCGGAGTACCAACGACCACGTCCGTCCGCCGACTTCATCCAGTAGCCGAGCGACGCGAGGTGCGGGATGTGCTGCATCGGCCCGAAGTGATCGCGAGCGACCCGGACGTCGGGGCCGGCATCCTCGAGTTCGTGGAACTCGAAGGCCCGGGGCATACCGATCTCGGTCCAGTAGCGGCCCAGCGGGCCGCCCTTCGGCACGGTGAAGGCGTTGGAGCCCTGCGGCGCCTCGAGCCGCACGCCGTCCACCTCGACGACGTTGCCCTTCGCCTCGCCACCGAACATCCGGTGGTTGTCGAGCACGAGGCAGCGGCCCGCGTCGCCGCGCAGCCGCCGGAAGTCCCAGGCCGCCATCAGGCCGGTCACGCCGCCGCCGACCACGACCAGGTCGTACTCGCCGTCGACCGGATCCGGCAGGCGCCGTGCCTCGAAGCGCCCGTCGCGCAGGGCGTGCGCCGCATCGACGACTTCGCGGGTGTTGCCGTTGGAGCGCGCGTAGTCGCCGATGCCGCCGGGGCCGGTCCAGTCGTCCCGGTCCGCGACAGTGGCCGCGGCCGAAGCTCCGGGCACCAGCGCGCCGGCCGCGAGTCCGCTCAGCACGCCGCTGACGAAATCGCGCCGGGTGATCGGTGCATCGAGTCCCAGCGGATCCTTCGCCATCGTCACCTCCGGAGCATGAACCTCGCGCGCGTCAGCGCAGCACGACGGTGCGGTTGCCGAACTCGAACACCCGGCTCTCGGCGTGCCACTGGACGGCGCGATTCAGTACCACGCTCTCGATCTCGTTGCCGATCGTCGTCAGCTGCTCCGGCGTGCAGGTGTGATCCACGCGCTCGACCGCCTGTTCGATGATCGGTCCCTCGTCGAGATCCTCGTTGACGTAGTGCGCGGTCGCGCCGATCAGCTTGACCCCGCGCTGGTAGGCCTGGTGATACGGCTTCGCGCCCTTGAAGCCGGGCAGGAACGAATGGTGGATGTTGATCGCGCGGTCCTCGAGCTCACGGCAGGCAGCCGGCGTCAGGATCTGCATGTAGCGCGCGAGCACGAGCAGTTCGCCGCGCGCGGCATGGAACACGTCGAGCAGCCGGCGCTCCTGCGCCTCCTTGCCGTCGGCGCCGATCGGCAGGTGCTGGAACGGCAGGCCGTACCACTCGGTGAGCCGACGCTGGTCCTCGTGGTTCGACACCACCACGACGATGTCCACGGGCAGCGTCCCGGTGCTCCAGCGGTGCAGCAGGCTCATCAGGCAGTGACCCTGCTTCGAAACCGCGATCACGACGCGGATGCGGTTGGCGAGATCCCGGAGGGTCCACTCGATGCCGAGCGGCTGCATCGCGGCGCCGAAGTCGCGGCCGAACGCAGTCTCGTCGAGCGTCGTGCCGTCCGGCTCGAACACGATCCGCAGCACCGACCGTGCGGACACCGGGTCCAGGAAGTGGTGCGCCTCGAGGATGTTGGCGCCGCGACTCGCGAGGTGGGAGGTCACCGTGGCCACCACCCCCACGCGGTCGGGACAGGACAGGCGCAGCACGTAGTTCGGACGGGTCACGGTTCTGGAACTCCTCGTCGGGGTGGGCGGCGCGGCCCTGCCGGCGCCGCATCTCGCTGACGCAGGGCTTCGCCCGCCCCTCAGTCGTTGAGGGATCCGTGCGGCCGTGCGTCTGACTGTCGATATAGCCCCCCGTGCACGCCGGCCGGCGGTCGGACGGCGGCAGGTGGGCGCCTCAGCGGGGGAGATCATGCAGGAAGCCAGGTATCCATTCGGGAGTCTCGGCATCGCCGTCCGGTGCGCGCTCCTGGCCGGCGCGGCTGCGGCCGCCGTGCCCACCTACGCGGCCGAGATTGCGGCGCTGGACGAAGTGGTGGTCACGGCGCGCAAGCGCGCGGAGACGCTCCAGGAGGTGCCGCTGGCGGTGAGCGCCATCGACGCCGCGACCCTCGAGACCCGGGGCATCGCCGACATCACCGACGCCTACAGCCAGGTCCCGAACCTCTACTTCACGGCGGCGGGCGGCGCGAGCCCGACCTCCGACTACCAATACCTGACCATCCGGGGCGTCGGGTTCAACGGCGGCCTCGAGCCCGCCGTCGGCGTGTTCATCGACGGCATGTACCAGCCGCAGATCGGCTTCGACACGAGCTTCATCGACGCCGAGCGCATCGAGGTGCTGCGCGGCCCGCAGGGCACGCTGTTCGGGCGCAACACCCAGGGCGGTGCGGTCAACATCGTCACCCGCAAGCCCGGCCGGGAGTTCGAGGGTCGCGTGGAACTCGAGGGTGCCCGCTTCGGCACCTACCGCGGACTCGTCAGCTTCATGGGTCCGCTGACCGACACGCTGTCGGGCGGCCTCAGCCTCCAGTACAGCTCGACCGACGGGTACGCGCGCAACTCCACCCTCGGGCGGGACTACTTTTCGGACCAGTTCACCGGGCGCGGTACGCTGGCCTGGACCCCGAGCGACCGCCTGACCGGCACGCTGACCGTCGACGCGAGCCGCCGTGACATGAAGGAACTGGGGATCGGCGTACCGCTGCGCTGCGAGTGTTACGTGGCCATCGCCGACCAGCTCGGACCGGACGACTACAAGGACTCGGACGGCATACAGCTCAACGTCGACTGGAAGCTGACCGACTCGACGACCCTGACCTCGATCACCGGCCGGCGGAAGGTCGAGTCGCAGATCCAGTGGGACTGGGACGGCAAGCCGAGCAACCTGACGCCCGTGTCGCTGAACGCGGTGACACAGAGCAATGCGCCGCCGATCGTGCCGCTGGACGTCGCGCTGCAGCCGGTGCAGGCGCGCGGCATCTATCAGTTTCAGACGCTGGAGCAGGAGTTCACCAGCCAGGAGTTCCGCCTGGCGGGCACCGGCACGCGCTTCGACTGGCTCGCCGGCGCCTACTGGTTCGAGCAGGAGATGCTGCAGCCCCGCCTCGTCGACCACGGCCTCGCCGGCGCCGGCGTCCTGCCGTCGCTCTACATCCGCGAGCGCTTCACCGAGCAGCGCGACGGGTGGGCGGTCTTCGGCCAGCTCACTTTCCGGCCCCTCGAGAAGGTCGAGGTCACGCTGGGCACGCGCTACTCCGACGAGACCGCCGACACCGACGGCCAGCGCGTGATCAACATCGCGAACGTGGCGATCCGCGCGTTCCTGAAGACCAACGACTTCAGCGCCGACAACGTCTCCAGCATGGCGTCGGTGTCCTACGCCCTGTCGCCGGACGTGAACGTGTACGCCACCTGGGCGCAGGGCTGGAAGGCCGGCGGCATCAACCGCTATCCGAGCCGCGCCGGCCAGGACGTGCCGTATGCCGACGAGGAGTCGACGAACTACGACCTCGGCCTCAAGGCCACGTGGCTCGACGGCCGGGTGACCACCAACGTCGCGCTCTTCCACATCGACATCGAGCAGCAGCAGACGCTGAACGTCGTCCCGGATCCCAACGGCCTGACGCCGATCACGGTGATCGCGAACGCCGGCAAGAGCACCAGCCGGGGCGTCGAGGTCGAGATCAACGCCGCGCCGACCGACGCCCTGCGGCTCGGGCTGTCGTACGGCCTGACGGACACGGAGTTCGACGACTTCATCCAGTTCGGCATCGACCGCGCGGGCGACCCGTTCTGGTCGATCCCGAAGCACACCGGCTCCGCCTCGGTCGACTGGTCGATCCCGCTCGGCGCGGGGCCGACGCTGGACCTCGGCCTCACCTGGCAGTACGTCAGCGACTACAACACACCCGACGGCGCGACGACGAATCCCCGGCCCGACGCCGAGAACGTCAACGAGGGCTACGACCGGCTGAATCTCCGGGCCGGCGTGACACTCGATGGCGGTTGGGAGATCACCGCCTACGTGCGCAACGTGTTCGACAGCTTCGACTACACGATCATTGCCCGCGAAGCCTTCGCGCCGCTGCCGTTCACGCGCGACACGCTGTACGTGGTGCCGCTCGAGCCGCGCACCTTCGGCATGATCGTCCGCAAGCGGTTCTAGCCAGCCGCGAGCGCTGCTCGCGTCCGTCGCGACACGATCAGGAAGATCATGCCGGCGGCCGCGAGCAGCGCGGCGATCCATGCGAACGCGGCGCCGAGCCCGGACGGGCTGCCGAGATCGAACAGGCTGCCCGTCAGTCCCGCGAAGAGACCGCCCAGCCCGAGCGACAGGAACCACAGGCCGGTCGCGAAGGCCACGCGCGAGGCCGGCGCGTACCGGGCGGCGGCGCCGAGCCCGATGGGGCTCAGCAGGATCTCGCCGACCGCGATCAGCAGGTAGGTACCGACCAGCCAGAACGGCGAGGCGCCGCCGGCCGGTGCGCCGAACGCGCCTGCCGCCGCGAGCGCGAGCCCGCCGCCACCGACCACGAGACCGACACCGAACTTGGCCACGGCGTCCGGATCCGCACCGCGCCGCGCGAGCCGCAGCCAGGCGATCGCGAACAGCGGCGCCAGCAGCACGACGAACCCCGGATAGAGCGACTGGAACCACGCGGCCGGGAACTCGACCCCGAACACCTCGCGGTCGGTGAATCGCGCCGCGAACAACGTCAGCGACGCCGCGGCCTGCTCGCCGGCGGTCCAGAACACGACGGCGCCGCAGAAGAGGCCTGCCAGCGTCACGACGTTGCTGCGCTCCTGGGTCGTCGCAGCGCACCGGTACAGGTAGACGAAGCCGCCGACGGTCGCCGTCAGCACGACGGCGAGGAAACCCTTGATGAGCACCACGGGCGGAACGGTGGCCACCAGCAGCGCCGCAGCGCCGAGCGCCGCGACGACGGCCCCGAGCACCGGGGGCGGCGGCATGCGTGCGGGATCTCCCGAATCCTCGAGGTGCGGCGCGATCCGCGAGTAGATCGCGAGGCCCAGCACCATACCTGCGGCGGCGACCGCGTAGCCGGCCGACCAGCCGTACCGGGTAGCGAGCGCCGCGGCGAGCAGCGGGCCGCCGATGCCGCCGATGTTGATGCCGACGTAGAAGATCGTGAACGCGCCGTCGAGCGAGCGACCCTCGCGCCGCGCGGCACGCGCGACGAGCGGCACGATGCTGGCCTTGAGCGTGCCGGCGCCGAGGGCGACCAGCGCCAGGCCGACGCCAAAACTGGCGAGCCCGCTGGCCACGGCCAGCACCAGGTTACCCGCGAACATCGAGCCGCCCGCGAGCCAGATCGCGCGCACCGGCCCGAGGTAGCGATCGGCGAGCCAGCCGCCCGGCAGCGCCGAGAGGTAGACGGTCGCGGCATAGAGGCCGTAGACCGCGGCAGCATCCGCGTCGGCCAGCCCGAACCCGCCGGCCGCCGGGGCGGCGACGAGGTGCAGCACCAGCAGGGCCCGCAGGCCGTAGAAGGTGAAGCGTTCCCACAGTTCCGTGGCCGAGAGCCACAGGACCACTCTCGCGCCGGGCGAACCCTGCACTGCGGCGGGAGCGGACGTCATGCGCCGAGTTCGGGCTTCGGCTCACCCATGCGGTAGACCGCGAGCACTTCGTGGCTGACGGTGTCGCGCGCGACGTTGAACCACTGCGCGCAACCGTAGGTGTGGCACCACCGCTCGAAGTGGATCCCCTTCGGGTTGTCCCGGACGAACAGGTAGCGCGCCCACGTCGCGTCGTCGACGTCGAACGACGGTCGCGCGACGTGGGACTGCCCGCCGTAGGTGAACTCGGGCTCGTCCCGCGGGCCGCACCAGGGGCAGGTGATCTTCAGCATCGCCACTCCGGGTTCGCGATCGTCGACGTTCGTGTCCGCCGCCTAGGACGCAGGTGGTGGCAGCGCCCTCAGCGCCCCTGGGCGCGCCACTGGGATGCCCGCGCGACATTGAGTATCGTCGAGGTTTAGACGTCAGTCAGTTCATGTCCGCCAAGAATCTCAAGCCGGAGCCTGTCGGCGCCCCGGCCCGGGGCCGCGCCCGCAAGACGCCGCTCGGTCGCGAGGCCTGGCTGCAGGCCGCGCGCGAAGCGCTGATCCGCGAGGGCATCCGCGGCGTCGAGATCGGCAAGCTCGCGCGCCGGCTCAAGGTCACCCGCGGCGGGTTCTACTGGTTCTTCGACAGCCGCAAGCAACTGCTCGACGAGCTGCTGGCCGACTGGGAGCGCACCAACAGCGCCGCGTTCAAGGCCGTGCTGCGCGCTCCCGGCCGCAACGGCATGGCCGAGTTCCAGGCCATCGTCGACGTCTGGATCAACGAGGCCGGGTACAGCCCGGCGTGGGACGCCGCGGTCCGCGACTGGGCGCGCGTGTCCGCCAAGGTCGCGAACGCGGTCCGCCGCGTCGACGACGAGCGCATCGCGGTGCTGCAGCGCGTGTTCGAGGACATGGGCTACCCGGAGGACGAGGCATTCGTCAGGGCCCGGGTGACCTACTTCCACCAGGTCGGCTACTACGCGTTGGGCGTCGAGGAACCCCGCCAGCAGCGACTGCGACTGCTGCCGCTGTACACGCGCATACTCACGGGCCGCTGACGCACCGACGCGTCCCCGGGCGTCGCGCCGCTGCCGCGCCGCAGCATTCCGCTTGCTTGACAGCCTCGCGCGCTCCCGCGATGCTCGCTCCATACACCGATGTACGTACATGCCTGTCCGGACAGCGGTGCATCGACACGGCGACCATGCTCGGGGGAGTCACTATGGCCGCAGTCCTGGAGCCGACGGGCATTCCGTCGGCCTTCGTGGCGGACCGCTTCGCCGCGCTGCACGCGCGGTTCCGGCGGCCGCTGCAGCGCTTCTTCGCCAGCTATCGCCTGAACTCGCACGACGTCGACGACCTCACGCAGGAGGTTTTCCTGCGCCTCGCCGGCACCTCGTGCCCGGCGGAACTGCAGCGGCCGGACGCTTTCGTGTTCACGCTCGCCCGCAACCTCGTCCGCGATCGCGCCCGCCGCCTCCACGTGAAGGCCGCGGGCGTGTCGGTCGGGCTGGACGAGGTGGAGCTGCGCTGCGGCGGTCCGACGCCGGACGAAGCACTCGAGCACGACGAGCGGCTGGCGAGGGTCGTCGCCGCGCTCGAGTCGCTGAAGCCGGCCTCGCGGCGCGCGTTCCTGCTGCACCGCGTGCACGGCTACAGCTACGCCGAAATCGCGCGGGACACCGGCGTCTCGGTCAGCATGATCGAGAAGCACGTGATGGCCGCGATCGCGGTACTGCGCGAAGCCTGCGTCTGACGTGGCCCTGCGCGGTTCGGCCGCGCGGCCACCCTGCCCGAAGCAGCGCTGTGCGACCCGGCCGTGGTCGCGCCGACGGTCCTGGGGTCAGCCGCGTGCGGGCAGCCTCTTCGGCCAGGTCGCCTTCGCGACGCGCAGGAAGTTGCCGCCGAGCACCTTGCGCACGTCGCTCACGCGGTAGCCGAGCTTCAGCAGTTCCGCCGCGATCTCGGGCAGCTGCTCGGGCGCCACGATGCGCAGACCGGCCGCGTAGCCCTCCTCCGGCGGGAACGTCTCCGGATGCGCCTTGATGTAGTCGTCGAGCTCCTGCATGTCGAACACGTAGTCGAGGCCGATCCCGACGTGGTCGATGCCCACCAGCTGCACGACGTAGTCGACGTGCCGGGCCACCGTCGCCGAACGGTTGTCGTTCGCGCCCAGGAACATGCCGATGCCGTTAACGCCGACCACCCCGCCGGTCTCGGCGCAGGCCCTGATCGCCTCGTCGCGGATGTTCCGCTTGTGCTTCCAGAGGGCGAGCGGGTTCGAGTGCGAGAAGATCACCGGCTTCGTGGCGTGCCGCATCACGTCCATCGTCGTGCGATGGCCCGTGTGGCTGCAGCAGGCCGTCATGCCCACGCGCTCCATTTCCGTGACCACCGCGCGGCCGAACTTCGTCAGGCCCTTGTCGGCGTCCTGGCATCCGCCGCCCACGAGGTTGTTGCGGTTGTAGGCCATCGACATCCAGCGCACGCCGAGATCGCGGTAGAGCTCCACGAGGCTCAGCTGGCCGTTCAGCGCGCTCGTGCCCTCGATGTCGAAGAAGACCGCCAGCCGGCGGTCCGGACGCGCAAGGTCGGCGACGGTCTCGACCAGCCGGTACTGCTTCGGATGCCGGCGGAGCCAGTGGCGGAAGGTCGCGAGCATCCGGAACGTCTGCTCCCACGGAACGGCGTCGAACGCGACGTTGAGCCCGACGATCTTCATCCCGGAACGGCGGTACCGCTCGAGCTGCGGCAGGAAACGCTCGTCGTCCGGGCGCAGCGGCATGCAGCCGTGGTTGTCCCAGACCAGTGTCCCGGACAGGGCGTCGCGAACGCGCGAGTGCATCGAGTCCATGGCAGTCTCCTTCGGGCCTGACCGTGCTGGACGCAGCGTTCGGCGGTTACCTCAGTTTCCGGTTGAGGGCCCGCGCCGCTCCTGCGTCTCCGCAAGCAGGCCTGCAGCAGTTTCGATCGAGGTTCAAGGGTGTCCAAGTATTCCTTCGCCCGGCTCGCGTTGCACGCGCTGCGTGGCCACCGCCACTGGCCGCGGGTGCTGCACGATGCGCCGCCGAAGCCGACCTACGACGTGATCGTCGTCGGCGGTGGCGGGCACGGTCTCGCGACCGCCTACTTCCTCGCGAAGCAGCACGGCATCCGCCGCGTCGCGGTGCTCGAACGCACGGCGATCGGCCACGGCAACAGCGGGCGGAACACGCAGGTCTCTCGCTCCGACTACTTCCACCTGCCGAGCTCGAAGTTCTACGACCGCTCGCTGCAGCTCTACGAGGGGCTGTCCCGGGAGCTCAACTTCAACGTGATGCTGAGCCAGCGCGGCAAGATCAACCTCGCCCACGACACGCACGAGCTCGAGATCCTGCGCCGTGCGACGAACGCCTGCCGGGCGAACGGAGTCGACGGCGAAATGCTGACCACCGACGAGCTGTACCGGCTGATACCGGCGCTGAACCGCCGCGCCCGCTTCCCGATCGTCGGCGGCAGCGTGCAGTGGCGTGGGGGCATCTCCCGGCACGACGCCGTGGTGTGGGGCTTCGCCCGGGCGGCGACGCAGCTGGGCGTCGACATCGTCCAGGGCTGCGAAGTGCGGGGCTTCGTGCGCGACGGCGACGCGGTCGTCGGCGTCGAGACGAACCGGGGCCGAATCGCCGCGCCGCGGATCTGCCTCGCGGTCGCAGGTCACTCCACGCAGCTGGCGCGCAAGGCCGGCCTCGACCTGCCGCTGACCAGCATGGCGCTGCAGGCGATGGTCAGCGAGCCCGTGAAGCCGATGCTCGACCAGGTGGTCATGTCCGCGAAGATCCACGTGTACGTCAGCCAGTCCGACCGCGGCGAGATGGTGATCGGCGGCGGCGCCGACGTGTACGCCTCGTACGCCCAGCGCGGCGGCCTGCCCGTCACCGAGGCGAACGTGCAGGCCTGTCTCGAACTCTTCCCCGCGTTCTCGCGACTGCGACTCATGCGCCAGTGGGCCGGCATCGTCGACATCTCGCCGGACACGACGCCGATCATGGGCACGACGCCCGTGCCGGGGCTCTACGTCAACTGTGGCTGGGGCACGGGTGGCTACAAGGCGATACCCGCCGGCGGCGAGACGATGGCCTACACGCTCGCGACCGGCCGGCCCCATCCGCTGATCGAGGCCTTCGGCCTCGAGCGCTTCGAGCAGGGCCGTCTGATCGACGAGGGCGCGGCCGCCGGAGTGGCGCACTGATGGCCAGCTTCCAGCCCGACTCCCACGCCACGCCGGGCCTGGGCCTCGGTGCCTTCCGGCTGGCGGCCGGCGGTCGCGTCGACCGCGCGAAGGTCATGAACTTCCGCTGGGACGGCCGCCCGCTGACGGCGTGCGCCGGCGACACGCTGGCCTCGGCACTGCTGGCGCACGGCGAGCGGCTCGTCGGTCGCGGGTTCAAGTTCCACCGGCCCAGGGGCATCCTGAGCGCGGGGGCCGAAGAACCGAACGGTCTCGTCGCCGTCGGCTCCGGCGACCGGCTCGATCCGAGCGCGCGCGCCACGCTCGTGCGCGTGCACGAAGGGCTCGAGGCGCGCCCGCAGAACTGCTGGCCGAGCGTGCGCTTCGACGTCGGCCGCGCGCTCGACTTCGTCGCACCGCTGTGGCCGGCCGGCTTCTACAACAAGACCTTCATCTGGCCGTCGTGGCACGCCTACGAGGGCCTGATCCGCCGCACGGCCGGCCTCGGCGACGCACTGCACGGTGCGGACCCGGAGCGCTACGACGTCGCGAACGCGACCTGCGAGCTGCTGGTGGTCGGCGCTGGTGCGGCCGGTCTCGCGGCCGCCCTCCTCGCCTCGCGGGCCGGCGCCACGGTGGTGCTGGTCGAGCAGGACGCGGAGTTCGGCGGTCACCTGCTGGTGGAGTCCTGCGCGATCGACGGCCTGCCGGCCGCGCAGTGGCTCGGCCGCGCGCTCGCAGAACTCGCGGCGAACCCGCGCGTGAGCCTGCTGCCGGCGACGACCGCGTTCGGCCTGTACGACCACGGCCACGTCGGCCTGCTGGAGCGGGTAGCCGAGCGGACTCCCACGAGCCCGGTGCGGCACCGCTACTGGCGCGTGCGCGCGCGGGGACTGGTGCTCGCCTCCGGTGCGCTCGAGCAGCCGTGGGTGTTCGAGCGCAACGACCTGCCGGGCGTGATGCTCGCCGGCGCGGTCCGCACCTACGCGCAGCGCTACGCGGTCGCCGCCGGCCGGCGCGTCGTGTTCGCCACCAACAACGATTCCGCGTACCTCGCGGCGCTCGATCTCGCGCGGGCAGGCGTGGCGGTGCCGGGGCTCGTCGACAGCCGCGCCGAGCCGCCCCGCGAACTCGCGGACTTGCTGCAGACGGCCGGTGTGCCCGTCTACGGCGGCGCCGTGATCGCCGCCGCCACGGGCGGCAGCCGGCTCGCCGCCGTGGAAATCGCGCCGCTGGACGGCGCCGGCGCACGTCTCCGGCTCGAGTGCGATGCGGTCGGGATGTCGGCCGGGTGGGCGCCGGCAGTGCACCTGTGGTCGCACGCGCGCGGTCGCCTGGCCTTCGACCCGGAGCGTCAGTGCTTCCTGCCCGTCGCCGGCACGGCGCCACTCTCGGTCGCGGGCGCGCTGGCCGGTGCGCACACGCTCTCACACTGCTTCGCGAGCGCCGCGCGCGCGGTGGCGGCCGAGGCCTCTCGTGCCGGGTTCGCCGTAGACGTCGGCGGTGCGCTCCCGAAGGTCGAGGAGCCCCGCTCGAGCCCGCGCGTGGACGCGCGCCGCGTGTCGCCGGGCGGGCGGCGTCACCGTCAGTGGCTCGACTTCCAGCACGACGTGACGCTCGCGGACGTCGATCTCGCGCTGCGCGAGGGCTTCGACGCGATCGAACACCTGAAGCGCTACACCACCACCGGCATGTCGGTGGACCAGGGCAAGACCAGCAACCTGAACGCGCTGCTCGTCGTCGCGGAACTGACCGGCCGCGCGCCAGACGCGGTCGGCACGACGACCTTCCGCCCGCCGTACACCCCGGTCACGCTCGGTGCGCTCGCCGGGCGGCAGGTCGGCGAGTTCTACGCACCGCGTCGACGACTGCCTGCGCACGCCGAGCACGAGCGCCTCGGCGCCGTGTTCGAGGAGGCCGGGGGCTGGATGCGGCCGGCGTGGTATCCGCGCGCTGGCGAGTCGAAGGAACAGGCGATCGCCCGCGAGGTGCTCGCCGTGCGCGCCTCGGCCGGCCTCTTCGACGCATCGCCGCTCGGCAAGTTCGAGATCGAAGGCCCGGAAGCGGCACGCTTCCTCGATGCCTTCTACATCAACAACGTCCGCACGCTCGAAGTCGGCCGCACTCGCTACGGCCTGATGCTGAACGAGAACGGCGTGATCATCGACGACGGCACGATCGCGCGACTCGGGCCGCAGCACTTCGTGATCACGACGACGAGCGGCGGCGCGGCGCGGATCGGCGCCTGGCTCGACGACTGGCGCCAGTGCGAGTGGCCGGACCAGGACGTGGTGGTCACGCCGGTCACGACGCAGTGGGCCACCGTCGCGCTCGCCGGTCCGAAGGCGCGCGAGATCCTGTCTCGACTCGGCCCGGACATCGACCTGTCGCCGGCCGCGTTCCCGCACCTGCACGTCCGCGTCGGTTCGCTCGCAGGCGTGCCGACCCGACTCTACCGCGTCAGCTTCTCCGGCGAGCTCGGCTACGAGATCAACGTGCCGGCGCGCTACGGCGCCGCGCTGTGGCGCGCACTGGAGGACGCCGGCCGCGAGTTCGGCATCGCCCCGTACGGTACCGAGGCGCTGCTGCTGCTGCGGCTCGAGAAGGGCTTCCTGCACGTCGGGCTCGACACCGACGGCACCACCGCGCCGTCCGACGTCGGCTGGGGGGAGATCGCGCTGAAGAAGCAGGCCGACTACATGGGCAAGCGCTCGCTCACCCGCCCGGAGAACGTGCGCGCCGACCGGCTGCAGCTCGTCGGCCTGGTCGGCGAGGACGAACTGCTGATACCCGGTACGCACCTGCGGCTCGACGGCACGACCGAGGGCAGCGACGGCTGGGTGACGTCGGCGGCGTTCAGCCCGACGCTCGGCAAGCGCGTCGCGCTCGCGCTCCTGCGCGGCGGGCGGGCCCGCACCGGACAGACGGTCACGCTCTTCGACCTCGGCCGCACCGGGCGCGCGGAAGTCGCCCCGACTCCGTTCTACGATCCGAAGGGGGAGCGTCTGCATGGCTGAGGCTGCGACCGCTGTCGCGCTGGCCGCGACCCCGGCCCTGGCGACCGGCGAGACGCCGGTGGCCGAGGGCACCGTACTGCGCGTGCTGCCGCCGCGGGCATTGGTGCGCCTTCAGCTGCCGCGACGCGCGATCGCAGCGGCGGGCACGCTCCGGATCGGCGACACGCCCCTGCCAACGACGCCGGGCCGCTGCGCGGGCGACGACCCCGCCCTGCTCTGGCTCGCACCCGACGGCTGGCTGTTGATATCCGACCACCACGACGGCGCGGCGCTCGCCGGGGAGGCGCGCCGCGCGTGCGGCGAGCGCACCGTCGCCGCGGTCGACGTCTCCGACGCCCTCGTCGGCTTCGAACTCGCCGGCGCGCGTGTCCGCGAGCTGCTGTCGCGCGGCACCGGTCTAGAGCTCTCCGACGAGACGCTCGCGCCCGGTCGCTGCGCACGCACGCGCCTCGCGCAGCTCGCCGTCATCGTGCGACCGCGCGCAGCCGAGCGCGTGGAATTGATCGTCGATCGCGGGCCGGCGGCATGGCTGCGCGACTGGTTCGTCGATGCGGGGGGACTACTGTGAGCGAAACCGATCGTCGGGAGTTTCTGAAGGTCGCCGGCCTAGGCCTGGCGGGCGCCGGCGCCGCCGTGCTCGGCGGCGAAGCGGCCGCGGCGACGGCCCGCGGCGCCGCGCCACCGATGGCTCGGCAGGGCCCGAAGGAAGTGATGCGCGGCAAGCGCGCGGTCGCGAGCAGCCAGAGCCCGATCGTCACCGAGGCGATGCTCGACACGCTGCGCGCCGGCGGCAACGCGGTGGACGCAGTGGTCTGCGGCAGCATCGTCCAGGCGACCGTGCAGCCAGAGATGACGAACCACACCGGCACCGTCAGCGCGCTCGTCTACGAGGCGAAGACCGGCAGGATCCACTGTCTCAACAGCACGGGCACGCTGCACCCGACGCTGCCGCCGTTCCGGCCCTACCCGCCCGGCGTCGGCGGCCTCGCGATCGGTTCTCCGATGGCCTGCATCCCCGGCTTCATGCCGGGCATGAAGGCGTTGCACGAGCGCTTCGGCTCGCGCCCCTGGAAGAGCCTCGTCGAGCCCGCGATCCCGTGGGCCGAAGACGGCTTCCCGGTCGACGAGTTCCAGCGCTCGCTGTTCGACCTCTTCCTCGACAGCGCGACGTACTTCCCCGACATGCGCGCCCTGTTCGCGCCCGAGGGCTTCTCGCCGTCGGTCGGCACGATGTTCCGCAATCCGGCGCTCGCCCGCTCGCTGCGTGGCCTCGCCGACGAGGGTCCGGATCACTTCACGCAGGGCGAGTGGGCGCGCGCGTTCGTCGCCCGCGCCGACGAACTCGGGTGGAAGATCGAGCTCTCCGACCTGTCGGCCAATCCGCCGCGCTGGGTCGACCCGATCCGCTATCCGCACAAGCAGTACGAGATCGTGCAGCCGGCGCCGCCGGAGAGGCAGGCGCTCTACTGCTGCATCGTGCTCGGCATCCTGCGGCACCTCGACGTGTCGTCGCTCGGGCACTACACCGAGTCGGCCGAGAGCCTGTACTACATGGCGCAGGCGCTGCGCCGCGCCGGGTTCGAGCTCGGCATGCTGCACGACCCGCAGTTCTTCGACACGCCGCTGGACGTCTGGATGTCGGACGACTACCTCGCGAATCTCGCCGCGATCCTGAAGCGCTCGCGTCCGAAGGCCGGCGTGGATCTCACGAAGCACGTGCAGCTGACGACGCACCCCGGCTTCGGGCGAGCGTTTGGCTGGAACGGCGGTGCACCGGAGCCGCCGACGAAGCAGCCGGCCGGCAGTTGCGAACTCACCTGCGTGGACGCGCAGGGCAACTGGGTGCAGATGATGAACACGCTGCAGGCCGGCGGCATCCCCGGCATGGTCGTCGGCGGCGTGCCGATGTGGGGCACGCACGCGCAGTTCGGCATGGACGCGGCGATCCACGGCTGGCTCGGCGTGCCCGGCAGCCGCATCCGCTGCGTGATGAGCAACACGATCGTGCTGCGCGACGGCCGCCCGTGGCTGTCGATGGGCTCCCCGGGCAACGTGCACTGCACCGTGCCGCAGATGCTGTCGAACGTGCTCGACTATCCGAACGAGCCGTACGACGCGGCGGTGCTGCCGCGGATGCTGCCGATGGGCGACGACTACGGCATCACGATCGAGACGCGCATTCCCGAGAAGGTCGTGAAGGATCTCGCGAAGCTTGGTGCCACCGTGCGCCCGCGGCCGCCGTACGACGTGGCGATGGGGTCGTACCAGCAGGCCTGGCGCGATCCGGCGACCGGCCGGCTGAACGCGAGCACGGATCCGCGGCGCGCGGGTCAGGCCGGCGGGTACTGAGCGGTCCGTCCCGAAGACTGCCGCTCCCGTGGCCGACGTCGCCGAGGGGCGCCGCGGACGGGACCGCAGGGTTAACGACCCGGGTCGCACGGGGACCCGGGTCCCGGCCTCGACTCAGAACGCGGCAGACGGCGACAGGGTGATCGTCCGCGGCCGGATCACCGTCGCACCGGTGACCGTGCCACTCGTGGAGGCACCGGTGAACGCCAGCTTGTCCCGAAGGTTCTCGGCCCGCACCTGCAGGACGTACCTGTCCCACGACAGGCCCGCGCGCAGATCGACAGTGGCGTAGCCCGGCAGCGTCACGTTCGGATCGCCGACGGCGCCCGGATAGCTCGACGGCATCTTGGTCTGCGCCCTGATCGTGCCACCGACGCGTGCAGTGAAGGTCTGCGACGGCGCGAACTCCTGGTCCGCCACCAGCGAGAACGTCCGGTCCGGGGTCAGTGGCAGTGCGTCACCCGCGCGCGCGCCGCCAAGAACACCGTGGCCGGCAGGCCGCCCACCGCCGCTCCGGTGGCCGAGCGATCCTTCGAGCTCGCCTGCCGCAGGCCGGCGGTGAAATCGAGCGCGTCGGTGACCGGGAGCCCGAGCGGCTCCGCCTCGCCGCGTACGACACCGTGCGCGGCATCCAGGCTGTGGATCTGCCCGGTCGCCGAACCGCCGGGCGGCGATCGGGCGGTGCGAGCAGAGGATCAGGTCAGCGCCGCCACGAACACGACGACGATGGCGGCGGGACAGACGAGCCGCAGCAGCCAGACGACCGCGGCGCGCTGCCACGGGCTCGACTGCGCGAAACCCTCCTCCAGGAACGCGCGGGGCAGGCGCCAGCCGACGAACACGGCCGTCATCAGCGCGCCGACCGGCAGCAGCAGGTTCGCCGTGAAATAGTCCACGACGTCGAACCACGTGCTGCCCTCGAAGCGCGGGAACGTGCCGAGCGGCCGCCAGTCCGCGAGCACGTTGAACGACAGCAGCGACGCGAGCCCGAGCAGCCAGCTGGCGCCGATCGTGATCGCGACCGCGGACGACCGCGGCATCCGCACGTGCTGCTCGAACCACGCGATCGACGGCTCGAGCCCCGCCATCGACGGCGTCAGCGCCGCGAGCACCAGCAGCAGGAAGAACAGCGTCCCGAACGCCTGTCCGCCCGGCATCAGCGCGAAGGCCGCCGGCAGCACGTTGAAGACGAGGTCCGGGCCCTGCGCCGGGTCCATGTCGAAGGCGAACACCAGCGGGAACACCACCAGCGTGGCGAGCACCGAGACGACCAGGATCGACACGACGATCAGCGTCGCCGAGCGCAGCAGCGAACTGTCGCCCGGCGCGTAGGCGCCGTACGCGATCATCATCGCCATCCCGACGCCGGTCGCGTAGAAGGCCTGGCCGATCGCCGTCAGCGCCACCTCGGCGTCGATCCGCGCGAAGTCCGGCTGGAACGCGAACGACAGACCGCGCGCCACGTCGCCGGTCGCGAGTGCGTAGGCGACCAGCACGCCGAGCAGCCCGAGCAGCAGCGGTGCGCGCCAGCGATTGGCGACCTCGAGCCCCTTGACGACGCCGCGGCCGGAGATCAGCCCGAGCAGCGCGAGGAACGCGAGGTGCCAGGCACCCATCTCCCACGGGTTCGCGAGGAAGGCGCGCCACTCGACCGCCAGTGCCTCCGGCCCGAGGCCGTTCAGCTGGCCGCTCGCGCACTTCCACGCGTACGCCAGCACCCAGCCGGCGATGATCGTGTAGTAGGAGATGATCAGGAACGTCGCGAGCGTGCCGAGCACGCCGATCGCGTTCCACGCGCGCGAGCGCCCCGCGGCCGCGGCCACGGCGCCCGCGGCCTGCGCCGGGTTCAGCCGCGCGCGACGGCCGATCAGGAACTCGGCGGCCAGCATCGGCACCGCGATCGCCACGCAGGCGACCACGAACACGAGGATGAACGCGCTGCCGCCCTGCGTGCCGACGAGGTACGGGAATCGCCAGATGCTGCCGAGCCCGACGGCGGCACCGATGGTCGCCAGATAGAACGCGACCTGCGAGGACCAGCGGGCACTGCTCATGAGGGATCACCCGCGCGCGATCGTGATCGAGCCGCGCGGAGCCTCACGGCGCGGCACCCGGCGGCAGGTCCAACACACGCGACACGTGCTCCTGCAGTACCGTCATCGGCATCGCGCCGCCGTCGAGCACGGCATCGTGGAACGCGCGGATGTCGAAGGCCTCGCCGTGGCGGGTGCGCACCGCGGTGCGCAGCTCGTCCAGCACCCGGTGCCCGATCTTGTAGCCGAGCGCCTGGCCCGGGATCGCGGTCGAGTAGCGCAGCGTCTCGGAGCGGATCTCCGTCTCGGACTGGAACGTGTTGTCGCGCATGTACTGGCGCGCCTGCTCGAGCGACCAGCCGAAGTAGTTCATGCCGGGATCCACGACGAGCCGCACGGACAGGAACGCGTCCAGCATCAACCGCCCGAGGCGATCGTACGGGTCGTCGTACAGTCCCATCTCCCCCGCCAGCTCCGCGGCGTACTCCGCCCAGCCCTCGGTATAGGCGTTGAAGCCGAAGAACATGCCGAAGGCGCGCCGGAACGGCGGGATCCGCTCGTTCTCGATCTGCAGCGCGACCTGGAAGTGATGCCCGGGCACGAGCTCGTGGTAGATGATCGGGGCGGCGAACATCAGCGAGCGCTCCTCGAGCCGCGAGCCGTTGAAGCGATACTCGCCCGTCGGCTCGGCGCGAGTCGGCGCCTGGTAGTAGCCGAAGGTCATGCTGCCCTCGGCGGCGGGGTCGAGTCGGCGCACGCCGTGCGGCGCGCGCGGCTGCTTCGAGAAGTACTCCGGAACGCGCGGCATGATCCGCGCCATCGCCTGCAGGTAGCGCTTCGCGACGTCGTCCGGCGACTTCGCGAGGAATCGCGCGTCCTCGCGCAGCACGCGGCGGATGCCCTCGCGACCGCCGGCGATGCCGAGTTCGCGGGCGATCGCCTCGATCTCCGCGTTGATGCGCTTCACCCGCGACTCGCCGTAGGCCATCACGTCCTCGGGCGTGACGTCGAGCGAGGTGTGGAACCGCGCGAGATCGCGATAGACCTCCTTGCCGCCGGGGTACTGGCCGAGCCCGACGGCCTGCGGTCCCTCGGTCTCCGCGCGGCGCAGGCGCGCCACGACCGCGGCGCGTGCCGGCTCCAGGCGGTCCGCGACGGCCGCCCGCACGGCCGCGACGAACCGGTCGCGGGTCGCCGCGTCGAGCGCCGCGGTCCGGCGCTCGGCGTCCGCCGGCAGGCCCGCATACCGGGCCTGCAGCGCCTCGAAGTACTCCGCCGCGGGCGCCGCGGCCGGCGCCGGCAGCCGGATGCCGCGCTGCGCCTGCGCGTCGAGGCGCGTGCCCGTCGCGGCGAGCCGCGCGGCGATGGATTCGACCAGCGAAACGTACGCGGACCGTTCCGCGTCCGTACCGAGGCGGTTGGCGGCCAGCGCCTGCGTCGCGACGTTGAGGTCGAAGGTGGTGTACGGCGTGACGGGGAACTCGTACCACCAGTGCCGTTCCGCGTTCACCCGGTGACCGAGCGACCACGCGAGGATCTCGAGCGACACGCGGTCTTCCGCGGCCAGCCGCGCCGCGTCGATCCGCGACAGTTCCGCCAGCGTCCGCTTCGCGCGCGCGACGTCGTCGCGAGCCTCTTCCAGCGTGCCGGCCGGAATGCGCTCGACCGGGAGTCCCTGCTGCAGGCGCCCATAGTAGTCGCGCTCCTGGGCGTCGGCCCAGAAGCGCTCGATCACGGCGGCCAACTCCGGGTCGGCGGCCTGGCGGGCGGCCGTGGGTGC
>Ga0315900_10004658_pt1 | contig 19219 bp, 17 predicted proteins | sample LakEriMetagenome_FD_203521 | JGI IMG/M metagenome (GOLD analysis project Ga0315900, IMG submission 203521) | Freshwater fungal communities from buoy surface, Lake Erie, Ohio, United States - Buoy 12 MA114 | ecosystem: Environmental > Aquatic > Freshwater > Lake > Lake biofilm | place: USA: Lake...
GCCCCACAAATACAATTAAGTTTAAAAGTTAAAATCTGATTACTAACAATGAAGGCAGGAAAATTACTCATTATCAGCGCACTGTTGCTTACCGGCTACAGGGCTCAGGCACAGGAAATTTTCAAGTTCAATTCCGGCGGAGGCGGCTTTAATTTTACAATGGGAACACAGGGAGTCTCTGCGGAAAAATATTTTTCAAACGATAAGGCCACCAGCCTTTCGACTGCTGTGGATGATCCTTTGGCACAGCCCGATTCCATACAATACACTGCTACTTTTTCTGCCCCTAAATCCAGTATCGTTAATTTTGGATTTCAGAGTTACGGCCTCTTCAACAGTATAATGATGGGAGGTGAGCTTAATTTTGGTATAGGCGGACAAAATTCGGGTGTTCAGCAGGATAAAGTTAAAAAAGCAAATTATGGAACAACCTCTTCCCAGTTCGTATCCTCCAGTATTTTATACCAGGTAGGTTTGCTTGCTTTCCGCAAGAGGGGCTTTGTGGCCTATCCCATGCTCGGACTGGGATATGGTGCATCAGGTGTTCTTCTTAAAGCAAGCGACGAGCAAAGGGTTTATCCGCAAATTACCAATGTTGTTACTGAGCGTAATCAGCAGAATATGTTTGTCTGGACATCCAATATGGTTCTTGACTTCGGACTCGGTGCTCAGTTCCTTGCCGGCAAGGCCACAGAAGACAATGCACGCGGATTCAGCATAGGATTTCGTGTGGGATACAATGTTCAGCTCGCAACAGAGGCCATTAAGGTACAGTGGCTTAAAAATGCAAAGGACTCCTACAAAACTCCGACCACGCTTCCTAGCATAGGAAATTCAGGTTTCTACGCCAAAGTATTAATCGGCTTCGGAAGAATCGGCGAAAACCGCTAAAATCAAATTCAGAAAATTTTTCGGGGCAGCTTTATAGCTGCCCTTTTTTATTCCGGATACCGGTCAAGAAAGGCCTGACCATCGAAACCGGCTGGAGGCGAAACACCAATTCCTGCTGCAATCTGAATGGCAATGAAAAGGCATTCCGGAAGGGTATTGCGGATGCGCCCCTCCAGAATTCCCTCCCTGATCTGTTCTTTGATGATGCCAATTTCTTTACCGGGCTTCAGGTCAAATACTTCCATAATCATTTCTCCGGATAGCACAGGCTGAAAATTCCGGAGCCGGTCTGATTCTTCTACCAGTGCCATTTTTTGTTCTACCTGATCAAATTTTTCCAGGTAGCGCCTTGCCTTATTCGGATTTTTGGTGGTAACATCGGCTCTGCAGAGCATCATCAGTGCTTCCAGATCATTTCCTGCCTCAAACATCAGCCGCCTGACGGCCGAATCGGATACAGCCTCATTGGTCAGAGAAATAGGCCGCAAGTGAAGACGAACCAGCTTTTCAACAAAACGCATATGTTCGTTCAGCGGCAGTTTGAGCCGGTTGAAAATTTTTGGAACCATCCTCGCCCCGCGTTCTTCGTGTCCGTGAAAAGTCCAGCCTTCGCCGGGCACAAAACGCTTGGTAGCCGGCTTGGCTATGTCGTGCAGAATTGCGGCCCAGCGTAGCCAGAGATCCTGACTTTTGGCAGCCACATTATCCAATACTTCCAGCGTATGAAAAAAATTATCCTTGTGTGCTTTTCCGTCGCGGTTTTCAACTCCGGCCAGTGCAACGAGTTCCGGAAAAAACTCCTGCAGAAGCTCACTGTAATAGAGAAGCTTGAATCCGTAGGAGGGAGGATTGCCCAGAATGATTTTATTGAGTTCGTCTGAAATCCGCTCTGCCGAAATAATGCTGAGTCTGGATTTCATTTTGCGGATACCTTCGAAGGTATCCGGTTCAATGTCAAAGCCCAGTCTTGCAGCAAAGCGGATACAGCGCAGCATGCGGAGCGGATCGTCTGAAAAAGTATTTTCCGGTGATTGGGGCGTTCTCACGATTTTGCTTCGCAAATCTTCCATTCCCTGAAAGGGGTCCAGAAAACTGCCCTTGTCATCCCCGGTAAGTGCAATGGCAATGGCGTTGATGGTAAGGTCCCGGCGCAGCTGATCATCTTCCAGACTACCGGGTTCCACCGATGGTTTTCTCGAATCAAGCTGATAGGACTCTTTCCGTGCGCTCACAAATTCCAGAATCCAGCCATCTGCCTTGATCTGTGCCGTGCCGAAATTTTTGAAAACAGCCAGACTTTCGCCCACCTTCAGCCTTTGGGCAACCGCCTCTGCCAGGGGAAGACAATCTCCGGTGCAAACAAAATCCGCATCCTTACAGTCAAGACCCAGAAGCCGGTCGCGCACATAGCCTCCAATCACCCAGGTCGGTAGTTGCAGCCTCTCAGCCTCTTCCGAAATAATACGGAATACCGGAATCTGAATTGTATCTGATGCTATTTCCGAAAGTCTGAATTTCACCCGGATGATTTTTTCTTTAAGGTCGCAAATGTAGGCGCTGCGCTTCATCAGCCCATAAAAACATTGAAATCCGTCGTATTCCTGAATTTCACAGTCTCTGCCTTTTTGGATTTGCAGGCAGATAAGGGCAAATTGCGGCCCCATTTGTTGAAAATTCAGTTTCATGGAAAATACCGTTCATTCCTGTCTCATCATCGGATCCGGTCCGGCCGGGTATACTGCCGCAATTTATGCCTCGCGCGCCGGGCTTAAACCCGTTCTTTATACCGGACCAGAACCAGGTGGCCAGCTTATGATTACCAATGATGTAGAAAATTTTCCCGGCTATCCGGATGGTATCATGGGTCCGCAGATGATGGAAGACCTTCGTAAACAGGCAGAACGCTTCGGTGCTGACATCCGTAGCGGAATGATAACTTCGGTTGATTTTTCTTCCAGCCCTCTCAAAGTAATGGTTGATGAGGAAAAGGAGGTTCAGGCACTTACCATCATTATTTCCACCGGTGCCTCTGCAAAGTGGTTAGGAATTGAATCTGAAACGAGGCTGAACGGAAAAGGCGTTTCTGCCTGTGCGGTTTGTGACGGCTTCTTTTTCCGTAATCAGGAAGTCATCATTGTAGGTGCCGGCGATACGGCCTGCGAAGAGGCTACCTACCTTTCCAAGCTTTGTAAAAAAGTAACCATGCTGGTCAGGCGTGGTGAAATGAGGGCCAGTACCATCATGCAAAACCGTGTTCTGAATACGCCCAACATCGAAGTACTTTGGAATACCGAGACCCTGGAAATCCTGGGTACAGATGGGGTGGAGGGTGCCCGCATAAAGAATGTGAAAACCGGTGAGGAAAAAACCATTGCTGCTACCGGATTCTTTGTGGCGATTGGCCATCAGCCAAATACGGCAATTTTCAAGGGTGTCGTTGCCATGGATGAAAATGGCTACATCCATACCGACAAGATTTCAACCAGAACAAACATCCCGGGTGTTTTTGCCTGCGGGGATGCTCAGGATCATATTTACAGGCAGGCCATCACCGCGGCTGGTACGGGTTGCATGGCAGCACTGGATGCCGAGCGTTATCTGGCTTCTACAGGACATTAAGCAAGCATTTGAATCACTATTTAAAAAAAATACTGCTGATTTTTCTGGCATTTCTGGTTTGCCTTGGAGATGCCTCTGCCCAGAAAAGAAAGAAGAAAAGGAGGAGAAGTTCCGGCAGACGGGATGCCGTTTACATTAAGCCCGCCAAAATAAAGTTCAAGCGCCGGAAAGGAAGACGGTTTCGCGGCTCAGGAGGACGGGACCCGGTTGAAAAACAAGGCCTGCTCGCCGAGCGCTATGTGGATAATACACCTGTCAGTGACCCGGAACAGCTCCGAACATTGCACCGGCCCGGAAGCATGCTTGCAGAAGATACCTTTTCGCTTTTCGACGGAGAGCAGAGCCTGGTGGAAGTTGCCGAAGAATTTGAGATTGATACTACCTGGGTGAAGGCAACCGAATACTATTCCATCTGGGATGCCTATTCGCTTAATCCTTACCGCTCAGACATTTCCAAATTTCAGGATACCCTGGACATCGTATTATTTGACACTGCCAAAGGGCAGAACTGGTCTGAACCCGTTCCCCGCTCCTTCATCACATCGGAATTTGGAAGGAGAGGCTATCGCTGGCACTACGGTGTAGACCTTGAACTTGATACCGGTGATTCCATTCTGGCTGTCTGGGATGGGGTAGTACGGCTTACCAACTGGGATGGTGGCGGGTATGGAAACTATGTGCTTGTGAGACATTACAACGGACTTGAAACACTGTATGGTCATCTTTCTGATATTCAGTGTACGGTAGGACAGATTGTGCAGGCGGGGGATTTACTGGCAAAAGGAGGCAATACCGGCAGAAGCTCCGGACCCCATCTTCATTTTGAAGTCCGCTACCAGGGAATTCCGCTCAATCCCATGGAGATTTTCGATTTCAACGGGAAAAGCATTCGCAGCCGGAATTTCAGGCTTTCTCCTGAAACCTTCGACTACCTGGGTAACAGAGGGGGGCGCTCAGGCGGTGGATACCGCACCAGAAAAGTGTACTACCACCGCATCAGGCGCGGAGAAACATTGAGTTCACTTTCAAGGAAATACGGAGTTTCAGTTTCCACGCTGAAAAAACTCAACGGCATGGGAAGATCGAGCGGGCTTTCAGCCGGCAGAAGACTACGGATCCGATAATTTGAATGTTATTTTTAACCTTGCAGTATGAAATCACAGACAGTTAGAATCGGGATGCCTCAGCTTAGCTGTTCAGGCAATCCGGAAGGAAATCTGGAGAAAACCATCTCCGCCGTCAGAGAACTGGCGGAAGGCGGTGCTCAGGTCATAGTGTTGCAGGAATTATTCCGCTCCCTCTATTTCTGTGATGTAGAGGATTATGACAATTTCAAACTGGCTGAGCCTGTTCCTGGTCCGTCTACGGATGTTCTTGGCAATCTTGCTGCTGAACTGGGTGTTGTGATTGTGGCCTCCCTGTTTGAAAAACGGGCGGAAGGTCTTTACCATAATACAACTGCTGTATTGGATGCTGATGGTCGTTACCTTGGAAAATACAGAAAAATGCACATTCCGGATGATCCTGGCTATTATGAGAAGTTTTATTTTACACCGGGAGATCTGGGTTATCAGGTTTTTGAAACCCGTTTCGGAAAAATAGGCGTGCTCATCTGCTGGGACCAGTGGTATCCGGAAGCAGCCCGGATTACCAGCCTCATGGGCGCTGATTTTCTTGTTTATCCCACCGCCATCGGTTGGGCAGGTCATCAGGCAGAAGAGGTCAATCAGGATCAGTACCATGCCTGGCAATCGGTTATGAAGGGGCATTCTGTTGCAAACGGAATACCGGTGATTGCTGTGAACCGCACCGGCATCGAAGGCGATATGCATTTCTGGGGTGGTTCATTCCTGACCAATGCCTTCGGGAAAGTTATATATCAGGCACCGCACAGGGAAGAAAATCTTAGTGTTCAAGAGGTTGACCTTCGTCTCAGCGATTATTACCGCACGCACTGGCCATTCCTGCGCGACCGCCGCATTGATTCCTACGACCCGATTCTGAAGCGCTTCCTTGCAGGATAGCGATGGAGTTTCTCTCAAATTCCGGCTTACTGTTGCTATGCGTTCTGGCTTACGCCATGAGCCTTATTGAGCTCTATTTTTACTATGCCTACTTTTTTCTGAGTGATTTCAGCTTCACAACAACTGCCCAGCCCAATTCCCATAAGCTGCCGGCTGTTTCGGTCATCGTCTGCACCCGGGATGAAGATGAAAATCTGAAAAGTCTTATTCCGGCTATCCTCGGTCAAAACCATCCTTCTTTCGAACTTATTCTGGTGGCGGACAGAGCAGATCATTCCATGCAGGAGTTTCTGAAGCTGCAAAAGTTGCAGCATCCTGCCATTCAGGTTATCAGGATATCAGAAACGCCACAGGGAATTTCACCAAAGAAGCATGCGCTTGAGATGGGCATTCAAAAGTCTGTAAATCCTGTTTTGCTTTTTACCGATGCAGATTGTCTTCCTGCCAGCCGGAACTGGATCAGCTCTATGGCTATGCCATTTATCAGGCCGGAAACCGAAATTGTGCTTGGATACGGCGCCTACCGAAAAGAAGACAATTTCCTGAATCTGATCATCCGCTACGATACCATTTTTACAGCCGGGCAGTACCTTGGAATGGCGCTGGCCGGGAAACCCTACATGGGCGTAGGAAGAAATCTCGCCTACCGGAAAGAATTGTTCATCAGGAACGGAGGCTTTGGTCCTCACCAGGCCATTCTTTCCGGCGATGACGATCTCCTGGTGAACCGGCTTGCCAATCCGGATAATGTTGCTGTTTGCATGAATCCGGAGGCCTTCACCGTGTCAAAGCCATGCAGCAGCCTTTCAGAATGGTTCAGACAAAAAATACGCCATCAGTCTGTCGGTGTCTATTACAGGAAAGGAGATCAGAAAAAGCTTGGTTTACTGCATCTGTGCCGCTCGGGGGGATGGCTTTTGAGCCTTGTAATTTTGGTTTTACCTGCTGGCCTTGTGCCCGGAATCAGTCTCCTGTTGCTCAGGTCGGTATCGAGGTATTTTCCATTGCACAGGCTTTCTAAAAGTCTTCAGGAAAATATCTGGCCACCTGCCCTGATTATGCTGGATGCAGTGCACAGTCTCTTTCTGGCAGTTCTTGCACTAAAAGCTGTTTTTTTTCCGCCAAAAAAATGGAAGTAAATATTCCTATTCGTCGCCGGCTTCCTCCCGCCTTCGTTTCTTTTCCTTTTCAGCCTTTACAGAGTTCAGGAACTGCCCCCAGGCAAAGGGATTGAAGAGTTGGGTATTTCCCTGAAGGAAGTTCTGGTTTACCACATTGTCTGTAGCCTGTCTCGAGAAATAGAGATGATTCAATCCGGCATCCATGCCAAGATTGAAGCGCATCCTTTCCAGCAGCCTCGGATTGAGGTTCTGCCGCATGCGGTTCATATCGGTTTCCGGAAGTCGGAGGGCAAGAAAAGCCCGTTTGAAATCCTCTTCTGTAGGAAATGGAAGAATTTCCACTTCGGGGAGCAGGGTTGTATCGGCCTGCAGGTAAAGAACTACCGAAATGCTCTGCCGGCCATCATCCGGAATTACATAACGCTGCGGCCGGAATCCCTGGGATTTTACCACGCAGGTATCGCCGATCAGAAGGGGAAAAGAAAAAAATCCAAATTCATTGGTATAGGCGCCTCTCGATGTTTTCGGAACAAAAACCGAGGCGAAAGGAACGCCAACCGACTGTTCTCCGGTTACCACCAGTCCGCTGAACTGGATTACCTTCCGCTGGGCATTCAGTCCGCCGGTAAAGGCGAGTAACATCAGTATGCAGCCTAAGAAACGGCCTGTTTTCAGGAGATTATTTTTCAAGGAATCCAGCTGTAAGGGTAATTCTGATCAAGGAACTGATAGGCCTGTTTGGTGGGAAAAAGAGGCCGGAAAGTATCCACCATCACTGCTATTTCATGCGTTTCCTTTGCTCCTAAGCTCGCTTCCACGGTACCCGGATGAGGGCCGTGGGGAAGGCCGCCAGGATGCAGGGTAAAGGAACCGGTATCAATTCCCCGGCGGCTCATGAAATTTCCTTCCACGTAATACAGAACTTCATCGGAATCAATGTTGCTGTGGTTGTAAGGCACCGGAATGCTGAGTGGGTGGTAGTCGAATAAACGCGGCACAAATGAACATATTACAAAATCCCTGCCCTGGAATGTCTGGTGCACCGGTGGCGGCTGATGAATCCGGCCTGTAATGGGTTCGAAATCATGAATGGAAAGAGCATAAGGATAGAGGCATCCGTCCCAGCCCGCTACATCAAAGGGTGAGTTGGGATAAATGAAATCATGGATAGCACCCAGTTTCTTTACCCTGACCCGGTATTCGCCTTCCTCTTTTTCCAGAAGAATTCCATGCGGAGGCCTGATGTCCCTTTCGCAATAGGGAGAATGCTCCAGCAGCTGTCCCATGGCATTGCGGTAGCGATCGACGGTTTCAACCGGACTGGACGACTCCGTTATCATAAAGCGGCTGAGACCCGGATTGGGTTTCAGCCGGTAAATGGTGGTTCGGGGAATCACCAGGTAATCACCTGCCCGGTATTCCAGAATCCCAAACTGGGATTCAAGCACACCGCTGCCATAGTGCACAAAAATCACCTCATCTGACTCGCCGTTCTTGTAGTAGTAGGGCATGGTCAGCGATTCGCTGTGTACGACATAAAGCACTACATCGGAATTTCCCAGCAGTGGCAGACGGGCATCAAGATAATCGCTGCCGGTCTCCTTCATATTACTGGTTTTCAGATGGGTCTGTTTTAATCCATAGGATTTGTCGAGGTCCACCGGACAAGGCTTAACCTCGCCCATTTTTATTACCCGGGTAGGGGAGAAGCAATGGTAAAGGTTAGAGTAGATTCCGCTGAATCCATAGGAACTTACCAGTTCTTCATGGTAAAGACTGCCATTTTCCTGCCTGAACTGAGTATGTCTTTTGGGAGGAATATTTCCGAGTCGGGTGTAATAAGGCATTGATTTTGAAAATTAATTGGTACTGCGTAGCATTTTTCGGGCTTTCGGAATCAGATTCAGGGCCTGCCGGATACAGGGATCCTTGCCTGAAAAAATCCTGTAATAGGCCTGACTGCCCCATATCTGGTCGGCAATATAGGATTTTATGGTATGGCTGAGGAAGATATCGGTCGATAGTTTTTGCCTGTTCTCGGGCCAGTGTATTCCTCTTTTTCCGGCAAATGCAACAAAATCAAGCAGTATCGCATCGCCGGGATTGAATGATTCAACAGCGCTTTTTTTCCGGATGTTTTCAGCGAGAACCGGATTTTTATGTTTCCACGCAAGAGCAAATTCACGGAAAAGATTTTGCTCCATCAGATCTGAAATAAAAGAATTCACCCCAACTGTATCAAGCGAAACAAAAACATCGGGAATGATTCCGCCACCACCGTAAACCGTTCTTCCTCCTGCCGTTTTGTAAAGCTGCTGCCTGTCCGGCCGGATGCTGTCTTCAGCAAAAAGTTCTCCGTTTGCCAGCCTGTTGTCGAGGTCCTGGTCATAATTTCCGGCATTGTACGGCTTTTGAATGCATCGGCCGGAAGGTGTGAAGTAGCGTGAAATGGTAAGGCGCATTTCGGAACCATCTTCAAAACCGAGCGGAACCTGCACCAGCCCTTTTCCGAAGGTCCTTCTGCCTACAATCAGGCCTCGGTCATGATCCTGAATGGCACCTGCCAGAATTTCAGATGCAGAGGCGGTTCCTTCATTCACCAGGAGTATCAGAGGTAATGTCGTCCTGCTTCCGCCGGGGCTTGAAAAATACTCCTGGTTGTAACGGTCCGACCTGCCGCGGGTATAGACCAGCAATTCCTTTCCTCCCAGAAATTCATCCGCAAGTCTGGTTGCCTTGTCCAGATAGCCCCCGGTATTATCCCGCAGATCCAGAACAAGTGCCTTCATACCCTGTTTGTCGAGTGAATTCAGGCTGTCAATACACTCGTTGTAGCTGCTCTCCGAAAACCGGTTGATTTTGAGATAGGCTGTTTGCCTGTCAAGCATGAATGCCGCATCCACGGCTACCGATGGTATCACATCCCTCAGGACTTCCCTGCGAAAGTGACCGCCCCCAAGGCCGGGTCTGTAAACCAGCAGTTTTACCCCAGTTCCTTTTTTGCCACGAATCAGTTCAAAGGCAAGCTTGGCTGCATCAGGTCCTGAAATCCGCTGATTGCCTGCACTAATTATTCGGTCACCAAGAAGAAGACCTGCCTTTGCAGCCGGCCCGCCGGGATTCAGGGAAATTATCTGGAGGGTATCCTTGACCATCTGAAATTCGATGCCGATGCCTTCAAAATCAGACTCGAGCATGGTTGCAGAGAGCTCCGCTTCCTCTGCCGGAATGTAAACGGAATGCGGATCAAGGCTGGCAAGAATATTCCTGATTGCGTCTTCGGTAAGATCCTTTGTATTCAGGCTGTCTACATATTCCATTTCAAGGAGTTGCAGGAAATCAACGAATTTGCTTTTGCCGGACAGGACGGTTGATTTCCTGTCATTCTGGTTAAACAACCAATAGCCAAGCGCTGTGCCGGCCGCCAGTGAAAGTGCCAGCAGGAGAGGCAGAATGGTTCGGATTTTCTCCGTGCTTGAAAGCGGCATTGGATTGTTTTTTTCTCGATTTGGCAAAAACAGGCTGCGAAAATCAAAAGATTATTCAAATTTTGCCCAATCGCATGCTGATTTTACCTGACCTGATTTTGTGGGGCCTCTTTGCAGGTTTTATGGGAGGCCTTCTCGGAGTCGGGGGTGGTCTGGTTTTCGTTCTTATAATTCCGGAAGCAGCACGCCGGATGGGAGTTCCGGAAGCTGACCTGGTGGCGGTAACAATAGCCAATTCACTCGTTTGTACCTTTTTCACCACCTTCGCTGCCGGATTCAAAAGAATTATGGCAGATCAGGCCGTGCGCAGGTCCGCTGCCATTATTGGAACATCCTCAACGATTGTCTCCATTCTGGTGCTGTATTTTATAGTGAACCGCGGCCTGCTTTCCCCTTTGGTTTTTGATGTTTTCTTCCTTCTGATTGTTGCTTATCTCATGCTGAAACTTTTCCTCAAATGGATCTCGGCAAAAAGCGCATCAGAAATGGTTCCGGAGAAAAACGACCGTCTTCTTTGGCTCACCGGTGTCTTTTCCGGAATTGTATCTCCCTTGTCCGGACTTGGCGGGGGAATCGTGGTGGTTCCGGTGCTTCATGGGATTCTGCATTTTCCCATCCGGATGGCCCAGTCTATTTCATTCGGGGTGATTGCATTGTCAACCCTCCTTTCCAGCTTTTTTAATTTGTTCGAAAAAGTGAATTTTAATATTTCGGTTCCTCATACCGGATTGCTTATACATTCTTTAGTCCTGAGCATTGCCAGTGCATCCATACCGGGAGCGCTTGCCGGTACCTGGACATCCGGAAAATTAAGCTCCAGATGGGCAGGCGGAATACTTCTGGCATTTCTGTTTTTTATCTTCCTTCGGAAAATTATCCAGCTGTTCTTTCAATGAGTATGATCCTCGCCCTTGAAACAAGTGGAAATGAATTTTCTGTGGCGCTCATTCAGGATAAGCGCATCATTGCTTTTGAAGCCTTTGAAGGAGAACGAAGACAGGAACAATTGCTTATGCCTGCAGTGGAAAAGCTCTTGAGTCGTTGTAACATTCAGCCTTCATCGCTCACTGCAATCGCCGCTGGAAGTGGGCCTGGTTCCTATACCGGACTACGCATCGGCATGGCCTTCGCTTCCGGATTTGCATTCGCCAATCGCATTCCGCTCATTCCCGTAGGTACTCTGGAGAACATGGCATTTCAGATTCAGGAGAGTTGCCCGGATGCAAGCGCACTTCTGGTGGTCATGGAGGCCCGGAAAGAGGAGTTTTTCCTGGCATCATGGAGCCGGGATTTCAAAACTACCTTCATCGAGCCGGCCTGTCATCCCATTCAGGAAATCCCCGGTTTACTAAAAGAAATACCTGTTAATCAATTACTTGCCTGCAATATCAGCGCATCGCCTGTCATCGTAAGTCTGTCTTCAGATACACCGGTTACCTTTTATGACGTAAAAGCCGATGCCAGGAATGTTGCGCTGATGGCATCAGAGAAATGGCAGGAGGGAGGCATTTCCACCCTCGGGTCTGACGAACCGGATTATCTTAAACCGGTATATATCAGCGTAAAAAAATGACGCAGCCACTTATTTTTTCCCTCGGCTCCAATCTTGGAGACAGGATGGCAAATCTGCTGTTCGGAAGAATGCGGCTTGAAGAAGAATTCGGACCTGTAAACGCAGCATCATTCATACTAGAGAACGCAGCCTTCGGAGTCGCGGATCACCCGCCATACCTGAATCAGATACTTTGCTTTCAATTCTTCCAGGATATTCATAAGGTCCTTAAAATTACAAACGGAATTGAGGCAGAAAGCGGCCGAATTGGAAAAGGCCTGTTAGTACCTCGGACCCTGGATATTGATATTATAGGTGCAGGGAATTTGGTAATTAATCAAAGCACACTGATCGTTCCGCACAAATCAATGCATCTGAGACGCTTTGTACTGGAACCCTTGTGTGATATCCTGCCTGATTGGGAACATCCCGTACTGAAAAAAACAGCTTCTCAATTGCTTTCCGAGCTCATAAAATCAGAAAAGGGTGAAATCATCCTGGAATAGGAATGGAACATATTGGCCGGATGAAGTATTTTATTTAGGCTTGCGGAGGAAAAAAACAGCATGTCCATGATTTCCATCAGCAGCGGTTCGGTTCTGCTTTCTGAGCCATTTTTACGGGATCCTCTTTTTGAGCGTGCTGTTGTCCTGCTATGCCATTACGATGAAGATGGGGCGCTGGGACTTATTCTCAATAAAATGGCTGTAAATCCTTTTGAAGAAGAGAAGGAGCATCCGCTTTCCTCATTTCCCTTTTTTGCCGGCGGGCCGGTTGAAACAGACTCCATGTTCTTTGTTCACCAGCTTTCAGAGCTCCCGGAATCAGCAGAAATCAAGGATGGAATTTGCTGGCAGGGCCGCTATGAAGACCTGCTGGAAGCTGTAAAAGCAAAAGAATTCAGCCCGGAAAATTGCCGGCTGCTCATCGGTTATGCCGGTTGGGAAAAAGGACAGCTGGAAGGAGAACTGGAAAAAGAGGACTGGATGGTCTACAACGGCCCCATCAGTGACATTCTAAAAATGCCGTCTGAAACCATGTGGAAGGATATCCTCGGTCAGATGGGGCCATATTACCGAATGGTCTCTAATTTCCCCATCGATCCGGGACTCAACTGATGAGGAATTACTCTGTGTTTTGCCTTATTGGTCGTCCTCAGTCCGGTTAGAACCAGCGCAGCACAGGCAGGATTTTTTGTTTTTTTATCCTGATGTGCCCGAAGAGATTCCTTATTTTTCTCCGGATGCAAAATGAAACAGCATGTTTTTTCGTTTTAGAAAAGCAGTGTTATTTTCTTTGACTTACAAGCAGTTGCCCAGTTGTGGCAAAGGAGATAATTTGCGGAGCATTAACCATGAAAGCCACCGGGCAATTATACCGAATCGCAACTGAACTCCGTCACCTCACAAGGTGTCTGCTGTTACTGATGCTGCTTCCGGGTTATTCTACCGATACAGCTGCACAATTTCTCAGTGATTCGCTGAATGATAATGTCTTACATCACTTTCATACCGATCCGGTTCATTTAGAGTTTCATCCGGAAACCCATCCTTTTGACAGTCTTTTTGCCCGTTACATACCTTCTGTCGACATGGAGCTGGTCGAGGACAGGGTTTCCTGTTTAGACCTGGATATGCCCCTTGTGGTGAATAAAACGGTATGCGGATTCATCCAGTATTTTACGGTTCGCAAGCGAAATTACACGCAAACTATGCTGGAAAGGAAGAATTATTACTTCCCTATTTTTGAATATTATCTCCGCAAGTATGAGATGCCGGATGCCCTTAAGTACTTATCGATTGTAGAATCCGGTCTCAATTACAAGGCCCGTTCAAAAGCAGGAGCCGTCGGACTCTGGCAGTTCATGCCCGGCACCGGGCGTGATTTTCGCCTGGGACAGTCTGTTCACCATGACCAGCGGCAGAATCCCTGGCTCGCAACAGAAGCAGCCTGTAAATTTCTGAAATCGCTTTATGGTACTTTTCAGGACTGGGAGCTTGCCCTTGCTGCCTACAACTGCGGGCCGGGTAATGTAATGAAGGCAATACGCAGGTCAGGAAAGAGAAGTTTCTGGGAAATCTATTCATACCTTCCTCAGGAAACGCGTTCGTATGTACCTCAGTTCCATGCGGTGGTTTACTCAATGAATTTCGCAAGGGAACACAATATTTTTCCGGATATCGACAGCGTTCTTATGGCTGTTCCTCTGGATACATTTCAGGTAAATAAAATCTGTGATCTCCGGAAGCTTGAATGCCTGATTGGTATGCCTCCGAAATCGCTGCAGCAGCACAATCCGGATATCAAAACCAATGTTTTTCCGGGAGGTATGCTGCTGGTACCGGGCTCGCACAGCGGAATTCTGGCGGCCTCACTGGAGGCGTTTATCGATTCTGCAAGAGTAGTTGTACCGCCAAAGGCAGAAGAACCTCATCCCGATTACCATCAGGTCTACCTAAGGAAAGGAACCAGGATTCGCAGGCTCACGGAGAAAAAAGGCTGGAGCTATGATGCATTCTGCAGCCTGAACCGTCTGAAAGGAGATAAAATCAGAAAGTCGGGAAAATACCAGATTCCGGTGTCTTCAGGTAAAGACTCATTAATAATTGCCTCTGCCGATTCAGCATCCGGCCAGGCGATCGGGTCTGTTCCGGTTGAGATGAAAAAAAACAAACATGTTGCATTTTCAGGTATATCTGCCGCTAAACCTTCCTCAAGGCAAGGCGGCGACGCTGGCCAGCTCAACATTGCTCCTTCGGAAAGACACGAAGGTCTTGCGGCAGAGCACGGAAAAGTCTTTCATGAAGTAGAAAAGGGAGAGGGACTTTATTCTATTGCCCGCATGCATGGTTTGGATGTGGCAAGACTTCGCCTGCTGAATCCTGGAATTGGGAATCAGCTTCAGCAAGGGCAGAAACTTCGCATTCATCCCGGAGATAATGCTCAGACAGACTCTGCGGTTTGCAGTGATATGCATTCAGACTCGATACTGAACCAGGATAATGAGGAAATGCCGGTACACAAGGCCGTTTCGAATCCGGCAAGCGGGCGCCGTCTTTATATGGTACAGAAAGGTGATACTCTGTATTCCATTACCAGAAAATTCAACAGGCTTTCAGTAAAGGAACTCATCAAAATCAATAAGCTGAAGAATAAGCAGATTAAACCTGGTCAGCAATTGATAGTGGGCTGATTTAGAAGGAAAGTCAGAAAAGACTATGGAAAATAAAAAAATTCTCATAGCGTCGGATCATGCAGGCTTTCACCAGAAGGAATTTCTGAAAGCAAGACTGATTGCAGCAAATTATGATGTTCAGGATGAAGGATGCCACTCTCCGGAATCCGTTCATTATCCTGAATACGCTGCATTGCTTGCCGGAAAAATCAAGGAAGGTTTCCCCGGACTAGGAGTGCTTATTTGCGGAAGCGGACAGGGAATGATGATGGCTGCAAACCGTTTTTCAGGTGTACGGGCTGGTCTGGCCTGGAACGAAGAAATCGCCCGACTGATGCGCTCCCACAATGATGCCAGAATCATTTGTTTTGGTGCCAGATTCACTGCAGATGAATATGCCTGGCAAATGCTGAAGGTGTTTTTGGATACACCCTTTGATGGAGGAAAGCATGCCATCAGAACTGGCCTGATGGATGATTTAGCCTAGGATTTCCTGATTTCCTCCACGATCCTTTGAGCTGCCTCCCGGCCGCTTCTCATGGCTCCGTTAATGGAAGGGTAACTCATATGATCCCCTGCCTTAATAAGATTACCTACTTTCACAAAGGATGTCCTGGATTTCCCGTTGAATTCCGGAACTGCCTTCTGAATATGGAATTCCTCGAGAAAATTCCACTTACCCCAGTCCATGGATGGATAAAGTAAGGCAAGTTCTTTCAGGATTTGGGCGGGTTCCGGCGCTGAGGAGGCATTCCGAAGCGTTACCGAACATAAAGCCCTACCCTCAGGTGCATATGATTTCTGTACAGCAGAAGGGAAGCAAAAGTGCATGATGTTGCCGTTATTGTTTCCGTTCAGTACCAGGGATGGAGAAACAAACCTGCTCCATGGGCCTTCAAAATATAAATTTCTGGTGCTCCTGTATGCAACGGAGTCTCCGCTCAGGTTGGCTGCATCGATAATGTAAGTGGCCTGGTATTTTCTTCCGTCCCGGCAGGAAACAATTCCATTCTCAATTCCTTTTACCTCTGTGTTGAACTGAAGATTTTCTTTGGAAAGAAGCATGGATGCAAGTCCGAATGGAAGGCTTTGCATCCCTCCATGTGGCAAACCCGGCTTTCCGGTAAGGAACTTTTTGAACAGCCATAAAAAATAGCGGTATCCGGCCCTTAGTTCAGTATCAAGAAATACGCCACCGAAAAAGGGAAGGAAGAACTCCTGAACTGTTTTTGGGGATATCCCAATCAGTGAAAGATATTCGTGGCAGGATAACAAGCCATCTTCGCGGATAAAATCATCATCGACACTGGCAGCATCCCGGAAAAGGCGTATGGCAGAGGGAATTTCTGTAAGCTGAAAAGGCAAGCGGAATCCGCTGCGCAAAAAACCAGCCGGATCAATTAAGGGATTGCTGAACCATGCAAGACTTTTTTCCCTGCTGACAAGAGCTCCGGAACGGAACGAAGAAAATACAAGGGAATCCCAGATACCCGATTGCAAAAGTTCCGGGTAATTCGGATGGATTACCTGAAACCCGTAATCAAGTGTATACCCGTTTTTTACAGTACTTTTTATTCTGCCGCCCGGCTCGGAAGAGCGCTCAAGAATGACAAAGTCAAGACCTGCCTTTTGCAGATGAATTGCTGCATTCAGGCCTGCAACTCCTGCTCCTATGATGACAATATCGGTCTTGTACACAATTAGATAATGCAGAAAGTCATCGAATTGTTTGCAAAAATGAAGTAAATCCGGATAAAAAATTATTTCCTGCGCGAAATACATCGGAAGGAAATCACCATGGACTTCCTGCAGGCCTGCTGAGTTTCCCTTGATTAAACTGGCATAGCATCTTTTACTGCATCGACACCAACCTTTTCCGGAATCAAAAATTGCGGAAAAATCCAGCTGCCTCACCGGGTTGCCATCAGGTTATCCCGGAAATCTATATCGCTTGGGCAGGTGTAATGATATCCAGGCCCTGCCTCATTTCTGAATTATTTTTTGCTCCGGGCGAAAAAGCCGTCTCTTTTTCTATTTTTGCCACCTCTAGTGGGATAAATATCCCTTTATCAATGAAATCGTTCCGAATTTTTCCCCAGCTTCTGCAATGATAATCAGGTATTTTACGATTGTTTTGAGCCTTTTTTTGAGTGGATTATCCATTGAATCAAGAGGTGATAATCCGCCGGTAAAACCAGCAAGGGCAGATGCACCGCTGGAACTTAATTCGTGTCCCACACCGGTTTCACCCAACCGCATTGTCTGCTCACCGGGTGAAATCAGTCTGGTTGCAACAGGCGCCAGCGCAACACAAACTTATAAATGGTATAACAGCCAGACCGGAGGCAGCCCCATAGGAACAGGTTCTCCTTTTGTTTTCAATGTGACAGAATCCATTTCGCTGTTTGTTTCCATTTCCGACACCAACTGCGAAGGAAGCCGGGACGAAGTTGTCATTACACTTACAAGTAATCCACCCGGACCTTCTACCACAAATGGTTCAAGCTGTGGGCCCGGTCAGGTTACCATGTCTGCAAGTTCTACCCTTCCGGATCCCGTTTTCAGATGGTATGACAGGCCATTTGATGGCAACCTCCTTACCACTGGTCCGAGCTATTCGGTAAGTCTTACCACGGTTTCAGATACTTTTTATGTACAGGTTGTTTCCGGAGCCTGCAGCAGCTCCCGCACTATGACCATCGCCAGGCTGAGACAAATCCCGCAGGCACCAAGTATTAATGATACCACCCGTTGCGGAGCTGGGAGTGTAACGCTTGCACCCGGCCTTCCTCCGGGTGCCACAGCAAAGTGGTATGCTGATTCGCTGCCTTCGACCCAGGCATTTTTCGCCGGCCCTGTCTTTACAACACCACCATTCTCAGGTACTATTTTCTATTTTGTTTCTACGGTACTCTTTGGATGTGAAAGCCCGACAAGGGAAAAAGTATTTGTCAATTTTAATCTGGGACCACCTCTGGAAGGTGCGAATGATGTTGCCCGCTGCCAGCCCGGTGTTTACGAATTTACTGCCAGCACAAGTGCCGGCTCAAGCATACACTGGTATGATGCAGCAGAGGGCGGAAATCAGATTGCAAGCGGACCGACATTCACCACACCGTTTCTTTCACAGGACACCAGTTTCTGGGTAGCGGCAAGAGACGCAGGCGGCTGCGAAACAGTTAGGAAAGAAGTGAAAGCAGTTCTGGTCGAGATTCCCGAACCTCCGCTCGGTGCAGATACATTCCGATGTGGTCCCGGTACTGTTGCCATTGAAGTCCTGCCGACCCCGGGATTTACAGCACAGTGGTACAGCGAGGCCAGCGGAGGTACACCTTTTTTCTCTGGTTCGGTTTACACAACACCGGAATTCAGTTCTGAGGTAGTGTATTATGTCTCGGCCTCTATTCCCGGCTGCGAAAGCGGAAGGAGGCAAATAAAAGCCAGCGTCAGACCGGTTCCGGCTGGACTGTCTCCGGATACAACCGACCGTTGTGATCCCGGTCAGCTTCTCCTGAAATCAGGTTCTGCTGCCGACATCAGGTGGTATTCCGATCAGGCCGGAACCCAGTTTCTGGCCGCCGGCAGCGATCTTGCTGTAAATGTTTCGCAATCAACGCCCTATTATATGGTGATAAAGGATAATGTCACTACCTGTGAAAGTCCTGCAGCACTGCATCTGGCCAGAATTAATAAGGTTAACATCGCTGCCAGTCCCGCCGAAATCATAGCAGGCGAAGTCAGCACTCTTTCATGCGATCCGGGGGCAAGTTATACCTGGTCACCTGCTGCTACCTTATCTTCTCCCTCTAACAGGGTTGTGCAGGCCAAGCCGGTTGTTAACACAACCTATACGGTTACCGTTGTGTATGAAAGCGGCTGCAGCCTCAGTGATAACATAACGGTTAATGTTACCGCAGCCGAAATCCCCAATGTGTTCACACCCAACGGAGACCGGATTTTTGACACATGGGAAATTCCAGGTGCGCTTAAAAATCCAGGTAATAAACTCTTGGTTTTCAATCGCTGGGGAAATCTTGTAAAAGAAGTAAGCGGATACAAAAATGACTGGGACGGAGGAGACCTTCCTGCAGGTACCTATTATTACCGCTATGAAGAAGGAAGTGGCAAGCCGGCACTTTCAGGAACTGTAACCATTGTCAAATAATCGGCATGAAGAGAATCAATAATTTATTCAAGGGTGTATTCCTGGCCGGAATTATTTCGGCTGCGCAGGCACAGCAAGCGCCGCAGTTCACCCAGTTTATGCAAAGCGGCAATCTGCTGAATCCGGCCTTTACCGGGATATCAAGGAATGCCGATGTGAAGACAGGGTACCGCAAACAATGGAT